>Ga0179593_1270003_pt1 | contig 12046 bp, 10 predicted proteins | sample CZODoug2_1_08_16_FD_185931 | JGI IMG/M metagenome (GOLD analysis project Ga0179593, IMG submission 185931) | Vadose zone soil fungal communities from Angelo Coast Range Reserve, California, USA - CZODoug2_1_08_16fungal (PacBio error correction) | ecosystem: Environmental > Terrestrial > Soil >...
GAAAAGATTTCCGGCCCGTGCGGGGAGGGGTCCAGTCTTCCAAGATAGGCTACGGACCAGGCCCATCGAAGAGCTTGCCTCTATCCTGCCGCCGTACCTAAAGAGGAAAAAAAGGGGCAGCGTCGGGGGGGGGACGGGAACTTGGGAATCGGCTCTGGTGTTACGGCAGTGAATATCGTCCAAAGATGAGGAAAAACTGAACAATGGAAAAGGGCGTCACCTAGAACGACAGAGAAAGCGCAAGCTGGAACGACTAAGAGGGTGGAGAAAGCATTGCCGGGCAGCCACACAAGTGTAAAAGGGGGTCCGAGGAGAGAGAAACGTAACATGTCAGAGAAAGCGTTAGGAGACAGTGATACCCTGATGGGGCCGTAAAGGAAAGACAGGAGGGGTAAAGAGGTTCTTGGTTTCAGACGCACACTGCCACGTCCGGAAAGGAGATATAGGAAGGGAGGTTAGGGGTAGGATCAGTTGCCAAGAAGTAGGGGGGCTTAGTTCTTGTGAGGACCGTGATCAAAACCAAGTCTGATTAGTAAGCCGGGGATGAAGACATGCAACCAGGGGTAGACATAGGATAAAGGACCAGCAAATATCCGGGTTACGAAGCGATTAACGACACTTCCGGGGTAGGACCATGACTATGACGAAGGTGGAATAAACGGTCAGGAATTACTCATCTATGTAGTATGTAATGGAAGGTGGGCAGTACTTGATGTAGTGGGAGGGGGGATCTCTAGAAAATACCTAACAAGGGGAGATGTGAATAAGGCCCATTAAATCGTGTGTGGGAGAAGGATAAGAATTGAAATGAGGGCAGGCCAGCATTATCACCCCTGGTGGGTGAGGACCCCCTGCTTCCCAGCAAGGGAATCTATTCTTGGAGAAGAAGAGAGAGGGGAAGGGCTGTATTCATTAAAAGAAGTAGGAAGCATCGCTGGCCAACTGTGACAGAGCGGTGCTAGACGGGGAGAAAGGAAAGACAGAAACCTTTTCTAAAGGGGGGTGGAGGGGTACTTTGAGTGTAGAAAGAAAAAAGGGCGTTTTATAGGTATAAGTGGCTGAATGCGCAAAAATCAGAAAGACGAACTGAGCACGAGGTCTGGGGGAAAAGAGAATCAGAGGGGAGGGTGAAGCATTGGGGAAAGTCCGATAGAACACCAGCTGGGCAAATCGGACTCGACAAGACAGGAACTCACCAACACAGGGCATCCAACCCGTCAACATGCTGGACAGAATGGATCACCAGAAACGTAAAGTGACACAGGACGGCGGAGTTGCAAGCTCTCTATAGAGGGTCATATCAAAATATAAAATCACCCGATCGCACTAAACAGCTCGGCACAGACTCTCCATCGGAGGAAGGGTAGGGATTGTTCGGTAGGTCCCCACTCCTTACGATTGAATAAAGGGGGAATCGACCATTAAAGAACGAATAAACCTACTTTTAACTGAAGTACACACTCAGTACATGGAATCTCAACATTATCGAGCGCGACGCCGATCGGCTGTGTTGTGCCGGGGCACAGAAGAAGGAACGAACACCGGAAGTGCCATTAAATCATCATAATCGGGAAATGAGACAGCGTGGCCGTTGAACAAGGAGAGGGAAAAAACCCCCAGGGGCCAAGTGACGCGCAATCAGTAAGGGGGGCGGACGAACCCTACCTCTTAATTTGAAAGGTAAAAGGTGGACAAGAGTATCTGTGTAACTGGGGAAGACGCGGTGAAATGGGCAAAAGCTTTCCTTCCATCGTGAAAGGAAAGTGTCCAGTTACGGGACGGTCCGATCACGATGGCGACACCGCTTAGAGGCTTATGCAAAGAACGGGGGCGGCCGGAACTCGGTCTGCTGGGGACAACACTACAAAGCGTGGAACAAGACCGAGTAAGTAGGAAGGTTGTACATGCCAAATCCACAAGGGTGGGGAATTCACCTCACCTTAACACAAGGCGTGTCCTCTATTTTAGCCAAGAAATAGGCAAACGAACGAGAAAATAAAAATAAATCCTGCACTTTCCAGCACGACGCAGGGGACTTGCAGGACGGTGGCTGGCGTTCTCCCGAATGAAAGAGCAACAAAAGTCGACAGCTTCAATCCCTAATTCCAGGGTCAAGAGAAAAGTCTGGAAAGAGCAAACGGCCGATTACTTACACAATTTCCTATGCACAAAGGCGTAGGTTCCACACAGGCTCCACATTGTTTCAGAGAGACCAAATCAAGCCAGGCCTGGCCGCGAATCGGGGTCACGGGGAAGGGTGGGCCGTAATAGATAACAACAACAAAACGTGATTATGAGGAAAAGATATCTGCATTCCCTCACCGGGGACAGAAGGGTAGTTCCAGGAGGGGTCTTTGTGAGTCTCTCAAGTGGCCGAATATTGTCGGCCAAAGCCGCTGAAACTCTACCAAAGGTACGGGAAAGCGAATTATAGTGTGAAGGCAGTAGATAGGGGGACCTGAATGGGGTCTAATGAACGACTTGGCCTTTATGGGCTAAGGGCCGTCCTGAAGAAATCCAAAAATTAAAAGGAATCACACTCTAACGGCTGGTAAAAATCGATTGTGTTCTTGATTTCTTATTGTTGGGGGACCACAGTGGGGAGAGGGGAAACAATAGGGGAACTGGGAAAGTTCCGTCCAGAAGGGCCCACTGTTGTCTGGGAAACCAAAAGCATAAAAAATAAAAACGGCAAAAAAAAAAAAATGAAGACACGTCTGTGTTGGCCGCCGAGCTAGTGGGCAAGCTGGGGGCCCGATGTTCGTCGATACACCTCAAGTCGGCAGATGGGATTCGGGCCGGCGTCTGTGGTGGGTAGTACGGGGGACGCGCGAGTGGAGGGATGGGAGGCTGTTTGAGTGGTCTGGGAACGTCTCCTGGATCGTGACTTCTGGGGGGGGGAAGGCATAAAGGATAAGTGTCGACTAAATCGTGGCGCGGTCTTCGCCGTCGTGGGAGATGAACAGGTGGTCTCGGGGATGTGGTTTGACTAAGGTCTGGAGGCAGCCTGAAGCGGAGCTTTCGTGGGGGGGTGGTCGTGTAGAATAGATGTCTTGAGCCCACTCGCATCAAGCTACGAGACTGGATAAAACTAGGCGGGGCGGGGTAAAAGGTAACACAAACAAACGGTGACCGAAAGGATGGGAGCTTCGGGAATTGGAGGGAACCGGCCGGCGGGACGAGGAAAGTCCTGTGGCGGGTCGGCGGGGGTGGGTAGGAGGGCGTGTCGGGAGTAAGGGGGCTACGGCTTATAAAGGGGGGGTGGGGAACATGTACTCTCCTAAGAGTCACTTCATGGAGAGGTTTTGTTGCCCGTTCGGGTGGGGTGGGATCGGGACGATGTGTGCCGTAGGGATGATCAGGCAAAAAAGATCTCGCGCGGCAGAGGGGGGGCAGTAGAAACGATAGATTAGAAGGAACAGGCGGGTAGTGGGGTGGGGTGGTGGGTGGGGGGGGTACGGCGTGATAAACGCTGCGGAACATATGTTAGCGTAGGGTTCGGTGTTGTGAGAGGAGGGATCGGGGCAGAAGTTGCTAGTAACTAGGGTAGGTGGGGCCTAAAGGGGGTAAAAGGACATAGGCCAGGCGAGAGAAGTAAGGAGGACTGGGTATTGCATTGGGGGTAGAATGGGTAAAGGAGGATGAGAGGGAGGAGGGGGGATACTGAAGGGTGGTTCACGTGGGCTAGTGAGGACAATCAGGGTTATTGTAGCTCATAACAGGGTGAAGGCGTCCAGAGGGTCCCCAGAGCTGAAATGGCGAATGGTGCACGGTTCAGGGAGTTGCAGGGATCTAGGATGCTTCATATGCAGCGTGCGAAGGAGACAGTGCCGAAATTAAACCTCGTAAGGGTTATACCACGGTGATAGAGTGAGTAAACGTAGAAAGAGGAAGAGAAATGGGGGGGTGCTTAAGGAGGAGGGGATGGCGGGTGGGAGCATCCGAGGGTGGAGGGGGATCAGGGGTGGGAGTAGAAGGGTAGGATATAAAAGGGGTTAGCCAGGGGTGGCGAGTGTCATGAGGGGGTCACTTGGTCGGGGAATGGGTGAGCGGTGTCTAAGGTCGTATGGGGGCGGCGAGGGGGTCGGTATTCAGGGGGTGGGTGTGGTGCTTTCAGGCAACGGGAATTTCCGGGTGAGGGGGTGTTCATCATAGAAAAAGGGAATGATGGACCTATATGTTGCATCAGGATTTCCTCATCTTTAACAATTCGCTTGAAAGAGTAGTGTATGGATGCCAGCCGAACGCTGCTGGAGACAGAGACGTTCAAGGCGGGGGTGCAACTGGCGGGGGGGGGCAAACAGGGAGGGAACCGGGCGTGGGGGTGGCCATCGGAGATGTGGGGTGCTGGGCGGAATTCTGAGGAAACAGGAGGTAAAAAAAACGGTGGAGAAAAAGGAACTGGTCCAACCTGAAGAAATTTGTACCTCCGGTACCCCAAGAGAAAGGGAGAGCTATAGGGCGGTTCTGATCATGAGCAGGATAAACTCTACCACCTAGGGGAGAAGAAAGGAACTGTGGCCTGACACTAAATGAAAAAATAAAAAAAAGAGCAATGCGGAAGAAAAAGTGCGGGTTTCAGAGGGTCCAAAGGGGGGGTGGGACTGGCTCGGGGAAGCGAGGAAGAAGAAAGAAAGATAAAACTTGGAATACTCAGAGACGGAGCAAAAATTCTTGTCAGAAAAAATACAAAAATTGCCACGAGCCATTGGCGAGACGTGGGCGGGGAAAAGCGGTCCTCCTGCTCAAACACCCCTCCAGGACCTGGGCATTGCAATCATACTCTGTCCGGCAGGATGAAGCATCCAGCACTAAACAGTACGGGGGAAACGTCAAAAAGAAGAATCTCTGATACTTGACACCCGCAAAAAAACAAACTTCGGGGCGGGGGGGGTCCTGAGGGGGAAAAGGGCAGCAGGACTGGGCACACACGTCGCGGGATCGCCGGCTTGCCCTTCGCCGATGGGACTGGCACGGTGGATGTGAAAAAGTGCTGAGGCATCGGATAGATACCAAATCAAAAGCCTGCTGTTGGAAAGCCCGCCCCCTGACAAACCGTAACAGGTGAAGGTCCTACTTCTCCGACGGAAAGGAGCTCTCCTCGTTCCGTAAAGGAGGGAGACTGAAAATATAAAAATGTTAGATAGGCCTTTCATTAAAAGAATCCCTGTTAAGAGAGGTTACGCAGAGATGAGGCAAAGGTGGGCAACAAGTGGAAGAAATCGAAGTGCACTTTGAAAAGGAAAAAGAGAGCGTCCACCTAGGACGCGGATGCGAAACAAAATGTTAGTAAATGTCAGCCTTTCTAGTTTACCTCGAGGTCCGCGATCTTTCCTAGTAAGGGAACAGGCAGTTACCGGGGAGGAAAAGTCAGCTGCCAGGGTTTCGCCCGCGGCTGCTCGAGGACAGACAATTTGAAAGCGACTAAGACGGGGGTTGGGTTACGCTGATTGTGCCGTTCCAGGAAGACGAACGGCAAGGCAAGAAGAGAGAAAAAACAACAAAAAAGGGGTAGTGATTTATATGGGCGGAAGAAGAGTTTCGACGCCATCTCAGGAAAAACGAAGGAGTCTTCTACTGACACGAGAAGAGAAAAACGCCTAAGGAATAAGAACCACCACTGGCAGAGGGAAGTGGAACCTTACCGGAAGGCAAGGTACTCATTACATCTGAGAATGACTATCTTAACTAGATTTGCCACGATGAACCCGAAGAGAAATCGAAAACATGCTTTGAGCTCCTCTTCGAGGGTTAAAGCGAACTTGAACTTCACGAAACTGGAAAAAGGTGGTGAGCTTACGGGCACCTGCTAAAAGTGAAACTTATCTCTAAACAGTCTTAGTCAATGCCCCTGCCGTAGGAAGTCGGTTTGTCAAAAAGGAGCAACCGTCAAGAAAAAGAGTGCGTAAGTCCTGGAGAAAAAGGGCGGAGAAAGAGCCTTTGCTCCTGTCCGGCAGCAGGGAAGAGCAGGAGAACACTAAAAGGATTGGAATCGAGACCTTGAAAAGATAGTTCGCATCATCCACCTCTCCCAAGGACGGACTTCCGGGCCTCCTGACTAACAGAAAACGGGTGCAATGACTCCCGTCTTATGCCATCACCTAAAGGAAGTTCTTCAAAAAGCGATGTAAGGGAAAATGCGGCCCTGACTGGCTGGGGGGGGAGGGAAGGCATCAAAAAGAGGAAAGAGAGGGAGGCCCCCTTTACTCTTGGAAAAAGACAGGGATTCGAAGTTGACCGCGGAGGGAACATAGGGGAAAAACCTGGGGGTGAGAAAAAGAGTAGCCGGGCAAAGGAAAGAAGAGGTCGTGAGGTCCAGGAAGAGGGTCGAGAGAAGCCAGGGACCCAAAAAAGAACAGCCCTGGGTGCCCTACTGGGGCGGGGGACCTGAAGGGGGCGAGCGACCTCTGAGGGAAAAAAAAGCAACATCCGTAAAGAACTGACAAGAAAACTGGTGGTACCAGAAGGAGGAAAGAGAGGAAATGGAAGCTTGGTTCCAGAAAAAAGGAGAAAAAAAAAACTGGGAACAGCGGCCGTCATCCAAGACGGGATCCTAAAAACAATGCCGAGTTAACCAAAAGCACCAAGTCTTGTCCATTAACGTGATCCAAGAAAGGGGAACCCCTCCTGAGCAGGGTCACCGGCATTGGACAGAGAGTGACTGTGTCATAAAAAAAGCCCTCTTAACAGACATCAACCGACTTCAATAACTATGCGGGAGGCGAGAAAAATTTTCTGATGGAAAACCAACATCATTTACCTTATCACCGATCCTCTCCACGCTAAAGAAGTACAAGAAATAAATAGACACCAAGAATAAACCACTATCGATCGCCGCTTGCTAAGAAAACGAGAGGGGGGGTCTGGGGTGCCATGTACGACCCTCCTACAAGTGGGCTGCCCGCCAAGCAAGCAGGGGGATGAAAATCGTGGGACTTAAAAGGACATCCGGGACAAACCCGTGGAAGATACCGGATACCGCAAAAGGGATGAGAACCCGACCGAATGTGGGGGGAAGGAAACAAAAGGACCAGGGGGAAAAAGATGAATTGCTGATGGGAAGACAAAAAGGGGGGAAAAGACAGAAAAAAGGGCCGCGGCCGTTCGCATATCTTAAGAAGGACAGAAGAGTGAGGTCAACTGACAGGTCTACCGCGGCCGAGTACGGATCTTCCGTAAATCGGCGCGAAGAGGGAGATGACACCGGGACTTCTCTCGTTCCTGCTTCTTTAAAAAGGGGGGCAGAGACCAGAAGTGTGGTCCTCCTTACCGGGCCAACATCGCTATTGTAAACACCACGAAAGAACGTAAAAAAGAAGTAGACGAAACCAGCTGGGTCCATCCGGAAAAAAATAAGGGAGTTTGGGCCTAAGGCCAGAGCACGTCAGGCCGTAAATCCAAACTTCTGAAACACAACAAAAACAAAAAAAAAAGAAAAATAACAAAAAAAGATAAGAAAGAAAGAAATAAAAAAAGAGAAAAAAAAAAACAAAAAACCACACAGGCGGGGAAAAATGCCTCAACTAACGTGCTCTTTCCTTACCTAAGGTGTCGGGTGAGCCAACGCAGGGTGTCAAACCAGCGGCGGCCCAGGTGAGCAGAGAAACCAAGAAAAATACAATGAAGCCCGGGTAAGGTTCGAGAGTAGGGCTCTAATGAAAAAAAAACAAGGTATGAAGGAGGGGGAAAAGAGGGTCTCCGGGGGGCGACGGGGGGGGGTCGGAACGTGGTGTGACGGCGGGGGGGCGGGGGGGGGTGTGGCTGGGGGGTGGCCGGGGGGCGGGGTAGGTGGGGGGGAGGGGGGTGGGGGGGGGAAAAGGGGGTGTGGGAGGCGGGGATCAAAGCCATGTTGTAACACGACACGGGGGCTAAACTCGACGTGGTACTTACCTCGAGTCTCTGTGTGAAACGGAGAGGGCGCCGGACGGGATGGACTCCGTTTCCGCATGTGCAAACAGGGAAGACGTCTTGCTCAATCCCAAGGAGAAAAAAGGAAAAAACCGCTTAAACCGTCTTAACCTCTATTGGGTCGGGAGCTGTGGTCAGGTTTATAAAGAGGGAGACATCTAGACAGGAATGAAGGGCAGGAGACCCCTGGTTGCGAAACCCTAAGGAATCAAGGAGAGACGTCGGTTGTGTCCTCACTGAATAGGGCACTGCATCCCTCAGCCGCGGTCCCACTTTAGAGGGACCTAGCGAATGGTATGAGATGATTCACTACGATAAACGGCAAACTGCCAGTCGTCTTAGCCATCGTCTTCTTCAACCACTGAAGGATAAAAAAGGACTCTTGCAGAACGGGGTGGAAGAGTGTCGCAAACGAAGGGAGTTCTCCCACCGGAAGGGTCTGGCGAGATCGTCTGCAAAGGACGGGTCGGAAGAAAGGCCACGCTGATCATCAGAAACTGAGTGGGCCTGTGAAATCAAAGGGCGGACTTCCTTACCCACAAAACTATCGGAGCGACTCTACGAGCGAGCGTGGTTACTGTTCTTTGAGGGAAGGGCATTACGGCTGAGCGTCGGGGGGGGGAGGCAATACTATTTGCTCCTGAAGTTCTTTGTTTGGGGTCGGGAAGAAAAATCACGGAAGTATTTCTCAGAAATACTTCAAGAGACACGGACCTATACGTTATGCTGTCTCGGCAACGTATGAGGTAGACGCCTGCCACCCAAGAAGAGGTCAAGGTAGTGGACTGTCGGATCCGATGTGGACATGGGAACAAGCATTACGTTTTAGACAAGACCGGTGTTTGGGCGGTTAGTTAAGGTGCTGGATAAGCCGCGGGGGATAGCAAGCAGGGGGGGATACGTACCTTGAAAAGCTTCCGGGGCGCGATGGGGGATCCAGAATGGTACCCATCAGATCTGTCTAAAAGCGGGAGGAGGGGCGGATGAGGTCATTCGACCTGGTCTACCTCTACCACCGAGTTCTCAGGGAGGGGGGCCTACAAAAGGACAACACGCAATAACTGATAGGGACGTGCCGTCCTCTTTCCAAAGGTGGGGGGAGGCTCTATCACGGGGCAGCTTACTTGAGAACACTAACCTTCTGAATATCAAGCAAAAGCGGGGGGGTGGAAAAGCGGGGTCTTAACCCACCGGGTTTCGGGACGACGACTTAGAGTGTCCGGGCAGGCCGTGCTGGTCCCCCTTCGTTACCTAGCCCAGTGAGCAGGGACATAGACGGTGGGGAATTCCCTGGGGAAGGTGTAGATCATCGTCGGGGGACGGGGGACGTCGCTATATCTGGGATCCCGAACTCCAGTCCAGGAAGAGGCCCATCGTCCTACTCCGCGAGTCTACGCGCAACGAAGCGGCGGATTATTTGGTGCCGCTCAATGTGGTAAGAGGCCTCCAGAACGTGCCTCGTGAAGGGGGGCTACACAGGGACAGCGGTAGGCTTCGTTCAAACGAGCTTAGCACGCCTGCTTATCACGTTGAGAATCTGTGAATTCCCTTGCGGGTTCCGGGTTAATCGAAGATTAAAATCTCGCATATGTGGTTATCACAAAACAATCCGAATGCCTGAACCAAGACTTCAAGGAAAGGGTCAATTGCCGGAGTAAAGTACGGAGCTCTGGCCGACTTCCGGACGGGACAGAGGAGGGGGGGGGGGGGATGGGGGGGAGTGGGGGGGGGGCGGGGGAAATAAGCATGTTACCTAGCATTTGAAATAATGAAACCCTCCTTTACGAGCGGACCCTGAGGACTACGCCCTTCATTACGAAGAAGCAGTTTAACACTTGCTGCGGACCCTGCTGCTGAGTTCCACCAACTGAAATCTTGACTAACACGGAAAGTTCCGCGTGGCGTCAATTGAGGTCTAAATGAACAGGCGAATATCACTGCGGAGTACACTGTTACTTTTACATTGAAGGAACAGGTCTGACAGAGAGGATGCCATTGGGGTTTGTAGTCCGGAAGAGGGGGGGTCTACTCTTGACCTAAAGGAGTGCAGAACGACGCTCTTTTGGGGAGAGGAAAAGTGCGGAGACTCGCAGAATGCCATGATATCAACTCCAACAAAAAAATGAGTATTAAAATAGACGATATTGTCTTACCACGGGAGTTGTAGAAGGAAATAAGGGGAACCCCGAATCTCAAGTATCTGGCCGAGAGACCCCACGGTCCAGGCTGGTCACCCACCTTTCAAAGATTGCCTGTTGTGAACCGACTGGGCAATTAAAGGGACAATACGTGAAAAATAGGATCTTCGGATTCCCCTCTCACCGCCTCCAAGCGCAAATGTATGGTAATCTGCAAAAGAGCTGGGGGGTTTAGGAAAAAGGGCACCGTCCTACCGTTGACACGGCGGAGGGAGTCATGACGTTGCACCTCAGAGCAAAACGCGAACTCTCTAAAAGGCGGGGGACGTAACTGAAAAGCCCCTGGATGAAAAGGATCGGGTTCAGCCAGAGGCGAGGCAGTCGTCCCCTATTCGAGAAAAACTCAAACCGGGTAGTGGAGAGGCCGGGGTGCAACAAAATGCAAAAAGGGGAGAAAAGGAGCAGTCGGTAGACTTGCCCACTCAGGTGAGAGTAAAGAGCGAAAGAGCGCCTTCCATCAACGATGGGGCATCATCCAAGGCTAAAAGAAGGGATGCCGGGGACGACGCTATCATACTACGTAAAAAAGTTGAGCCGCAGTACGCCTGCCAGGCGGGGAAATACGGGGTTGCAGTTGAAGTTCTCCTAGCGAGGGTATGATGTACTGTGCAAGGTCATACTTTAGGGGAGGGGCGGATCTAGGAGGAGATCGCATGAATAGCCCTTAAGCACCGATTTAGGGAGGCCTACATGGATCGGTGGGTAACCATGATTAATAATTTGAAAAAAGCTTCTCGACCCAGCAAGGATAATAGCCCAAACTGTGTTTTATAACAGAATGCTAAAAGAGGGAAGCTGATTTGTACAGAAGGTGCGGATCCTGAAAGAGGTAGGATCTATATAAGGAGCATGTTTGCCCGGCAGTTGCCCCCTCCCGGGACAACTGTGCTCAGTATTCATGTTGGGTGCCTTACTTAGTAGCCCTGCGTGAACTCTGTTTGCGTGTACATTGGTGAACTGAGTACCTTAGAGAACATCCATCGAAAGATCTTAGCACGAATATTCTTGGGACCAGGGTAAATCGAGGTACCGGTAGATTGGAAAGGGGGAATTCTAAACGCTGTATAAAGCGCGTAAGACATCAACGCATAATCCTCACACAAATGCCATCTGTTCAAAAAGACAAGGATTCTGTGTCTGGGGAACGTTATACCTCCCGCGACAATAAGTTACCGGGTCAGGCCTGGGGGAAAAAAAAGAGAAAATCTAGGGTCAATAATAAAGCGGTTCCGTAGCAAGAAAAAGAAAGAGCTGGCAAGCACCCATCGAAATGGAATCTAACAGAGGAAGGGCAGGACTTTTGCATTCTTGTCCAAAATAAAGGGGAAAAAAAGGAGCAACCAGAGGAGATCAGGAATCGGTCCGCCAATTAGAAGCCAAGTATAAGAACTCGAAGGAACCACTCAAGTACCTTCTAGGAGTACGCAACAGATCGGGACTGTTGAAGGGCATCACATAAAAGAGAGGGCCAGGGAGAAAATCATAAACTTTTATTATCCATGGAGATGCCGTGCTTCGGATCCTTTCCACAAAGCATTTCCAATAATACCTCTGACTACAGAAATTTGTGGTAAAACCCATACAAGTATGGGGAGAACGATTCCGGTTTCCAGCAGAGGGAGAGTGTATTTCAGGGACAAAAAAGACAACTGAGGTGCACGGCAGCCTATGAGAAGAAGGCAGACACATGTCGTAATGGTGAAATATCACTAGGGCTACAGGACTAGTCTGAAGCTTAACGCGGCCGTCAGATTCTTCGAAAACAAGAGTATCGTCCTTCCTGGGCCTTCTACTTCGTTGGAAAGCCAAAAGTTTTGGTCCTCAGGGCCGGCAAAAGGAAACACACCGGAAAGGGTCAGTAATGTGGTCAGAAGACCGCTCCAAAGAGAAAATCCCGATTCCGAAACCGAGCAATCAACGGACAGTTCTCTTGCCGTGGG
>Ga0179593_1363080_pt1 | contig 12046 bp, 10 predicted proteins | sample CZODoug2_1_08_16_FD_185931 | JGI IMG/M metagenome (GOLD analysis project Ga0179593, IMG submission 185931) | Vadose zone soil fungal communities from Angelo Coast Range Reserve, California, USA - CZODoug2_1_08_16fungal (PacBio error correction) | ecosystem: Environmental > Terrestrial > Soil >...
CGCGGCGCCTCGATCATTAACGCAGCACCATCCGAGTCAATAAATCAAAAAAGGAATTGGGGGGAAAAAAAAAGAGGAAGACCCAATAAGACTATGGCTTTTTGCGCCAGGGATATGCGATGGGCCAGGGGTGCATTGGGAAACAAATAGCGATGGGGAGCGAAAAGAATGGGGCCGCGCGTTAAGACCCTTGAAAACGGGCGAAAGTCGTAAAGTCCGAGGGGGGAGACAACCACCGCCCGCGCCCCGAGCGAGCCGTCAGGGCCGAACATACGGCGATAAAAAACCCGACCTCCCATCCGACCTGGGACTAAGGGCGAGTCGCCGGAGAAAGAACCGGGGAGAGAGCCTTTTATGAAGGGGTGCAGCCCTTCGCTCTGCGCCGAGGAAATATGTCCATCCGAAAAAAAAGCCATTATGTCAAAGCTACCAATCGGCCTCTCCAAAAAAATGGAAAGAGCTGATCGGATGGAAGGATGAAAGACGAGGGGCGTTTTTCTGGCTCGAAAATGCCGACTCCGGGATCGACATAAGGGGAATCTTTAGGGGGGGAAACCACGGAACAGCAAGAAGCGGCTTTAGGGGGGAAGAGAAGGTGGGAAGGGGAGTTGAGAGATATTTCGAGCCGAAGATCGCTTCAGGCAGTCTACCACAGGGGAAGGAAAAACTAGAAACAATCGAATCAAACGCAAGGGCAACTTTTGACTTCAAGTCTCTTTGAAGCGGGGATGGAAGCGAAAGGCCGAAAAGTAAGAAGTCACGGAATTCCGTCTTCCCGGGCTGACAAAGGGGAACGCATATGGAAGCCCAGTTAAAAGGTTGCGAGCATCGACAACTGAGGGGGAAGAAACCATTCGGGGTGGGCCTGGCGATAATCTTGTCGGAGAACTAAACCACCTGGGACACAAGAATCTAAACCCCAGGACCTCGGCCATGAGAGATTAAATACTATATAATCGCAACGGAGCGAGTCTGCATCGATGGAGGTCGTCCCGGGTCGAGAAACGGCCACCACCCGAATAGATTAAGCGATCGTTGTGGGATGCTAGTGGAGGAGAAGATATGTACGGTCCACAGGCGATCCAAAAGGAAAAAAGGGGCGCAGGCCGAAAGAGAGGCCTGAGCAGCACGCCTAGCTCATGCGACTCTCCGGGAAGAAATGCAGGGCTCGGGATTTTCAGATGGGATTGGGCGGATTGGCGGGGGGGGTCTTGATAGGAGGGCCGTCCGTTCAAAAAATTATGGACTTTCGGGGGAAAAAAGAAAAAATACGCCGTAGAAAAAAAAAAATAGCAACAAAGAAGGATGGGCCAGAAGATTATGGGCGATTCCGGACGATGTTCATCCGATTGTCCGAATAAGTTTTGTCGGATCGGTAGGGGTTCGTGAAGAACTTTTGCAGGAAGGTCATTAAAAGCGGGAATGTTCTAAAAGTCAGAATTCCACTGACGCACCACCAGGAACGAACCGGAAAGAGGGGAAAGAGCTTGGTGGACTTGATGCCACCACACGTGCGAGCGTCCATGCGGTGAAGCTATCATTGTAAGAGAGCCTTCACTAGGGTGGGGAAAAGAACTAACCAGGATATTAACCGCGAACCGGTATAAAGAGAGACTAGATACTCCGAAGGATGCCAGGGGGGCAATAGCTCCAAAAAAATTGGAATCAGTCCGGAGGGCTAACGAAGGATGCCACCATAAGACCAGCAAACGGTTAATAAAGAATCACGATGGGGTCCCGTCAACGGTCTAAAACGACGTCCCTAAGCAGAGCCAAGGAGAAGCATATCAAGCAAAGAGCAGCCAATATGCTGGCCGGGGCGGAATAGTATAGCTGGCCAGGAAAAGTCAAAGAAACGTAGGGGATGCACGATGGGCCCAAACCTATTTAGGTAAAAAAGTCTCCAGCCGTGCTAAAGAGAAGCTTGAGGAAGAAAAAATTCAGTTCGATGAGAAGCCGTGCACTGGCTCGGTCGGTAAGACAGCAGTTTGGGGGATAGGAGGGCCCTCAGCGTACAAAAGCCAAAAGTGCGGAAATCACGGGGACATATACACTGCTTTCGTGGGACGGGGGCAAGGAAAAATGGGCAAGGGTCGATATCCGCAGGCTGGAAGCCTCGAACAGTGTCTCAGGCCTCCACGAAAGAAGCAGTACAATTGTTGAACATCCGCAGAGCGGGGGCGAAGACCACAACGCCAGTCAATCATCCAGAAAAGCGAAAAGGGAAACGACATAGACAAAAAGGAACTAAAAGTCGAAAAAAACCAAAGAAAACATTGCGGAGAAGGAAGTAAGGAGCCGATTCGGGAAAAGTTATGGAATACCAAAGGGAGGGGGAGCCAAACAGAAAGGTAGGGAAGGAAGGAGGATATTGGGCATCTCTATCATAAGTACAGAAAAGAAAAACGAAGAAAAACTGTCGAAGCCGATGAGGAATCGGGAAGGTGGTTTATGGGGGGTGGTAGGACTGCTGTTAGTTAAGGGAGTTTATATGGTGGGGCAAAGGAAAAAAAAAACAAGATTCAAACAAAGAAAAGATGTGGTCAAGTCAGCCCGGGGGACGATCTCGACTAAGAATAAGCGAGAGTTTTATAAAAGGAGCAACAATTGGACCAAAGAATGATCGAAAAATATATGGGGAAAGGCTGAGAAAGAAAGAAAAAGCTATGGCCCTCAAATATAATTGTCGATTGTCATTCGAGAGCATGTGCGACTCAGAGGTGCGCTTGGGAAGATGGGATTCAAAGTCACTCGATCAGGCTAGGGAGAACGAGTGAAAGGAGGAAGGGGTAGGGGTCCGTCAAAGGATCGGAAGTACCTAAACTGTCAAGTCTCAGACCGTACCGAAATGGGAAAGATGTCGGAGAAATGCGATTCATACCGGCAAGCGCAAGAGAAACAATCAAGAGAGGAAAAAAGGGGGGTGTGCTCTACTGCAGCCAGTAGAAGGGCCATTTTTTGGGAATACCTAAAGAGATCACAGCTATAATACGCCACGAATTGCTTGAAGGGGACAAAAGAGTAAGAGGGAAAATGGCCAGGGCAGGAGAGCGCCCCCCGAAGGCCTCTATACGTGGGCTTTGTACGTCTTAAAGTTCAGGAGAGAAGGGCGGAAGCGACGACCGGGGAAAAAGCCAAATAGGTAGGGAAAGAAAGGGGAGCCGCGATGTAGATTTATGACAGGCGAACTCACAACCCACCCCTGAGGGGGTCTCTGGGTTAGTGTAGGCGGATACCGTATCAGAGAGGCCGCCTTTGGAAGTTTGGAGAACCTAAGAAGCACCTTTTAGTTGGGAGAGGGGAACCACCTTGGGGAACGACACCCGCCTAGGGTCCAATTCCAAATCATCGGACAGGGGGGAAAGGACTAGAACGCATAAAATATAAAAACGCGATGGGTGCAGAAAGTGGGAGTGGTGGAAAGAAAACTGGAGAATAAATCCGTCGAGGGGAGAAAAAAACTCGCCGTAATGAAAATAGAAGTAAACTTGCAGACATTAAATTACTCTGAGAAGAATCTCACCGAACAGGCAGAAATGAAGCGTGCTTCAGGGGGAGGGAAAAAGATGCAGAGAAAAAAATGAGAAAGAGAAGAGGACCTCTAAAGAAAAAGCCATCCTAAAAAACCTAGGAGTCGGGAAGACCTCTACAATACGGCGGAAAAAAAAGGAAAAGCCAGATTTCGTAGCTCTCGCAGAATACTGTTTTACAGGCAATAGAGGCGGGTCAACGAAGAGTTCACAACTCGAAAAAAAAAACTCTCAGAAACAACAACATAAAGGAAAATAGAGAAGAGAGCAGGGTATACGGCGGACAGTGGGGAAATGAGTGAGAGGGGGGGTCCGCCATGGACACCTAATAGGTGAGGAAACCATGACAAGAACCCTTTCACCCACCGCAGTCTAAAAGGGAGGGGAGAAGGGGGCAGAGAATAAATAGTTAATGGCGGGGGGAGAAGGAAGGTAGAGGACGTCCTCTTGAAGCAGGGTTTCTCGGAAGAGTTAATACAACTGAAGCACCGAGGATAGGGACGGAGTACTCTCTGGGGAAGTAGTAGGAGCCTAAGGTCTGCGCCTAACATAGGGAAAGGAAGAAGTGGGTTTAAAAGAAAAAAGCAAGTAAGGAGAAGGTGGTAAGGGAGGGGGAAGACAACCAAAGGGACTCTCCAACCGTTCCTTAATGGTGCCCGGAAATCATACGTTCCGGAGGTTAGGAAAAAGGTGGCAGAAAGGGACTCGGGGCGCACATCGGGAAAATCAATGGGCCGTTCACGGCGACCTGAGAGTCGGGAAAAAATCTCGATAAAACAGAAAGAGGAAGGCGGGAGGGGAGGTCTTGGGCATCAAAAGAAGCTATAAGAAGGGGAGCCCCTGAAAGCAGAAAGAGTCACGTCAGAAACCTCTGGAAAAGTCCGAAAGGAGAACACAAGTCATGGGGAACTAGGACGAAGGGGAAACATAAATCTCGGGCGGAGCAGAGGAAACCAGGAGGACATTGTCATTTACGGGCGGGGGGTGAAAAACAGGAAATCATGTCGGTGGATTGGGGTTCTAGCGATGGGGGGAACGAGACAGGACGAAACAAAGGGTCGTTAGGAAGGAGGCGGAAAAAAAAAAGGTGACGCGACAGGGGGGGGGGTCTCTTGCAAGGGCAAAAGATGCTAATTCGAGAAAGAAGGAAATTGCCGGACGCCGTGGGGTTCAACGGGAAGAGGGGGTGAAGGGAAACGAGAGCAGGGGGCGGAATTCTACAAAGAAGTTAAAAAGAATCGCAAGTAAAGACGAGGGCCTGGAGGCAATAGAAACGTAGCCTCTAGGTACCCCTAGAATCTGCCGGAGAGAAAAAACGCTCGCAAATTGTAGGCACGGGAAAGAGCTTCGACAAGGTACTACGCTTGTTAAGACGCGAATGTTGAAATCATAAGTGGCCTGGCAATCAGGATAAAAATCAGAAGCGTCGGAGGAAGGGGAACGTGGGTAAGAGAGCCTTGGGAGTGTGGAAGTTCAGGTGCCGCCACAGAAAAAAAGAACCGCAGACGCATACCACAAACCAGCCCCCACCCGGTACAGAATGGGAGAAGAATATTAGAAGAACATAATACTAAGGGGGGGGAAAAGGGGAGGCGAGTCAATCAAAATTCAATTAAAAACAAAAGATAAAGGACTAGATTCGAAGGAGGTTGAAAAACGAAATCGGGGGAAGGAATACTTTTAAAGCGGCGGACACCACAGGAAAAAGAGGAAGGAGTTTGTGGGGGTGAAAAAGACCCGTCGAACATGGGTCGGGTCTAGTCTTCTTCGAATTTGAAAAATAGGTAATACGGGAGTCGCACATCCGGGGAAGAAGGGAAGGGGGTCCAACAACGGAAGACGTCGAGGGGAGGAACAGAGGAAGGATTTGGGAATGCAGGTACACCACATGAGGTGGGAAGTTCGGGGAAAGCGGACGAATAGAACACATTGGGTGAAAAATTATGGCAGAACCCTGGGGGGGGGCACCCCATCTCAAACATATCAAAAAAAAGAAAAGAGGGCCAGAGCGGGCCAAACGGATCATCGTATGGGCATTGTCACTCTAATCCGGAGGGGGGGGGATTTCTTCAGGGAAAAGCAGAAAAAGCACTGAGACAGGCTGTAAAGGAGATAACAAGGAAAGAAAAGGGTGGGGGGGGGACCAGCGATCCCTCAACGCACAGTTGGGGTGCCAGCTATATATAAAACACGGCCAGCCATGGGGAGGCTATAAGGACTCCAGATCATTTGAGGCTTGGGGTGGGGGGTCTTCTCTGGGAAGCCAGGAAAAAACGGGCAAGAAAGAAGGAAAAAATCGACGGGTATACCTTCGGAGGTGTCACAAAAAGGGAGGGAAAAAAGGGAGGTCAAACGAGCGCGCTCGGCCCCAGAATGCACGTCGTAGTCGAAATATCTAAGCCTTTTGTAGAAGGGGGGGGAAGATCCGGGGCCGAACAAAACCATCGTGAGACAACTGCTATCGGAAACTAAAACTAAAAAGGGTAAAGGGGGAACATTGACAGGCGGGAAGAGACGTGAATGCCGTGTCCATTGGGGGGAACGGCAGTGGCAAGAGACGGGAAAGAAAGAAAGAAGGAGAGCAACGGGGGGGGTGGGGGGTTGCGTGCTCGACAAGGATCCAAACAATAAAGGACGCAACAGAGGCCGGATCGCACTATATGCTACCTAATGGGGGGAGAAGGACACGGGGGTCGCCGGGAAACGGTGCGCCTCAGAAAAATCAACGCACTTTTCCTTAACGGATGACCGCTCAAAACCCAGACAAATCAGACCCATATCCAGAAGAGCAAGAGGAGAACCGCGGGAGATGGAGGGGACCGAGGTCGGCAGGCTCGCTTCAAAGAAAAAATACAACATTTTGGGACTGCGAACTGCCAAGGACTTCGGTAACACGATCCATATTCTGTAAAACTATAGGTACTACAAAAATCAAAAGGACACAATTTAAGACGAGAAGGAAGGGAGAATTAGAGACAGTAGCGTCTGGAGTCACGAAGGAGGACTGGGTTCTTTCGGGTCTACCATTTGGAGAGGGAATAAGAAACAACTAAATGGGTGGCTGCCCCGACTTTTGACGGAGGACTCGCACCCAAGAGAAGGGGAGGCCAATAAGGAGAACGAGCGTATGGCCAAACAGAATCAAATCAGAAAACGAAGTTAAAATTCAAAGCTGACACCTTTAAAAACACAATCGAGGGATCAAGGGTCAGTCGTCATTTTATCAGAGAAGGGGGGGAAAAGCCAAACAGGGGGGCGAAGCTTAGGGGACATCTAAAAAATCAGAAAAAAAAGAACGATAATACACACGTAAAGTGCAGGTTTCACTCACGACTTCACTCTGATGTCTTCCAAGATTACTTAAGGAGCGGACAACGACAGGGTATGAGGGCAGATGGGAGAATGCGGAGGGACTCCTGACCCGAGCGCCCGAGAGGTCAGCAAACCGCTTGCGGACGGGGTGGAAAACCCAAAAATGAACAAGGACGAATGGAAAGAGGAATGCTGACCGGTTGTGATCACCGAGAAAAGCCGGCTGAAGAAAGTCTAAACAGGTGAAAACAAGGAATTCTCGGCTTTAACTGGGACCGTGACGGGCAGGAGAAAGGACGCCAGATCTCTGAAAAAGGGGACAGGAACGAAGATGGGGGCAGGCAACCGGGACCAACTTTTCAGGACTAGAAAAAAAAACAAATGGTCGCAAAATGCGGTTGACTGCCTGACAAACCGCGGAATCATAACACGCAACAAAAGAAGACTAGGGGGGGGGAAGAGGAAGGGGAGACACGGGGCTGAAGGTTGAAGATGTTCGGTAATAGAGGGAGAACGAAGGCAGCGATCGATCGCACAAAACGGAAGAGTCTCTGGACCTCGAGATCAGTCCCACAGAACAGCCGGCTAAAAAGCATACCAACCAAGGGGGAAGGACCAAGCGAAGACCAAGAAGGAAAGACTTTTGGTAATCAGTGTCGAGGATAGGAAAAGGTGTTAACCAGCATAATCGAGGGCGGCGAAAATCCGGCTCTTGATCGAAGAGGGAAAAGTCGGAAAGGCCAAACGGGGAAAAAAAGAACGGAGAAAAGGAAAGAAGAAACGCCACAGCTTTAACAGCCAAACAGAAAAAAAAGTCCTGGCTAACGGTTCAATCGCCAAGCCGGAGAGTAAGGACGGGTGGAGGAACATCATAAATGAGAGAAAACCGCGTTCCGGACTTGACTAAACAAAAGTCTTCCATTAGGGGAGAAGCGCCCTCAGCGGACAAGCCGGTCAACCAGGCGCTGCTTCGAAGTAAATCGCAGTCGAGAAGGCGTGTTGGGTACGAGGAGCAAGGCCAGCCGCGGGAGCGACAGAATGGGAGCTGAAGACCACGGGAAACAGCACTCGCCCTCGTCTGGGAGATGTGCTCTGCTGGGGGAAGCTACAAAGGGGAACGAGCTCGACCAGATCGAGGACGAATTGTCGGCCCAAGGATCTCAGCTCACATCGAAGACGAAAAAAAACGAAACCAGCAGTGGGCAAGAAGGGGGGGAACGTAGGGCAGTATGAACGAAACGCGCACAAGAAGAAAAGGACTTTCCGGCGAACGCTCAAATCCGTATGCAACAAAAAGGGAGAAAGTTTTGAGAGTAATCGGCCAACCGTAGGGCAAGAAAAAGCGGAAGCGGACTCTTGGCGTGTCCATGACAGAAATTGTATCGACGAACCAAAAAGCAGAAGCCAAGGGCACTAGACATCAGGGGGGGACGAGGGAGTCGCCGGAGGAAAAAAAAAATGTAGGAGAGTAAGATCGCAGAGAAAGATGGGGATATCCATCGGATTGGCATGGGAGGGACGAAAGAGGGACGTAAAAAAGGGGCAGGACATGGGAGGCACGCAGGCCGGAGGGGGAACAAACTCCAAAAAGCTCGGATCAGGCGCAACTCACAAGTTAAAGCTGGAGAGAGTGTCATATTGGGATTGGAGGGGGGAGGGCGTTTTGTTTACGTTCAGGATCCAAATGAGAAAGTGCGTCTGAGTTGGGGGGAGAGGCAGTGAAACTGCCTCAAGCAAAATCCTTCGAGCAATGGGGTCGGGGCGAGGGTGGCAAAAATACTATGTGGCGTCCGATTTAAGGACATTTTGTCGGATCTTGTGTTGGTCGGGCATAAGGCTTCTCATGAGAAAAAAGTTCAAAAAAGATCCACTGAAGCGCACACAACCACGTATACCTAGAAGGGAACTGCAATTGGAAAAGAGTGTTGAGGGAAAAAAACCAAACGGTTTTCGGGCCATGAAATAAAAGCTATCTTTGTGGAAGAAACGCCCGGCCCCATCTGCAAGAGAAAAAAAGGAGTTAGAACGCGACTAGAGCGAAGAAGGGGGGAAACTCATCGACGAAAAAGGATGACTTCACTACAGCCACCGAAATCAACGGGGAAGAGGAAGAACGAGGGTGGGGTTCAGTTGCGAAAGTCAGGGAAAAAAAGAACGGAACGACAAGCAAAAAACCAATAGGAAAGTCGCATAGCCAATAGCCCGAGAAAATGCTTACTTGCGGCCTAAAACCGGAATAAACAGCGGGGATTAACCTCTGCACCAAAAAACCGGATGGTTACGTATGAGACAAAGTTAAAGAACCTCACTGACTGCTGCTGGAGAGATGGTTAAGTGAATGAGGGGGGGGAGACAGGGCCTGGCATATTAAGCCAGGGGAGACAGATGAAAAGGGCAAATCTGGGACTCGGGAGGGAGGGGTTGATTATGAGATTACGAAAACTGGGGTTAGAAAAGCACGGACATCGCAATGCCGGGGGAGGAGGGCGCGGGAAGAAAAGCATGGGGCGAAACGGCAAGAAAACTAGGCGAAGAGGGGGAAATCTGCGGGCAGAAACCTCATGACATGTGGGATCCTCTAAAGGCGCAAAGCAGAGACAAATCTATACATCCTATAAAGTAGCAAACAACAAAAGCGACGTAGGAATCCGCAAAGTCGCCGGGGCTTACAAAAAAAAGAAATTGACCGGGCAGGAGGTCTTACGAAAGGAAAAAAGGTAATGAATAATCAACAAAAGGGGACGTCATTGCGGAGAGGAGACAAAGGGGGAGCTGCCATCGAACGCGCTTCAAAAAACTTCGAGGATTTCGGAAAACTTGATGAGGTCGTATGGTGGTGAGGACGGGGAGATGTTCAGTGGAGCTGTGTGCAACGGAACAAACCTAATAAGGAGGGAAACAGTCCACAATAAAACTCAGAGGGGGTCGCTCAAAATGCCAAAGTAGGACGAAGGGTGAGGGCGAACGCGCAGGGAAAAAAAACCGTCGAACATCACGAATAAAGGGGGTGTTGGAAGGGGGGAGGGGTAAAGGTCAAAGACTATTCGGTGCCTATCGGAAGAAGCGCTTGGGTGATCGGTAAAAAGCACTATCGGCTGGAATATGGTGTAGGAACTGAGAAGCTAAAAGGGATCGGGAAAAACCCTCAGTGAAGGCATCAGGAAACCGTGCTAGAAATGGGATTGGGCTCGTGAGGTCATGCGAAAAGGACAAGAAATCAACAAAATGCGCGAGAGGAACCCATTTGTAAGGAAAAGCACAAAGAACCGGGAGGCTAAGAAAAGAAGCGCTAGCACTACTCAAACAGGGAAAGCTGGTAAAGAAATCGTAAAGGCCAATTAAAGGTGGGGCCAATCCAGACGACGAATCGAGGGGCTTGGGGAGCATCTCCAAGTTCGAAAGAACGGGGAGAAAACGAACCTGGAAAAAAAAAAAGATTTGAAGCCGAGGGAGAGTGTTCTTCACGGAACCCGCGTCTTCCGGTATCTGCTCAAGACGAAAAAAAATATTCCCTCGGAGTTGGAAACCCGCATGACCAGAAGGTCATAAGGGCAGGGGGGTAGAAGGGGGGCCAATTCGGAGTTGAGAGGAAAAGACATCTCCGCGGCCTCTAAAAACAATCGGATTAACTCGAACCGCCAGAACCTGAGAGAGGGGAGAATTCTGTGGTCGTAAATGCCACTGGATTACAAAGAGGAGGGGAGCAAAGAAACTGAAGAAAAACGCAGGCACAGCGAGAAGCGTACTACGCCTGCTAAAGAGGCTCAGGAGGAACGAGGCAGACGAAAAACCTAAGAAAAATGGCTCGGAAACCCACAAAAGCAAGGACAAAATCGTTGCAGAGTTAGAGGACCGCCTGACAAAGATGCCTGCAAAAACGCCAAGATGAACGGGGCAACCAATAGCGCGGGGTCATCGAAAGGCAGACTACGAAAGCAAACCCAGGACAAAGAAAAGGAGAATCAAACCAACAAGGGAGGACCAGATCGCTGTCCTCTTCTGCCAGGGGGTTTTCCGCGTACGCCTGATTTGAAAATTCACTACATAGGGAGACCATGAAGAAAAAATCTGTAAGGGAACAGACATGCGGACCCTGTAGAAAGGTAAACAAAAAAAAAGAGTTTAAGGGTGAACGCGGTTGTTCAGAACCTCTGCGAAAAGGGAACGACGATTGAAGGGGTGACTCAGTGCATCCCACGACCGCCGAGAAACGGGGGAGCTTTAAGGTAAGCGCCGTCTCGCTGCTGCGCCGCGGGGGAAGGTGTCAGAAAAGTATTATAACCCATTGGGGGTTACGCACAGACAGGAAAGCTTGACACCTCGAAAAAGGGGGGGGGTAGCCGGGGAGAGTCTACAACGGTAAAAAAACGGGGGGAAGTAAGAAAAAAGGGGCGAGGGGATCCTAATGGCCGTACCAAACAAAGGGAATCGGGCGCAGAAACCAAATAGCGGATGTCGGTTCATGGCAGAGGGAACGGGGCGCAGCTGAAGGCATATAAGCATCGAGCGGAGCCTCTTGAGTTCAAGGGGAAGTAGAAAAAACGCTCCGGGGGACCTACCAGAGGAAGTCGGAGCGACCTCCCAAAACATGGGAAGGACCTTACGAATTGCTGGGTGGCCGCCAGCAAAGGAGGCGTTGCTAGCGAGGGGTGAGGGAAAGGGGAACTAAAAGGGCTGCAGGCTCAATGTACAAAAAATGTGTACAAGGGGGAACATGTAACCTGCATATAACAGCGAAGGAAAAAAGCACTGAAAAAAAGACAGGCATTGCCGGATAAACACTGACCGTTTGGTGCGGGGGACGGATTTTCTATGACGTCATGTAATCACTAGGGACACACAGTTCAGACACAATCATCTAATGTCAAGATAACGTGGTTATGTAAATCTCCTTTGGGATATTAATGGAAAGAGGCAGCAATGAATCTGGTAGTTAGCGACGGTAAGGTCTTCCGATCCAGTCGTGCTGAACAGATGAAAGAAAAGTCGACACGCAACGGACAAAACAAAAGGCAATGTACGCCAACGAGCGTTACAGCACGGTGGCACGGTGGGTGTTTCAAAAACACAAATGACCCGAGAGGACAGATAAATGGGATGACAAAAACCGGGGGCGTCCACGTTGACCATATAGTGACCTGTACTAGGCTTCTACGAAGATCCGGGTATATGGACAGGGAAGGTGAACGGGGTTCTCTGGTGAG
>Ga0179593_1391698_pt1 | contig 12046 bp, 11 predicted proteins | sample CZODoug2_1_08_16_FD_185931 | JGI IMG/M metagenome (GOLD analysis project Ga0179593, IMG submission 185931) | Vadose zone soil fungal communities from Angelo Coast Range Reserve, California, USA - CZODoug2_1_08_16fungal (PacBio error correction) | ecosystem: Environmental > Terrestrial > Soil >...
GCTAAGGGGGAGTTCCCACCAGCGAGGAAAGTGCACGAAACGTTAGCAGTCGCGGCGAAGGGACTTGGGACGTCAGAGATGGATTGGTGACAATCGGGATACTGATGGACTTTTCGGTCGAACGTAATTAACTTGGCAGCCAAGACAGAAACCAAAAAACCGGGGTGAGGGGCCCAGGGGGGAAAAGTCCGGAAAGCGAGGGGGTGAGGGAACGGAGGGGAGTGCGGAGAATAGTCCTTGATGGAAAGGGACGTAAAAAACGGAACACCAATAAATGCCTTATCGGGAAATCGGGTATCATTATAACCGAAGGTATGTGATCATTGTATCTCCTGCACGGCAGGAAGGCGGGTTCATGGGAAAGACCGAATCTGGGACATACCTTGAGAAAAAAAGGGGGCGGGTTGGAGGGGGAGGGTTTCATGAGCAAGACTACAGGGGCGGGCAGAGTCTTTCTTCCCTCCAGAGAGGAGAGTAAGGTATGGGAACTACAAACGAGGGGGGTGAGGTCACCGTAAATAAACACGAATTGCAGTAGTCAGCTTTAGTGGGAAGCAAGAAAATGCAGAAGGAAAGAGATAAATGCAGTCCCAGTGGCAGAACAACCAATCATAAAGGCTAGGGGGGGTATCATCGTCGGTGTTTGGGGGAAGAGGGTAAGGAGACCACAAGACCCAGAGGGGGAGAGGACAGACCGGATGAGGGGGGACCCGAGGGGACGGCCTACCTTGACCGAGGGCACAGGGTTCACTGCGAGGAGGTGAATCTTTTGTTCCTATTCAGCACCCCTTGAAACAGAATGAAGGATCAGAACATTGCGTTCAGTAAGGTACATCATGTAGGCTGGGAGAGTCGAACTTGAGTCAGTGACAGCCATAATGTGCTTGACAGGTTCGAATTGTTGGCTCATTTTCTCCGACTACTACACAAGGGGGTATCTACGTGCTTTCGAGATTCCCCCTCGTTGGGAAAGTTTGAAGAAGATTCTTTGCTCGTTGGGCGGGCCTCGCTGGGGGGGCAACGTCTATAAATGAACGCAGGGAAAAGACCTGCGCGACTGTTCAAAGAACACACTGTGCATCAAAGAACATTGGGGCAGAAAATCAAATAGATAGAGGGGTGTCCGTGTGCTGGCGCGAGATCATCCCGAGAAAACTTAGAGGTCGGGTAGTGAACTGATTCTACACGGGGGTGGGAGAAGTAATAATGGTGCTGGGTATACACGGACAGAAGATATCTCATTCCTCCAATTGCCTTGGAGGAAAAATCAGGGCTAATCAGATGTTGTTGAAGAATGTCTTCATCCTCAAAATAGAGGAGAACCATAAGATAGAGGCAGGACAGGGGGAGTCGACCAAAGATTGGCAGGTAATCTTATAATTCCGGATCACCTACGGGAGATCTTTGAAGAACGGAACGTAAAAATGAAATCTCTCAATCCTGACAGAACGCCTGCCTACGAGATTTTGGGTACGCGAACGGCCTGGTTTGCATGCGTCTGCAGACCGAGATCCAGAGAAAGTAAGAAATGGGCGCAGGGGCACCAATCGAAACCTTCGATTTCCCAAAAGTAATGCAAAGCAAAAACCCAATTCGCGCAGTACTAACGACTGACTTTCACGCTTAAAGAGCCGCCTCGCAGCTAATATACATTTACTAGAGTACGCTGTCCGAAAGATCCGCGGGGAAGAACTCTGAATGCACCACTGAATGGGAATTGGACTTGTTTCACGTGCCAGGCCAACGGGGGCTGCCTAATCGAATTGAATTGATTTTGTCGTCCCGGGAATCAGTATAGATCTAGTAGTGGCACTAAGACAAACGTATTGCGGGTAAGATTTCTCAGGATAATTGGTCCATTCATACGAGAATGATGTTCCAGAAAGGAATGAAGACATTGGTTTGCCATACAAGAGAAAAGGTCCGATGTATTCGAGGAGACGATGAAACCTAATCGAAGCGCCATAAAGCATCGCGATCATCTCTCCCCGGTGACGGACGCCCTTACAGACTAACATCAAAATCAGATAGTCGGACGCCGGCATCAACAGTGTCGTCGCCGCGGGTGCATGTAAAAAACGACTATGGCGCACGATCGTCACAAGCAACACCGCCGCAAATACTGGAATGGACATGAATCAGCAGACATCTAATGCATCGTCTCCCACAGGGACATCGAATACTGGCAGCAGGCAAGCCCCTCAATGTGAAGCTCCTGACCAAAAGGTGTGTAGACCGAAATGGAATTCCTAAGCGAATCCCTAAAAAGTACATAAAGGTCAATTGCATGGGGAATCCAAGCAAGGCGCCGATAGAAGTCAAGGATATCCGTCACATGTGGGATCGCCAGTTTTACTGGTATACTAACATAGATATCAAAACAGCTGGGGATTTTGGACACATTCCCTGCTTCCTATCTACCGAAAATCTCGGGGGATCGCACCGGTCCTTAATCGAAGTTCAAAACAGCTAAAGTCAGCCCCGCGTCACAGCTTCTTATGTCCGAGGGGCTGGGGGAAGGCACGCGCATGTAAGTTACCGGGTGTTCAACAAACAACGAATGAGGAAAGGAAGATACGCCACGGTCTCTTCTCCGTTCGACGTCGTTCCATTCTCCTTGCGATCGAAATCATTTATGACCGGTCGTCAGAAACGTTGGGAGGCTACTCCTTCAGAACGGTGGGAAAGTTTTCCCGAGTTGCGGAGAAGCAAGATCGGGGTCTTACAATCGCTTCATGCTTCTGTCCTGGAAGTAGTTCGCCACCACTGGATACAAATAGAGTAGCGACAAACGCAGAGATTATCCTTCTTCCCTGGAGGCCATTTTCTCTTGCCTTTGTTCAATGGCTCGTCATCCAGGTCTTACTGTTTAGTGAAAAAGTTTTGGGTTTGCTCTTGACGAGCTCACACCAATTTACGCACACTTCCGGGATCTGATACGCGTAATCAAAGCTCATTCCTTGCGTCAGAAGTTGGAAAAGAATATAGTGCACGATAGATTGTCATAGGGGATCAAAACCACCCACTGATTGCTTAAGGTGGAAAAGATGTAGAAGAAGTATGCCATGCATAGGGGGCCCAGTCTATTTCGGAAACCCGTTCCATCCTAAGTCCAAATTAAACGGTGGGAGAACGACAGGACCGACAGTCATGGCGACCTATCGCCAGAGGAAAAACACCTATGAAAAATGCGCATGGCTTCAGAGGCAGTACACAAAAGAAGAGACAAGTGCCAGGGGCAATAAGGAGCTCTCTGTGCAACATATCGCTATGCGGCAGGGTAGACTCAATCGTACTTACGGACGCTGGTCCTGCCATGTTACAAGTCGAGTCTTCGGAGGCCGGCTTGAACGCGCAGACCGGTACCCTTTGGCTGTGCGGTTCCGGGCTATGATCTGAGTGACTGACGGAGAAAGTCAGAGGTCTAATCATAATATGTTAAGCCAAGGTCAATTCTTACAAGGTCTGGGGGGATGCAGACTTGCGCTCTAATGGCCCTCGAATCAAACCAACGAGAGAAGAACATCTGCACCAAAGTCTCGTTCCTTTTTGGAGATTAGTGCCTCAAGTTCTCTATGGGGCCCCTAAAAACGAATGCCCGCGCCTTTTACGTACGGGCGTCGTCCGCTGCGGGAGGCGGACGGGCGTGAGTCACCTTTCCGCGGGGTGACCTTTATCAAAAATGGGCGGCGGGGGGGGAGAAACAACCAAGCCAAACAAGGGGGGGTCTGCCAACAAACTGCGATAAACCATGTAAGGCATACCGTGGCCGGCTGGCCCGATCTCGGTGCGGGACGAAAAATGAGCATTGACTGTTTAACATCAGATATTTTCGTCAGCGAGAAGGGCGCCTAGTTCTATGCCTTGCTAATTTTAGAGTTTGCGGGTCGAGTCTCCGTCTTTCTTCACAAAATGCCGCTTCTCTTATTCCAACTCCGCATTAAGCCTACCTTTAAGAGGGGCCCTGCTGCACTCAAATCTGTTAGCCCGTCATTCTCGATTGGACTGCCGTTAGAACCTGCGGGGGTAATAGGAGAGGTTTTCAAAATTAACCGCTGAGCCTAGGCGGCCTCCCTAGCGAGAAACTGATGACTTATGTAACGCTGCAGGGAGCGCACTTATTGCCGCGATGGAGGGCGTCCGATGGCTTGCCTGATCGTAATTGAGGCTCTCAGCCGTCGGCCCCCAGCTAGTGTCCATGGCTCCAACAGCGAGGGGGACGGCGTTGAACTACAGTGCACGGCGTGCGGGGGAGGACAAGTATAACTGCGTAAAGTTAGACTCGTTGACTTTGGCAGACACGGGGAGCGAAGCCACAGACACAAATACTCTTTCAATCAGTCACTCTCATTGGGCTCTTTAAACAACATAAGCAGCATGACATTGTGGGCAGGGGGGGCCCGACGGAATTCTACTCCTGCGTGTTTGATTTATTCTCTTGCGCTCCTGGGCTCACGTGGAAGAGGGGTTGGGGTTCTGAATCTGTTCTCTGATATTGGGTAAAAAGTCCATCAGCTATGTAGCTTACGTGCTGGGGGGTCAGTAGATAATCATACCTTCAATCATGGATCATGCTGTTGTCTCACGAGAGGTACGTGTTTTCTAGGCGCAGGCCTAATTCCTCTGACAGGCCGGATTTGAAGAAAAGTTCTTCTCTAGTTACTGGCGGGATGTGGAGGATGACGTCGTCTTAGGGGGGCTTAAGGATTTCTGTCTGTCATGATCTGACGTTCTCTTTCCGGGCTCTGGGTATGGCGTAGCTTAATTTTCTTATCTGCAAGTACGAATTGGGAAATTGTAAACTCGAAGGACAAGGTTGAGAAGAACTGCTGGGGACTCGCTTACGCATTTTGCGGCAAGGCAAACACAGGGAGGAGAGGAAGAAAAGACTCTGGCATGTCACTACAAAAGAACAGGGGGTCATGGGATAACTCTCGGGGAGATCACTCCCGAATCCCATTGTATCCTAAAAATAGAGAAAACACTGAATCATATGTTTGAGCGGCTGACAATGGTTGCAAGTTATGACTCGGTGGCTGTTATTCATATGCATCTACTGGCAGGTGCTTGGGGAAGTAAAAATGCTACACCTCAAGTCAAAAACACCGTAAATATGTGAATTCTCCCAGAAATCACAAGAGTCAAGGGAGAGGTCGGTTTTCACCTCCCGCCCTTGTCCAATCTTAACAGCATCCGGGGTGGGAGTGGGGGACGCGGACGGGGGGGATGCCGAATACTGCGAAGCAAATGGGGAGAGACCACTCAACGAGTTTACGGGATAACTGAGGTGAAGATCAGGCATTCATACATGGGGGCTAAGTCCCGCAGACTCAAGCCCCTGAATAAACATTTGCTTATTAGTATTCGCTGACATGCAAACGCTAAAGTCAATGATGGCGGAGCCGGTGGCCTAATGAGTCAGCAGATGGGCCGAGTATAGCGACGGGGTCTTGGGGATTCCGACAGATGCACGAGGCTGTCGTTTTGCCAGGAGAGGACATGATCCCGATGACGCAGCAATGATGGATACATGGACAGACACTCAAAGAACACAAAGGTTCCAATACGGTAAAATGTTCTTAAGAAATACCCTGTCGGCAGTGGGGGGCAGACAAGAGGACCGAAAACGTCCTCCGGTTGTGGGAATAGGGTCATCAGGTACCTACTTCATGGTCCCCGTCAAGGGAAAGATCAAAAAAAGGACGCTTGTCGGACCTCAAAGATTGCTCTAGCGAGGGTCGTACGTTGAAGACCTAAGCAGGAAGCGAAAAAAGGCATAATTGCCAAAGAAACAAGCGGGCAGTAGGTCCAAGCGGGCGAAGTCCCTTTGGGGGAGTGCGGTTCCGTCCGAAAGGGAGGGGGCAAACTTAAGGACAGTCGGCAAGCGGGAGAGTACAAATCATAAGGAAGCACAAGGGGCAAGGTCATCTCGACAGTCAGGCGTCCCAACGTGTCTCAAAAAACGCGTCGAGGAACTAGCTACTCAAAAAACAACAAATGGTAAAAATAGGGAAAGGGGACAAGCGTTTACTCCGCAAAGGTTCACTAATTGACTCAGGACCGGCTAGAAAAAAAACAAGTTCAGCTGGTCACCTGGCGTTTGTGGACAAATCTCCGTGAACCTTCGGGAGGGCATCTTTTGGATACTTTCTGACAATCAGAACCCAAACGACTTAGAAACGTGGGAAAGCCTTAGCTTATGCCTGTCTCGCTATAAAAGTCTCCGGGGAGTGAACATTCTACTTGGCCAAAAGCCGGTAAGTTTGGCGATCATTATCTGCCGATTGGTAGGGAAATTCGTTGCGTGTACTGGAAGTATATGCAAGGGTACTGTTTCATAAAAAAACAGTTACGGGACATAGACATGGGGGATGTGTCTTCTTTTATAAAGCCAAAATTGTCGCAAACGGTAACTCAAGAGAAAGTGACGAAAAATGTCCGAAATAGTGAGCAGCGTGTAAAGTACTCAATATACTAGGGTTTGCTCCTCAATTCTTTTGAATAAGGAATCCTAACGCTCCCTCAACTGAAATACTCACCCAAAAGAGGAGAACGAGGCCTTACCCTCCGTCTCAAAGTTGGAGGATCGTGGGCACATCGAACTCCCTTCGTCCTATATCACTGAAGGGTAACAGTGTTATTTGTTGGTGCGTTATTTTGTCTTCGGGCCTTAACATAAGGGTCAAGCTTGTGAGCGGGGATTGTGCAGCGGTTGCTGTCTCGGATAGCGTTAGATCTGGGGTGGGGATGGTGGGCGGGAAGGTCATGATCGGCGTCACGAGACTGAAAAACGATTTACGTTGCATAAGGGGACCCCAGAGTGGATGGCGTGCGATCGTGACCGTCTGTTCTTGATTGAGACTTCTGTTCAAAGTGTTCGCTCTGGTGAAACCTTCATAGGGGAGATTCGAGGACAACGTGGGAAAGGAGAGAAGTGTATCTAAGGTCTCGCCGTCCGGAGGGAAGGCAGAGGATTGTGGCAGGTTAAAGGTATACTCCAGGGTAAACGAGGTGGTTTGTCTGCCTTGTACTCCTCCTAACACTTAGTAGAGACGGGGAGGCGCGCGCTTTACTGAGTTTATGCTTGAAAAGCCCCCCAGCTAGGGAAAAGGTTCCGGTTCAGTCTGCATGCTGCTTTGGAGGAGGAATCCGGCGTCAAGACGGCTTGCCTTCGCTTCCGTGCCAAGGTCTCGTGGGTGGTACGGGCGGCGAATAGACGAGAGCTTGTCAGGTCCCAGAGTTAGAGTATCACAACAGCATTGTTATGTGTCGCAAAAATAAGCCTGTCCGTGACTGATCTGATTTTGCATTTGGCTGAATCTGGACATCCTCAACCCCTACTCAAGGATTCGATATCACGCGGCTAAAAGAGTAGAAATGGGACTCCGTTACTGGGGTGATGACGCCACGAAAATATATTAAAATTCCGAACAATTACTGGTCCATTGCTAGAAACAAAATAGGTCTCATTACGACGTGGGTTACATTCTCGGTTCGTTTCTCTTAACTCTCTCCATCTCCAGGACAGGTCTCAATCGTCTGAACCCTCACGGATATCAAATATGGCAGGGACCCTCGGATGAGCAAAAGATTCCATGCTAACCTCAGAATTCCTGAATCTGGAACGGAGTCAAGGAACTTAACCTTTAACCGTTAAGGCAACAGTGCCCGGGCGATGTCCTAGATTCGCCCTGACATTACGAGAGCTGGTCCAACCAAGCGAGCATCAGAGGAAACACGGGTAGCGTTTTGACGAGCGGGGGTTCGCCTACAGCTGGAGGCGCCGTAGGACGTCGGAGCCGTTCCAAGGACGCAAACAGACGAACGGGGGACGATCAAACAGAGCACAACTATTCCAAAGGGGAAACTTCCTTAAAAACACTAATCCCATACGCATACTCCGATGGCCAGAACAGTAAGCTAAGAGAAGGTGGGGCAATCGTCGAGCACTTCATAAGCGCCTCCTTGAAGCACGCTAGGCATCAAAATTCATTAGGAGCTGGAAAGTTGGGTCACGAGATTCCGGCTGAAAGGAGGAATTAATGGAGGTGTATATAATTAAAAACCGCAGCTATCTCTTAGCGACAAGAACATGCTAATTTTCGCTAACCTAGTTGCGTGCAAACTCGAACGCGAGCCTTTATGAACTCCTTTCGAGCCTTTTGCCTTTCAGCCGGGCCGGGTGAAGACCTAATGGCGAAAAACCGAAGACCCATCGCGAGATGCACAGAACACAGGACGCCAGCGACCTGAGGCGAACGCGGGCAAAAGCCACAGTTCCTCCTGTTAAATAACGCTATCTCTTGACGGACCTTAGGCAGCCGATGGGTAGTCAAACAATAGGGCTCTTGCCACCTTAACCTCATCGAATTCAGAAAAGGGACTTTCAAAAAAAATCAGCGGACCTTCGCTAAGGGCTGTCGGGTAAAAATCAAACAATCACGGAACGAAGAGATTCATGCCGCCCTGACTCTCTAAGCCACGGGACCTGATCTTCACAATAGCTTGAACACAAAACAATAAAAATCTTTGCTAGGAAGGTATGGGCGACAAAGCCCTATCCGCAGCGGCCTTCAATGTCATGAAAATGAGGAGAAGGTGCAATGAAACAGGGGAAACAAGACAAGAGGACTGGTTGGGAGCCCACAAAACGCCCCTAGTCCGAGCTAGGGGTGACGGCCTTTCGACATGGGGATTGAGGGCCGGCGAAAGAGAAAACCAAAATCAGATATGGTCAGGTGAGGACGGGTCGATCTCCTCAGCCAGTCCGCCAGACAAGGTAAGTGCACGGGGACGCATTGCGACGACAAACATCCGAGACGTTCCAAAAAGTCTTCTTTAAGAGCACACGTCAGACCTATTTCATTGGCAATAGTTCATGGCTCCAAATCTGAGTCTGGCAACTCAGCCGGGGCTTGAAACAGTGGCCATTCACCCCAACCTTCCTATCCCTCAGGTCGCAAAAACCCTGGCTCAGTCCAGATATAGGGGTCGCTCTTCAAGCGACTATCGGGGGGTTAACGTTTTCAAAGCTGCCACCGTAGATAAAAGGGGGAGGAGTAGTCAAGTTTACCTGGGGTATATGGAGTCGTAATTGGAGCATGCCTAACGCAAAAAGCCAAAGGTCAAAGTGATCTGCAACTGAGCAGACGTCCAGTGATTCGGACCTTCGTGGAAATTCCGGTTGCCTAAAGGGTACATCGCCGAGGACCAGGAGATGGATTCTGAGTGCTCAACACCAAAGAGCGAGAGTACCATGTCTAGATATGCCAGATGATCTGAACAGCGCAGGAATTATCATCCTACTGACACGGTACCAGGGAAGATTCGCGCTACAAGACATAGGCTCATGATGATTTCCTACGACGAGCCAACCAGGTGTTCCTCATGAACTAAACTGAATGACTCTTCGCAACAGGGGCAGCGGCATTGAAGAAATTTCAGAGAGTCGCTCTCTGCGCTGAACGCAATATTTACGTGGGGGAAAGAACATAGGTATGAAGCTCGGCGTATTGTCGAAATAAAACAGATCTGGAGGGCTCTCGTCCCAAATCGTTCTTAACTCTCACAAGTATGCGACGGTCTTCAGGTGTGCTACTCGGTGCGATCAGTCATTCATGTACTGTTCGTTGCTTCTCGGGGGAAAATCTGGGATGAACTGAAGGCTTGCGAGCAGCAGGAACTCGACACCTCTCTTCAAGACCTGTGGGGCATTGGAGGGTCACTGCCGAGTAGGGGATAAGCCTCGCTGTACATATGAGCGGGTGATTCCAGTGCGCTCGAATCTACTTGCGGAGAGGCTTGTAGGTCTTCGTCCTCCGAACATAGGGGGGGAGTTAAATGCAGGTGGCTAATTCATAAAGACAGAAACTGTAGATCCACATTGTCTCCTTAAGTTGAAGGGAAGCGGAAGATCGTCTCAACGGTAGGGCCCATGCAATGACTGGAATATATTTTCGGATTTCTCCTAGGCAAATCCTTAGGGGGCCGGGGCAAAAGCGGTTCGGCGGGGGGAAGACGCTACTTTATGAAGCTATACTCTTAAGGGGTTTTCCTGCACTCCTTTGCTTCACTTGGTCATGGCGGTGACGAGGTGGTTCATGCCGGATTAGGATGTGAAGGCTTAGGGTACATATTGAGTGAGGACCTGCTCCGAAGGGATATACGAGTATCTCGTACATGAATGGTAAGCTCGGCCTGGGGAAGGAATCTCCGAAGCGTGGGGGGGAGCCGGTCTCTACTGTTCTTTCGCCGAGAACGGCGGACCGGGGAATTCGCGACTCTCAGGGTGTTCGGCTCTCCTGAAACGGCTAGACAGGCTTATAAGGCCGCGGTTATGGAGTATTTCATCTCCAGTCGCACGTCGTTTCCACTGGGATACAGCGGGCGTGCGGGCTGCCAGCCAGGGAAGTTCATACTGCCAGAGAAGGACAAGTCAGTGAACCCAGACAGAAGAGACCAATGAAGTGGGGGGGATTGTCATGACAGGTTCCACGGCTTTTTTGTAGGCAGACTGGGGAAAAGAGATAGCCGGCAAAAGGTAAAGGACGCGCTGGAAGCGTCGACAGAAAAGCAGTCTGAGCGTAAATATGCAAAAGTGTTTAGCGGCGCAGGCAGGGGAAAGAACGGGAGCAGGGCGCTGGGAGAGCCCCATTTGATTCCGTGGAGGGGTCGGGGAGTTCTTCTGGGGAAGGTCAAAGAAAACTTCCGTGAGCGTGTATCAGAGTCGGAGACTGGGGAATGTCTGTCGCAGAGAAACGGGCAAAACGGGCGGCAGGAGCTAATGTCGGAATAGGCAGAATGAAGGCGCTGGCGACTGCCATAGTGCTGGCCGGGGCTAAAGTATCTCTCTGAGTGGCTGGGTAGACTGCGCGATGGAGAAATGATCCCACCACCCTTGGCATCGGGGGGCTTGGCCCGAAGGGTCATAATAGATGAAAACGTTCACCCAAAGGGGGGGCTATTATATCTCAACAAAAAGCTAGCACGTGTAGCCCAGCACCAGCGGAAAGTTGTGAAGCGGACGGGGATCCCCAGAATTTGTGAGCGAGTTATAAAGGTCATAAACGGAAAGGCGATATGATGTGATCTTCGTTCACATATTTTCACTTGGAGAAAGCAGATGTTGGCTGGGAACATCGCAGGACGGAACTGAAAGGTTCATGGGACTTAAAATACCGAACTCATTAAAGGGAAAAGCTGGTGTCCGGCTACAATAACGTCTCATCGAGGGTGTGCGGGTTAGAAAAGAGACCCCTGGGCTGAAGCGGCAAAAAGATGGTGGGATGTCCATATCAAGGGGGGCACTACATAAAAGACATATTAATCTACCGCAAATAATGCGGGCTTCAAGTGTGGACCAGATGACAGAACCGAAGCCGTGAAGCCCCTAAACCCTTTTGAAGGAACAGGTAGACGGAACCTGCCGTCAACACGAGAGGGAAAAGTGGTAGTCTGCGATGCAGTAGGGAGCGCTATCTTCACTTTTAGAGGGGGTTGGGGATGGTCCAGACGGATGAAAAAGGAAAAATTCGAGAAGTCGCGGTCAGGGAAAAAGATGATTTAGCCTCAAAGAGATTGGGAGAAGGGCAGCCGACGGGATAAACGAACTTAAAAGCTTTCGTAAGCTATTCGTGAATCAACGGTTCAAAGGAAGGCAGACATGAAAAAGACGCAAACCCTTCCTCCGTCATGGGAACAAAGGATGGGTGCATGAAAGGGGAATTCAAGATGTCAAGTCAAGATACAGCACACTAAACTGAGCTGGGTCATGACTGCTATTGCGAGGGGAAACGGTTGTGGGAAGAAGCAGGTTCAATCCGGGGGAAAAGGGAAGCGCGCGGCAAAATACAACAGATTCAGTAGGGAAAAGTTCTATCTATTTTTTTTTGCTTGGCTTAAGGGGGGGGGGCAGAATGTTAAACAATTTGGGGAAATCAGCGTGGAAAAGGGCTGGGAATCTGTCAATAGGGGAAGAGCTTACTGGCATAGCGAGGGAGCATTCTGACATGTGAAGAAGCCGCGCGGGAGGCAAAGCAGTCTGCGG
>Ga0179593_1463630_pt1 | contig 12046 bp, 9 predicted proteins | sample CZODoug2_1_08_16_FD_185931 | JGI IMG/M metagenome (GOLD analysis project Ga0179593, IMG submission 185931) | Vadose zone soil fungal communities from Angelo Coast Range Reserve, California, USA - CZODoug2_1_08_16fungal (PacBio error correction) | ecosystem: Environmental > Terrestrial > Soil >...
AGCGACTTGAAATCTAAAAAAAACCGCATACGTGTGTGCGGATGTGGTTGGGGCAAGAGAAGGACTCTACGAAAAAGAATTTGGCACAACTCTCCACATGAAGGGTGCGAACCTCGACGACGGAAAGGCGCAGTACACACAGATCCGCCACGATGGCGAGCAGGGTACCGGATCTTGCAAAAAAACAAGGATGCCAAAAAAAGGGTCTTGTTCGAGGAGGACGTTCTGTCTAAAGATTGCAGCGGAGAATCAAAGGGGCTCGTCTTTTGCTAGAAGAATAAAATCAAGAATCCGTGAATTCATTCATTAAGAAAGGAGAGCGTCTCTACTGGACGAGAACACCGGAAGGGAAGAGGTTTAAGACGATAAGGTAATTATTCGCTCCACCGAAAAAAATCGGAAAGAAAAGAGATCACACTAAAGGAAAGATGCAGTATAAAGACTCTTTAGATCAAGAACGGGAGAGTCACAGACCGGTGGTTGCCGGGTGGTTGCAAGATAGGTCGAAGAAGGGGGGAAATGGAGGTTTGGGTTTCCTGCTTAAAAAGAGGGCGGGTATCTCTCAAAAAACGGAATAGAGGGTAGGGCCGGGGGGGAAGGGATACTCGAAGGAAAAAGCATTAATCGCGTGGGTTATCAGAGCCGGCTAGAAAAAAATTCGTATAGAACGAAAGAAAGGGCTTGCCTCCTCGCAAGACGAGGGTGTCAATTAAGAAAGGCACCCGCTCGCCTCGGGAGGGAAAAAGACTTGCAAAATCACTGCCAGAGCACCAGCTGGATCAGACCAGGGTGCGGCGCGCGTCTACGTGGAAAAAAAAACCCCTGCCAATAGAGTTGTTTCGAGAACTCCCCCTCATTGAAATGCAGCGGACGCCCCAACAGACGTAACGGGTTCAAAGCGATGAACCCCTTAAGGAAGTAATTTTCGGTAATCTGCAGGAATACAAAGTCAAATCCTTGGAAAAGGGAGGGGAGGAACTCCCGCTAAAAAGCCACGACCCGGTCCTCACTGGGGAAATGTCCTTTTTGAAAGAAAAAAGAATACACGATAGGAAAGAAGCTGTACCCCGAACGGGACTTCTTTTGACCAACAAAAACTCTTCCCAAAAGCGATAGGGAGAAGAAGGAAACAATAAAAGGCTTATGACCCATAGGAAACGCTAGCCAATTAGGGTGGGAAATTAGCACGGCCAGGAAAAACCGTCCTTTGTCGGAAAAAAAATAAGGGGGTAGGTCCACTCGTGCCATGCGACGAAGCGAGGAAACGTCCGAGGTGCCGAAGAAACACTACCGAAGCGGGGATCGGACATAGAAATACTTCAAAGTGGCCCTCCCCGTCGGTACGGAGGAGGAGGTCAACCTCAGAAATAGCAAAAGAAGAAAGATCAAAGAGACAACAAGAAGACAGCGGGAAAAAACGAGGAGGTTTCGGGGAGAGGTGAGTACCAACGGGAGGCAGGCTTCGCCTAAACGTGCCTGGGAAGGAACCAGGGTGGGTGGGAGGGAGCAAAAGTGACGCCAACGAAGGTGGAAAAGTCGATGATCCAACAACTCCCAATTACGATCGGGGAATCAGGTGTGGGGAAGGTTGCAAAGTCTAACCATGGGGCGAACGGGTTTTGAATCCGAGGGGGTACTTGAATCAAACGTCTAGCCATGTGAGGATAGATTAAAAAGAAGAAAAGCCAGATCTGTGAATAAAGAGAAAGGGGGACCCTAGAAGCACCTTTCGTAGTGTGAGAGGATAGAAAGAAAATAAGCTAATCAAAGGTCTCGGACCCGATCGTCAAGTGGTATCCAATCCTTCGAGAAAGCCATTTAGGTGAATTAGAATGGGAAGTGCCTAGGCTCTATATGAAAGAGGTGTCAAACAACCCAGACATAATCACTCCAAAAAAAGGGAAAAAAGTCATGATGGACTTCCAGAAGTCACCCGATGTCAAACAGGACATCGGTGAAGGGGTCAAAGGGTAGATAAAAAAAAAGACGAGAGTAGTAATAGGCGGCAGGGCACCTATTTTGGAACTAAAATTTCTGGAGGGACTGAATCAAAAAGGAAAGGCCTGCGTGGATAGTCTTTGGGAGAGGAGAGTCTAAAATCACCAGGGGCTCGTACACCTGCAATCAGGACTAAAAAAAATACTGTAGAAAAGAAGGGGAGGATAAGAACGGCTGGATCAAAACTGACAGAGAGCGGGCGAGCGTGTGGGGGGAGAAGATAGCAGCTTAAAGACTCCTCTCTCTCTCCAAGAAGGGTGCGATGAGGTCTCGCGAAGAGGGATGTTAAAAACAGAACTGGAACGAGGGAGTCGGGAAAAAAAAAAAGAAGGCTGACTGATGAATACTAACGATCTAAAGACATAAATCACAAAAAAGGGAAACAACACTAGAGGGGTACAGGAAAAGTAATAAGAACACCCGTCCATCAAACAACAGAAGTATCGAGTAAGGGGGGGAACAAAAGGTCAGTCCCCTCGAATCGGGAGGGAAAAATATAGTCACAACGACCGGATAGCCCCAACCCGGTAGGTCTCAGAAAAAAAAAAAAAAAAATGGATATAGCCCGCCGTGTCGGGCCAAAGGAAGAATGCTAAGCGGTTATAGAAACGCGAAGCCCAGAAGTCAGCGCCAGGAGAAGAAGCAAGAAGGATGCATCTCTGGTACGGGAAAGGGGATTCACCTCGTCTTCAAATCCGACGATTCTTCGGAAACATGAAAAAGAGCAAACGGGCGACCAGTGAAGCGTGCAATTTAAAAGGGAGAATATGACGACGACCCCACCAATCTCCTGGGGAAAAAGGCCTGAAGAGGACTGGGCCTCTCCGAGCCCGCGTTCCTCCTCTACAGCGGATAGTTTCGCAGCGCGAAGAGGTACTACGTTCTACGGAGGGAAAAAAGACGGGGGGAAAAAATCCCAAAGGCCCTAAGACCTTGCAATTTCTGCCAAGGGGCGGGATCCTCTCGAGGTAGGGAAAAAAGAGCATAAGGAGGCGAGACGCTAGAAAAGGGGCCTCAAGGAAAGTAGGAGAGATGGTCAAGGGCCAGCTGATTTTGCCAGTTACCAAACCGCTCAACGTAAGGAAAGGACAATGACTATAAATAAATGGTATTGCGAGGGAAGGGGACGGAAGAAGGAGCCAACCCCCAGTAGGGGGGGGGAAGCCTTTTCCGGGATGGAAGGAGAGGAAAGGAAAATTTTGAAACCACCGAGGAGGAGCTGTCCCTAACGGCCTCGCCTGAAAAGGCCGGGGGCTAAGAAAAAAGAAACTTTTGAACGGAGTAGAAAAAGACAGCCTATCAGGGACAGCCGCTCTTGCGGGAACAAGAGAAAAGATATTCCTCCCAAACGGTACATCTGCCTCTTCTCGGCTGGAGCGTCCCGCAAGAAAACTAAATACTAAAAACGCAACCATACAAACGCCCCGGATGCTTACCAGAAACGGACCAAGGGGGGAGGGAAGGGAATGCCCTTCGCCATCAGGGATTGAGGTAGAGGGCCATTACCTTATCGGTCGTAGAGATGGAAAAGAACGAGCGGGATGGCTCCCGTTGAAAAGGCCAATAACATATCAAATGATCAGAAAGAAGATGAAGGGAAATCGTACGAGAATGCGGATAGCAGAGGCAAGTCGATGCTTAAAGGATGGTGAGATTGGACTCTCAGAGTAGACACAAAATCGGCGCATCCGCAAGGGAGAGATCTTAATACTTCGCCAAAGAACCTCATTGCGCGGTTAATCATTGGCCTATTTTCGAGAGGGTGGAGCAATCGTCCGGCATCGTCCCACGTGCTCGAAAAACTCGGTGCGACAAACTGAGGGGAAGGCGACGTGCCCGGGGTCGAGTGCGGGGGCAGGGGAAAGCCAGCAAGGATGGAGTTACTGTTGGCACCGCTGCACCAGAAAAAGAAAGATCCTAGGGAGAAATGGACTGTGAATTCACACGATTTCGAGACGTTTTCACAGCAAGAGAAAAACAACAACGGAAGGTATTATGAGTGCCGCTATAGGATTTCACAAGAAAAAGGAGGGGGGGTCTGTCACTTAGATGGGGGGGTTTGTAGATCGAAACACAGAGTCGCAATCCAGCCAAACGGAGGGGAAAGGCGTTTAAACCACCCAACTTGGTATGAGACGTCGCCCGTATCAGTCTTCTCGCACCGGGTATAAAATGCCTATCTGAGGTGTCAAGCGAAAAATTAAACTCCTTCAAGAGATCACTTGGAGGGGGGCGGGCTAAGGTCAAGGCTTTAGAGTTGAAGTAGTGAGGCTAAATAATTCCTACTATTTGTCAGAACTATCATATACCAAAATCCGGAAGAGGCAATGGCATATCCGGAAAGAAGCTCGAAAATTATAAAAGAAAAAGGAGTACAAGCTTCTTTTTACCGAGGCAAAAGCTCAACTGGGAGAGCTCGCACAATGAGCCGAATCCAAGCTATCGTTCTTGCCAGTTCTCTAACCCGACCCGGTCATGGCTCGTCCGGGAAAGAAGGGCAGAAGGGGAGTTCTCACGCCGGGGTGAGTGGCAGTGTGTTGCCGCATCCGGGGGGACCAGCAAAGGGTTGGTGGACTGGAAAGAGAGAAAGCGGGATCGCTCGCCAACGCAAGGTCTCTGCTAGGGATGTCTACCGGCGGGCGAAGCTATCGGACAAAGGGGGGGACAATAACTCTTCGTGCATGAGAGCAAACTGGGCTGAGTAAAAAGAGGAAGCAGGAACCGGTGGCGTCTACGACTATTCAGGCGAGCGTCTGGAAACAGACGATAGGTGTGCAAGTGCCCAACTTGAGGGCGCAAGCATCTAGGGTAAACTCTGAGAACGAGGGGGGGGGACGCACTCTAAAAGAACTGTGCACACAGGAAGAGAGGTTTTTCGAAGTGGGAGATACCGCCTTTCGCAAGCAGCGAGACAAAAAAAACAACTCATAAGGGGTCCCGGTTACCAAGATGCCCGAAAGGTATGCAGGGAGAAAGCGCAGAGGAAAGGCAACCCTTTCCTTTTGGAGAAAAGACTGCAAAGAAACACCAGTGAAAAGGGGCCAGGCGCGTTTATCGGATCTTAGAGAAACGGCGTCAGAGATCAAAGTCGTTTACCCTCATCATGCCTCGACTACTGGAAAGCGAGCCGAAAGAGGTGGAGGATCGGGCCCGTTCCAACTAAAGCACCGCGGGTCCTTAAATAGAATGGTGGGTAACGTGTTGGGGGGGTCATCGTCGGGCGGAAGAACCTGGTCACGTACAAACCGGTCCACGCTCAGAAGAGTAGCCGTTTCGACGAATCTTCGTCGGTCTGCCGATTTTTCAAGGAGACTCACCCCCGCAATCGAAAAGAATGGGGAAAAATCAATAGTCGTCGGAGCGGAATAACATAGGGAAAGAGACGCTTCCGAGCGTCAGCGACTACACGACCTGGCGCCATCGCATCAGGAAGAATACTAAGGTGCTAGCAGGGCGAATCGGCGTAACCGGGCAGGGGGCTATAAGTCTTGGGAAAGAGCTCTACTGACGCCAAAACCCGCGTGGGCCCCCAGATGACAAAAGGCTGACAGACAAGGATAGTCGGTCGAGGGGGGGATAGGTGTGGCGTTAGATTACTTTACACCGGGGGGGAATTGCGCTTGTCAAGGAGGGGAAGGATAGGGCGTGCAAGGACCAGACGGTGGGTAATCTCAGAACCCGAGACTGTGAAGGGCCAATGATCGACCGATCAGTGAAAAAAAGAAGCGCATTCGGAAACCGAGGGCGATCAGCAGAAAAAAAATACAAAACCGGCCCGAATTAGCGCAGTGGGGAAAAAAAAGAGGCTTCTCCGAAAAGGGGATTGGAAACAGATGGGAAGGGAAACACCTGGGGTGAGGGGAAGAGGAAGGTGATGGCACCGGACGGTAAAAAGCAGCTAAAAAGAAGGGAAAAAACTGTCAGGGACTGGAATCACCGTCAGCAATGACCGGGGCACACCATCGGTGAATCAAACAAACGCACGATAGAAACAAAAAGAGAGTAGGAAAAGATAGAGAGGGGGGTGTGAGAAAAAGGGGGCGTGCATCGGAATTGCGGACGACTTAAGCGGTCATCCTGAAGGTCCCGTTCGGACTTCTTAAAAACTGGAACGTCGCGGAGCAATAAGAAAAAAGGACCTCTCAACACCCTTGAACGGAAAAAGAAACAAGGGAAGGTTCCGAGACTTGCGGCGAATAGCTGTCACCAAAGGGCGCTAAGCTAGGGAGGGGGGGGGGGGGCTTCGTAGAGCGACGCTAGCAGCCGGGAAAAAAAGCTAGAGGGTCTCTCCGGGGGGGATTTAATCGTCCTGTGACAACTTCTCTGTTTGAGACATCGGAGGAGAAACCAAAGTGAGACGCGTCGGCGCTAGGTAATCGAAAAAAGGGCGAAGCCTGACGTCACAACTGAAAAAAAAGTACTAGAAAAAAAAAAGTCAATCAACAACGAAGCTCAAAAGCGTCTAAAAGTTCCGCCGACGTGGAGCATGAAGCGGAAACCCTAGTGATCAATAGAAAGACCGGCAAGACGGGAAAAGAACAACAGGTATGGAACTGCATCCTGGACTCAAAACGAATCACAGATAAGCTCCTCCTTGTCATCATTGGAGGACGATGGGCGAAAGGAGTGGGGTCGAGAAAACTGAAAAGGTAATCAGAAAGGAGGAGCAACGGGGGGAAACGAAGAGGGATGACCTAGTGCATTCTGTGTAAGTTGACGTCTGCAATCGAGCGAAAGAGACCTTCGACGAATAAATGGGGAGTCTGAAAAGGAAAGGGTCGCGTCAATTGCATATCGAGGCTAGGAAGACCTCCCACCCAAGGAAGAGCGAGATAATTTCAGAAGAAGGGGGACGGGCGTGACAATCACCCTGGTCGGCTCGGAATGCGCAAGGGGGCTCTATTAGCGTAGAAGACCTAATTTAAAGAGAGTTCGAAATCCCGTCATATCATCTTCAAACAGCCGCCCGTTTCACATTTACGGCACGGAGTTATTTAGGCGACGCACGGACCGGATGGGGCAACAGAAAAACAGTACGACAATACTCTAGCCTATCAAGGGGAGAAGCAGCCCTGTTCGATGGAAGTCAACTGACCAGAGGTGGAAAAGGCGAAATGAAAAGGGGATAACACTTGAAAACGCAAAGGGAACCACAGAGGTTGAGGGGGATCCGCACTGGGTCCCGATAATCAGCGAAGGAACCCGATTGGGTAGGGGGGAAGAGGGGCATGTGACTGAGCGGTGGCAGGGTAGAAAGTAAAGGAGGGAAGAAAAACATATGAACAGCGGGAAAGCCGCCAAAACTAACAGCGGGACGAATAACCCCACCACACCCCCCCAACACAAAAAAAAGGCCCCCACCCCCCCCCCAAAAAAAACAACAAACAACAAAAACCCGAAAAGAAAAACCCCACCGAAAAACCACAAAAAAAAATTACGCTTCACGAAAGACAAAAGCCTCAGAGAAGAGGGGACCGCTCTTCCAAAATCTAGACTTAGGAGAAAAAAAAAACGGATACATCGCGCCGGAGCTTGAGAGCTCTCACCGCGAGAAATGCATAAACCAACCAGACGCCAAAAAAACTTATGGAGGGAAAAAAAAACCGCAAACACGTACGAAGATCCCGAGGCCCGCAACAGTAACAAGAAGGAAAAATGATCGGTCGTGTGCTATGCCAACTCTCGAAGGCTCCCCATGTGAAAGAAGAGTAAGAAGAACAATCGGGAAAGAAGAAAAAGCCGATGCGCGTCGTTATAAGACTCCGTAGTCGAGCCTGAGTCGCGAGGGCCAGAAGGGTCATTTCTGGTGAAAGGAGGACTAGGAGACGCAGCCAGAAAAAAAAGAACGAAAAAGAAGGAAAAAGACTCTAGGCCTCGTCGGTGATCCTTGCCTGTTGGAAGGGAGAAGAAAGGAGAGAGGAGGCCGGAAAGTTGGCGAGCAGGGGGCTTCACGGGAGAAAGAAGAAGGGAAGTAGGGGCGAAAGCCCTCCCAATGCGGCAATCGTTGGGGAACCTCTTTCTCAGGGGACTTTCAGAAAACCCTCTCTCCTACCACGAGGATTCAGGGAAAGCCTCTAATGCATTAACAATATACGCAAAAAAACCGAGGAGGGGTGAAAAGAGATGTGAACGCTGAGACCGGGCACCAAGAAATATCGTGTCGGTAAAGAAAGGGTTGGGTGAAAAGGGGAGGGACACTCGCGGCACTCAAATTTCCAAAATCATCCCGGCGGGATTCCAGCGCATTCGGGGGAATACATTAACGGGAGGGAAAAAAGGACGGCAAATCTGAAAGCAAAGAAGGAAAAGTAAAGAAGATCGAGTGGCTCAACGGAACTCCAAGATGGAAGAACACGAATGGAAGGGGGCGTGCTGCGCTAGTTAAGGAAAAAGTCAGGGGATTAGGAAGAAAAAGGGGAGTCGTCCAAAAAAATCACTAACGAGACGTTAAGAGGGGCGCAGGCTCGCATGCGGAAGCACCGACTGCATCAGGCTGGGGACACTGTATGAGGAGCATCATGGGGTTATCCAGAAAAGTCGTTCGACGTGGCTCTACACGAGAGAGCGGTCAAGGAATGAGGAGAAGCCGGTATGCGAAGTTTCATTGAACGCCGTTGACGTTTCCGGTTGTGCCGGCAAAAAAGCCTGGCCAGGAGTAGGTGGGTGAAGTGGTTCGCTCGAAGGAGAAAGAAAAACGCCGACAGCAGGAAGGTGTCCGTGGGCCGTGGCGACTCAAGATTCCGCTAGGGGTAACTAGGCGGGATGCAGTGAAGCTGGCCTTCTCGGGATCCAAAAACCTTGAGAGGAGAGACCGCCCGTTCAAAATCGAGTCGGTCGGCCCCCACGCAGGTGAGGAAAATCGACTGTCAAAGGCGAAGAAAACGAGACTCAAAAAAAGGCAAGGTCGTTCGCCGGTAAACAACTGGTGGAGCACCTAACTCAGCGGGTATAAAGGTCACGACTCAGGGGCCTTCGCCCTGAAAAGGCGAAACGAAAAAAGAAGGTCCTTGGGAAGCACCGTTGGACCGATGACAAACGATGGAGAGTACGGTATCCGCTACCAGTCCAGCGGATCTTGGTCAGTGGGAAAACCCTGTCTAACGAACTCCAAGGGAAACGTAAACGTGGCGCTGTTTTCAGAAAAAAAGTCGATAGAAAGAGTCTTAGATCGACTGAAAGAGATGGGTAGCCTAAAGAGAGGCCAATCGAAGAATTCACGAGCAGAAAACGGTAATCCTGCCCGGGGAGACGAACGCTTTAGAAAAGAGACTTTTGGGGGGAGGGGGAAGGTCAGCTTCATCAGAAAACTCGAACCTTGCCAAACCATCCTGGTCGGCCACGCAATAGCGGAAAAGAGGGCGCTTGCGAAAATAGAACACCGGAGGACCACGGGGGGGCACCACCTCACCTACCACGCCGCGAGTCTTAGAGGATCTTCTGACGAAGAAGATGAATGCGGAAATCGGCAAAGGGCCTCGACTACACGACTGAGGCCCCGAGCCCAACCAGCCGACCAGGCAGCCTAAGGTTGCGTCGCGGTCTAAGATGAAAAGGTAAAGACCGGTGAAGGGTCTAAAAACTACGGCTACGGGAAGGGGAAAAAAAACGAGGGCGCCTCGGCAGATCAACCGGGCGGTACCATTAAGATGGTGACGAGCTTTTTTGATGGAAGTTGGCCGGGCTATTATCTGAGAAAAAAGTTTAATAATTTGTGGGAAGGGGTCCAAGAGGAGAGCGCTATCCCCTCCGCTACGTTAGGAAAAGAAGGACACCTATCAAAATGAAGTAGGGCCTCCAGGGAGAGGGGAATACCACACAGGCGCCCGTCTCTGCGTAAAAGTATAGGACGAAATTAAACTCGGAACAAAGAAGAAAAAAACACTTCATCTCAGTGGCCGCAAAAGATTCACAAAAGCAAAAGGGAAATGGGTTCCTTCGGATAACAGAAAGGGGAAATGCACGAATGAGGTTTTCGAGATAAGTTTATACGCCAAAATAAGCGAAAAGCCAGAATACGAAAACCCACCGTTCAAAGAAGGTCTACGTAAAGCTGGCCAGCATTCCTAGTGGACGACCAGCTGGAACAAACTCGAAATCTCAAAAGAACACAACAACTTATGGGGGGGAAAAAAGGGGTCGTACCACCTTGGTCGTCCCTCCGGGAATTAAAAGGGGGACTGAAGCAAGACAAGTGACGGGTTACCGGAAGGAGCTCTGTCGGAGAACAAAAGCCAGCATCAAGGGACTCTCACCTCGCAACGTACCTTCCCAAGAGGGGATAGAAGGAAACCTTGCTTCGAATCCTACGCCTGGCGAACGACGCAACGGGAGGGTTTGGGGGGATGAGGGAGGAGATGCTGATCGTGCATCCTCGATCGCCAGACGAAGGGGGGGAAAAAGTTGATACGATAGGGGGATTTCCACCCGGAAAAGGCCTCGGGTCATGGCGCCAAAAAAAGGGGCCTAAACGAACGTCAAACGCGATAAAGACGCCGGAAAATTCAAAGCTGCTCACCGATATGAGGAAACAGTCCCGAAAACCCCTAGAATCCCAGCTATCCACGATGCGCCCCTGGTAAATTCCGACGTGACTCGCCAACAAATTCGGGGAGAAAAAGATAAGGACGACGGCACCAGAGATCCCAGGCCAGGAATAGCACGACCGTACTCACAGCAACCGTAAGCGCAAGGGTGGAGGTAGAAACGAAGGGCGAATGTCGGTAGTCGATTGACATCGAAACCTGACGAGTGATGGAAAAGATCACATCGAAGTTACTCGCGGCAATGAGGGTTAAGGGGACGGACGTCACCATCTGCACCGCAAAAAACAGAAATGGCAGGAAAGAGACTGAACAGGGTCCTGCGGCGGGGTCCGTATTGCTAAGATGACTAAATCCCCACCAATCAGTACGATCGGTAAAGGAAGACATAAACCGCCTCACCGTCTCTCGCTGAGCGCGGGGGAGGTCATCTGGAGTGAGAAGGTAAAACTACGTTCAAAGGAAGGTAAACACGCCCGTGGAGCCGGGCCGTAGTAAAATAGAAAAAAAAAAACAAAGAACCCCATAAAAGGGGGAGATCGAGACGTGAAAGGGGGAGTGTTCCAAACCAAAGGAAAAGGACGGCGAGAGCGCTATACCGAGACGCGCCGTTTCGACAGAGGGAATCCGGGACCAACGGAACGTCGGGGACCCTTCAAAGGAGAAAAAGGCGACAGGTCTTGGACGGCGATCCAAGACGATCTTCCTCCCTTTTGACGCCGGGACAAAACCAAGAAGGTGAATCAGAGGGGAAGAAAGAAGGGTAGGAGAAAAGAGAAATGATGGGAAGACACTGGAGTCCCGACCGCATGCCTAAACTCGCGCAACGAACCCCACGCTGTGATAAAAAAGAAAAGAACTTCAAAGGGATCCCGCCGCGTGGATTGTACCCCGCTAGGAGAACTTAGTCCCAACGATCGACCAGAAGCGTTGCGAATTCACAACAGCAGCCACCACGCAGACGCCATTCAAATGAACAGAGAAACCCGAAGAAAAAGGGGAAAAGGCGGATAAAGATGGAGCCGAGAGTGGAAGAACAGCATTAACGTAATGGTCGTACACTGCAAAGAAAAATAATGGGGATGGGCTAACAGGTTCAACATCGAGAGCTCATCGCCCTCCCAGACGCTTCGTTATTACTTAAAGGGCCTGCGCCGAACGAAAAAAAACATCCGCTGAAAAGGGGGGACTGTCTAAAGGAGAGGAAAAGAAACCGCCGAGTCGGCGAATTCGCCGCCGCGAATCTCTCGCCCGCATCCACAAAGGAAAAAAGATGGAGGGATCACTGTGCAACGGACCTGGTGCGGCAATCGATCATGAAGAGGAACTCAAATAGGTGCAGCAGACAGGGTCAGTAACTGTCGGCTCCTTCAAAGGTTCGGCTTGATGGCGAAAACGCCAGAGCCCGCATTATTTGGCATCGATTGAAACTGATCAAACGGTCCAAAACCTATCCTACCTACGGAAAGGAAGAGGGGGGACCAAAGGCAAAACGAAAAGCGCGTTCC
>Ga0179593_1552115_pt1 | contig 12046 bp, 18 predicted proteins | sample CZODoug2_1_08_16_FD_185931 | JGI IMG/M metagenome (GOLD analysis project Ga0179593, IMG submission 185931) | Vadose zone soil fungal communities from Angelo Coast Range Reserve, California, USA - CZODoug2_1_08_16fungal (PacBio error correction) | ecosystem: Environmental > Terrestrial > Soil >...
TAGGGAAAGAAGATTCCAAAGGTCGCTCGTGGGACCGGAGAAAGAGTCGGGGGACAAGTTTTGAGAGCAAAACCGAAGTTCCTGAAAAAGGGGGGAGCATTGAGGTACAGAGGGTGTTCACTCGGAGGCTCAAGAAAACCTGAAATCCCAGGAAAAAGGGAGCCTAAAAGGGCGTCTCTTGAAAGTGAAAAAGTTGGTAGAAAAGGTGGCCGTAGACCCTCTTAACTCGCCCGGGCAAATGGACGGCGGTCTTGAAGAGAGGAGGTCGGAAAAAAGACGGGGAACATTGAAAGTCAGGAATGAACTTAAGTTATAGGTGAGGAACGGGGGTACCTCCCCGAGTGATAGTCCCAGGAGCTGCCTTTCAAGTGCTGAGGGACGATAGATTGAGGGAAGAAGGGGCTCGGGGATCGGTTTCGTTGAGGGTCTCGGGGAAGAACTTCCGAAAAACCAAAAAGGTCTTTGTCATTCCGGGTAAAGACGAGGGAAAATTTTGGGATAAATATAGGAAAAGGGGAGGGGGCAATCAGAAAAAAAAGAAGGCAACGAAGAAGCCCGGGAAAAAAGCTTCGGGAATCCGGAAAAGAGAAAGTAGTAGTGACGTTTGCGGGGGTAGAGAGAATTTGAGGAATTTAAAAGGAAATGAACCGAGGGGTTTGTGGGGGTGCGCCTTGTGGAAAAAGGGGAAGGATTTTTCGGGGGACCTTCTTCGGGGGAAAACCCAAAAAGGTTCTGGCCGGGGGGGGAAGTGGAAACACGCGTGTAAAAGAGAGAAGATGTGGGAAGATCTTATCTTACAGGAAAACCCGTTTCAAGGAATGGACAAAAACCGGGCGATGGGGATTGAGGGAAAGGGGTCGGGCACGTGGATTCCAGGTCTACCTTACGAAAAAGGAGGGTCACTCGACGTAAGTTTTATATGGGGAAAATTCGGAGGGTCTATAACAGAAGGATAACTCAGGGAAGAAAAAACCCAAAGACCGCTGAAAGGCCTCGTGCGAAAAGGGGGGAAAAGTGAAAATTAAAAAGGTGGTAAAAGAAATCCTTATGGAAAGGGACTCTTCAAAAGAAAATGTCTCAATAGATCGGGACTGGGGTTCCCGCAAAGGGGAGTCATGGATTAAACTAAGTCCGCAAGAAAATTCTTCAAGAAAGTCTAACCAATGCACCAAGAAAAGAATCAAAAAGCTGATTTCTGCTCCCAAAAAGAGAAAATGTCCGGAGAAACCACCAAGGAAAAAAAACGGTGCTGAAAGGTCTGGAAGGGCGATGGTAAAAACGGCCTAAAGAAAAAAAAGGGGGTACCAAAGAAGAAAATCCAAAAAGGGGTGCTGACATGACCAGCACAAAAAGGTAAAAAAGCCGACCAAAAGGGAAGAGATTCAACAACAAGGTAGGAAAAAGCTCTCAAAAGTGGGGTAAGTTACGTGGACAAGGGGTTGGGCAATCGACGGGAACTCAGACTAGGCAAAAGGAGTTGTTAGCATTGGAGCACGTGGGAAAACCCGTCCCGCTCCAAAGCAAAGTAGCCCGGGGGACGCCTTTAACCTTCGGACATACAGGAAGGGCTTTGAGAAAGAAATCCAGGAACTGAGTTGGGAATCTAAAAGGGATTTTTGTTTAAAAAAAGAAGATCTAAAAATTGTGAATCCGAGGTCCTCGAAGAACGGTTCGGCTAAGACCCATAAATCTTATCCTTTCCTCAGTACCACCAGAGACCGGGAAGATCCCTATATCCAGATACCCTCTAACATGGGGTGGTTGAAACTCTCGGAGGTTTGGGGGGGAAGGAAAGGAGGAAAGGATCAAATCTAAAAGGAAACCCAGTATGAGAAAAAGATCCCGAAAAGGGGGAAGTTTCAGAGGGGGAAGGTATCAGGGCGAAAAGTTCCAACTTGGACTTGGGGGGAAAGTCAAGGGCCTTGACGCGGAAAATCGAGGAGACTTAAAGCCCAAAAAAAAAGCTGGAAATCCATCTATACCGGTGGGGATTTTGGGAAGGAGGGGAATACATAAAATCATATTTTACATGAATATCCAAAAGGTTTAACTCACCTGCTCAAGAGTCCAAAAAAAGCAGAAGGGGAAAACGTTCTTCAAAAGGGGACATCCCGAACTCCGTACAAGAGACTCGGAAAAAGCCGGTAAAAACTCCTAAAAAAAAAAAAGTTCGTCAAGAAGACGAGAGGTGAGCCCTTCAACTTCCGCCACGCCTATTCTGAGACGCCCGGGGAGAAAAAAAAGGAGAGACATGCGAAGCTTGACCAAAGGAACGTCTCGGAGAAGAAGATGTAGAGGGGAACTCCAAATGGTGTCCATGCGCGGGACGCGGAAACCAAAAAAGAACTTTTAAATCCTCGAAAAACGGTCGGAAAAGGACCAAAGGAAAACCGGGGCGGAAGACCAGAGAAGGGGAGAGGCCTCTAGCGCCGCTAAAGGCGAAAGAAGTCCTCAGCAGACCTTGGTAAGAGCACCCAAGACAGAAGACAAATGCGAGACCGGGAAGCTAAAGGAAAACCTCGGGGGGGGGGACAGAAAAGTGAGGAAAAAGACTCTTGGACAAGGGTTCGTGCTCGAAAAGGACTACGTCACACCGGATAAGAGTGAGGGGAAAAAATAAAAAAAAATGGGAACGAACACGGGCTCAGAAACTGGACAAAAAGGTCTTCTTGGAAGGGGGGCGTTGAGAAATAAAGACTGACAAAAATTCCCGAGCAAAGAGTCCCCAAGCCGTTCGGCACCACTTCAAGTCGTGGGAAAGGGGAAAGAAGTCTGAAAAGAGAGCCTTTCTACTAGAAAGAGGGAAGAAGGGGAAATCCTAAAAAAAACCCACAAGGAGGAAAAAAAGAGGAGGGGAGAATTTTCAGTAGAGAGAGGTCATCCGAGGAGGAGGAAAAGTCTAAGTAAAACTTTGGGAGAAACAAAAGTTTATCAAAAAAAAGAATTTTGTAATGGGGACTGGAAGGGAGGATGCCCCGACAATCATCAGGTCGGCCGAGAAGAGACCTTGAGAAAAAGAATAAGGGGGATAAAGAAGAAAAGGGGGAGGAAGGACCTCGGAAAAAAAAAAAGTAGTAAAACGTGGGGAGGGGGAGGAGGTAAAGACCTAAAGGGGGCTCTATGAACGAGAAAGAGGCGGTAAGGCGAATGTCGTCAAAGGGCCCGAAAATCCAGGAAAAAAGGAGCCGAGGAAAGGCCGGGGAGGAGCTGATAGACAAAATGATACGCTGTTGAAAGGGGGTAAACTTTAAGGGAACTGGGGAGCGAGAAGCGAAATCGGAAGAACCGTTGAGGACGAATGAAAGGCTGGGGGAGAACCCTCAAAAATTGGGGGTGGAAGGGGGGGAAGGTCTATGAATCCACGTAAAAAAAAAGATCCTGAATAAGGGAAAGAAACGGTACCGGGGGGAACGGGTAGGATGTTTTAAAGTTTTCCTCAGAAGGAAGTTTAGGGGGCCCCAACGAGGAAAGAAAAAGGGGACTCGTGGAGGTTTAAGAGGGGGTGGAAGAGAGGAGTCGAGAGACCGAGTTCTGTCCTGCAATTTTTGGGAGGGGGAAAGCATGTTGTAGGCTCTATGGCAAGTGTTTGGGTATATTTGGAATAAACTTGACCGGGGGAAAAGAAAAAAACAGAGGAAACAGAGTTCTTGAACTTGGTGGGCTTGCCCTAGGGGCGAACACGGGGGAGATTGTACTCGGAGGAACTGAGAAATAAAATTCTACGTTCGAGAAAAAAGCTAAAGAAGAAAAGGGTGCATAAAAGCACGAGGGCTGCATTGGAAGGAGGTGGTCGGCCTAACGGGGAAGACCCGGAAAAACAATGGTAAGTGACCTGGTGCTTGTCTCGGAAAAGAATCTTAGAGGCCGTTCTAGGAGCGGTGGGGGAGGGAGAAAGGAGAGGCAGGAAGGTGGCTCCAGAGGATTCCCCTTCGGAACTCGGTGACCGGGTCTAGTCTTCTAAGGGCGCCCCCCTAGAGGGACTAAAAACCGCAACCCGAGAAACTGGATTCTGATGGCCTACCATCGCGAAACTTTAAGTGACTCCGGGGAGAACAGAACCAAAAAAAAACTAAGGGGGAAGGGAGCGTGGCAAAGTCCTCAAAGCCCAAAAGTGGTATACCAAAAAAAATCTCAGGGGAGAAAAAACCTTAAAGGTCCAAAGGGACAAGGAAAAACCGGGTCGAAACTGGAGGGGGGAAAGTTTGGGGGAGGTCTTTTGGAGAAAAGGGGGGAATCAATAGGGGGGAAGTCCCTAGAAGTTTGGGGGGGGGGGTGATATCGGGGACATGAAAGAAGGGCCCTGGGGTGGGGGCGCCCAGAAAGCGTAACCGCGGAAGGAGTGGAAATAAAAGAGAGGTTGGCTGGGGGGGGTGTCCTCTCAGGGGTTTCGGGGAAATAAAAAATCCTTGAAGAAGAAAAACCTGGAACTTGCGAGTAATATCATCGGGAGAGAGAGCCTGAGCCGGAATCAAATACTCAGGAGTGGTAGGAAAGAGCAAACGTCTGAAAATCTAAGGTCCTTCCGAGGGGGAAAAATCCTTCTGGAAAAAAAAGAAGGGTTTTAAGGTATAAGAGGTTAGAGGATCCGAGGGGGGGGGTCGGAGAAGAGGGCCAAGCATGAACCGCCACCGTGCGGTTCGGGGAAAGGAAAAGGTTATTAAGGAGGGAAGTCGATCCCCGGAGGGGAACCCAAAATGGAAGGCTTTAAAGAGAAGGCATCTTAAGTCTAAGCAAGGGAATCCACAAAAAGTGAAAGGAACCTCAAGTATAAAAGAAGTTTGAGTAAAAAAAAAGGGGAGGGGATTAAGGGGGGGGGTGTGAAAAAGGAAAGATCCGAGGAAAAGGAAAAGTCTAAAAAGAAAAACCTCCTGGAAACCGGGCCCTCGACTACCGGAAGAAAAGAGCCCCAGGGTCTTCCACCGACCAAGGGAGGGAGGGACTCGGCATCCCTCGGAGGAAATTCCAAAAGGAAGTCAAAGGAAAAGGAGGAACGCAAGGAGAGAGGCCCCGAAAAAAGGAAGGCTTCTAAGAAAAAAGGAGACATGCGGGGGGCGAGGGGAGGGATTTGGAGTAGAGTCTTAAGAGAAAGGGGAAGGAGTGTTTGAAAGAAGGGGGAGGGGATACCCACTGAGGAAGTCACAAGAGGGGGGGGGGGGGTTGGGGGGGGGGTGGGGTGGGGGTTTTGGGGGTGGTGTTGGGGGGGGGGTGGGGGGTGGGGGGGGGGGGTTTTACGACTCTCGCAGTCGGAATCGGAAGAAAAGAGACCTCGTAAGAGAAAAGAGAGTCCAGCTACGGTTCTATCTCCTCTAAGGAGACGGGGGCACTTAAAGGTAATGGGCATCGGGGGGGGGCCCGTGACACACCAGGCGGCCAGGGACCTCCGTAAAGAAAACATTACTTTGACCTGGGGGGGAAACTCCATACTCAAATAAAGAAAAAGAGTACTATGGTTTTGGAAGAAGATACTTCTCCAACTGTTGTGTGTGTGTGTGGGGTGGGGTGGGGGGGTTGTGGTGGGGTGGGGGGGGTGTGTGGGAGGGGTGGGGTGGTGGTGGGGAGGGGGGTGGGTGGAGATGGGGGAGGATAGGTGTGGTGGGGAGGGGTTGGTGAGGGGTGGGAGGGGGGGGTGGGAGGGTGGAGGGGCGGGGGGGGGGGTTAGAGGCGGTCCTTCCCACAGCGCACCTGGTACCCAGGACTCCTGTCTCCTTTCCTCCCTTCCCTTTGGGAAGAGAAAAAGAGATCCTCTCTAAAGGACCCCTCCCAAAGAGGAAAGAAAATCCAGGAACAAGAGTCTCCCAATGGAGACGAAAAAACCAGAGAGCCTATCAGCCGGTAAGCCGAAACTCGCGGCGATCGAAGATTCTGAGAAGAAGATAGCTCAAAAGGAAAGAGAAGGAAAAGGTGCAGGAGGGTATAGCTCGGGGACCAGAAAAGGAAAAGCTGCACTCGATAGTAATCACAGGGGGGAAAGGTTTTGGAAAGAAACTCTTTAAAAATTCGAGATAGGAACTGTGGGGGGGGGGGAGATGGGGAGGGGGAGACCAAAGATCAAAAAAGAACCCAAAAAGTCCGTCCCTAGGAAGGACTTTTCGGAACGTTTTAAAGGAAGGGGGGAAGTTCCGTAAAGGGTCGCTGGTGCCCCGAATCTGCAAATAGTAGGACGATGTACTTCGTAGTGAGAAGGGGATGGAAGAGGAAAAGGGTCCAAAAGGAGGGGATTGGACGATGTCGCAATTTACCTTGGGCCCTTAAAAATAGAAGGTCAAGTAGTTTTTTTGCTCAAGGGAAAGAGCTAGGAAGGGGGCGGGAAATCGGGAACCTTCGGAAAAACTCTATAGTGGGGGGGAAAAGAGAGGGAAAATATGGGGTTGAAGAGCCAGGGTACTCAAGGAGAGATGAAAAATGGGGGGAAGAAAGATAGGGGGGGTGAGAGCCCTACCGAATTAAGAAAAAGGGGGGAGAAAAAACATAGAGGTTCGGAGGAAGAAAAAAATTTGAGTTAAGCAGCAGTAGGCGGGATTCGACTAAAAGGGAATTAATGGGGGTGCCTGAAGGGAAGCCTAGGAAAAGACTCTAGGCGGAGGGGATGGGAAAAAAGAACTGAAAATTGCCAGGGGGGGAAGTAAGGGGTTACTCAGAGGGGTGGCAGGGTGGCGTTAACAGGAATCGAGGAAGGAGGAATGGAGGGAAAAAACAAAGGGCTAGGGGGGTCTGACCGGTTCCTCTGGAGGGGTCAGAGGGTTCTGGAAGATCGGGGTACTTAGGCCCTTTGTTTCCGGCCCTTTAAGGTGTTCATCCTCCATATAAAGGAAAGGTCCACAAAGAGAGGGGGAGCCTTTCCTAAAGGGGGGGTCTGTATACTTTAGGGGGGCCCCAAAGGGGGGAAAGGACCTCCGGGGGAAATCCGGGGGAGGGAAGAAAAAGTGGAGAACGCGAGGTTCTCATTGGTAACCCCCGAGGGAGTTCTTAAGAAAGTTCTCAAAGCGATAACCTCAATCGTCCAGGGGGCTTGCGGAAATAAGGCCATCCCAAAGGACCTGGTCCGAGAAAAGAACCCTACTTCTGGAACTTCTCCAAAAAAAAATAACCCTAAATGAAGGGGAAAACCACCGGAGTCAATCAACCTGTAGCTAAAAGGGAAACGCAGACAAGCCTAGTTAAAAAGAATTTAAAAAAAAGGATTTATGGCTCAGGATCCCAGGAAAGATCAACTGCCTCCCCCACCGGGGCTCTCTCCCAACAAAGTCGAGGATCCCGTTGGGATTCTGCGGTAACGAATTTGTCAGGGTCACCGGGGAAAATCAGGGGTGCTCCAGGGAGTTTGGGGTGGGGTCTTGGGGAAACTTCACCACGAAACCTCCCAGACCGTTCAGAAGGTCTTAAAACTCGAAGGGAAAAAGGTCGGCTGGGGGGGGGGGCTTTCCAGCTCCCCGGGATGAACTAGAACGATAATAAACCGGCGGAAAGGTCCAGGGATCAGAGAAAGTCAAAATCAAATCCTCCCTAAAAAGACACAATAAAGAGGGGCACTAGCACCTAGAAGGTCCACTTAACTAGAACAAAGGGGACTTGGAGACTTTTGAATTCACCGTCTCTCCGAAGAAGAGCCTATTGCAAGATTAAGGAAAGGTCTAAAGAACGTTCTGGGGGAGGAAGAGTTTAGTATAGCAGGGCAAGCCCAAGGACCAATTGAGGGGCAACGAAAAAAGTGCCAGGAAAGGATCAGTCTAGGAAAAAAACCCCAAAAAACCGAACGAGGTCCTACCCAGACCTCTTGGGGGTCGGGGGTTTAAAATTAGGGAAGTTAAAACAGAGGAGTACGACGGGTGAGCCCCCATGCAAAGGGATCCTGAACAAAAAAGAATAAACGGGCAAGCTACGAGAGGCCCGAACGCCAAAAAAAACCGGGGAGGGGGAGTGGAGAAATCGCAGGCGAAAGTAATCCACAACAACTTCTCGAAGTAAGAAGGAAACTGAGAAACATAAATTGAAAGAAAAGACTTGCCCGGACTGAGAGCTTTCAAAAGGAGATTCGGGAAAGGAATTTCTAGGAGGGAGGTGCTCGAAAGAGGTTCATTTGGCTCCACAGGTTCAAAAAAGGGCACCAGGGGGGGAGAAGAGATCAAGAACTATAAAGTCCCCAGAACGATCTCGTCTGACCGAAGAGTACAAGGCTTCAAAGGGTAAAAAACCAGAGAAAACCATGAAAAGGGAAAGATTGGGAAGAAGAAGTCTCCATAGGACTGAAAATACGAGGGGAACGAGGAAAATAAATCCCGGGAAAAAGGGTCTTGGGGGAAAAAAGAAGGGCCTCCAAAGCACACAGGAAAATCCAGTCAAGAAAATTGGTTGCTGGGTCTACGCGTAAGAGCCAGGGGGGGTACAAAAGAAAGGCTCACCGGGGGGAGAAGGGAGGGGTAAAGACTGGCCCCTTAAAGGAGAAGGCTTGAGAGACCCCAAGAAGAACAAAAGACCACTCAGAAAAAGCAGGAGAACACCTCCTGTCGTTATCAACAAGGCTCAATCCACTTCTTCTCCGAAAGAAGGAAAACTCGTTCAGAATAAGAAAATTCTCGAGAGGGGACTCTCAAAAAGGATGAAGAAAAAAATTGAGGTAGTGAACTAGAATCCGGAAGGACCCTTCGGGAAGAAGGGGACCGTGAGGAAATAAGAAAGTTCTGAAAAAGAGTTTTGAATACTAAGGTGAGGTGTTCGAGACTCAAGCAGAAGAGAAAAAAGGGTCAGGAGGGGGGGGAAACTGAGAGGGGGACGGCTTGGCCCGAGAGGAGGGGAAAGGTTGAGGATCGACGTTCCCAGAGAGTCTTGAAACTGGGACCTAAAGGAATTGGCCTTTAAAAACCAACTGAACTGTTACCAAAGAAATCTGAGATCCGGCGGAAGGGAGTTGAAAAAAAACCGAAAAAACCAGGGGAAGATCTAAACGCAAGGCGGGACTTGCCAGTTAAGAAAGAATCTAGAGTCTACGAAGGGGGGATAGGCAAGAAAGGAAAGGAACGGGGGAGTCGAACGTCCAAAAAGCTAACTCGTGCAGAGGGGGGGCCAAAAAAAGAAAAGTGTGAGAAAAAAGGGGGTAGTTGATAGTTCAGGAGCAGGAAGGAACGCAGACCAAGCCTTCGATCATAAAGATGTGCGGGAAGAAAGGGGCTTTTGAAGGAAGGGAGGGGTTCGTGCATCGAAAGAGGGGGATACGTCCGAGGGGGGAAGTTCCAAAAAAAACCTGGCTCAAGACAAAAGGGGAAGGTCGAGAAGGGTGGTTTATCGCGCCTTTTCAGGAACACCGAAGCCTCATTCAAAAGAAAAGGCCTGAAAGGGAATGAAACTAGAACGATGGAGGAAAGCTTTGAAGCTTTTGGAAGGGAATAGTCGAAAGGAAACTTCAGGGTGGTAGAAATTCCCATCACTGACTTCGCAGGAAATCCCCTTAAGCTCAAATTGAAACCCAAACATGCTGGGCTGAAAAGATTTAAGGAAGGGAAAGTTTCTCTCAAGAAGGTCCTTGAAAAAAGGTTCGGATACAGACATTGGAGCGGTATAGCGCCGTGGGAAAGTTTCGAACTTCTCTTGAAGAGGGGGGGAAAGCCTCGGAGTCTGCGGGGTGACTAGAAACCGCGGATGCTCGGGCCGCCTTGGGCAAGGGTCGAGGGGAAAAAAAGGGTCAGAGAAAAGGTCGAGAAAAAAAAGTCCAAGAAGCAATGCAGTTTACCAGCAGGAAAAAAAGAGAGACCCCGGGACGGGGGAATCGAAGACCAGGGCCGGGCCGGGCGGGGGAAGGGGCGTAAAGGACTTCGAACTCCAGCCTCCTTCAACGGACCGAGAGCCCTCGGGGGCTTGGGCCGGCGAGTTTAAGAAAAAAGGAGAACCCCTACTCCCCAAAGAGGAAGAATCTAGGAAACTTCGGGGGGGGGTGAAAAAGAGAGGCTTGAGGGTCTTCGATTGAATTGGTCACAAATCAACGGGAAAAGCAGGGGAGCGAACCAAAGCTAGGGGTAGGCAGAAAATTCACCAACCGGGGAGGAGACCCGGGGTGGGGAAACCGGACCTTGCGCCGATGGTTCAGGGGGGGCTCTTGAAACTTGGGAGTTTTCGAAAGGAGGTTGGAGGACGGGTCGGAATGGAGAAAATCAGAATACAGGGCCAAGGGGGCTAGTCCTCGAAAATTTAATTAAGAAACCTTAGAGGGAAGTCCAAAAAAGCTATAAGGGAGCCCTGCGAGTCTACGCGGAAAAACGAGAAATCTACAGGCAAGAAATACGACCCAAAGGGATGGGGGAAGGAGGCGGGGCAAGATCAGAAATCAAAAATAAAGAATTTAAAATTCAAGAGGCCGGGGGGGGTGGGAACTGAGTTTATAAGGTATGTGACTGAACCATCGAGAAAAAGGGGTAACGTCAAGAGGGAGGGGAACGGAATACCGGAAGGGAAAAATCAAGCCTAGGACCTTGCCTCCCGGAGGGGCTCTGGGTTGAAGAAAGTTAATGAAAGGGGGTTTGAAGAATGGGGGGCACGCCACATTCTTCGGAAGACAAAGATCAAGAGACTAGTGTCCAAAAAGAAAAATAGTGAAACGGGACCGTCTGAGAAAGAAAAATCTCAAAGAGTTACGGAAGTCCCTGAGGGAAAGACTTAGGGAGAAGAAGAAAGAGTCTAAGAAAAGGACAGTCGCAGAAAGTCGATGCGGTTAAACTGTCTCTGCGTGGAGAAGTTCCCCTTCAAGATTTAAAAGGGATGTCACTCTAGACCAGGACTTGTCGGAAAGAAGGCTGCCATCTAAAAACCGGGGAAGCCTACCAGAGGGGAAAGATCTCCTCTCGGAGAAACCCTGCCTAGAAAAAAAGGAGGTTTAAACCTGTAATGGGAAGGGGAAATGTTTCGAGACTTCCCAACGGTAAGGGAAGCGTTAGGGGAACCGAAAAACGAATAGAAAAAGGTCGCAAAAGGAAAAAATCGGGAAAGAGGTTTCTTAGGGCAAGGCGAAAATGGAAAGAAAAGAGAAAACAAAGGAGACTTTGTACCAAGTCGCCTGCTAAATAGGGACGACCTGAAGAAGGAAAGGAGTGCTCTCACTCCAGGGAAAAAGCTCACCAGGGGGAGGTCTCTTAGCAATGCTAAAGGGAAAAAAAAAAGCGGTAAGCCGCCAACGCCGGGATCGGTAACCTAACTTAAACTCTCAGAGGAAGTGGAAGGAGAAGATCATAGGAACCCGACGCTGCTTGGGGAAAAAAGAGTATTGCAGGGTGGCGAGACATTTATAGTTTAAGAAAAGGAGGGGAAAGTTGCGGCGGTATAAAAAAGAAACCCCTGCTCAGGGGAAGAAGGGAAAGGGTGACGAAAGGGGAAAAAGTTGCAAAGGTAGGGAGTCAGAAAGTCAAAAATATCCAAAGAAGAAGATTGGGGAGGGGGTCGTCCCGGCTGAGAAAACCCGCAACTATCTAGAGAAAACCCCAAGAAAATGGGAGGAAAAGAACAGGAAAAAGCGCGCGGAACCTCTAAACGTCCCTAAAATGTGAAGTCTAAGAAAGCGTCCTGAGAACGTCTTGGGCCGGGGGGGGGGAAAAACCGGTCAAGGACTCTATTAGGAAACTTGCATCCGCGATCGAAATATAGTGAGTCCCAGGAAAAAGGGGGGGAAGATTCATGAAGAGGGGGGGAAAAAGAATTCATAGTCGAGAGGAGGCACTCCGGAAACCTCAAGCACCCGTGCGACCGAGTTGACCGGAAATTGGAAAACATGTAGGGACGTCGGTCTCGGAGGGAATTCCTTAACTGAGAGAAAGAAGGCCGCCGACCTGGAGGGACGCGGTGGTTCTACGAGGGGGATTGAAAGAAAACTTGAAAATTGCATTGGGAATGAAAGGGAGAATTGGTGAGGGGCTTGGAAGGAAAAAAATTGAGGAAAGAATAGTTCCTGAAAAAGGATTTAAAAAAACCGCGGATGTCTTACCGAGGGAGGGTTTGATGGGAAAGGGGAGAGGGTACTGAAGGTTCACCAAAGGCACGGGGGGGGATTAAACTGGAATGCTCAAGA
>Ga0179593_1683309_pt1 | contig 12046 bp, 11 predicted proteins | sample CZODoug2_1_08_16_FD_185931 | JGI IMG/M metagenome (GOLD analysis project Ga0179593, IMG submission 185931) | Vadose zone soil fungal communities from Angelo Coast Range Reserve, California, USA - CZODoug2_1_08_16fungal (PacBio error correction) | ecosystem: Environmental > Terrestrial > Soil >...
TGCTGAACCCGATGAAGAAAAACCCCTGGGGGAGGGGGGGTTCTACGCCCCCGTTAGATCCGGCCAACAGAAATGCTCTATTGGCCTAGAATCCCGGAGATGGGGGGGGCTACAGGGGAGACTCATGCGATGAAAGGAGCGACCCCCGTCCCCGCCCCGCTTCGACATGCGATGACGACGAAGGGACGGTGAAAGGTAAGATGAAGAACTTGCGTCGAAGTTGCGTCCCAGGAAAACAACCTGTTCAAGACCGCGGCGTAGACTGGGCCGGGGGACAGAAATTGCACGATAATTTCGATTGAAACTCTTCTGTACGGTAAACCATGGCGCATCCTCGACCAACGCTGCGGACAAAACGAGTACATTCGACGAAGAAGACCTACTATTTAGAAAAAAAGTGCAGGGGCGCGTAGGGAATTAGTTACAGATGTTGTAGCGAAGGAGAGCGAACAATCAGCGACCGCGAAACTTCGGGGGACGAATAAAAGAAGCAAGCAAGGTCCCTTCGAGAAGAAGGGGGACAATCACGACTGTACTTTGAGCAAGCTCCAACGCGCAATATAATAGTGTCCCGATCCGCAACGGGGGAAAATGGCGGACGAGGAGACAAAACCTCGCTCCTTTACAGCGCTTCGTCAAACGCGCCTGAGGGCGTCGAGACGAGCGTCGCCCCGTTGGGAAGCAGGACCGAATAGAAGCGAATTCCCGGGCCGCAGATTAGAAAGGGAGGACTTGGCCCGACGAAAGTCACGCGTGCTATCTCCGGGAAAAAGGAGATCGTTGCCAAGATACAGGTCCCCATCCGGTTCGCCAGAGAAATGACGCCGTGGCCGGGGGATCGTCCATTCTGACCGACGGGGGACGCTCGGAAGCCGGTCGTACAATCTCGTCCCAGCCCATTCAGAAGATGGAAAAGGGCCCTTGATCTTGCAAGCCGCGGGATGTCGCGCCAGCGGATCGCGCGTTGGGGGTCTTTGCGGGGGGGGGGTGCGTCGCGAAGGGGTCGAGAAGTGACACTGGACGTCTTGGAGAATGGTGCCTTGCGGCCGGGGACAATGTGGCGATCATATCGGTCTCGCCGGGAGGGTTACGATGACGGGTCATCCAGTCAAGAATCCGTCTGAAAACATTGTCTAAATCAAGTTTTCTGCCAAGAGGCCATGGGCCGGTCGGTGAAAGATCTAGTCCGTCTGATTGAAACGACTCGGACGGGGCTAGGTTGAAACCGAGCCCGCCCACGCCGCGAAGACGAGATTGGGTCGAGCGTGCTGCGGCGGCGGGTCAATCTCGCGGTGACGAAGCCGAAAACTGTTTTTTGGGACGGTGTCGGGGAACCGTAAGAATTGGTGTGCCTGCCAACAGGACACGCCCGAGCTCGATGAAGAGCAGCACCGGGTTGGGAAGGTAAAACCAAATGAGATCACGTAAAAACGACCAAGGTGGAACTACACACGGCGAAAAAGGTAAACCGGTCCAGGGCGCGTAACCCTCATATACCCGAAAAGATGCGCGAATCGGGGGTCCAGCACGACAATCTCGGCCTTCGACTTGGAAGTGAACATGACCAGATTCCACCCCTTTTTGTGCACGACTGTTTGGGGGGGCGCATTAGAAGCGCAAGGCAAGAAGCGAATCCCGAATGAGCCCACGGGGAAAGTGTTGCAGACGGAATAGGATCGCGTACTGAAACCGATCGAGGCTTGGGCGGGACGGCGTCCTCCTCCTCCACATTGCCTCTCATCGCTCGCAAAATGGGCGGGGGAGACCCCTCGAGGCTCTTGGGGGGAATTCTGGCGAATACGGCAAGACGCATTTGGGGCTCAGCGCATCTGGGACAGGAAAGGCATTATGTCGGAAAAAAGACGCGTAGTACTTGCGGAAAAAAAACTAAGGGGGAGGCTATTGACAATCTCGTGGGAAGACGCGAGGAGAGAAAAAATGTCCGCTGGATCAAGTCGAATAAAAGATACGTGCCCGCGGGGACGCGCTACTCTTCAGGTTCGAGGCAGGCACGTCTTGACCAAGGCGGTTCTTGCCGGCGATGATAATGAGGTGCGCCGATCCAGGAGCGCGGACACAAATTGGTCACTCACCGGAATGATGCGCGTTGCTACAACGAGACGATTCTGATGGTCTCTTGAAACCGTCCCGCCTACGCTGAGGGGGGGGCTCACCGGAGGTCCCCTGAGCCTATATCCAAGTGACCCGCGATCGATTACGAGCTCACCTACTCAAAAAGAAAGGAAAAGAGAATGCCTCGGAAGCGCATTGGTCGCCGTCGCGAAAGACGAGAGTACGCATAGCCGAGCTCAACCGCCAGCGCGGTGGAGAAACGTGGTCTTGGGGGTGGTCCGCGGACACTGTCGCACAGCGCACGACAGGGCCGGTTGCATAACCGCAGTAAGGTCGACTCGACGGAGAAAAAGGACGCGAGGGGGGCGGCGGACATGATGGCACCAGTCGCCTTCGCCAGGCGCAAAAAATCGACGGAAAGGGGGCATGGAAAGAGCAGCTCTTGCTGCAGGAGGTACGTCGCCAAGAAAGGGGCGCGCTGGGCGGTTCGCAAGGACGGGTACGGGCGTTCGGATCACGCGACACCGACCTGAGGAAACAGAGTCGCTGAGGAAACGGGCCATGGCTTCCCATCCGGGTGGCAGAGGAATGGCGCAATCAAAAGGCTCGATTTCAGTAGATTCAGGGACGTCGACCGCTTCAGGGAAGAGTCGCAAAAAAAGCCGGACCTGAGTCAGCTCTCTAGGCACAAGAGAAACAAGCGAAAAGAAAGGGTCGACCGCTAGAAGGTCAATGCGGAAGGCCGCTCGGACCGGGAAAGGATGCGGTTCGGAGATCTTACCGCCGTACTTGAAAAAAGACCACCATTACGAGCAAAAACGCCATGTCGGGACGATGGGAGGCACTGAACAAAAGGCAACGTTCGGAGGCCTGAATACGGGTGCAGGGACTTCCTTAAGAAGAACCGGACTCTACGGAGGTAAAAGGACGCCCTGTAGGAGAGGGGAAAGGTGCGCAAGGTGTTGGGGCGTATAAAAGATCTCGTACTGGCAACTCAGATCCGCAAACGGGCAGGGCAGGTCCTAGCGAAGGAGGACCTGTCTGGTCAAACTTTGCATGTCCCTGATGCAGCGGGGTCGGGAGGGGAGATCACTAGCGAGCCGGAGGCAGCTTGAATAGCAATTCCCTGTTCTTGGCAACGAGGCGAGGGGCAGGGAAAGGGAGGCCATCTTGGGGAAGGACGGAAGATCCGCGTCAACTTCCCCTACAGAGAACCAGAGGTATCTATAAGGAAAAAACCCTGCGCGCTCGGTCGAGCGCGTCGCCTCCTGATTTAGAACGTCAGGCTCTGCGGAGGATGCTCGAGGTCAATACTCCTTGTCGGCATGGAACTTCGTGTTGGGGGAACGGGAGTTCGAAGCGGGAGATAATCATCTACCGGCAGGTCTCGCCTCGGCCTTATCTGTGGGGGGCGCCGAAAAGCAGCTCTTAGCTCCGAGCGGCCTTGAAGTGCTGGTCTGGAAAGGAAAAGCCAAACTGTCGTCATATTAAGTCAATCATCGCAGGAGCGAAAAAAGGACTCGCTCATATTCTGGCGCGCGTCTTCTCCACAAAAAAACACAAAAAATAAACAAAAGAAAAAAAAAAGGGAAATACCATCTAACGTCGATTGATTTAGCGCAAACAACAATGAGATCGTGAAAAAAGAGCAAGGGCCGACGAAAATAAGGTCAGGCTCATAAGGGTAGAGATCAACAGAACAATGCTCGAACGCCCAGTCGGAGGCAGTGGCCGCTCGTGAGGGGAATATATTCACCTTTATCGCCGCGCGCTATCTTGAGCAGGTGGCTTTAAAGAGATCGGGGAAAGACCGAACGGGCTCAGCGAATTTCTCTGGTCTCTGACTCACACGAGGAGACTGTCTCACAATACCGCTGCTAAGGCTTAGCGGCCAGCGGCAAGGAGTTTGAACGCGAGGGGAACCGCGTGCCGGAAAAGCTTGTAAGACGAGGAAAGAAAATCGCAGAGCCTCGAGCGGCGATCCAGGTAAGATGTCCCTAGAGAACCGCCTTTGCCTGACTGGGGCGGGACATTCGAAGGGAGACGCCTCTGCTTGCAGACTGGTCTGGGGGCGTCTCGACAGCTCACACATTCGAAGCAATAGGATTTGCGTCGCGGGGGAGGGGGAGGGAGGGAAGAGGTCTGAGAGAAAAACAACAACGGAAGAGGGAAAAAGGGAAAAAATAGATATGAAGGCGGCCCCTTAATACGAATCGGGAAAAAAAAAGAAGGAGGGCTCTGATATGTGATATTACGTCGGCCCAAGAAACCAGCTCAAGGAAAAGCCAGGGCGGGCGTAACACCGTCTACTGCACTCACCCCCACGAAACAAGCTGCGCGCGACGAAGAACGGGACCAGAAAGCCTCTCGAGCTAAACGAGGCGAGACAGCCCCCGATTCGAACGCAGCAAAAGGCGCGCAAAGCAGACGAAGGAGGGGAGTGCATGTGCGTGCGAGTCATCTGCAGCGGACTGACTCTGAAATTCGATGACCGCCACGGCCAAATGCTCGAAAGCGGGTGACGGCGTGAGGACGAAGAGACCGCGAGGTCCGCTCGGGAAGGAGAGAAGAAGTAAAGGCTGAACGACGAAAGTGTGCGATCAAGCGCACGGGCAAGAGCGTCCTTGCAGTAGTTCTTCGCAATCCGTAATGCGGAGGATGGCGAAGGCATACCCTGCGCAGATCGCAAGTAGCGAACGAGCAAGTGTTGCCACCGACAAGGGGACATAAGGGAGGCGGAGTCAAGACTGCGCGCACACCCGAGACCCGTTCGCTCTGAGTCGCCTCCGGGGGGCAAGCTTGAAAGGAGAAAAGACAAAAGAAAAAAGCTGCAACGCACGAATGTCTTGCAGATGGAAGAGGCGCTCGAGCTTGAACTGTGGGGCGGCGGCCAAAACTAGCGCGAATCACCGCGGGCGCGAACGCACGCGGACTCTTATGATTTAAGACAACAGCTGTGAAATCCCCTCCCACCGGAACAGGGGTCACGTCCAGTGAAACAAAGAAGGAAAAAAAGCCGAAGGTGGGGGGGGCCGTCGTCAGCCCGACGAGCCTCATGCGCGGAGGAGAACGACGGGCGATCCTCAGGAAGGGAAGAACCGCTCGACCTGCACGCGAAGGGCTGCTATAAGCACATAAATGTCGCGGTCCCAAAACGTGCGCGCATCAAGTGGAAGAAGGAGAGAAGGGGGCACACCGGACCAGATGGCAAAAACGAACAACCGTCACTCACTCGGGACGAGGAAGCCAAAACCTGGCAAAAGGGTCACTCGAAAAAAATCGTGCGCCGAGCGACGAAAGGACATCGGGATCATAAAAAAGGTCGGACAGCCGTCCTCGAGATGTACCCTGCCCTTGCCGGTTGCGGAATCGGCGAGAAATTTGTCGACATACGCCAAATACCTGCGAGCAGGGAGACACAAGGGCGTCGGGGGAGAAAAGAAGGGTCGGTAGGAGGCTTACGAAATGGACCGAAGGATTCCGTACCGACGCCGGTCGCCTTATGCTCGAAATCCCGACGAGCGCGTGTGCTCGCGTAGGGGACTGTGGAGGGGGGACGGGCGTCGGCAGATCTCCCCGCATCAGGTTTGGGTCAAGGGGAGGGGGGGAGCCGCAGGACCATCCGGGCGGTCGACCAATTGACGGGAAAAGGGCAAAATCTTGGGCTTCTCGCAGATAGGAGACCGGCTGGGGGTGCTACTAGAGCGGATCAGTAATGAGACTGTAAATAGGGGGAAGGGTAATTGCGCACGCAGCTGCAAAGAAGGGAAAAAAAAACGGCCCCAATCGACCAGTAACGATGTCTGTCGAGGCTCGGGATTTCGGGGAACATCACAAGAAACAAGAATAATGAAAAAAAATGGTCCTCAGCGAAAACGACACCGTCGAACTGGGCGGAAAAACATGCGAATAGATCACCCCACCACGACGCCCGTCGATTGCGGGCAAAATCCAGGAGAAAACGACGGGGGGCATCCATTTTAGCTCCCAATGATCGCGGCGGAACGACCAGAGACTGGCGCGGAACGGGAAGTGACCCGGCGCGTGGAGGATCGAGATCAGCGAAACCCATGACCCATGCTGAGACCCCCCGCTCTAGGGGATGAATCGAGGGCGGTAAAAACGCGAAAGAAAGGGAATGGCGCTGCGCCGGCAGGCGCGTCAATGAAGGGCGGCGTAGGTATCTCCGACGATCTCGTAACTTGGTAGGATCATGACAGAGTTAGGGGAGAAAAAGGAGGCGACGGTCCGCCGCGCACAAAAGAGTCCTCGGGGGAGCCAAAAAAAGACAGAGCCGGTGAGTAGGTGTCCGCGCTCAGGGAGGCGCAAAGCGGCGAATCGACGGCAAGAATTCAAGCGTGCAGTCAGCGGCCTAAAAGAGGACCAAAAAAGCCGGCAAGGGGCAACAGAGGGGGTCTTCGCGCCGTTGGAAAGGCGCTACCTGAGCGCCTCGCGTCTTGACAGATAAAGAAGCTCACGCGCGGAAATCATCTGCAGGAAATGCTGGGGGGCGGCCCACATGCTCTCGCCATGCTTCTTGCCTATTTCGTCTGTCAAAATGCAAATGAGAAAGGCGGAGCCAAAGGAAAAGTGTCAAAGCGAGAAAAGGTGGAGGATGTCGCGAGCCCGCAAGTCCTCGAGAAGGGATTTCAGTACGCGGCCTCTTACTTCGGCAGGGGATTTCCTTGACAACGGGTGCGCCAGGGCCCTTAGCGTCGAATGCTAAAAAACTTATCCTAACAGAGGAAACATCAACGGGACTCATGTTCCAAAAGGAGAGGCCGGAATTGGGGACTGCGGTACAGAAGGGAAAGCTTTTCGTGCCGATTAGGTCGTGTGGAGCGGAAACTTTACCGGTAGTTTGGGCCGATGGTCAAAGGGGGGGTTTCGCGGCTAAGGGTTATCTCATAGAAAACAATGCACCAAACAAAACAGGAGCGCTTCATCGAAGGAATAGGGCCATGTGGGTTTCCGGCGGCCAAACAACTCGACGGCAACACCTTAGGAACGGGGTCAGGCTCGGCCCAGAAAAAGAGGAAAAAAACTAAAAAGATAGTGGCGAGGCGAAAAAGGGAAAAAAGTCGTCGCGGAACACGGTCGGGCATCGTTGGAAACAATTTCAAGCCGAATGACGCAAAAAAAGAATAGTACAGCTGGTTCCACAGCCTAGGGGAAGGCGACAACGAAGGGCGACAGTCAAACGCCGGACGGCTGCCACGTCTATAGGACAAGCAAGGACCAAGAAGCGATCACTAGACTGAAGACAACATGGTTCGGCAGGCAAATGAGGGGGAGATCTCAAGAAAAAGACTGCTCTAGGGGACCACAAAACTTCAGAAGAACAAATCAAAGACCAAAACTCTCTAAAAATGAGACGACATGAAGTATTACTTGAGATTATTAAAATTAAAAGAAAGTAATTGGAGAGCCGGATTGTACGACTTCCGTGCGTCGAGAGGTCCGGACGAATTTGGACGAGCACCTGCAGAGGATATTTCTAAACGAACCGGGGGGGGATCGGCAGATACCGACAATCCCCTCAGATTCGGAAACAAAGTGCCCTTTCTTCGGGGGAAAAAGCGCAACCGCCGTCTGCGGCGACACCTTCAGGAAAATTGGTCGGCCAAAGTTAAAATAGTAGTACCACGGGCGAGGGCTCTCTGCTGAGCGGGGGCAGAAGGCTGCGGGGGAGCGCGCCTGAAAGGCGGGGAAAGAGAGCTTAAGAAGTGACCCACGGGAAACACACGAGAGGTTGAAAGGAGCTTGTGAAAAGGGTACAGTCGTGCTTGAAGGGCGTGCTCGAAAGGGCTTTCCTGGATCGGGCCGCCTAAGAAATGGGTCGCGGAAAAGAATCAAGAAACGAAAAGGCCATCTCCAGAAATCCACAAAGAGGCGTGGACGGTCGTCCGATCTAGGGTTGACTCCGGAGAAGAGAGGGTCAGCAGGTTGAAGGAAGTACGGCCAATCGCTTTTGAATCTCAATACAGGCGCGTCAAGCGGACGAAAGGGACGACTTGAAAAAGGGCTGGTGCTGGGCGTGAGGATAAGGAAGAATGATAAAGGTTAGAAAACATGGTCTCTTAAAGAAAAGTCAACTACGATCAAGAAACCGTCATGGCCAACAGGACGGGTGGCTCAGCTAAGGGAAGCGGGGAGGGGCGTTAAGGGGATCAGCTGAAAAACGCCATCTACTGGCGGCTACACAGGACCTTGAGGGGAGAAAAAGTCCAGACAAATGCCTGAGCCGACATATGCTAGAAGCAGGGTCGGAGTCTCGGTTCGGGCAAAGACTCAATATAACTAAAAACAACGGATCTGAAAAGGACTGACGACTAAGGTTGACGACTCACTGAACTAATGGCTGCAAGGTCGCAAGCCCAGACCCAACATCATTCCCGCCGGCGGCACGTCCGGAAGGGGTTGGAAGCAATAATGGGAAGCCTACAAGGAGCGCGGACGATGACGCCCTTAACCGCTTCGCAGGTGGACGACGGACGTGCGAGGGAGTTGATGAAGAACTGTTGACGATGGGGAAAAGAAGCGGGTTTCAAGCGGAAAGGGGGCGTCGCTTGGGCAGCGCCGGACTGGTGTGCATCGAGAATTCGATTGGACAAAGGGTTCCTTCAAGAAAACGGGTCAGCACAAGAAGCACGAAGAAGCAAAACGAGAATCGGCGAAAAGCGAACTCCTCTTGTAGGGCGACCAGTGTCGATGGGAACACAGTGAGAAAAAAACGAAGTCGGCGGCGAAGCCCAAAGCAGGCAAAAAGGCCCTTCTAGAAACGTTGACAAGCACGACTGACGTGGGGAATGCAAAGACGCGCAAACGTCGAACGTGTTTAAAAGAAGCACTGGTCAAAGTCAGAGATCGCCGGCCCCCGCCGAAATGGGGCGCTAAAAACCCGCGGTCGAGGAAACCGATCTAGACCGTTGGTAAGGAGACTGGAGCGTGGAGCCGCAGATGTAGGTCTTTTAGGAGGGGCCGCCGAAAGTAAAGGTGGCGACTATAGGGATCAGGGGATACGGGCCGATTCACTTCAAACGGGGTCGGGGATAGAAAAAGGAGGTGTGCTCAGTCCAAGGAAGCCGTACCGATCGAAAGAAGCGCGTACATCCTATAAAACGCAGCCATCAGAGGAAAAGGAAATCTTCGACAATCACGCTCTGGGGAAGGGTAGAGCGAAAAAAGTGGGTCTTTGCTTGGGATGCGCCGGTGTACCGGCGAAGAGAAGGCAGCTTCTCGTCGGGAGGCATGAAGGCTGGAACCAACGCGGGAGATCAGGTCTCGGGATCAAGGGGCAGCTCGTATGGCGCAAGCATAAACACTCTTTTGAAGAGCACCCTCGCGAGCAAGCAGATGGGACGCTGTGGGAGATACGAGATCAAAAGGAAGGCAGGAAGGAAAAAAATACAACTACACACATACGACAAAGGGCACTCCCCCCTTGGAAAAGGAAGAAAACCGAAATTGAGCAAGAAAACGGGATGCGGTGAAAGGGTCAGATGACTAGAATGGAGAGCACAGGGGGGGGGAAAGGGGTTGCGGGGGTGAAGGGAAAGGTGATTTAGGACCACTGGGCCTCGCTGCAGAATAAGGTCGGCGCATCCAGGGTGGTAATGTAGGACCATATAGATAACGGAAACAAACCCTGAAAATCGGACGGAAAGCGAGGGGAGAGGAAACCATCTATATCAGGGAAAAGAGCTGTCCATCACGAAAAAAAATTGGCCTTCGCGTGGGACATGAGTCTTCCAAGTTGGGACTTTTGGGCGGTTACGGTCTAAGGGCCTTCTAGCGAATAGAGTCTCCGCAAACATAGGGTCAAGGAAAATTACTGGGGGAAGGTAAAAGAAGGACCTCGTTACTGAACGAATCGAGGTGCTTCGCGGGCGCGAGCCGAGAAGAAAAACTCAAAGGCCTCTCGACGAAAGCGCGGGCGAGACTCGCGGCGTTTCAGTACATGGAAAGAAGAAGAAAGAACCAACTCATTGGGGGGAAGCGCATGCTGACACCGGCATGAAGGCCTGCGCTGATTCTCGCGCAAGAAAGATCTGGAACTGAAAAGACGCGATGCAAAAGGGCGCGGATCACCTGAGAAAGCAGGGGAAATTGCGATCTAAAAGAGGCGAATTCCTCTTGACCGGGGAGGCGAATTCGGGCCGTCGATTAGATAATTGCGCCGATCCTGATCAAAAACTGGGGAACGCACCACTAAAAGGGAAGGCGATTGCTCTGAACCTATGCTGAGAGGGGGGCACCGTCCCAACTATCCTTCAACAGATTTCCTGATGAATATCCAGGAGACGGATTGTGGCAAATATAAGACGGGCCGTCCCGAAGGAAATCCTTCCTCGGGGAAGGGCCATTGTCGAATCTCGGAACGACGCGGTAGAAGATCCTGAATCATCAAAAAAGAGGTGTCTGAAGCCGGGGGGGAATTTTTTCTCTCGGGGGAATCCTCTCAAGGCGCAACGGGAAAGGTAAATCTGTTTAAAAAAGGGTCCCGAAAGAGGTCCTGTTTCGAAGGACGAGGATAATGGGGAACATTTCTTTCCGACAAATCTCCTTCGCAGGATAAATGCTAGGAGGGACTTGGGGGGGGCGCTATTTCAGAAAAAAAAGAGGCGGGGAGGGAAAGGGGCCGGTTTCCTGCAAAAGCTGCTTTCTGCTGGAAAGGGGACGACACGCCCGACCGATACTGACAGAGTCAGCGGCTGGGACAGGAGGAACATCGGTAAGGATGGGCGGAATGGCGCAAAAGTAGGAGGGACAGCGCAGGATCCTCCCTTTCAGTCGCCCCAATCCAAGGAGGCTCTCTGCGGGGGAGTGAAAAAACTCTACGTCAAGGGAAAGCTAGAAGGGGGGGAATGCAGGCGGTAGGAAAGGAGGGTGGGAGATCGGCAAAAAGAGCCGGATTTCGCAAGACAACGAAACACACGCTCCTTGGACGATGTTCGATCACCGAAGCGACGTCGCCGAATACTTGAAAAAGTTCGTAAGCCCGACGGGAGGCGAGAGAGAGCCCGTTAGAAAACCCGTTTGCCACTGGAGGTATGTCGTCATCGCGAGGGACCTGGCTCGCACGACCGCTGGCAGGGCCGGAGGAGAAAAAGATCGAGGACGAAGACACGCTTCAGGAAGAGAGGTTCGTGCATGAGCGAGAATTATGCGAATCTTGATAAAAAGCAAGGCCCGGTTTCTGGCAGCGACGGCCCGAAAGGGACGGTGGAGGGGCTTGTGCGGGGGGCTCGCCGGAAAAGTGACTAAAGGAGGAAGGAACGCGCTCGATAGGCGCGCCCTTCGTCAGAGCGGGTAGTCGCTCCTAAACGTAGGCTCGGCTAGAAGGGAGGGGGACGACGACGCACCCTAGGGATTGCGAAATCGGAGGGAGCGGACAAAAACTGACAAAGAGCAGCCTTCAGCCTTTCTCGCCTAGGTGCTTATTGTGGGCGGCGAGTTTTGCAGGAAAAAGGAAAGAGGGGTCGAGCGCGCCGAGAGGAGAAAGCTTTGGCGGGAAGGGAGGGCGGTTCGATGAGCAAATAGGACGGGCTTCTCATTTGGGGGATCTCTTGCCTAAAGATCTTTATCAGAGGGAAAATTGATCTTAGAAAGGGAAACTAAGCCATAAATAAAAGCACGATCAGAAAAAAAGAGCTACCAGGGATCAGGGGGAAAGTGAAGGGATCTTCCGTCTCTCCTCAAGAACGCGCATTAAAAAGGTTGCCCTACGCCGAATTGGAGAGAAGGGAGGAAATCAAACTCAGGCTCGATCGAGGAAGCAAATCGCCGGGCGCAGGCGCTTTCTGTTCAAACGGATGGTCAAAGATCGCAGCCTCGATCGGAGGCTCATCGCGCGCGCCGCTAAAGATGGTGCCGCCGTCTACGTGACGACAAGGGGGCAGATCGCTGGATGGGGAGGCAGAGAATCACATCTCTACCCGTCGTCAAGAGAGGCCACCGGAGGGGGCGAGGG
>Ga0179593_1814798_pt1 | contig 12046 bp, 13 predicted proteins | sample CZODoug2_1_08_16_FD_185931 | JGI IMG/M metagenome (GOLD analysis project Ga0179593, IMG submission 185931) | Vadose zone soil fungal communities from Angelo Coast Range Reserve, California, USA - CZODoug2_1_08_16fungal (PacBio error correction) | ecosystem: Environmental > Terrestrial > Soil >...
CAACTTGTAAAAAATCAGCCAGCGAATCCGGAATCAGATTCAGCGAGGCGACTGTTCAAAAGAAAGAAACTTTGCAGCCCGTCTTGCAACACCAAAACCTCGGGACCTCTAGGCTGAAGGACTGATGAGAATGGGCCTGCTTCCCGCCCAGCTCCGTTACACAGGGGAAAAGGAAAAAGCGCGAGCAGCCCGATTCTCTGAAGAAATACTTGGGGGGGAATTGAATCGAGCATATGTGGCGATCGTATTTTCTAAGGTTGGAGCAGGGGCTGACCCCATTTCGGATATGTCGTACGCAAGGCGAGAAAGAGAGATCAGCGCGCGGACGGAATGCACCTGAATGCCGGATTGTCACACTGCAGGGAAAACTTTGGGTCAGGTGGATTTGTTCGGTGGTTCATGCGTCGGCCGTAACTAATGAAAAAGGAAAAAACAGCGATCGCCAAGCTTGGAGTGGCGGTTTTGAAAACGGTGACGTTCCATTTCAGCGCACTCAGGAGAGAGAGGAAGGCTGTCCGTTGACCCTGAACAGACACTCTAGGAGAAGACCTTTGCCAAAGGGGGTTAAACACGAGGGGACTCCTCGACATTTTTGAGGGAGGAAAAAAGTGATATCAATATATTAAGTGCAGCACGCACGAGGATGGGTGTGATGGAGGCATCATGGAAAAGCAAAAAGGGGGAGGGGGGTTTTGGGGCTGTTGCTGGGACCGGTGGAAAGTATTGGGGCAGTTTGCGTCAAGAAAGGATCGGACCTCTGTCCGGAGTCAGAGTCCATTGTCTTGATGGCGTCATTGTTCTTTTTTTCTCCAAAAAAAAAAGAAATTTGAAAGAAGATGGGGGGGGGGAGCAGGGGTCTGTCCCTAAGAAGGCCAACTACTTAGGGGGACGACAGGAGGAACTGAAAGGGCTGCCCCTGCATAACAAGGGGTGGGAAGGGGAAAAACAAACTCATCTCTAAAAAACTGGCACCGCGAAGCACGACAAGCTTCTACCAGGCTGCGAAGAACAAAAGGAGCACAGGGAAAAAAGGTGGGGCGGGGCAGTGATATCGTGGGGGCGGTACCTGACAGAATTCCCTTTCTTGAATCGTCAAAAAGTTCAAGAAAGGGGGGGGGGGTAGACGAAAAACTGGTCGAAAAAAACTTCAAGAAGGGGCCAACAAGGGGGAAAAAGGTTGGGTTGTACTCTCACTGCGAAGGTCAGGACCAGCTCTACCAGTTCGGGGGGGAAAAAGTCCTTGGTCGAGGGAATAACCAGGTTTTGCTTTTGTGATGGGGACAAAACCACGGGAGATTGAAAAAGAAAGCCAAACACATGGGAAAAATCAAAAAGAACAAGTGGTGAAGACGCCAGCTCGAGAGCGTCAACCACGCTGAAACGATTGGGGGAAGTTTCGAATTTGCCCATCTGGAGGGTAGCCGGGAGGGTCCAGCCCGAGGAAAAGTGGAAAATTCTCGAAAGAAAAAACAATAAAAGAGGGAAAGTATACCGACCGAAAGATACCAGGAACAAATCAATAGGGGTGATCGGTACTCGAGGCGTGACCATCCAGAAGGAAAAGGGGGCTTGGAAAGGCCGGGGGGGGGAAGGGGTAAACGGCAAGAAGGTCAAGGCTGAAAAAGAAAACGTTCGGGAAGGGAGCCTTGTCCTTTTAACGGAGGGCCGAAGGAGGAACTTTAAAAAAACAGCGCAACCAACGTTAAAGTCCCGGGCGGAAGGGAGGGACGAAAGAAGAAAAATGGCGAAGTTATAAGTCTGGTCCTCACACGGCCCGGTAACAACCCGAACCACTAAAACCAGAGCCACTTTAAAGGAAAAAGGAGGATGCGTGTGAGGAATCAAAAAAAAACAGAAAAGGTAATTAATGAAGGGAAAGCCCAAGTAGAAAACCGGAAAAGGAGGCCCTACAGGAAAGGAAGCTATAGACTTCGGCGGGCAGGCAAAGTCTGGAAAGGGGTCCGGGAGACGAGGCACTGGGAGAAAAAAGAGAGAAAGGGGCAGGATGCACGATGGAATAGTCCACTGAACCGAGAAATACCATCTGGCGAAAGCGGCGCTTCCTGATCCTTGAAAATCAGGCGGGTTAAAAAAAAATTTACAAACTGGACCAAAGGAAGAATTGGAATCCGGCTCAGGGAAGGCAACCCTAGCTCTGGGGGAGAGATGGTATGCCCTGTAGCGTAGAATCGGGAGAGAGGCAGTCGCAAACCTTAAAAGCAGATAAAAAAAAGATGTGAAAAAAAGAAATTGGATTAAATCAAGAGAATCGGTCTGGAGGAGGGAAAGGGAGCCTGTTTGGAAATTGCGGAGGCCGGAAAGGATGAAAAGAGCCCAAAAAAAAGAAGAAAAAAAGGGAAAACGTGTGGGGTGAGAGACCCTTGCTAAAAAAACTTGGAGCGACGACCAAAGCCGAAGGAGGGGGGACAGGAGCATTTCGGCTTTCATTGATGCCCCAAAAACAGAAGCAGGACGCGCCCGCCTGCTGGGGAAGTGGAAGGCCATGGTCAAGCGGCCAACCGAGCCATACGCCGAAGGACGGGGTAAAAATTTGTCAAAAACGCTAATGAACCGTCTAGGGCCAATCGGATCAACTGGTTGAAGGACAGAGAAAGGTTCTAGAGAAGGAACAAGAGGGCAATGTCAGAGGGGAATCAACCAATCCCCGCGCCAACCACAAGGGAGAAGAACCGAAGGCACGAGGGAGGAAATTGACGGTGGAGTCTCGCTCCAACCAAGAGTCGAGGAAAAAGAGAGGGGAAAGTGGCTACCAAATACGAAGGAAAGACTGAGAAAAGGAAAGGACCAGGGGTATCCTGCGCCGGGATTTGAATATTCTGGGGGAGCGTGCATCTCAGGGGTACATCTAGAGATTGGGTCTGTCAACTTAAGAAGGAACCAGTTTAAGTTTTCACTCTACGGAAATGAAAAAGGAGGGAAGGCGATTTTTTTGACAATTTACAAAGTAAAATATTCAGATCAAGACAATTAAGAGACTAGAAGAAGGGAAAAAGGGCGAGGCTTTCTCGGCGTATTGATGGAAAAAAAGAGAAGGGCTAGAAGAAAAGGAGCAAGAATGCGCTGTAGGCCTGGACTAATCCTTTGTGCAGAGCGAATGAAACCACCCTAACGGTCCTGATGCGGGGGGCACTTATAAACTGCAGTCAGGCAAAGCTTCCGAACGAGAAAGCTAAGGAAAGAACCTGACCCCAGCGCGTCAGACAGCCCGATTCTGGAAAATTTCATTTGTTAGGAGAAATGTAAGCTTGATTTTCTTAATGGTGCTTCCGCAAGGAAATTAGGGAACAAGGGTCTGGCCCGACAGTGCCTCTCACGAGACGGGAATCAGCGGCGGAGAGAAAGTGAAATGGGATGGAAAAGGGGCAGCTTTGGTCCATTTTGAACTGAGGTCACGGTTCATGCGTCGGACCGGGTGCCTGAGGCAAGGTAAAAAACCAAACTGCAAGCCAAGCTGGTCGTGCTCGGTGGAAAAGGGGGGAAGAAAGATCGTTGGAAGGGGAGGAAGCGCGCAGCGTCCTTGACCCTGAAAACCGACAAGAAACTGGGTGGAGCTTCTCTAAGGTTTCAACACTGCTAATCCGAAGAGGGGGAGGGGGGGGGGAACTGTTAGTAAATCCCGTGATAGAAAATTTTCTGAAGAGGAAAGGAATGCGCAGTAAGGTTGGGGATTTAAGAACTGAAACAGCATTCATGGAGAAAAGACATGGGGTTTTATGGATTTGGTAAAGGGGGGGGGAAAAACAGAGAGGACCTCTGGTCCGACGTTGAGGAAAGGGCTTGAATGGAGGGTCCTGAAGTTAGCCCCCAGCGACATGCCCTTCAAGGAATCTGGAGGTAACGAAGACTGGACGACATTACTACATTCCCAGAATTAAAAAAAATTAAGGACCGGATGGGCCGAACTGTCAGAAAAGGGGTGATTGGCCAGAACCGGACATCAACCAACTGGCCCGCGAAAGCGAAAGGTGCTCAAAGGAGCAGCAGCATATTGCACCCCAACGATAACGAAGGGGGGAGTCGTCGGGGCGGTAACTGGGACAAAAAGGAACCTTAGGTGGGGAGAGACCCTGAAAACTTTAATCGGTCAATGCGCGGTGGACAAGAAGAGGGGCGGCACGTAAGGGAATTAGACTGAGCAAACCGGGGTCGAGAAGCGTGTTGGGAAGCATTTTGGAAATACCACTTCGTTCCGTTGGGGAATAACTTTCCTGGAAAGAGAAGAAAAATTTGTGGGCTTGAGAGAGAATCAAAAAAGGAGGAGGAAAAGAAGAGATGCCCCATCCACTCCAAGCCAACCGATGTGAAAGGGGGATTGGCGCCCACCTGAACGAATTTGTATGGCAACCTCAGCCATTCGCAAGAAAGCCCCGGAAACGATGTTGTCCATTCAGAATGGGAACTGACGTTGAGCAAGAAAGAAGTGTCCAGGCTCATTGCCTATTCGAACGAAGAGAGAGAAAACGAAAATGCTTGTAACCGCCCTAAGCTCAGAACTCACATTTGATGCTGCTGGAAAGTCGAAAGTAACGGGGCTTCGGGGGCCAGTTGGGGAATCGTAGGTCCCAAAAGAAACCATGGTGTAGATCGAGCATCAGGTCGGACCGTTGAACTTCCTGGTCCGAAGGATTCAGAAGAGAAAGGAGGTTGCAGAAATATGAGGGGGAAAGGCCGGAAGCATGGGCAGGGGGAAAAAGAAAGTCCATCATCAAAAAACACTGGCAGGCAGGAGGGAGTCCTCCTGGAGCAAAGCCTACTGGGGGAACAACCAGGGAAAAGAAGAAAAAACCAAAACCCAGGAAAACGTTATCCAAGCTGCTGTTCAGTACTTTAAATCAAAGGCGTGCAGCGCACTTTTAATATGAAAACTTAGAAAAAAGCAAACAATGTCGAGAGCTACAGTGAAAACCCTAGAAGAGGCGCAAAAAGGGTAATCAGCTTATGAGTTTCCTTTTTCAGTGAGCTGACGGAGAGAGCAGCGAGTCCCGGCATGAAAGTGGAATCCGTCCACGGGGGGCAAAACCAGAATCGTTGAACTGTCTTTGGGGGCGCGGACTTAAAAGAAGGACGTGCCGCATGAAACCGAAAAAAGAAAAACAAACTGGAACAGCCAGGGCAGTTCGGACAAATCCCGTTCAGGAAGGGAGCGATCGCTCTCGTTGGAGGCCCGGGCCCGGCAAAACATAAAAAAGGGGGGGGGGCCAGCATCGCCTGCGGAATCGCACCTTAAGAAACTAAAAAAAAAACATCTTCTCGAGAAAAAGGAACTTTAATTTACATCTCCAGAGTCGCTGGGGCGGGGGAGGAACTGTTTGGATTCGATGAAGCGTCAGCTGGAAAAAGTTGCCGTGATCAGGCCCTCGCGCAGCCCGCCGGCGGGAAAGTTTTGAAATTTGCAGCAAAAGCTCTCCTGGGACTCCTGGCCCCGCGCGATTCCGGAATCGCCTTCGGTTTCGGCTGCTTGGAGGGAACCGAGACCGACTCTGCTCTTCTTGAAGAAGATAAGAAGCGAGTCCCGGCACATCTTTCCTTAACCTACGAAAGGCACTTTGTAAAAGATTTGACGGCTAACGCGGCAATTTCCGACCGGAGAAAACTGAAAATCGGACTTATTTTTCCTCCCCGTTTCAGGGGAACAAGAGATGGGGGGTAGGTGCACCATAACATCGGGAGAAAAAAAAAGTAGAAAAACTGAAGGCATTCTCGTTCCATACCGAAGGCTCGAATAGGAGTTTGATATCTCTCAACCGTATGATTATTGAAGAGTTGAAAAAAGGGGAAAGGGAACTCCTTCCGTCTAACGCGAATGTCCAACCGGGGGGGGTTTTTTCCTCGAGACTGGTGCAAAAAAAGGGGCATACGGAAAAAAAGAACGGGAGGCGGTCAACTCCGTCCTGTCACCCAAAATTTTAAAAAATCTACGAAGAAAGGCAATTACAATAGGGGTACAAATTTGCAAGGAACTCGTTTAATGACCTGGCATCGCAAGTGCCGGCCACAAGCCGCGTCCGATTATTAAATTGAAGAGACAGCTACGCCGAAGCGAATGAAATCGTCCCGAGCATGCGCTGGGAGGAAAGGAAGAAAGCTTTCAGCAAGGTTATGCCAAGGAATCGACGGGGGAGAGCCGATTGCCGGATACATGCCAAACCTCTGAGCCTGCTCCAAGCCAGATAGCAAACATGTAGCCGAACGGACCCAGCGCGTGAAAATCATGAAAGGGGTTAGTTGTAAAGTCGTCTCATGGGGCTGTAACGGGAGGACTTGACAAAATTCCTCAGGAATGAGGGCGGAGTTTACAGCCGGAAGGGAAGCTCGAACAAGAGAGGGATCGCAAAGAAAACAGACAGGGATTTGTCCCTCAAACTTCATGGAGAGGGGGACAAGGTGGTAAGGGCATGGGTTACATGTTCGTTTTCATGAGGCAAAAAGGGTCTCCTCAAGAAAGGCATGATCGCAGCTGGAGGTTGCAGGGATCCACAGCCGCACTCGCTGATAGTACTTCCCGTCATCTGGATTTCCTATAGGAACTCTAAAGAAGATAATATTATAGGTGAAGCCGACGTCTAGCACTGAGGCGACATTTTTGCTTAAGTTTTCGAAAGCCAGTGATTCTCTTCAACAAAGTTTTGTTATTTAACATAAAAGTAACGCAGCATGAAAGAAAAAGGAAAACCTTGTGGGGGGGGGGGGATCGGGGCCGGGTTGGGACAGTTTTTATTGGTTAGATCCATGACCGCGACGGAATCATCGGCCCGGGGTCTTGAGGGAGGGGGACGGTGGGTTTCTCACTACGCCCATTCCAACGGCCTTGTTGCACTAGGGAGGGACTGTTCGGGCCTGCCCCGAAGCTGGAAACTAGGATTTCAAAGGACAAGATACCAGTTGATACTCCGGGCTGCCAGATCTGGCAAAAATAAGCAGCTCCGCCCGGGGCACCGACTAAAAACAGGGGCAAGGCGAAACGGGAACAAGATATACAGGACGGGCACGGTCTGGAGAGTTCGGCGGTACCTGGACAAGATAGAGTCACAGCTGCGTTCCACTTTTATAGGACAAGGGCGCGACAGGACAAGGGGGGAGACAGCCCACTGACAATGAAATGCAACATCGTTTCCGGCGTGGTGGGAACGGAATGGCGGCGAAAAAGCTAAAAAGGCTGAGGGCGAAATATAACTTCTCTTGGCAAATCGCGATACAGTTTGTGCTGAGACTAAAACGAACAAAGAGGTATTATTGAAAGGAAAAAGTATCCAAAAAAAGAAAAAAGTTTTAAAAAATTGTCAAATTAGGGATTTTTCGACCCACCGGAAGGTAGAGCGGGAAGCCCAAGGGGAAGGAAAAAAAACTCGTAGGAAAAAGGATGTTGTCCAGTTCGAATTTGACCTAGAAAAAAACAAGGTTCCATGACGTCTGACCGAAAGGAAAGGGGAAGCATCTGGGAAAAAAAAAAGTAAGGAAATCTGTCCCGGGTACCGGAAAAAGCATATCCAGAAACAAATGAGCAGGATCCGCAACTGGGGTCCCGTCGCAAAGTGGTGTTAACCCAATGCAAAAAATTACGAGGGGCCATTGGGGGAAGGATATTTAGTCCAAATAAGAGGAAAGGAGATCATCAGTCGTTCATCTGTACGGGAAAAGCCTAATTATGGAAAAGAATTCTGCAAATGCTTCGGGGGGGGGACCTAATTTGGGAGCAAGCCTTATTTCATTGGGGTATTTTGGGTTCAAGTACTCCAAGAAAAAAGGGGACTCAATTCCGGACAGAGTCATTTAGCTCGGACCAACGGAAACAACCCGTCAAGAAAACCAGCCCAAAACCAACTCCAAAAAAACAGGAGGCAATTTTCTAAATCACAAAAGAGGGGGGAGTGGAAAAGACTGGAAAACGGGCTTTAGAACACGTCAAAACAAAAGGGGACATTGAATAGAGAGAAAGTAAAATCGGGCCTTCACATTAAAAGGGTCCGGGAGAACGTAAATTACATCTAAGTCAAAATACGGAGAAAGGGCCGGGGATAGGGGACCTGTCAACCGCGCACCGAAGAGATGTCATGAGGGGGAGTCAGGACGATCCTTAACGAACCGAAAATGCAAACATTTACAAACTTTTAAAGATCCCTGTGTGGCGGGGAAAAAAGGGAGGAAGTGAATGAGAGCGCCTGATTAATCTCTGGAGAGAGGCCCTGAACGTGCTTTAGGGAAAAGACGGCGGATCGAAACGCTTAAATCAAGATCCGAAACGACATCGCAGCAAGGTTGTCCTGCCAGAGAATCGAGGGGTGGTAATGGGGGGAAAGTCAGGAACGTCGTAGGGCTGAAGCAGGGACCTGGGAAAATGAAAAGGGTTAGGACAACAAGGAGGACAGCCCGCCTCGGGGAGAGGGGAGGGTCAACCTTTTGGGAAGAGAAAATGGAGCGCGCGACGAACGCCGAACTGCTAAGGAGTCACGGAAGAGTCGTCTTCGGCAGGGCAGATGTGGCCATCAAAGTGCGGGGGGATGCTGGGCCGGAGAATTTTTCTCGGACTTGACCAGGGGGGAAGCGTTGTAAAGAACGAAATCATGGTTCGTTGTAAAAATGGAAGAACTGACGAGGAGGGAGTGCAAAGGGGGGAAAAAACTGGGGGGTGAACATCGGACGGTTTACAGCCAAAGCAGTAAAAAATTTTCGCAGTAAAAAAATACTCGAGAGGAAGACCCAAAAGTGCATTCTCCGTTCCTCGACCCGTAAGGCGACCGCTAAATGAAAAGTTAAAAGAATAGCAAAGAAAGACACTTAGGGGACAAAAAAACGGACTAAATGTACGATATCAGGGAGGGACGATAAGGCTCCTGAACGAAGGGGGGCTGGCTAGCGACCTCGGCTGTCCGCGACAATTGCATCTCTGGGACCAGGAAGGGATTCTGCGGCCGGGAGGGGAAACCCCTTGTAACGATTGGGCAGACTACGGACCTTAAGAGCAGTATAAAGATACAAGAGGTAAACCTTGGGGAGATTCTTTGAAGGGTACTCCGAGTACCAGAAAGTACTTCAACAACCGAAGTGCGAGGTCGGCGAAAACAATCCGAGAGGAAAAGGGGAAGAAGAAGGGAAACATGAGTCGCTGGTCGTCGTGACTAATATTGGATGCCACACACAAAGGGGAAAAAAAGCGGCGGGGAGAACTAGGAATATATTTAAACGAAATTGGGGAAGGAAAAAAACCCTGGAGAATTTAAGAAAATTTATCCGACCCTACGATAAAAATGCGACTGAAAAGAAATTCATGTTAGTTTGCCGTCGGAGAAAGGGGGGGTTCAGTTATAATGTTCCATTCCCAGGCGATGCGGGACGAGTTCTGAAGGAAGACGTGGGGGGGGTACAAGGAAATAAGCTGAGCTTCTCAAGAAATCCTGAATTCCGGGGAAGAAACTTAAGGCACAGTTGTAATGTAGTCAGGTTCGGGGGGACCGGGGAAGGAGGAAAGATCGAAGGTCCTCCGAAAAACAGGCATAGATAAGGGGGTGAAAATTAAGGTGCGAGTCATCGTGCAGAGCACTAGCTGGAAAAAAAAAAAACAGCTGGGAAGAGAAGGAAAAAAAAACCTCAAATGATAATACCTTTTAAGGGGGGGGGGAAAACCGAAAAGATTAAAGGTGGTGTGGGGGGTGTGGGTGAAAAAAAGTTTTCTTGAAGGGTGCCGAGCCAGAGCTCAAGTCGGAGAAGGGCGCCTAGAAGGAGGGGGGGGGGGAATTAAAACTGAACCCCAGCATGGGATAAACGAAACCTAAGGTTAAGGAAGGGGGGTGAAAATTAGTGGAATTTGCGAAAAGGAGAACGAAAATCGGCAGGGCATGTCGGTGGGCCGGCCGTGGCTTTTGGACCAACCAGCGTAAACATGCCCTAACTGGTGAAACTGCAGGGGTCTGAAGAAAAAAGTCGTACGTTCTTACTCGACCAGGAACGGGGAATCACCGGACTGCCATAGAAGGGGGGGAAGGACAGAGAAGCAGAGATCCCACTGCCAAATTGATCTAAAGGGATGCGAAGGACGCATCGAGACCTCAAGTGGAGTTGATGGCCGGGAGGGAGGGAACCTGAAAAAAGAAAAGGTCGTGGAAAAAAGACCGCTGCTGCCAATTGGTTAATCGGTCAATGCGCGAGCAACCTTAAAAAAACAAAGCAAAGGAAAATTCAAAAAGGGAAACAACAGAGGGGTTCCTGAGACGGGGGGGGAAAAGTAGACACTGGGGCGAGCCCTACCAAGGTCGGGCGGGGGGCGACAAGTCCTTGGAGAAAGGTTGGGGGGGGATGTGGAAGATCAAAGACGGAGGAGGAGAAAAGATAGATATAAAGAATCCAAGAGGAAGGAAGGGAAAATTGGGGGTCGCCCACCTGGAACGGGAAAGGGGGGAGGGGTCTCATACCAAGGAAAAACAAGCTTTAAAGATGGGGGGGCTAATTGGGAAGGAGACATGGCTAGTTGTCCAGGCATTGAACCGTTCAACGTGAACAAAAGATGTCTCTGTAAAATTTTCAAGGGGTAAAGAAAGAAAGAGAAACCGCCAACGGAAAAGAAGTGAGAGGAAAAAAAGTCCCTTGAAGCAGAACTGGGTCGACGTAAAAAAACAAGGGGCTGAGAGGGAAGTTGATGCGGATGGTCACCCAAAAAGGGGAAATAAGGCACGTTAGGGGAAAAAGAAAAACTTTACTTTGTCATGTGAAGGATACTCAGTAGGAAAAAAATTCGTTACAGGAACGCGGAGGGAAAAAAGATTCCGAAAAGAAAAGATGAACGAATGTTGAGAAAAGAAAAAAAAACGCCAAAAAAGCAGGAGGAGTTATTCCTCCTTGGAGAAAAAAATGGCCCAACCACAACGAACAAGTGCCCACAAAGAAAAAAAGGACCACGTGTGCCGTAAGGCATGGGAGGGAAAAAAAAAAATACTAAGTGCGTGAGCGCACGGGGGAATAAATAGAAAAAAAGGGAAAAAGCCAATAATTGATATGGCCCTACCTACACAAGAAAGAGCTATAGGGGGAGTCACCAAATCTTAGAAGAAGGGATTGTGAAGGGAACGGAAAAGAAGGGAGAAAGTACTAGGCAGAGAGTCCGGAGGGGAACGAATCTTAAAAAGAAAAAAGACAGCAGAGAGGTCCTCTTTATTTTGCGGGGGAGGTCGCGGAGAGAAAAAGTGAACGCCGGACGCAGGCAACCGGGGGAACATTGAAAAGGACACAAAGTACAATGTCAGTCGGACAGAAAACCGTCAAAAAAAGAAGATCAAGGGGGGGAGAAGAGATCTTGAGGAAAAGTGTTCAGCTGTAAACATATCCCGAAAATCGGGTAGTAAAGAGAAAAAGAATAGGCACTATCCGCCCACATCTGCAATGAAGACCAAGGAAGGATGACAGAGGAAAGGAGGAAAAAATTCTGCGGAAACGAGAGGTCAAAAGAAGAAGGTGGGGGGGGTGGGGAATGGCGATACTGGAGGGCAGTTCGACTAGAAGGGGCCTGGGGGGGTATAACGTAAGAAGCAAATCCCTTCCTGCCGACCTATTCCGGTTGCATCAAGGAAAAAAAGACTTTGAACGCGACGACCCATCGCGAATGCTTGCAAGGGTACAAGACTGCGCGAACAACTTGTTGAACAAAGGGGAAGCGAAAGGCGGCTTTGTGGGAAATAAGGTGGAGGAACGAGAACAAAAAGCCACCGGGAAAGAAAGAAGCCATTGGAAAGGGCCCTGGGTAATGGCGAACTGGCAAGCAGACCGAGATGAAGGGGTGAACTCGGAGTTGACAGCCTCAGGAGCGAGAAAAGAAAGTCGGGGGACCGACTCATCGAAGAAAAAAAAAACGGCTAAGAACCACTGCATTCCATAAAAAGAAAACTGAGAACTTGCGGTGGGAAAAAAGCAACTCAACCACAAAAGAGAAGGGTTGGGAAAAAAAAAGGAACTGTACGAGAGAAGCAGAATGCCTAACCTGGGAAACATTGATAGCACGCGCGGGATGTCAACAACAACCAAAAAAAAAAAAAAAACA
>Ga0179593_1379368_pt1 | contig 12045 bp, 23 predicted proteins | sample CZODoug2_1_08_16_FD_185931 | JGI IMG/M metagenome (GOLD analysis project Ga0179593, IMG submission 185931) | Vadose zone soil fungal communities from Angelo Coast Range Reserve, California, USA - CZODoug2_1_08_16fungal (PacBio error correction) | ecosystem: Environmental > Terrestrial > Soil >...
CTGTCACAAGCGACAAATACACAGTGGGACATGATAAGGCCTCAGCTTACTACATGATTGTTTAAGGGATAAAACCGTTGGGTGAGCTGGGAAATTGGACCACATGGCCAAACAAAAAGAAAAGCAAAAAATGCGCAGACGTAAAAGGACGCAAAGGGGAGGGGGGAAAAATTAAGGGGAGAATGTTGGAGCGCACCGAGCATGAGATGGAAAAGGAGAAAGTGACCGAACGCAGCGCAAGACACAAGATGTTCGGGCCGCAAGATCGCTAACCCGGCAAAGAAAAAAACAAGGAGAGGAAGAAAAGAAGAGTCTCTTGTGGCTAGGTAGGACGTGGATGAAAGAGGAAGGGGACTTTAGGATTACACAAGGACGCATGCCGCAATTCAACGCGAGAGGACACCAGCCGTAAAGGGCGTATCCGAGAGAAGGGTGAGGCGCTTTAGGAGGCCATGGTGTGTAGACCGGGGGGGAAGAAAGAATGGTATCTCACCAAATCCCAAGTAGAGTAGTCGAGAGGAGAGAAAAGAATGGAGAAAAGTGGCCGTGTGGCTACTAGAACGCGAGAACATGAAAGGTGGCGGTGGGGTGAACAAAAATCTCTCTCGAGAGGGGGGGGAAGGGGGGTCCGTTTACGCAGATAAGGGGGACTGAAAACCATTACATTCACGACGGTTGATAGGCACAAGTGGGGAGAGATGCTGAATAAAATAGAAGAACGAAGTCAAAGATATAGAAAGAGGGAGCTAGCAGAGGGATACCAAAAATTCGTTGAAGGGGGAGAAGGGGCTGACGATCGCTGGTATGGGAAGAAAATGGCAGAGAAAACTGAAGGCACAAGAAGCGTTCATGATACCAAGCGAAAGACGGAGTAGCGAGGATATGGGGAAATGTGGGATCGCGTGGATACACGAGGGATAATTTGGAAAGAGAGGTTGAAAAAGCATCGGTTAAGAGTAAAAACGACGCTTAATACACAATTGGTTCCCAAGGATCGCTGCAACAGTCAAAAAAGTCAAGGAAAAAACGAGGAGAGAAAAAAGGGTGAGGTGGTAAGCCTATAATTTTGTGGTGTGAACAGACACGAGGGTGAGGGGGGAAAAGAACTGTCATTCACGACAAGATGCTATACCTCTTTGAAAAAGTAAAGAAACAAAAAAGCAAAAGGAGATACTGTGAAAGGCGTTTGCAATGATAAAAAAGGCTGGTGATCGAGGGTGAAAAAGAGTCGAGAAAAGAGAAATACCAGTTATTGGGAAACACAAAGGACGTTAACGGCCAGGGAAGGGAGGATAAAGAGGGTCCGCAGGACGGAAAAGGAAGACTGTGCACCCAGAAAGGACCAAAGGAGGCACAAAAAGCGAGCACAACCCACTCATTTAATGTGAGGAAGGAAGAACAGAGGGAAGAAAACTAAGAAGAAAGACAAGGACAACAGTATGTCTCACAACCCATCATCGAAGTGACGTCTGGCGCTGAAAGACAGGTGGGGGGAAAAACAGGAAAAAAAAAAAAGAGTGCTGAAAACACAAAATGGCCAGTCCGATCAGGGAATCATTAAGGGCGGTAAAAGGAAAAGAGAATATTATCACAAAAATAAGGCCGGGGAGAAAGCCTGAAGAACGGGAAGAAGATGTGTGAAAGACTATCCCTGTGAGAAGTCCGGAGAAGTATGAAAAAGGACATCCCACTCAGATTAGAAGGGTACACCGGGGGACAGGGTCTCAATAGCAAAATGTCGTAAAAAACATCGCCGATATGAATGGGAAATGCCAAGGTGACAGCTATCCCTAAACGCGGAAGAACCCCACTGAATAAAGAATCCCAAAGAGAAAGGGAGAGGCAAAGCTTCCAGTCTTTACACAGAACAGGACAAAAGAGAAGTGACAGGAAATAAGGTGGCGCAGGGCAGTTACCAGCCTTCGGGCAAACGTCGAAGGTACGAAGGGAGGACGAATCCTCCTTAAATCCAAAAAATCTCAATCCCCTAGCAGCGAAGGGAATCCGGAAAAGGAAAAAAAGAACCAATCCGCGACTGGCATTAAAGATAGGATGAGAAATCTGGGAAGGTTTCAGAGGGTCACATCTCACCGTTTAGAAAAGCATAAGATCAGGGCACACATGGAAAAAATAAGGGCGACAATAGAAAGTTGTCCAAATTGTCAAAGCTCGGGAACAGGCAGGGAGGGGAATGGGAACAAGGAGAAAATGCCGGGTTTTTGAGTGAGAAGATTAAAGGGGAAACACTAGAGAATGTCCAGGGGGCAACTGTTTTTGGGCCTTCTCGCTCAAGAGGAAGGGGACAAGGTCCATTAGATGAGAGGTGTACCTGCTTTATTTCGGAAACGAAAAAGATCGCAAGGAGGAGAAAGAAAGGATGGTGAAAGTAAAAACAAAGAGAGCGGACTTCAGAAGACGAGGGAAAAAACTCATTGAGGGTAGGGGGCGAAGAAACACCAAAAACGAACAAATTGTGGTACTGAGAAGGATGACTAAGGGAAATATTCAAGTCACTATCGACTGATAAAGAGGTTAGGTAAAGAGGGAAAATCCATATCGGAGGACGTAATGAGAGGAGGAGGGAAGCAGTAATCACCATTAAAAGAAATAAGTCGGGTTTATAACATAAAGGCACCGTGCGCCGCGAAATAAAAAAATTCAGACAAACTGTCATCTTCATCACTACGAATCGTGTGAAAAGAAAAGAGAAAAGGAGTTTACACAGGAGAAAAGGATGTGGGGCGGTACGATCAGAAGGAGTGGAGAGAGGACAGCCACAGAAGCGCAGGGGATGGGGGATGAAGGTCTTTAGGAAAGCATTTATTTTCTAAAACTCAGAAAGTAATAAAATAAAGAGAAAGCAATAACATGGGCCTCGGAAGTTGAAGAGGTAGAGTGAGCACAATAAGTGTGCAAAGGAGGAAAAAAAAGGGATCGCTTAGGAGCGGCGATAAGGAAGGGCACAGGAAGTAATGAGAATGAAGAAGGGAAGAAGAGCCAAACTGGAAGAAGGTGACAATCAAGGTTCAGTAAGAACGTTGTGGGGACCAGGAGGGATGGGCTGGGTGAAATAGCCTGGAAGAGTTCTACTGAAGACACCACAGGAGAACTCACTCGACCTTATGGAAGGGCAGTGGGCGCGACACGGACTCAAGAAGTCATCAAAAAACAACACAAGAAGGAGAATCTCTGAAGATGCTAATTCGACACTTGAGTCAAGTGCAGAGGAAAGGGGGGAACCATGCGGAGATCGTTGGGACAGGAGTAGAGAGAAGCGCAATGCCTGCGTAAAAGGGGAACCGCCGTCACACCAAGGAAATTTTTAAGGAGGAAGGTCGAGATAGGTGCGAGGTTTTCCTCAAAGTGGATATGAGGAGAAAGGAAAGGCGCATGGGGTGTCTCCCAAAAAGATGAAGGAAAGACAGACGGCTCTGCACGGTTGAGATGAAGAAAGGCATACATATCTTAATGAGAAGGAGATGCGCCTCCAAGAAGGCAGAGGTCTTTATCGTAAGAAATAGACTACTCAAGAGGGAAGCACAAAAATCCGATGCAGGAGGGGCTATGACAAGACGATTCCGATTTATGACGGAGACCATGACATAGAAAGGGAGGACGCGGGCATCTGGGATCGGAAAGTGTGAAAATATACTAAGTAATTTAAGGGAATCCGAAGATGAAGATTCGTGGAGGAAAAGGAGGGAAAAGGATGAGAGTTGAGTCGGGAATGAGCGTAGAAGCCTCGGTCATCGCGCGAGGGGAGGCGTATAGAAAAATGAGGAAGGCCCAAAAAGAGTGCATCCAAAGGCATGACGCTGAATTAACTGGCTGAACGTAGTTAGTATAACAATTCAGTACAAAAGGTTGAGAAGGAGAGTGGGGAGGGGGAGGTCAAGGAAATCACATGATAACAGGGGTCTGCCTAAATGATCCAAAAAAAAAACAAAAAGGCGAACGCAAAAGAGATCCAAACAAACACACGAACCAACACCCAAACCCACACAACAAAAACCCACCGAAAGCAAAAAACAACACACCCCCCCCCAAGAGGCGTCCTAAGGCTAAAAAAATGACGAAGAGCGCAAGTTATAATGGGGTACAAAGTATGGGGGAAAATTAGCAAGGACACGAGACTGGCCATTTTTGATCGAGTGAGAAAAAGGAAAAAGTATTAGAAGGGGAGGAAGAAAAAAGGTGTGAATAGACTGCCGGGGTTACGAAACGTGGAATGAAAAGGAAAAAAGAAGTAGCGGAAGCAAATGAAAGACATTCATGCAAGTTGTGATCGTTGACCGCGAATATGAGGAGGAAAGTGAATGAGCGGGTGAGAGGAGAGCTGGAGGTAGTTCATGAGAGACGATAGACAAGGAACGCGGGGGTTCGATCTGCAGGGGGAGGGAAAGGGGAAAAATCCCCTCAGAAAGTCAAAAAATGATAAACGAAATTGCTAACTAAGTTACAGGGTGGGAAACCTTGGGTAAGGAAATCGCTGGGTGGGACTGGGGACAAGGGTTGTGTGGAGAAAAGATAGTGTCGGGCGGACATGTCTAGAACCTGAATAGGACATGATGAAAGAATCGCATTCAAATGGGAGCTTTATCAGAAGGGGTAAGAAAGAACTAATAACGAGGAGGAGGATGGATGGTGCAATATAGGTAGGCGCCGGGTAGTCGAGGGGAGCAACCAGCACAATTCAGACGCTGAACAACCAGACCGGAACGGAGATGTCATCGCAGGGGATCAAAAGACAAGATGTGGGGCCGCAAGAGAGTTTGTACGGGGAGACACCTTGCACTTTAGCGGAGCCAAATTGTGCAATGAAGAACTCAGCGAAAAAAAGAGCGATGCAGGAAGACGGGGGGAGAACATCGAATAAGGAGGGGTACGTATCGCGGGTGGTGAGTTTCCTTGACTACGGATAAAAAATGGCAAGGCGGCTGTTAGTATGAATTGGAAAAGGGGGTGAGATCCATACTAAAAGGACGGAAAAGATGACATTGGAAAAGTGACAAAACGGCTGGAGGGTGAGCTCCGAGGCGCGAGGGACCGCTCAGTGTATCGGGCGAAGAAATGAATTAAGCATCATTAATACAATCAGGGGTTACACGCGAGGACCAGGCGAGAGAAAAAGTTTTAAAAATTCGAAGGGGTGGTGCAGGGGAAAGGATCCAGGCCGCTGAAACGAGCAGCACGTGGGAAACATGGACCAAGGACAATTTACTCTCAAGTAACGAAGCTGGGTCCGTTTTTGGAAGATATGAGAATCTGAAGTAAGGTTGGAGGAGAACTAGGGAGGAGAAGAATGATGCGACGAAGGAGGAATTGCGTGAAAGTAACAAATCCAAAGGGGGTACGCAAACAAGAGCGAGAATAGACAGAAATCAGAAGGCGATCAAAGGAGGCAGAGACGATACCTTCAGCTGGCTTGAGGCAATAAAAAAGGGCAAATTGTAAAATACAGCGAAACGGTAATTCTCAATTCTCAACCAGCCGAATCCGATCAAGTGCACTTTAGGAAGGACAGCCAACGGAGGGGGGGGCAAATGTGACCGATCCGTATAAGACGAATGGGGAAATTCGATATCTAGCAGCGCTCACAGGAGGACCGCCTGAATAAAGGGTTATGTCGCACATAAATGGTAAAAAAACTGAAAACTAGAGGGAAGAAGGCGAGGGTTGGTTTTACTGGAGCCCAAGGATTTAAGGGCGCGGAGAAACTAAAGCTGAATCGATGTAGGGAGCGACTACAGAGACCCGAAGTGGGATGTGTGAACGGACCGGGAGGAAGTCGCCGGAAAAAACCAAGGCAAAAATCGAAAAAGCGCGCTCAGATCGCACACCAAGGGTGAATTCTTACGCAGTGTGACCCGCGAATAGGGGAGGTCACGCAGCAACCGAGTCAGTTATTTCTCCTCCACAGAAAGACTCTCAAACAACACAACAAAAGGAGTAAATAGGGAAGAGAGTCTGGGGAACGACTAACTCGCGCAGATGAGGAGGACACTTTCTCTCTCACAAAAAAATCGCATTCCTCAAAATAAGCGGGAATAATATTTGAGGGATCGCAAAGCGCGATTTTCGCGGGGTTGGGGAAAGTTGGCCATGACACTGGTTGAAAATGACAGTTGGAGAATCCAGGTAGGGAGTATAGTCGAGAAATGAGCAGAAGCCGCAAGTATGAGGTAGGGAGAAGGAGAGCAAAGAAAAACCTTGAACCAAGGTCGTTTAGTAAAACATCGGGCGCTTTCGAATCGGATCAGGTAATAAGTTGCAAAGAGACCCATTAGACAAAGAAGAAAGCAAAAAATGAGGAAGAGGGTAAAATCATAAGTGTGGACGCTGCTGGCTTGGGGACTGGTGGGGTAGGAGAAAGGCTCCGGGTCATCGAGCGAAGCAGAAACAGTGGTGCGGGAGAAGGAAGAAGGGCCAAGTTATGAGGAGCGCTGGGGGAGCAGAGTCATTAAACGAAAAAGGGGGAAAGAGGAAGATTGTCGGGCATTGGGCAACAGCAAGCTGGAAAGGGAGCGAGAAAACCGTCGATGAATATGCATGTGGGGGGGGAAGGGCAGGCTAAAATAGATTGTAAGTGTGCAGTATAAGGAGTGAAAGCAAAAAAGGGCCAGAGAGAAGCGCCTTAAAACTGTGCCTGCATGAGCCAAGGACCAATTCCGCTTCATTAAAAAAAAACACTGCGATTACAGGGTCGGAATGAGAAAGCCTATGATGTATTCAAGGAGTCGGGGATGGCAGAAAGGAGAAGGTGGTAGAAGGGAGACAAAGGCACCAACCCAGCCTGGGGAACGAAGAAGGGAGGATCAAAACGGAGAAACTTTAGACTCGTGAGCGTGAAAGGGGGACTAAGGAACAAGACGATTGCGGGGAAAAAGGGAGAATTGGGGGATGCGGTATTCTGCCCAAGAGATGAGCGAACCGTGGAAACACGGGAAGGGGCGCAGGAAAAAAACCCTGGAAAACCGCACGAAGCGGGAAACGCTGGGGGATTTCCAGCTACGCATATCAAGAAACCTGGAAACCACCAATTGCCATTAGGGAAACGAATGGGGGGGCCAAAAGAAAAACGCAATAAACTGAGTCAGGAAAGGAAAGAAACAAAAGATACTAGTCAACACAAGACTAACCAAAGGATATTCAAACCGTCAGAGAAGAGGACCAATGCGTCGAACAGGTTCACGGAAGAGAGGGAGATCACAGGGCTACGCCAAAAATTCCCAGGAGGAGACAACAGTAACAAAATCGGGTGACTAAGAACAAGAGGGGGGGGGGGGTTTGGAGCATAAACAAAGCGAAGATGTGCTGAAAGAAGCCTCCCTCAAGAGGGGAAAAAGGTGGGGGCTGTAAAATGCAGACGACGGATGATGAGAGACAGCTAGCCCGAAGATGTAGGAATAGGAGGAGAATACATATCAGACATCCGTAACCATCAAAGTCGTCCCGCTTAGGGGGGGATAGAAATTGCCCAAATTCAGAGACACCAAAGAAAGGCGTGAAACACCAGTGAACCTCATAAGACCCAAGCAGCGATGGGCCTACAAAGTCTGAATTCGAAGGCAAGAGGGAAAGTATTAAAAGGGATTCAAGCAGCTAAAACAGCAATCATGGGTGATAATCGCAAACGACATGGGAAAATGGGGAAACTGACCAACGCGTCGGAAATCAAAAAACTCCATAAAAGAAAAACGCAGACCTAACTCCGCAGCGGAGGCGCGCAACTGCATCAAGCAAATCCTGGGATAGGTCAAAGACAGACGAATGTTCAGACATGCACCTTTTGGTCTAAAGACAGGTAAAGGAGAGCGAAAGAGTTGAAAAACTTTAGAACTCTTCGACAACTTGCCTAGAAAAGAAGAGAAGGGAAAAAGGGAAGGCTGAAGAGCAGCAAGGTGGTAATTGCTGATAATTTAAAAACGAAACGAGGAAGAAACACGGTGGACAACTAGGACGGCTGCTGCGAGGGATTCAGGACAAGGTACGGTATAGGCTTAAAATTGTATAGGGAAAAAAGTCAACCTAATAATAACTGGGGAAGAATCCTAACAAAAAACAGGAGGAAGAAGAAGGAGTTGGTAACAGCATTGCAGGCTGACAGAGAGGAATGGACCGACTAAAAGGCGGGGAGGTGAAACTAGCCACAGGGAGCAGAATTAAGACTTGGAGAAAGGCATGGATCTCTATCCAGATGCACCGATTCACTCAGGTAAATCAAGAAGGCTGGGGGGGATAATTCTCCTCAAAGAAAAGGGCCTTGCGAAAAATGACAAAAACGGGGCTAACCGAGGGGGCCTCAAACAGCGAAGAACTTCTCACACCATTTCGAGGAGCCTGTCAGAGGAGCGAAATCGGCCTAAGGGGACTGGACACATTCTAAAGAATATTTGCGAGGCAAGGGGGGGGGGATCTCTTAGGTCTAAAAAGACGAACAGGAGACGGTTTGAAAACAGGCTCAGGTTATGAGATGGGTCAATCTATGCAGAGAAGCAGAAAATATGGGCCGTATCAGATGACAAAGAAGTTGTAAAGAAAGGACCAGGAGATTCGAACAAAAGGAGAAACACAAGACTGATCGATTACGGCGTAAATGACAGGAGGGTTGCGCTGTGTAGAAGGGAATTGCGCGATTCAAGCGCAAAAAAGGTGACATCCGCGAAAGGAACACAAAAAGGAGGAAAGGGGTAAGAAATCGAAAGGTCGCGAACGATCGGAAAGGGACAAAAGAACTTACACAAAAGGAAGGGGGGGAAGGAAAAGAGATGATAGAATAATAGCAGTGGATTCGCGAAAGGTTGTCCGTTCGGGTAGCAGTGGCATCGGCTCTGGATTAGAAGTTGACGAGATCCAAAGTTGTACAGGGAAACGCCGGAGAACAAAGGAGAGTAAGAAGTAAAATCTGAACCAGAGGCGGGTAAGTTAGCGTCTCGAATCAGGAACGTGTGACTCCCAAAGGTTGCGAATAAGGCCGAACCAAGGAAGGGGACTCTGAACTATCCGGGGAGGGTTAGGGAATTACATAGAAAAAAAAGACGAGATGCACCTCAAGCAGGAAAGGCAGCTCCAAGTCGGGAGGAGACTGAGGGAAAAGTTTACTCCCGAAATCCCGCAATAAGCGATGCGAATGTGGAAGATTTTAGAGGAAGAAAGATGTAAGAGAGGACGATGAGAATGATAAGCTATACGGTGGAGGGAAAGACAAAAAAGGGAAGGGAGAAGGAGCCTTGGGACGAATCTGGAAAAAGGGGGAAGAGGGTGAAAGAGGACGCTGCGGAGGACAGGGATACCTGGAGACTGATAGAAATATAAAACGGAAAAACGGAAAAATGGGGACGAGTGAGGAAAGAGGATCATCCGCTGTAAGAAACAAAAGGAAACTATAGGTCAATTGAGAAAAAAAAGAGAGGGTGGTAAGCTGGGACAAGCATGCCGCCTTAGTTGCAAGGTGAGAAAGAAAGAGAAAAATAGAACGGGAGATTAGATGAAGGAAAGTCATATCACCACAAATAGGGGGGGACACGTAGAGGGGGGATCGGTGACTAATGAAAATAAAAAGAAAGGTAAAACCAAGAAATCGGGTCCGGGAAAGGAGGAGAAGTAACCAAACGCCAAGGGAAAGGGGGGACCGTTTAACGTAGGTAGTGATAGTCCGTGAGCAAGGACGGCATGCCAGAAGGCGAATACGGATAAAAAGGGAGGAACAATGAAAGAAGATAATAAACAAAAATGGGAGGAATGACTTGGAGACTGCTATGATGGAACTAGAAGGGAAGAGATAGATATGAAGGGACGGCGGATTTAGGGCAGGTCCGCGACTATAACGGAGGAAGGATTTTACTCATTAGGGGGAACGAGAAGCTGGGAGACTGGACTGTGGAAAAGGAGAGAACTGTACGTCGTGGGTGACGAATCTGAAAATGAAAGTGGAATAGAGGGGAGGAGAGGCAGGAATCAAAGATAGAAGACAAAGGCTCTTAAAAAGGCGGTTCACGAATGTGCGAAGACTAACTGGCAGCCTCGGAGGTGAAGGGGATAAGAAGTATGGGAGGGGGCCGAGTGGAGATAAAGTTAGGGGAGAAAGAAGGCTGCTAATCCCTGGGGGTAAGAAGCAGAGGGAAGACCCGAAAAGGGAAGGCAATCTACGGGGAAATGTTGTGAAGAATTAAAAAGACGGTGACTTCACACAAGCGGAGGTCGAAGAAGAATAGGACGAAAAAAAAAGGAAAGAGAGGTCTAGACTAGTATTGAGGGCGAAAGTTTCCTCAAGGGTTAGTAAGGAAGAAAAAAAAACGTCACATAAGACGCTTGGAGAAGGAAAGCCGTGGTAGGAAAAACATGGCGAGAAATAAAGGGGTTGGAGCTCCCGTGCGTAGGGGTGGGGGTAGGAACATAGTGAAGGGGATGAAGTTTTGGAACGATGGCGAAAAAAAATTGCGTGGTTGCGTTGTAATGGGGGGAATGGAAGTCAGGGTAAAGGGGGGGGGGTCACATGTTCTTTAAACGGGGCGGGAGAGTGAAGCAATCGAATGTTACGGCGAACAACAAAAGGGGATCGGTGCGCGGAGAAGAAGAAATGGAAGGGAAAGAAACGGCAAAACAGGGCTGACCAGGATTTTAGCGAAAGATGGGATCGAATTCGAGAAAAAAAGGGGGGTATGAGGAGAGAAGAAGATGAACACACGACGAGTTAAAAAGACCACACGACTAGGGCTTACTAGCACGACCAGAGTAGGGTGTAAACAGGGGAAAAGAAAAGATGGGAGGGGTATTAGAAAAAAAATGGGGGCAGGATGCAGGACAGAGTACATAGAAACGTCCGCGACGACAAAGAAAGGGAAAAAAAGGGGGGAAAAGAAAAAAGAAAAAAAAGGGAAGGAAAGGGAGGGAAATAGGAGGGGAGGAAAAGGAGAAAAAAAAAAAGAAAGAAAAAGGGAAGAAAAAAAGAGGAGGCAGGGAGTGGGAAAGGGAAAAGAAAAAGAAAGAAAAGAAAGGAAGAAAAGGAAAGGGAAAGAAAAGAGAAGGTGGAAGAAAAGAAAGGGGAAAAGGAGGAAAGGAAAAAGGGGGGGGGGAGAAGAAAAAAAAGGAGGAACGTAGGTGAAGGAAACCAGGGAAAAGCAGAGAGAACAAGGAGAGAGGAAGGGATGGGAGGAGAGGGGGAAAAAAGAAAGGGGGTGGCATGGGAATGAAAAAAGGGGGGAGAATGGGGAAGGAAGGAGGAAAAAAACGGAGGAAGAGAGAAAAGGGGGAAAAAGAGGAAAGAGCAGAGGGTGAAAAGTAAGGTGAGGGAGGAGAAAGGGGGGAGGGAAGTGGGGAGAAGGAAAGGGGGGGGAAGGGGGGAAAGGGAAAGAAAGGAAGGGGGGGGGGGGCGAATGGAAGGGGAGAGTGAAGAGGGGAATTGACAAGAGAAAAAGTGTAAAAAAGGGGGAGGGGAATAAGCGGGGAAAAGGGCCCGGGAAGGAGAAAACGGGGTAGGAAGGGAAAATGTGAACGGGGGGGAGGAGAAAGGGGAGGGGGGGGAGAAAAAAAGAGGGAGGGGAGGGGAGGTGGTGGGAGGATGAGGGGGGGAAAGAATCGAGGGGGGGAAGAAAATAGGGGGCGGGGGGAAAGAGGGGGTGAGCAGGGAGAGAGAGGAGGGGAAAAGGAAAAAGGAAAAAGGGAGAGAAAAAAGAAAGGAGAGACATAAAAGGAGGGGAAAAGGAGGGGAGTGCGTCTAGTCCACGTTCACGCCTATGGTACTTGTTTACCCTGTCTACCCCCTCAATTAAACTACTCTCCCGATTGACGGTGAGCCCATTCGGCTAATAACCACTAAAAAGCCATTAGGAACAGTATGTAAGTAATAAGTTTCATCTCACACCGCCTCAGGCCCCCCCACGTCTAACTTTATTTCTCCTACTACCATTACATATTATAGTAACTTTTATGGGATAGTAGCACCGAAACGTCGAAATCGAGGTGAAAGAAAAGGGGGGTGGAGGGAATAAACAACGACAAACCTAGTACTCCTGCAAAAAGGGATACGATTAACCAAGCTAGAAA
>Ga0179593_1575509_pt1 | contig 12045 bp, 15 predicted proteins | sample CZODoug2_1_08_16_FD_185931 | JGI IMG/M metagenome (GOLD analysis project Ga0179593, IMG submission 185931) | Vadose zone soil fungal communities from Angelo Coast Range Reserve, California, USA - CZODoug2_1_08_16fungal (PacBio error correction) | ecosystem: Environmental > Terrestrial > Soil >...
TGAAAGACCCACTAAGAGAAGTGTACAAACGGAAAAAGTCATTTCTGGGTAAGTCTAGACCCAGCCAAAAGTGAAACAAGGAAAGAAGTAGGTATGTCTAATCTCACACAAGGGATCTTAACTGGAGTTAATACGTCCAGGGGTCGTCAAGAGGATATTCACGGGACGCGAATGAACGGAGCGGGGGGACGGCGAAGAATGAAAAAAGGGAAGGGGGGAGAATCGAGCGCAGAAACGCCTCGAAACTCCAAATGGGGGACTAAAAGTTCCGGACCTTAACGCAAGAGACCGAAGAGTCTTAAACAGATAGGGGAGACGACCGTTGAAAAGGAAAATCACCCGAAGAAAGGAGGGAAATTGCCGACGTGGTCTAAGCCGGCGGCGAAAATATGAAGTAAGTTCAACATCAGGGAAGGAAAAGACTCGGACGAAATGCAAGCAGGGCATAAACGGTAATCCCGTGGGGAGGGCGATTTAATTGAAAATTAAGGGACACCGCCGACCTAATGAAAAATCTGGAGCCGAAGAATTTTAGCAACAGCAACTATCTTTAAAGACAAAATCAGAGAAGGAGGTGGGCAAGGGATCGGAAAAAGGTCAAAAAACAGATTCCGTCCGAGGAAACTGGAAATCGCCACCATGCGGAAAAGGGGCGAATTGATAGTTTGGGAGTAACAAACTGCGCGTCTGTTAGGGGGGGCGTACTAGCGGGATAAGCAGGGGGGAGGGACAACAGGTAGAAAAATTTTATCAGGTTCCTGAAGACACCATCTAACGACTTGGTACGTCCGAGAGGCGGCATGAGGGTGAAAGGATGTCTCCCTGAAGATAATAGCTTAATAAAGCGGTAACCAGGAGGGGGAGAACAGGCGGCAAGGCGTAACTCCATCTCTGGTCCGATTCGGACATTCATTGGGGGACTGAGGCAGAAAGAGGCGTCAGGCGTGTACTCCTGTGAAGGACCGCCCCCGAGTCAGGATAGAAACACGCGGCAGACCAAGGCGAGACGAGCAATTCGAGAGCCAACATCTCGAAAGGACGCAAGAGACAAGCAGCGAAAAGGACGAGATTCGGGAAGGAGAACGCGCAGGAACGGAACGATGAACGCTGGCAGCGGAGATGGACCAGTAATTGGGAACGGGGACGCCCGCGAATAACAAGAAAGTAACGTGACGAGGCGCCCGATGCTGACCAGGTTGGCGGAGATCGGGGGCGGAAATCCGAACAACGAAACCAGGTCAGGCTGGTTAGTGACCACAATGGCAAAACTCGAGGGCCAAATTATCCGCTACGCACGAAAGAATGCGGGGAAATGAGACGAGAACATCCAAGATATTTTGAAACAGGGGAAGTGACCACCTCCTAACGCGAAGGGGAGAGGAATCAGACGGAGACTAGGCAGAAGATCCCCTGGTCGAGTCAAAAGGTTTCCCGCTTGTAAAAGACATGCCCATCGATCGGGAAACGGCTCGACGAAAAAACAAACATGAGTAAAGGAAGAAGAGAGGAAAGTTGGATCGGGGGGGAGAGGAAAAAAGTCTCCGTGAACGCTTCCTTTTTGAAAGACGAAAGGTTCCTTCTTCCCATAGCACGCGGAGGATGAAAGTCAAGTGTCAGTGGTCTATATGGGGGAAGTGGACCCCAATGACATGGAAACTCATGGGATCGGGAAGAAAAAAGGGGGAAACTTTGTAGCGTTCCTTCACGCGAGTGGAATAACCGCTGACAACAGTTTGGAGGTATCGGCAAAGTGGTGATCGGCGACTTCGTCACGTTGAAATTGGAAGGAGGTAGTTCGGGTGCATAAAGTCAAGACACTTTCCTGGGGGGAAAAAGAGAAAGAATTAAAGCGATGCCCAGCGCGTAATCTTTCAGGGTCAGGGAAAAATAGGAAGCGAGGGAGCACGCGGCTTGTGTGAATTGAACGTCAAGCGAGGGGAGCGCCTCTAAAATTCGTCGAGATTGAGGCAGGGGAGGGGAAGAAAAGATGCGCCGAGATCAGTTTGGGACTCGTAATGCAAGAACCCAGCGGTAAAGACAGAAAAGGCGAGCGGCCTCCAAACCCAAAAGCGTCGAAAGAGGAAAAAAAGCTCGAGGAAAACACGCCAGCCGCGCCCACATAAGTTGGTATCAAAAGACGCCAGCTTCAGAGCCTTGCCTATATATTCAAGGGGCCGCCGAGAAACAGGGACTCAGGGGGAAAAAAGGGATACGACGTACACGTCGTAGAGAGGGTGCGGTGGCGGCTGATAATGTTGGTTGGAAGAAACCAAGGGGAAAAAACGAAGTGGGGGGGGCAAGCAGCTATCACGATAACCAAGGAGACAGATGGTAGGGGGCTCAAGACAGGCAAGGGAAAAAAAAATCAATCAATCAAAAGCAGAAGGAAGCAGGCGGCTTGGGGAAAAAAAGTACTCCTGCGACTCAGAAATTAGTGGTGCGACGATGCTGAAAATACAGATGCCCGCGACAGGAGGAGCGAGTGTGGACTTTCGATGGAATCCGACCAGCACGGTGCTTACGATCGGAGAGGACCTAGGTGAGCGATCTGTTGTCTCACTGCATGGCCGTTGACACACGGCAGAAAGTTTTCCGCCGAGGGGCGGGACCACGTCGGCAATGAAACGGAGTGGGAGGGGGAGACCTTCGAGTCTTGTAAATCTTGTGGGGAAAAAAGAATAGAGTTCGGTTTCTGGACCGGTGCGAAAACGGTCAGGACCGTAAAGTTTCTGAAGATTGAAAGGAAGGGGGGAAAAGGAAGTGTGGAAAACTTTCTCGCTCTCGGAGGAAGCCGGGAAAATGAGCACAAATGACAAGCTTCCTACAGAAATCTGCGAGGGCATTTGCCCTGATACTCAGCACTACTTTTTTGAACAACAACCGGCTATAACTGGGGGAAGAGCCCACGTGTGGTGAGTAAATTTTAGGTCGTAAGGTTGAAAGCCGAAGAGTGAGACGTCTGGTAACGGCTCGAGTGGGCGGGAGTTGCAGAAAAGATCGAAGTAAGGATCAAAGAGAAATTGCGAAAATAAACAGGACAAAGGGCGGACAGGTAAATACATGCACCATTTACGAGTGCTGGAAACACATCAATTCAAAAACAGGGAGGCGCGCTAAAAAAACACGCGTGCCTAACTTTAAATACGTCAAAAACGGCGAGGGCGTCAGAAACTGACAAAGAGGGAAAAGGGGGAAGAACGGGCCTGCTTGCATAGCAGGGACAATACAGATCGGAAATAAAGAGCAGAAGCTCGCCGGAAGAAAATGAATGACCGCAGCAAACTTTAAAGAATACGGACGGCAGCAAAACGAAGAGAAACGGGTTATACGCAACGGACGTTTACAAAGGGACGATTACATGACGAAGGGCAGTTCCTAAGTGGGGTTCGACGACTCGAAAAAGATAGCAGGGGGGAAAGGCATCATGAAAAAAGGGAAGGTCGAAGGATCCGAACGATAGGTGACAAAAAAAAAAGGACGCACGATATCTAAAGGGAAAGGCGGCAACCTCTCGGAGAAGGGCTTTTCCGCACAAAGGGATAACGAAAGCAGAGGAAAAACGGGAATCACGCAGGCGGGCGCCAGGGGCGACCGGACACCAACATTGCTTCCGACGGCAACATCGAAATCAAAACCATGACTCGGGGACATTGACCATCGTGAGGGGAGAAATCCCTACATAAGAGACGGCGGGGAAGGAGAGCTGAATGCAGAGGGCGAAAGGTGATTGCCAAACAGGAAGGAAAAAAGAAAAAGGGGTATTCCTTCCGACCAGTGGAACGATCTGAGCGCGCCCACACCGCGCCGAGCAACGAGAGGGGTATCAGGGCTTTTCTGCCCATACGCACTTAGCTCACAGGACTCAGGTATAACGCCACTGGAAAAAAGGGTCGAAGGCAAAGGAAAAAACCCTAGCGAGGCTTAAAAATCTTGGAGTGACCAGTGGGGTTCGGAGTCTTCAAGGCTACTGGGGGGAAAGAGGGGCATGAAAAAGATTGTTCCCATCGGGATCAAAATCGAGAAGCATCAGAGAAAAAAGCAAGCAAAAATTCGAGAGAACCATGAATATGACGACTTGAGAAAACGATTTACTCTAGAAGCCGCGGAGGGAGCTCAGAAGGAAAGGGGAAACAAAGATTACGCGCTGGCATCGGGGGGAATATATAAGGATGGGGGGAAATTGGGCCCTCCAGAAGAACATCAACGAAAGACGGGGTCGCCGCTACAAGGGGAAGATAAAAGGATAGAAACGAAACTGTTCTCATGTGCGGGGCATGGCAACTGAAGGAACACTACTACACCAAAAATTAACACGTTCTGACAAAATTGAAAAACCTCAACGGAGGTCAGTGAAAAATTTTGGATAGCAAGAGGCAACACAGGCTGAAAAATGAAAGAAGGCATCGGATGGATTATTCTCACCACCTGTCGAAAAAAAGGGAAGCAAAGGCACTTGTCAGAATACATTATGGGGTAGCCATTACGTACACGTACAGCAAAAAAAAACGGATGATTAGTAATAGAGGGGGAATCGATAGGGAGAGGACATGCTCGAACAGCGTGAACGTAGTTTTGGCCATGGGATATGCTGCATAGCCGCGAAAGGGAAGGACTTCTTTCAAATGGTAAAGGAGTAGTTCCTTGCCACTGAGGGTAAAAAATATAAAGTCAATTCAGGCCGAGATTTCTAGCCGAACAGGGGGGAAAAATCGGCGGGAAAGTCACCAGAAAGCATGGAAAAGAGAACACAGTTGGGGATCATTGAAGAAAAAGGTTGGAGAACAAGAAAAAGGCTAGCACGTGAGACCTGACGTCATTCGTTTTCAGGCTGTTCATTCAAAGGACGAAAGTGAAACAGGGGGGGCGAGATCAGTCGATGCCCAGCTAGATAGTTTACGTGCAGTGCCTGAGGACAGCGGCGAAAGTCTTAAAAGGTTCAGATGGAGGACACTTTGCTAACGAAAACGTAATTTCGAGAAAGCGCAGAGAGGCGCTCTTTCGAGAGCTCTTATCAGAATCTTGGGGGGAAAATCAAGGGGAGACCGAGGAATCAAAGGAGGGATTAAAGAAGATCGAAAAAACTCAGAATAAAAGCTACATAAAAGCGAAATTGCCTTCAAGAAAAAAAAAACAAGGTTATCAAGGCTCTCTTCACGTGTGCCCAAAAGAGACTAATCGGAAGAGTCTAGAAGGAACGTACGGTCGGTGGCACGAGAAAAGATCATGGTTACTTCCTGGGGGGAAAAAAGTGCGAGATTGCCATTCGTCTATCTAATCCAAAGGGGCCGGAGACAATTCTCAAGAATGTGGCCTCTTAAAGGATTTAACTCCAATATAAGGACGTGGCCGGGGGGGGGGGAAAACAGAGTACCGCTCCCAGGGGAGCAAACAGCGAGGGACGTGGCTCGTGCTGACTGAGGGGGAGTTTCGAGGGACATACCGGGGTGTAGGAGGAAGGAGTGGGGGCAACTTTTCAGAAAATCGGGAGACCAGAAAAAAGGGTTAGGGGGAGATCAACATCGTAGGGGATGGGAGCGGGTGGGTTTGCATGATGACGGGCTTCATATTGTTACTACCTCCAGGTGCAGTAGAACAAATCGGCGGCGTAAGAGGGGGACAGGAAACAGGTTTGACTAAGGAGAGGAGGTTAGGTCTGCCGGACAAAAAACATTGCTGCAAGTATGGGGAAGGGGAAGGGATTTGGCGAGCGTTGATACGGCCGATCTTGGAGCCGCCTTCGCAAGCCTATGGAAAGAACGGAAGAAAAGCGCTTCCCCCGGCAGGATAAAAAGCCTGTGAACTCAAGAACGATAATCTCCAGGTTTGTACTACGGTTCAAAGGGGTAGGAAATGAGTGTGAGAGGCTCCAGATAGACCGTAGGGATCCTTTTTTCGAACGTACAGTTGGAAGCCAGGGGGGGGGGGAAGACCCCAACCAAAGGGGTCGCGGGGTGGGAGGCCTTGACGAGTTGAAAGTGCGGTATATGTGGGGACGTCAAATAGCATAGAAAAAAAAAAGAGGAGAAAATAGAGAGAGTTGGACAAAAGGACCGCACAGAGGAGGATAGAAAGTGAGGGAACGGGCAAAAAGGTACTACCCGACACATTCACAAAGGAGCATGCGCGCCCTTGAAAGCCGCGGAAGCTACGAACAAGGGAAGTCGAATAAGTTGAAAAGGGGAACAGAAATGCCGGAAGGGGGAGGACGACGGGCAACAATGAGCACGGAGAGACAAAAGAAAAGAAGCGAGAGAAAGGCAGACGCTATATTACAGGCGGAACATGTATAAGAGGAAACGGACCGGGGGAAAAAACCGAAGGTTCACAATATGGGACAATGCCCCAAAAAAGAGGACGTGCCAGGATTTGACAGAAACGAACCCCGGAAAAGGGTTCAACGGCATAAAAATGCAGGAAGGGAACGACTCAACGCCCGAAGCAATCTTCAGGAACAGCAAGATGGTCGGCACAGGGTGAACCAGTAAGAACAGAAGAATGAAAGCGGCATAAAAAAAGTATGAATCGACAAGGGAATCAAAATTAACGAGGGGGAGAAGGGGGGAAAGGAAGCACCTTTCAACCACATGCAAAGGGCCGCGGAGGACGGCGCTCCCGAAGACTGAAAGGAACCAGCCCTGGGCTGGATTAGAGAGTCCCGCATCTCGGCTACGGACGGGGTCAAATGGGCAATACAGTCGCCGAATATACTGTTCCAAAAGAAGGAAAAAGGGAAGTGGGGAAACCCGATCTACAACGTGAAGCGCGTGCCGCGAAAGCACGAAAGGAGGGGGGGAGGGCGGCGGCATGAATAGAATAGAAAGGAGCCCATGAAGCGCGGCGCAGATAACCAACTCGGGCTCGGGCCGGCGGAAGCCTTGCTCGAGGCGTTCTATGGAGGAAAGAGAATGCGTGTTCGGCGCGGAGTCCTGATTTCACCTGGGCATGATATAGACCATCGAGGGAAAAATAGTCCTAGAGATAACCGCAGAAAGCCGGAGAAGCGAGGAACTTCTAGGCCAGCGCAAACACAAGGAGCGAAGAAAACTTAAGACGCGCAGTACAGAGGACACCGGTTGATCGGCAGAAGCGGAAGAAAAGCGCTTGGCAAGATTATTGCACCAGGAAGGGACTCAGAAATGGGGACATCCGGAAAATGGAAGTAACGCATTTAAGACCTAAAGGATTAAACAATTGGGAAGAAGAAAAACCGCTTTGCACGACGAAACTGTTCAGGCTATGCAAAGCTGGCAATGAGAAACTCCTAAAGTAAAAACTGTTCGACGAGCAGTGGAAACGAGAGGATTTATGTGACACTCAATTTTCCTTACCTCAATAGACCGCAATGAGGGTACCGCGCGGCTATTGGCAGAGAAAGGATAAATCGGCAAAGGCGTTCACGCTGCGTACATGTGCGAAATCTCTACTGAACGTGGAGATAAAAAAAAAAAGAAGGGATATGAAAAAAGAGAGAGAATCGGTTTCCAAAGAACGTATCGGCATGGTGTCGGGAACAGCGTGAACGAGGTAAAAAGGGTACCAGTCCCAGACGAGGGATGCCGTTGCCATGGGGGTAGCGAGGAGAGGGTGGGCAGTCCACTGTTGTCCAAAATCAGCATCCAGAGAGAGAGGGGGGGGCGGAAGAACAGGTTCCTTGTGAGTAGAGGTTCCTTCACACGTGGAAAAGAAAAAGAGAACATGTCGCGTGTCGATCCGGTTTACAGAAGGGGCGTTACGGAGCGAACGGGCGTAAAGGTGCCATTTGTCAGTGAAGGTCTTAGGCAGAAATGGACAACAGTGGGGCAAGAGGTTCCAGCCAGAGTGAAATGGGTTCTAACAGGCAATTCGGCGAGGGCGAGTAAGGAGGTTGCAAAAAAAAAAAACTGCTTTTCGGGTTAGTCATCGAGGGAAAAAAAAGCAGGTTGTTGGTGCAGCCAGAGGGGAAGGTGCCTGCGCTGAGGAGGAGAACGTGGGATAGATTCGCGCGAGATCGGGAAGAGATGTGCAACTCGGATGAGCGTTAACAGACCGGGAACTAATCAAACGGAACACGCGCATAAGAGCTTCAAGCGAGGGGTAGGCCCGTTAGCCGGCCGTCAAAAACGAGTGTTACAGAGGGAATCCTCTCTTCAGGACGACAGGGGAGGATAACAGCCGCAAAAGATATCGTGCTCGGATCGGGGGGGCGCGACGTACACGGTGACGACCAACGGTGCGAAAAGGTAACTATAAATGGAAGGCCTGGTTAACAGAACCCTATCCGACGAACTAGGAAGACAAATCACCGAAGAGGCGATGTAGGGATCAGCTAACGCAGGCAATGCCCTCTGGCGAGGGGGAAGGGAAGAAAAAGGCAAAGGGCCGTGCCTGAAACGGGGACATTTTGGTTGGAAAAAGGTGACAAAAACAAAAAAGGGAAAAGGCGCCGATGACGTTTGGCTTCACGGTTCGCCGGCGTTTATGCCCATTGGGAAGGACAGATTTGTGAAATTTTCGAGAATCGTAGGGGACCAAGGGCGACCCGAGGTGAAAGACCGGGCCCGTTAGCGTACTGTGGCGGCATAAGGTTGAACAGGGAAGGATCATTGGGGAAAGGGCGGACACGTCGGAACAAGAATGAACGTGGGGAAAGGTACAGCTATAAATCTTGTTGAACTCAGTCTCTTCTTCCTGGCATGCGGAGGAGATAAGGAAATATGGGGGGGAAAAAGGGTGTTGGGCAAAAGGGTCTGATTCCAGAGAGAGAGGACGCGCAAAGAATATGCAAGCTGACCAAGGGCGGGTCGGCAGTGGGACATCATCTGACGATCTACCTCTCAGGTTTAGAAAAGCGAGAAAGCGGGTGGAGCCGCAGCCCTGAATAGCTGCATTAAAGGGGGTTGCGGGTCCTTAGTGACCAATCAGGGGTGGGGTCTGGGGGGAAGGGGAACCCTAAAAGCGAATGGAGGGGCTTATGTTTTGGAGTCAACTCCCAGGAAGAGGAAAAGGGAGAAGAAGGGGGGGAAAAAGGAAAAACTAACCGCCATAAAGAATTAAGGACAGACGAAAATTCTTTGCATTTTCAACGGAAACGGAACAATAAACACCGGAAGAAGAAGAACAAGTAATAGTATAGTTGCTGCGCCTCGGCCCCGTCAGAGAGACTGTAATCTCACTGGGACTTTTTGAATCCTTCTTCAAAAAGGATGGGACGTCAGAAAAGGTCCACGGGACGCGAAAAAGCCGGACGAATCTTTTCTAAGAGAGGAATCAGGCAGTGGAAACCAAGTCAGGAGCGCGAGAATAAATAATTACCTACAAAAAAGTAAGTGTCCTCAAGGGAGAAGGAGAATCGTTACTGAAAAAGGCATAAAAGAAAGGAAAGATATTTGTAGTCGACGTTTAAGTCAAGAATCGTACATACGAAACCGCATTTGTCCGACTTGTTAGGACCGCAAGCCGGGGGGGGGCGGAAAAAAAAAAGGAAGCAGTCCAGCATCAGTCAAGCAAAATCTACTCTAACGCCGGCACGAGGATCGGCAGACACGGTGTCGGCACGATTTGAACATAATTGAACACCTCGCGAAAAGGAGGGGAAGGCAAACAGTATTGGGGAACAGGAAGATCGTGAGAAAAAGGAAGAACGGAGGGGAGACAGGAGAGTAAAAGTTACATGCCGGGCCGCGGAAAGGACGGAGGATCCCGAGAAACCATGGCATGCAGGAGAAGTGGGAAGTCCTATCGGAAGGGGAAGTGGCGGAGAGGACTAGAATAAAACAGCCGATAGGGGCATGGTGAAACAGGAAAAAATCAGGTTCCTGGCAGAATTGGGAAGACGACGTGGAGTAAGCGACATGAGGACGGGATGGGGGGATCCGCAGACTGCATTCTCACGGGAAAAGCGCTTGCGCATTGAAACTTAGAGAGGCGGAAGATCCTGGCTCAGGCGCTGGTTCTCCTGGAGGATTCTGACGCTGTCGAGACGGGCAAGGCAATGAGGGGCATGACCTGAGACGTAAAAAGGGGGAGCGTACGTCGGGGAACCGCAGAAAGCCGTCGAGGCAAATCGAGGGCGCGCAACACCTGCGACATACGTAGACCAAGCAGCGCAGAAACTATGGGAAGGCGAACACTCGAATGCAAGAGAGGAATTGACGAGGGATCGGGGACATGGCCAAGAAGGTGATTCTGCCTCGCAACTCACCGGCGGAAAGCATTGGACAGTCCTCCAAGTGTGGAAAGTGGGGGGGGCAATTGATAGACAGCGTGATCGACACGACGAAGGTCTAGGAGGCGGTTGACATGGGGGGGCAAGATTGAAGAACTCTAAGAAGAAGGGAAAAAACTCTGCGACAATATGCGCGGCTCGGAAAGACATCAGGCTGGGTGGGGAACTCCAGAAGGACCACTCCTAAACATGAAGAAGGCATCGGGATCTTCGCGGAGGTTATAAGGGGCGAATTACAAAAAAGGGAAAAGGGAACCTCGTCGAAAAATATTTGAAGCATCGATACGGAAACCGGCATTTACACAACAACGAGGAGGATGATAATGCACTGGTCCGTAGAGATACAAGAGGGGGGGCTAACAGAGGGAATTTTTGGGGGACAGCCATTGTGATCTTCAGAGAAAGGAAAGAAGAGGTTCAAAGGGGGTCGGAAGGAGGTGGTCAGGGAACACTGAGTGTCCAGAAAATATCAAGGACCGTCGAGTCCATCCATCATTTGCAGCCAACAGTTTTTACTTTCAGATCCAGGTCACTCTCGTGTCCAGCCAGTCAAAAAGAGAGACTACGAGGGGACGTACCAGGGTTTTGATATAATCTTTATACAAACGCGGAGCTAAAAAATCACGTTTCAATTTTTGTTGAACTAAGTACAGGAAGAGCATCCTGGTTCAGTCCCGGGATAATGCCGAAAGGGCCTGGGCAATAGAAAGATGCACCAATCTTTCTGTGCTTACTAAGAGATACGCTAAAAACGTCCATCGGTTTGGGGCAGGGGGGCTTGGGAATGCAAACAGGTGGTACGAAATCGAAGGTCGCGAGAAGCCGCTGGCAGAGCGGGAGGGCGCGAATAGTTTGAAGAATGGGAATGCCCTCGTCAAGCGGTACGAGAGAAGGGGGACGCTCGACGCAGAAATAGAAAGAAGAGTCGCAAAGAAAAAAAAAAAGACGAGAGGAGACGCGCCTTGCCGCAGAGCATAAGGGGGTTATCAAAGGAGAAGGAATCATGGCGACAGGAGTATACGTAAAAAACAGCGCGATAACCGAGACGAGCGCCGGCAAGAGACGGACGACCGAGATCGGTTTCCACTCAGGAAAAATTGAAAAGGGGAAACCATATTCGGAGAAAGGAGTGCCGAAAGATCGTGAAAAAACAAGCACCGCAGAGGGGAGGGAATACACAAAAAATCTCAATCAGGCAATGGGACGAAACATGCGATCCCCAAGATGTTACATGGAAGAGAAGGCAATTTTGGGGGGAAAAAACGGCGCTCAGCCCGAATGCAGATGCCTTTGTTAAACCAAGCGGCTGCTCGTCGCGTATAAAGGACCGAGAGGTTGGTAAGTAGGAGCGAGGGGGTGGCAGACTGTTTAGAAGGGGGGAAAGGCAAGAAAAACCCGGCTACCCCGAGGATGAATCTGCCGGAGGCCGGTAGCGGTTCTTCCTGGCATGATGCCTTGAAATTGGAAAACCTCCGTGAGTAGACCACTTCGAAGGCGGCAGGGAATCGAGAAAAAATCGAGAGAAGAAGGTGTTGAACTCCGAGGCTTCGGGAAGACCCCGGTCATAGGATAGAAAGGGAAATCATGTTGGGAAGGTATGGGAGAATGAATTCCGCAGAGATCTTGACCTTGGCTTCACTGCCTGATGAAACGCCACAGGCGTCCGAGTTCGAGTCAAAAATGACGACAAGGGTCCAGTTTGGTACTAAAAGTATTTCACAAGGAAGCCGCTAAGGGGAAGCGGAAAGGAGACATGTTGAATGGTGTCCAATGTGTTGCGGGTCGTAACTGTTGAAAGAAGGGGTCCGTCGCGCTTCTCCAGCTTCAGAGCAGGGGGGTCG
>Ga0179593_1680187_pt1 | contig 12045 bp, 12 predicted proteins | sample CZODoug2_1_08_16_FD_185931 | JGI IMG/M metagenome (GOLD analysis project Ga0179593, IMG submission 185931) | Vadose zone soil fungal communities from Angelo Coast Range Reserve, California, USA - CZODoug2_1_08_16fungal (PacBio error correction) | ecosystem: Environmental > Terrestrial > Soil >...
ACTGTGGTCTCCTGGAAAGTTGGCGACGGGGCTAAGAAATATCCTTGCTCGGATACCTGGCAAAGTAAAGGGAGAAAGGGGGTGGACTCCGCTTGCCGAAAGGCGGGAGGAATCCCCACAACGGTTCACGATGGAGCCACTCTCAAAAAGCTTGCTGACGGATGGAAAAAGAAGAAGGGACTTTCCGTCATCTCGAAGAGAATAGGAAAAAGACCGCCAGTCGAAATCAAGAACAGGTGCTCCTACAGAAATGAAAGAAACAAGGCCAAACAAAAGTGCACGGAAGTCGACAAAGGTAAGCTAAGAAAAAATTCGGCCCCTGACTACGTAGAAAGAAAGCAAAAGCCACCGGAAAACTCCGTCCATGGGGGGGGGAAAGATAGACCCAGGAAGCATTACTAAGCTGCCGAAAGGGAGAGATAAAAAAATCAAGGAGGGTTCGCGGGGATGGGACGCGAAAAATCCTGCAGACGCGGGATCCTGAAAATCTTCGCATTACTCTTTCAGAGGGGGGAAAAGAATGAGGGCAATAAGCCAGGAAAAGGTCGAATCCTAAAAGACCGTCGGGGAAAGAACCGCCGGTAGATTCGTTTTAAAAAAACGACGGCTATAATCGTGGAATTTCGCTCCGGTAAGAAAGGGGACGCCGAAAGCCGACTATCGGATCTCATTGGGGGGGAGGGAAGATCGGTCGAAAAAACAATCCCACAGGAGAAAGGGTGGACACGCGTTCAGGGGGATTGGCTCCCTGGGCAAAAAAGCCCGTTTTACTTTGAAAGTAGGACGTCCAATCAAAGGACTTCTTCAGGAAGAATCGTCAAAGAGGGAAGGAAGGGTCCATTCGCGTTCCAGAAAAAGACTGACCATTTTCTCTGAGAGTCCCTTTCTCCGTAAGATACCGGTCAGGGGTTAGCTTCATAAAGAAAGCCAACCGCAACTGCGGAAGAAAACCTTCGCACCTCGCGGATCCATGTACTCTTCCGTAAAACATTCCGCCATGTGGAAAAAAGGGAGACGCGAAAAGCGAATCGAGAGGGAAAAAAGAGCCATCAGGGAAAAATCGCGGTCCGAAGAAAGCCCGGGCATTACGTCTACCGTAACAGGACGTGTCCACGCGTGGGAGTGGTCCCCGTCGCCCGGCAGAAATAAACATGAGCAAAAAACATGGGCGCCCGAACGCGAAAAAAAAAACACGCTTTTAGGCATTTTCAAGGAAGGAAAAACGGAGTCTCCCGGTAAGGAAGCGGCTTGCGGAAAGGCACAGTCTCCACTGAAAAAAAAGAATGGGCAAAGAAGGCACCGCGGGGAACGACCTTTGTAAAAGCCCATCCGGGGGGAAGTCCATCTCACCGATGTACACACTACTGAAGTCATCTTCACCGGAAGCGCTTTCCACGCAAGAAAAAAAATACGCCAGAGCTTCAAAGGGCAACCGCGTCAATTGCAGAAGGGCTCCACGTAAAAAAAAAAGTCCCGCCAGAAAAGGAAAGCCCTTTTCATATAGGCCCGCCTGCAAGAAAATCTGGTGACACGCTTTCTCAAAGATGAGGCTGGGCCTAAGTCAGGAAGGGAGTGCTGCTCTCGCAAAAGCACGCTCCGGAACGGTGGGGGGCCCGGAAATTGTGTTTCGTCTTCTCCGGGGTACAAAAACCGTCCAAAAAGCTTGCAGCACGAAGAACACGGAAGTCAAACAAAGGGGAGTTCGCTATAAAGAGATGGTGTTCCCAAAAGCGGCCTTCCATTTGTCCCCGTCAAAATTACACAAAAAGAATTTCCGTCCTTCCTGCTTCCGCGAAAGATCGGGAGTAGAGATACAACACAAAAAGAGGGAAAGGGAGACTTACCGATAGAAAGCTCAAACGGGGAAAAGGGGGGGGGGGACGGGTAAAACTTGAAGAACGAGGAGGTAACACGCATCTCTTTTAGGAGAAATAACTGGGAGAAAAGTAGGCGTAGGCATCGGGGACCAGGGAGCCCATCACCGACACACAAAGGAAGGGCGGACCCGTTCCGGATCGGCGCTAAGAGACGTCGCATGAATTTGTGCCTGAGAAGTGGCATAGGGGGGAAAGCTTCAGGAGAGGAATGAAGATGTGGAACAGCCAAGGAAAAACTTGGAGCTGGGAAGGAAGGAAAAGGCGTGACGCGCGGGCTGGGAGAACCTTCGACAGAAGGGGGAAAGGTGGGAAGCTGAAAGGGGGGGGGAGACAGAAAGGGGAGACGTGGGGGGCGGGGAATTGGCGGAGAGGGGAATGACCTCGTTGGGCAAAATGGGACAGCGAGCTGGCGGTGGAAAGGGACTGAGTAAATCTTTAAGGAAAGCAGGGAACGAACGGATGGGGCGAACAGCAATACAGGCCGTTGGAGGATTCTGGGGTGCACGATGGCTGCTGCCCGAGCAAGTCCGGAGGAAGGGACCGGAGAGCACGAAAGCGCAACGGCGAAACAGGGAAGAAGACAGTTTATATGCAGGGCGCTCGGAGGAATGGCGGCCTTCCGTTCAAGACAGAACTCATGGAAACGCTAAGGGAAGGAAGGTGCCTTTTAGTTCCCAGGAAGGGGTTGACGACAATGGAGTCCCCGACGAGAAATTGCGGAAAAGCGGGTCGCAGGGCGGAACGCTACCCAATTTCTTAGATGACGAAGAGTATCGAGGAAAAGGCCTACTGTAGGTTTCAAATGAGGACAGCAAAAGAAAAGTGACGGGGAAAAAAAGGGAGGAAACAGGAACGGGAGGAAAAAGGGGGACTGGAAAGTTTATATCAGAGAAAATGTCAGTAGATCTGACCGCGAATGACAAAAGGAAGAACTACCATGGGAGGGAAAGGTAACGGAGCTCTTGACAGAAAAACACTGCTGGCGAGAGGGTGCCCAGGAAAAAAACCGCGGGACGGCAGAAAGAGGTGGTACATTCTTCTGGTCTTACATAATCTCACGGGAACGTGGTCTGCCATCCACTTTACTAAATAAAGAAGAATGGGGGGGGGGGGGATAAAAGAGCAAGGGAAAAAAATTCAAAAACGTAAGCCGAAGCTTCTTATAAAAAGAAAAAAGGGGGAAATGCGCTCTCCACTCCTTCAGGGAGGAGACGGAAATGAGAGGGGACCATCAAGTTATGTAGAAAAAAAGAAGGACACATAAGGGAGGGTGCGCAGGAGCAAAAGAAGCGGTAAACGCCCTAATTTGATCTGAAAAACGCCCTTGATCTAGAAAGGTCCAGGGAAAGAAAGGGAGGCGGGGGGGGGAATGTCCGGGAATACTGTGAAGGGGGCTTTGCTTAAACGAGGAAGTCATAAAAGCGTTTGCGGACCAAAAGAAGCAAGGCTAAAGGGAGCAGCTCCGGGAGTCGACAAAGACAATCGGAAGAAGGAAGTGTCTCTTTTTATTGCAAGGGCGTCGTTTATATTCGCAATTTCTTAGTACAAAACGGGGGAACCGGCAATGAAAGACTTCCCATGGGAGGGAGCCTGAGGCTCGTGGAAAGAGTGGAGGATGAATCCTCGGCAGGATGCAAAGGAGACAAACCGGTGCAGAGAAGGTTAACTTTTCCAGGGTAAGGGCAGACCAGATGGATGAAAGGCAGAGACGATGTGGCGGCGCAAAAGAAGAAAGAAAAAAACAACAACAACGGAGAGGGGGGGAGAGAGGATTATCTGGGGCGAAAACAATCTACTCTCATATTTAAGGGGAGTGGAAAGGCTCAAGAGAGGTAAAGGGCGGCCTCCGCGGTGTAAGAAGAAGGGAATCCTGCCACGGTTTCACGATTGAGAGCACGTAAGGCCAGGAAACTAGGGCTCCTTGTAGGGAATGACGATCTCGTCTAGATTAGAGAATATAAAAGATTGCTAGAATTGGGGACGGCCGCCAAAAGGAAGGGAAGAGATGGAATCCTGGCACTCTCCAGTTGCGAAGGAAAAAAAATGTCTACTCCAAAAGAGGAGGAATTACTTACTTTATGGTCCAACACAGTCCAAGGAAAGAACGAAAAGTGGTAAAAACTACCACCAACAAGAAAAAAAACTGGGATCAAGGGAGGAAAGATCAATTCGTGGCGCGAGAAAGGTCAACCGCGAAAAATAGGCGATACGCGTTTGTATCCTAGAAGGAAGCGGACTGGGGCGAGAAAGGGCTCAGAGAAAAACGCGAAGGCGGAAAAGAGAGGAAGGGTATCGTCGTTTAAGAAGAAGCAGCATTTCCTCATGACAAAACGATTCGTTTCAAGGAGAGGCCCATCGTTTAAGGAAAAGGAGAAAAAAGAGGCTTACCAAAGCCAGGGGGGCTCGGCTTGGAAAAAAAAAAAAAGTTCACAGGTGAAAGAGACCGCGACGAAAGAAAAAAGAAAGACGCGTCCCGCTTGAATGGTTCCCGGGGAACCATCGCCGTTGGACTTGAAGGCCCCTTCGCCATCATTGGGGGGAAAAAGGGCAAAAACGGTCCAAGGAAATCGTCCTTGACGAAAAGGGGTGTAAAGAAAAAAACGCCGGACTGAACAAAGGGAAACTCTCTCTTCACTTTCTCCAGAGGGGCAGCGCTTTTTCAGGCGTTACTTGGGATTCAATCACCATGCAAGAGGGAACACGGAAAGCTGCACGTGCCCAGCACCTAAACGGCAGGGTCATCCCAAAAAAAAGGGAAAAAGCCTTTGCACTCCCGCGGAAGAAGCATCCGCGCCGCTCCCGCCAAAAGACATCATGTGCGTCGGGAAAGTCCCAGTTTCCCGGGAAGAATCCAGTGACGAAAAAGGGTTCGCATTGAGGGGAAAGGAAAACGTCATGCCCGTCCTAACCAAGGAGCGCGCTCCGGATCACCTGAGAGTACACTGTCTCTCCCTCCCGATTTCCGTGGCAAAGACGACGAGACAACGGTAAAAGGGGCGCGGCGGCAGCAGAAAACGCAAAGTGCACAGGAAGGGGAATCTCCGCCTGTTTTCAGAGTCGACCATCCGTTCCCAGGAAAAAAAGAGCAAACCGGAGTGAAAACGTCCTGCAGAAGGGCTGTACAAGGAGGGATCGTCACTCAGAAAAAATTCGCTATTCCCGCAAAACACGATGCACCGCAGCGGTCAAAACAGGGGCGTCTCCACGTAGAAAACCCAGAAAGCGCTAAAAGTTTTAATGAACCTGAAAGGTAGTGGGACGGAGCAATAGAAAGAAAAAAGGGAAACGCTGAAAATTTCCTAATAAAAGGGACCCAAAGTCACAACCGGTTGCTGCTCGCTCGCTAAAAAAAAAGGCGGAATGGGTGTGGGTCCGGTTATCTGGGGGAAGAATCCTGTAATTGGACAAGGAAGGAGGCCGTTCCCACCGGGAGGAGGGGAAGGATGGTGTTTTCCCCTCAGCGTTCAGAGGGGGGGGGGTCCGCCGTCATTCCGCTGAGCGGAAAAAAAGATTCAACTCCATCGGTAATAGATCGAAGAAAACGGGGGAGGGAAAAAAATCGCATCTAGGAAGGAAAAAAAAAAAGCTCAGAGGGGGAAACTGGAAGTAACGCGGAAGGGGGAAAAAAAAGGCTAGCGAAATACGACCTTGGCGGAAAAAGGGGAAAGGCGTGGCTGCAAAGGGGAAAATTACCTTTACCTTTGGGGGGAAAATAGAATCAAAACGGGACGGCGAACCGAGGAAGGGGAGTCGAGCGAAATTTGTGCAAACACGGGGAGAAAAGTCAAGCGGCTGCGAAGACGGGGGGGGGGAAATGCTCCGTGCGACGCGAAACACGTTTTATGCGAGGAGAGGAAAAGGGGGAGGGGGACGCGCGTGCGGAGGGAATACCTGATATGGAAAGAAGGACGCGGAGAAAAGAGTGACTCGTTTTCTTCTGAATCCGCGACTGAGAGTGACGATTATAGAAGGGTTGGGGTCTCTGAAGACACGGAGAAGGGGACTGCGATCGTGAGGGAACGTAACAACGACGCGAAAAAAAAAAGATATCCTCTGACCGTGGTACGAACGTTGCGGCCATGAGGGGGTCCTTGCCTTTTGCTGAAGAAGAAGAAGATCCGGGAACGGGTAGAAGCCGGGCGCCTAAAAATCAACTGAAATAAGTATCCTGCCGGGAGAGGAAGGGACTGCTATCTGTTTAAAAAAGGCAGGCCTATGTCAGGGGGACGAAAGTTTGAACTCAAGGAGGGAAAAGTCAGGAGTGGAAAAGGGAGACTTAGGAACTTGACCGCAGGGGAGTGGGCGATGGGGCTGAGGCGATTTATTCGTTTCTGCAAAAAACGGCGAACATGGGGGCAGGACTGTAAGATTAGAGGGGGGAGAAGGCGCAGGGGTGCAGCAGAATGGGGGCAACGCGGGGGCGGCTGAAAGAGAGGGAAAAAGAAAATGAGCAATAGAAAATGTTGTCAGTCAGGGGGGGCGGGACCGCGAATGACACCAGGAACCAACTACCAATTGTCTTCCATACTATTCAAAAAGGGGAAAAGGAAGAGACCACTGGGCTAAGGACCGGAAACGGGGAGGCCATTAATCCAAAAAAAATCATTGTAAGGGGGGGAGGGAACAGAACTGCTCACGGGAAAGTTTGTAAAAGCAAGCAATGAAGATCCCTAAAACTGGGATTTTACTCATCAATCTGGAGGTGGAAGTATGCACTTTGAAACAGAGAAAAGGGATCTTAGTAGAATCCCCCTTCGCTCATCACGCTTCCTCGACGGACATGCTATTGGCCCAGTAAAGATCTACTCCCAATCGGAAAGTGACTGAGAAAGGCAACGCGTAGAAGGTCAAAAAAAAAAAAACGAAGTGGGGAGGAGACGCCAATTGGAGAGCCCGTTGGCCAGGGCGAGGGACCCGGTTTTATCATCTTTGGAAGTTGACTGTGCAAGGGACGGGCGGAAGACCGAATCGGGGAAGAAAAATTCGAATGCAGAAAAGGAGAAGGGGGGCGCTACTTTTGAGGGGAAGGAAGGAAAATCTACGGAAAAAAACTTTTCTCTGTGATTTCAAAAAAATATCACAGAGAAAGAGGGACGAAAAGGAAGACGTCAAAAGCACGGGGAAGGAGGGGAAGATCGAAATCTTGAACGCCGGGTTGCAGGACGCCCGCGGCAGGAGGAAGCTGATACAAAATGAAAGGCCCAGGGTATGGGGACAGGAGGGTGAAAAAGGTTCGCAAAATGGGGGAAACCTGAAGAGAAAGAAGTCAATCTTCTAGTGCTTATGTGGAGGAAGCCCCATATCAGAAAAAAAAAACGGAGAGAAAAGAGAGATTTATCAGGGAAAAGGATTGAAGAAAGGGGAAGAGGAAGGGGCACCTGCTAATCCATCTTAAGGGGGTAGAAACTCCTGGGCAAGAATGAGGATGCCACATTTTTTGAAAGAATGCCTACTGGACCACACTATTTCTACGCATCAAAAGAAGACCTCACCTATTTCGCGATCCTGGCCTGAGGCCACGATCCGGTCCGCATCGATACGAAAATATAAAAAGGGAAAGAAGGGAACCTAAAAAAAGCAATCCTGAAAAAAAAAGAAGAAGTTCGCTCCTATCAAAAACTACCTGCTCGACAAGGGCGGATGGGCCTGCAGGCTAAAAAAAAATCGAACTGAAGTAGAGGGAAGACGCAAAATCCTGAAGGGCCAGAGAGAAGAAAAGGGCACTTACTTATCCCTGGCCAACTGGAGAAAAAAGGGGAGGGGTCCGCAGATCAATTAAAAGCTCGTGCATTCACCGGGGCAAAACGCCTACGCGTGAATCCGGCACTAAAGCAGGACTCGTTAGAGTATGGTCACAAAAAAGCCGCGAAAAGAGGAAGATTCGGTTTACGAGCAGAATTTACAAAAAGACAGTTGGCTTCTTCGGATTAGGGGAAAACTCCTTTCTATAAAAGGGGAAAAACCGAAAAGACAGAGCTTCGTCAAAGGAGATTCACTTGCGGAAAAAAAAGGCTTTACTACCCGACTAAGAAAAACATGATTGACGTCCAGCGTGGGGGCTTCCGGCCCCCATCTGAGTGGACTTTTCCTGGTCCTCGGAAGACAAAATAGGAAGGGCAAGGGACCGCGGAGTCTTGACGCCTTGGAGGGGATCGCGGCAGCATGCGCTCCTAACTTGAAAAGAGGGGAGGGCTTTCCATCCTTTCCTTGTGAAAAAGGCATCACAGCCCGCTTGGGGGACCACCTCTCTCACCTTTATTGAAAAAGACTAGGGCCCAACGCTCGGAGAAAGCATTCGGAGTGCGCCGAAAAAAAAAAGAAGGAGCGATCCCGGCCAGCAAAAAAAGAAAAGGTGGCGTCGGGGAAAAATACTGCGGTCCCGCAATCCGTTGGGAAAAACGTAAAACAGGTGAATCCACGTCAAGGCCTTGAGTAAAAGAAACCGTATCCCAAACAGAGAGAAAGGAGAAAGCTCCCGTCAGATAAAATGGTAGCTCAAAATGGTCGTTGAAGTCCATGTCAGGAGTAACGACCGTTATCTCCGTGAAAAAGGAGAAGGGCAGGCGAACAACGCAAAAAAAACGAGGAAAAAGATTCTCCGCCTGTTTTTCAGGAGCCCACATACGTAAAGACAGAGACCATCTCCCAGATGAAGGGTCAGAGATGAAATAAGCGTCCAAAAGGGAACTCGCCGAGAACACCCGCGGCACGGGAAAAGAAAAACCCCGGCGCCGCTGTCCTAAGGAAAAAATGTCTCGGATTCCGCCCAGCAAAAGGAGAAAGAATGTCGAAAGGAAGAAAAAAAAAGGGTCGGAACGCTGTCGCCAAAAGCAAGCTGAAATAGCTCCGTCAAAAGAAGGAAGAAGGCTGCTCGTCGGCGCCGCTGAAGGGCCGCCGAACTTTTGTGTGGAAACGGTTAGGAGTGTTCGTCCCCAAAAAGGGAGGGGGGAAAAGAGGAAGCACGCCTTCAACACATCGAATTCCGCCCCGTTAGGAAGTTCCCCGGAAGTAGGGTGCCCCGTCAAAAAAGGGAAAAAGGGCCTTCCTGTCTTCCGCGTCATCCGGTAAGAGCGAATCTCAACAACACCAACGGAGGAGAGAGACGACTCTATACTAACGGATGATGAAGCGGAAGCGAAAAAGGGGGGGGAGGGGACAAAAGGGAGGTTACTAGCGAAAAAGGAGAAAGGGGGAGGGGGATACTAAGGGAAAGGATGCTGCAAAGGTGACAGGAAGGTGGTGTGGAAGACACCCAGATAACCCGGATTCAGAAGGAAAGGGAGGAGGAAAATGCACGAAGCGAGCGAGCAGAAAAGTTCCGGAAAATTTGGAATGCGGAGGGAGAGAAAACTTAATGATTGCCCAGACAAAAGGAAACGCGGCACACGACAAACAGTGGGAGCTTTAATTATGAAAGGGAAAAGAAGGGGGTTCCTATAGAGACAGGGCTGGGGTAAAGGAAGGGGAGACAAAAAAAAAATTGCGGAGGGAAGAGGGGAGATGTACGATTAGAGAGTTGGGGAACCAGTGGGACAGCGAGCTGGTGGGAAAGAGAAGGACTGCGTGAATCTGGAAGCATGCTTACAACATGAACGACGCCGAAAAAACCGGAAGCCATAGAAAAAAAAGGTGCTTTGAGGGGAAAGGCGGTGGGAGCCGTGGCGCCTTTCCCTTCGAACCCGGAACGGGATACTCCTGAAAATAAGCTCAAACATTGACTGGGAGTAGCAAGCCTGGATCTGCCGGGAGAGGATATATGTGGAAAGGCAGGCAGACGGGGATAGAGGGAAAAGCTTGAAACTTCAATGGACGGGGAGTAGACGTACTTCCGTAAAAGGGCGTTGACCGCGATTTAGAAAACGGATGGGACATTCTATTATGCCGAAAAGAGGAGGCACGAAAGCTAAAAAAGAAAGAGTACAGGCAAAGAAGAAGGGAGGGCGGCAGGTTCTGGCCGGAAAAAAGAATACAAGGTGACGCGGTGAAACCGGGGCAACGCGGTCCTGTTACGGAAAGGAAGACTGCAAGTACGAAAAGAGGAAGAAAAATGGTGAAAAAAAGGAGAATGGACAGACAAAAAAGAAAAACCAGGAGGGGAAGAAAAAAGAGAGTTGTTAACGGTAAAGCAACTGATGGCGACGAGAAAAGTCCAACTTCTGTAAGGGGAAAAGGAAGTCCAAAAACTGGCGGGGCTAAAGAACAGAACGCTAAAGGGTTCTGCCATCAAAGGGGATAAGAACTGGAATTTGTGACGAGCGAAGGAGGCGCGAAATTCGGGTCATATATGCGCAGTCGTGGGGGAAGACGGAATACTAGGTATAAACGAAGTACTACGAGGACTGAATGCGAGGAAAATAAAGGCGTAACTCCCAACGAGAACTAGTCTTCGAGGGTGGCAGATCCACGCGTAGCGCAGGGCAGAGGGTTCTCCAGGACTCGCTCAAAGGAAAAGGAGGCCATTGATCGAGAAAGACTTAAGGCAGGGCGAGCTTGGAGAGGAGCCTTATTGTTGACCGGGGAAATGCGTGCGGAAATCTAATCAGGACCGAATAGGAGAAAGTCATAAAAGGAAAAATTGGACTATCAATGCAGAGGGACGAACAGGGAAGGGGAAAGGACAATCTGTATAGTATACCGGTGCAGTCGTGAGAAAGGGGGGATAGGTCTTGGGAGGAGAGAGAAGATGGAAAGGGAGTGGAACATTCCCTTGAGAAGAAAAGGGCCTTCGTAGCGGAATCGTGAACGGGTCTTCTTTCGAAAGAAGGGGAAGGGGAGGCAAACTGAAAGAGAACTGGCAAAAACAACTCGTTCCCAGAGGGGGGAAAAGGGGGGGAACCGTCGCTCAGCGCCTGAAGAGAGGATGATTAGTTTGTAGGAAAAAAAGAAAGTAGAGCAGAACAACAAAAACAACGGAGTAGGAAAGTCGAGGGGACCTTCCAATCCGTCCTAAAGAAGGGAAAAGGATGATGTCGAATGTGTGCAAATGGCGAAGCAAGCTGGAACCGCGTCTCGAAGAAAAAGAAGAAAAAGGGGCCACCGGGGAGAAACCCTCCTGACAAGAAGCCACGAGGGAGATTTTCGACCTCACGAAGGCAACACCTATGGATGGCTGAGAGCGAACACGAGGTCTGAAAGATCCTCTCGCGAAAAACGACTCCATTCGAAAAAGAAAGGGAACGATGGTCTGACGAAAAAAAGGCCGCCACCGTTCGGAGAAAGAAAGTTCTAAGGAAAAGAACGAGTCGGGCAAAGAAGGGTTCCGCACTCAAAAGCGCAAAGAAAAAAGACTCCGGCCATTGGTAAAACTCCAAGACCTCCACCTGCAGCCGGAGGCGGGAATGGCGTCTGCAAGGATAGCAACAGGGAGAAAAACGCGTGGAATCCGAAAAAGAGAAGAAGAGGTGATTGTGCGTCCGCCTACGTATGGGCCACTCCATTCCAGGGTACCTCTCATTGCGTAAGGGGGGTATCGCAGGTAGGGCAGCAGATTTCCGCAGGGTTCAACGAAGGGGGGGGGAAATGTCAAGGACGAAGGATCCAATCACCAGGATTGTCTCGTAGGGGGGGATGGCAGCCAAACGTGAAGGGAGTCTGGAGACCCGACTAATCAAAGGGGAAAAATCAAAAGAGTGAAGGGGGGGGAAAGGGGACACACCATATGAAAGTTCCTGGGAACCTCATTGGGGAGGAAGAAAAAGAAGTCGTCTTGACGCCCTTGGTAGGGTAAGGGTTCCATTCGCGAAAAAGCCGACTGTACCATTGGGAGAGACGGAAAGGTACGGACATGAAAAAGCCCGGGCCTGAAAAAAGTACCTCTTTGGAGGACAAAAAAACACATTGATTAAGGGAGGAAAGGGAAAATTCGCCACCTCGCCAGAGGAAGCCTGACTCTTCCGGAAGGCAATTCCGCCATGTTGAAAGAGCAGAAGGAGGGGGATCCCGCAAGCCAAAAAGGAGGGCAAAATCCCCAAGAGGGGGAAAAAATTACGTCTACCGTGAAACGAAAAAAACATGGCGTTTCCACGCGTTTAGAAAAACCCGTCTCCCTGCAAAGACCGCGCAGAAATCACAAGAATATACACTGTAGCTCCCAGAAGGACATGTAAAAAAAAAGAGTCTCAAGGGAAAGCGAGTGCTGCCTGCCATGCGCCACGGCACGAACAGATGG
>Ga0179593_1272512_pt1 | contig 12044 bp, 14 predicted proteins | sample CZODoug2_1_08_16_FD_185931 | JGI IMG/M metagenome (GOLD analysis project Ga0179593, IMG submission 185931) | Vadose zone soil fungal communities from Angelo Coast Range Reserve, California, USA - CZODoug2_1_08_16fungal (PacBio error correction) | ecosystem: Environmental > Terrestrial > Soil >...
GTTACACATGAGAAGAGAAATGCGTTGAGAAAGGAAATTCGTGTGTAAAGACGGCAGGAACGTGGACGGTCAATTGGTGGTAGCGATTGCGGTCCAAACCGTATGGGCGGTACTGTGAGATCGAAAGGAAGAAACGACACGAAGGCTGCAGGGCAGGGAAAGGCACAAGAAACGTATGTCACCGGCAGAGCATCAATGAATTACCGATGAAAGTGGAAGGGGACTCCCCAATGAAAAAACTTAAAAAAAGAAGTGCCGGACCAGGAAAATTAGATGTAGAGTGGGAAGGGATGGCTAAGCGAGCGATTGGAAAGGTACTAAGAAAGAAAGAACAGTGGGCAAAGAGCAGAAACCTGAGTTGGTAGAGGAAATGGTCGGAGGGCGAAGATCCTGCATTGATGACACGAAATTGTTGAAAGTTAGGCAAGTAGTTTATCCGAGGAGACGAGTCCGGGGTACCGTTTCCAGAAAATAAAAAAGAGGCAATCAAAAACCAACAAGAAGAAAGGATAGGAAATGGATCAACGCAGCAAGCCAAAAAGGTAGCGTGAAATCAAGCAACCGCCAAGAAAAGGGAAAAGGGCAAGGAAAGATATTTTAAAAGGTCTTGCAAGGTTGGAAACCACTTAAGGGGAAAGACACCCAAGGGACATTCGGCGTGAGAACAGGTGAAAGGGAAAAAGCGGACAAAAACAAAAAAAAGCGGACAATGGTGAAGCGACGCAACCTGACAGAGCAAGGGGTGGGTAGTGTAGAGAGGGGAGACTCAAGACGCGTTGCCTCGTCCCAAGAAGGCCAACACGGGGCCGGAAGGCGGGTCTTTCTCAGCGCAGTAGCAAACGTCATGGAACTAGGTTTGCGAGGGGCCAAGCGTTCCGTTGGGGGTCAGAGAGGCAGGGGGATGGCTAGTTGTACGGCAAGCACTGAACACTCCTAGAGTGAAGAGAACCTTTTCAACGGGAGGCAGCCCACACGGTGGAAACGAAAGGAAAGAAGTATTCGCGGTCATCGCGCAGAGAAGTCGGAAAACTCCAAAAGAAAAGGGGGGAAAAAAACGGCCGGGGGGGGGGCATAATGACTTCCGTTCGAGCAAAGGCTCCAAGAAAGGAAAGGAGTTTATGGTCCTGCAAGGGAGGAAAAATCAAGCTCAGAGAAGGTAGGTCAGCAGTTGGGAACGAACCATCAGGAGGGAAGGGGGATTACCTGACAGAACAAGTGACACAAATGGTGTACAGGGGAGTGAAAGGGTTTCCGCAACGCAGGCTGACTCGAGAAAAGAAAAAAAGCCACCGGAGTCCACCAGCCACAACCGGCCACTCCGCGAGGTTTCTAAAAACAACCAGGGGAAGGGAAAAGAAGAGAGAAGCACAGGGAGGGTGCGGGGGGCAAAGTGTGTGTACGCAGGTGGGGAAACGGAGAATCGTGTGAATTCGATGCCAAGGCGTGGCGGAAACTTAAAAAACACCTGGGCTGATGCAGGGAAAGGGGGAACGGAAAGAGGAAGGTGGGTTCTTGAAAAAAGAAGACCTACTGTAGCGAAGGAACTTTAGGAGGAAGTACTCCACATTCACGTGCTCTTGCGGGGGGAAAGCAACGGCCCTAACCCACTTCAGCATGCGCGGCGATTTTCCACGCTGACGGGGAAGGGGACGGAACGAAGTACGTAATCGGGCTGAAAACGAAATCAGAGAAAGAGGGTCTCCCTGGGGCGGCAAAGTAAAAGGAAAAAGTTCTCAGGGTGCAAACCTCACGGGGTGAGGAGGGGAGCTTCGAAGACAACGGAGAACACCTCAAAAGCCGAATGATCAAAGAAAAGAACTGCTTGGATTGGAAAGAAAAATAAAAAGCCAATACAGGGCCGTGCTGCAGATGGAGGAAACCCGCTGGCTCCGTGGGGGACCAGGGGACTGCTGGGATATTCAAGAGAGGTATTCTCCTCAGAGAAGGAAAAAAAAGAACGGGTGCGAGTGGGACGAATTGAAAGGGGGGGGGGGCGCGATTGAATTCAAGCTTTTTTTTTGGTGCATGCGCTAAAGGGGGGGAAGTGGGGAGAAAAGCCAATGAATGGGGGGCGTGATAAAAGTATTAGCCGGCAGGAAAATATTCAATGGGGAGAAGTGGAAGGGTAGGGAGGTTTGCGATCAGCTTACGTTTATGGGGGTGGCTGAAAAATTGACTGAAAGTGGCGAGGTCATGGTGGATTGACTTCGTAGGGGTTCTGGAAACGAAAGGGCCGACATCTGCGGGCAGGAAGGAAAGATTACTCTTGGCAGGAAAAAGGGGGATCGGGCGTGGGGGCTGAATTCTCAGGATCGGAGCAACCGAACACCGGGACAAGCGACAAAAAAAATGCCGGAGGGACAAATGGAACACAAAAACAGGGGGGGAAACGCACTGGTAAGTCCCTTGAGCCTAAGTAAGCGCTTATTGTTCCAGGGAAAGCCAAAGGGGAAGACAAGCGTCTATGTTTCCTGGTCCGCTGGGTTCAGTAAGAATGGGAGAAGAAGGTGGGCTAGTTCCTCACTCCACAGCTCAGGAATCAGGAGGTGGGAGACGCGGAGGACGTGAAACAATTGGCGTGTCCCGGCGAACCGCGACTACCGGGAGCGTCAACACGTAAAAGGACCAAAACGAGGAAAGACGTCGCCGGGGACTCATTCTGGAACCATTTTCGTGTCGGCACGCAAAATCTGATTTTTGGGGGGGGGATGGGGAAGGGGAGGGGAGATGACTGGGGAGCAAAACGCTGAGGACCGAATGTAGAAGGTCTAAAGGAGCGGCGACAAATTGAGGAACGGGGGGAAGAGGGTGCAGTTTTTGCGATACAAACAGGTGCATTATTGCGCAAACGTCAATTATCATCGCAAAATCCGCGGACAGTGCTCAAAAAGGGGGGGGACGTCCTGTGGCGGGGGGGAGGATGTGCGGCGCCTCGGGAAATTTTGATCCTGAAAGGAAGGTGGGCGCAGGTTAAGCGAGAAGAACAAGGTCAAGGCTCTCGGATGGAAAGGGGCTGGTTTCAGGTCGGCGAACGGCACTGGAGAAAAAGTGGAATGGTGACGAAATAACGGTTGCTTTGTTTCGATCGGGACCAAAAGATGGATGTTGGACAAGCCGGGAGGGAAGATGAAGAGCGTCATTGCTGATCGGCAGGAAGTGCCGATAAGAAGAAAAGGGAAGGGGAAAAAAGAAAAGTTCAGGGGAGGGGGAGGGGGGAGGGGCAAGACGACTCCGCGCATGGAATTCCTAACTCTGCTTGATGGGAGTGCGGAGTGGGTGGAATGGGAATAAGGCTAGAAAGAAACATACAAGGACCTTGGAATCGGCATAAGGCGAAGGAACGGACTTTAAGCTTTTCTGTTCTAAAAAATGGGTCGAGAGCTGAGACACACTAGAAGAAAAGAAAACGCCGCGTTTCTGGATGCAAATCGGTGTTTGAGACGTTGGCAGTCTCTCAACCAAACACGAGGGAAAAAAGAGATGCAAATCAAAGCTAAAGGGGGGTTGGGGGGGGGGAGAGAAAAAGCGGGGGCGTTATCCTCCTTGAGAAAAAGACGTCAGACACCGAAATAGACAGAAGAGGAGTACGGAGAAGTTTGTTCCAAAGGACCAATTCAGGGGTGATGGGTGCTTCCGTCAGGAATGAGGACCAACCTCCGCAAAAAGAAAATCAAAGAAGAAGTGGGGGCGGGAAACCCCCATCTCGTAGAAAATCCCTTCTCCACATAATTTGAGTTAAAAGCAAAAGTAGTTCCGTGGGGGGCTATCAAATTCCATTCGAAACACGGATGCCGCGGGCCATAGAACGCTTAGGGAAAATAAGTCTGGTGAGCACAGAAAAGAAAAGTAAAGGGACGAATTAAGTCAAAGATCCGAAATTTCAATCTATTTCTCGGGGCTGAGTTATCGTCAGCCTGCCAAAAAACAATCCGAGAGAGAGAACGGGAGGGAAAAAAAAGAAGACCGGGAGGCACGGGGCCCGCACCGTGCGGAAAGGAGGGGGGCAACTGAAGGAGGTTAGCCTCTTTCGTCGAGGAAACACCAAATAGAGACACCCGCCACCGAGAGTCCATCTCCCTGTGCGGAATGCGCGCGTCTCACCATAAATGGGGGAGAAGGCAACGAATGCCATCATGTGTATACGGAAATTCGGGGGACACTTAGGAATTGACGCACCCGTTGTAGGGCCGCGATACTGAGAAGAAAGGGGGGGGGCAAAAAATTGCGGAAAGGATCTTTGCTTCGCAAGAAAAATGTAAAAAGGAAAGAAAAACAGCGAAGGCTGAGTGGATGGAGTCCTTTTTAAGAATTCAAAGGAGCAGATAGAACGGCGACGAAGGATCCTGGGAAGGAAGAAACGAAGGGACGCCTCACAGGGGAGACGCCCTGTCGGGGGTCACAAAAAGATCAAAGGGAGGAAGGGAAAAGACCGCTACTAGCAACTTTTCCTGATTAAGAATTAAACGGGCGGCGGGGTGACCGAAGACAAGGAGGGAAGACAGAGGGTACTGCAAAAAAAAGAAAAAGAAGGCCGGGGCCAGGAAAAAAATATATCGGAGTCGAGGTGCAAAATGGAGGTGTGGGCCCAGGAAAAAAGAAGCGTTACAATTAGGTCCTGAAGTCTACAAGACGGAGGGGGGGAAAAAGGGGGTGGGAAAAAAAAAGAAAAGAGTCCTTTTTTGGGGAAAAATGCGCACCTTTTGACGGCGTGCGCAATCTGCTGAAACCGATATTTCAAGAAACAGAAAAGGTTGTTAGTAGGCCTGGGGGAATACGGGAAAAGCCTCGGGGGGAGGAAATTAAATTTTCAGAGATCTCTACTTTTTAAAAACAAACAGAGCGATAGGAAATGGAGAGACACCGGAAGAACTTTAGAGAGGGGGAGAAGAAAAAAAAAGAAAAAAACGGCAAACAAAGTGCTTCTTCATTTGGGTAAAGGGAAGTAGAAGAACAAAAAGGCTTGGCGTTCGCAAAAGGATTTAGCTAACAAAAAAAAAAAGGGGGAAGGAAAGTGAAGCGGGAGAACCAAAGGGTAATAGTCAACTGGGTCAACCCGGCCTGTTTTGGGGCTGCTCAGGAAGGAAGAAATCAGGCAATGTGAAAAGGCGGCCCAGGGAGGGACGGCCCCAGGCGGAGCGAGCGGGCGGTCTCAAAACAGTCTAAGAAAAAAGACGGGGAAATGTACGGGACTAGGGGGTTTTAAAAATCGCCAAGCGTTCGTGGACGGCTTTTGCGTTTTGTCTAGGGAAAAGAACGGAAGGAGACGGTACTGCAAGGACGCGTTTGGGGAAATCAACTTTAAGGCCCGCCAAAGGGAGGAAAAAGAAAGAAAAGGGTCATGTTTCGACCGTCATCAGCCAAAACTATGAGAAAAAGTCCAATCATAAAACACAAAGAGGGGTGGGACCATCGCGGCGCATGAGAAGGGGCCGTTCTTTCAGCAGCGCCAGCGTAGTTCGAAAAGGGTCAGAGAGGTGAAGGATGTCTAAGAGGGGGGGGGGAAAACCATGTGAAATCGCTGGAAGGTCAGGGATGAACATCAAGGACGCCCAGGTGTCGGTGGTCGTAAGGGGTTGACCGCCACGTCATGACAGATGTCTAAAGCACAACCAGGGAGCAAAAAAAGGAAAACCGAGAAAAAAGGAGGGGGAGTATCCATATATCTCTCAATAGGGAGAAAGAGATAAGCAGCCGGGGGGGGAGGGGGGCCGGGGGGCTGTGCGGAATGTTCCATCAAAACTGGATGCAGGAGAAAAAACGAAAAAAACGGACACCTGGGCGAAGTGAGTCAAAATTACTGGTCATCAGGGGAGGACCTGGGTAAACGCTTATACATACTTAACGGGTCCAGGAATTTTTTGCCGCAAGCCATACATTAAAGGAACGACTGGAGCGGTCAGGAAAGACGGCCCTTCAGCAGGCCGAGAGTGTTTGATGACGGACAAGATTGAAGGAGAGGGGCGGGAATGGGACCGGCTGATGATCTATCAAAAGATAAAGTGAAAAGTTGTAATCATTTCCCACTCGTTTTGAAAAAAAAGGGAGGGCAGGAAGTGCTCCTTGGCCGGACAACGAGCAAAGCACGATCTTCCACCGAGACGATTTTTTGGGGGGTAAAAAGAACAGATTCCAGAGGGGGGGAAGAAAGATTCAGAATTCGCTTGTAAAGAACCTCGAGGACCGGGTGGCGGCGGGAAAACGACAAAAGAGACCTACGACCGGGAAAAAACGAGAGTTCCTTGGACGATGGGAACGGTGACATTTCTCCCCTCTTTTGTTTGGGGGGGTGCACAGAGATCAAGTAAAAGGTTTGACGAAAGACGAAAAAGGGGTGCTTGATGAAGGAGAGGGAAAAAATATCGGGCAAGAAAAAGGGAAGGGACGGGGGGGGAATTCCAAAACAGTTTTTTTGTTCGTGTCTGCTACATTGCCCAGGAAGGGAGAGGGTCCGGTGGATTGAAGAAAGTCAGGGAAATTGGTGAGGAACGTGACCGGCCGACGCCTCTTACGTCTCTAAATAAACGTAGGAGAGCCGGGGGGCGGAAATATCAGAAGTACTCAGGAGCGAGGGGCTCCTCCACACCTGCGCATGCACGAACACAAAAGGACAGAATGAAGCAGAGGGGTCACAAACGGTGACCTGCGGTATACTTATGCCTAGTCATAGTCGCTTTGTTCATGGCAAATCCAAAAGAAAGGGAGACTCAACCTATCCTAGTTTCCGTTCAACTTGCGAGGGGGGCCGTGGGGTCCTGGAACGGGAAGTGGCGAGTTTCAGCCTCCAAGGAGTCGAATAGGAAGTTGGTGCAAGATAAACAGGACGAGAAAAGTTCAAGCCGAAGGGAACTGACGCGAAAAGAAACAAGGGGCATGTAGCTTACCACTTCGACGTACAAAAGAAGGAGGCACGGACTTCGCAATGATCATCTGGACAGGGATTTCGTCAAAGGACAGCCTTCGATTGGGGGTTGAGGTAACGGAGAAGGATGTTCGAATCAACAGCTGAGGGAACCGAATTTGGACAAGAACGTGGGATGGGGAAAGTATAGGGCGCAGACAAAAGTGCGGCAAATAGAGAGGCAGAATTTTTCGAAAAGGGTCTCGCGCCAATAGAGGGGACCAGACAGAGAGTAAGGAGACAGGTGAAGAAGATGGCAAAATCACTGGGGAGGTTAAGGAAGTTCGTCCTCTAAGAAAAGAACGGAAATTTTCGAGCGCACAAATGCGGGGGGACGGTGGGGGCATGATTCAGGCTCGGTCGCTTTCTCGATCTCTTGCGAGGGGTTGTTTAGAGCAGAGACTGTCACTTCTTCCAATCTTTGAGGGTTTGACGAGAAGGGGTGCAGAAGTTTTTCTTCCCGTGAGGATTGGGTTCTCCAAAGGAGGGGGGAAAAATCGCGGGGAGTGGGCAAAGAGGGCCGAAGGCCTGGATAATTTCGCCATTTGAGTGAAGCCTCACGGAAATATTGGCCAACGAACATGGCGTTGCGGGGCGCACTTTCGCTCCGAGATGGCATTCCGCCACAAACCTCTGGCAAAACTTGGGAAAGACGGGTAGGACTTGGGGGGAAAGTCAGCACGAGGGATTAAGCACCACTCCCACAACTAGGGCAGCAATGGACTAGCAATCGATGGGGTAAAGGGGAGGGGTCTGCCTGTTTCGAGGCTGAGAAAAACGGCGCGATAAAACCCTGAGGCTGCCCAACACAATTCGGTGTTGGCCGACTCAACAAGGGGGAAGGAGAAGAAGAAGAAACACGATCAAGAAAAGGGGGTTTTGGGTTGGTCAAATAAAACTCTTCGGATGCCCGTTGTAGCAGCTATAGAAAAGAAAAAAAAAAAAAAGGAGTAACAGTCGAAATGGATCGGAGGTCTGCCGATGAAAAGTCGGGTGTGCTTCCTCGAATGTGACACATTGCCCCACCAAGAAAAGATAAAATTCCAGAAGAAGAGTGTAAAAATACCCATTCCTTATCGTAAGGCCAAAAAGGGGATCCTGCCGCAAACAGAAAACGGTCACGATCAAATATTCGGACCATTCGAAACCGAAACTAAGAAAACAGAGAAACCGGAGCGGGGGAAAGAACTTTAGCCTACATCAACCCACTGAAAACTCATTAGCAACCTTTAAAAAGTTAAAGAAAGTGGAGGCAAGGTCAAGGTGGGGAAGGATTAGAGGGGGAGACAAAAGACCCTCGGAGAAGAGGGACGAACGCGCCGAAACTGGAGAAAAAAAGCAAAAGGGGGCGTCCACGAATTGGGGAAAAAAAAAAAAGGGGGGAAGTAGATTGGACGCAGATTTTCTTCGACGGAGAACCCTATCTAACCACCCGCAAAAAAGGGAGGCGTCCATCGCCCAGAAACGGGGAACGAATAAGTAGAGCCATGCTCATGGAAGAATGGTCACAGGGGGGGGCAATGAGCAAAATTCGCCCCAGATAAACGTGACGGCAAACGTTTTCGCCGCTAAATTAAATCCGCCGTCTTACAAAGGGGGGCAGGAAAACTACGTGCGGACGTGAAAAAAACATTCATGGTAGACCAGCAAACCACCCCCAATCTAGGGCGGGAGTGATGCGGAAGTAAAGAAAATGCAAATCTGCAAGAGGAGACGGCGAACAATGCGCCCTTATTGGGGACAGAATCGACCAGGTAAGACTCGGGCGGTCTCCCTAAAAGAAGACAAAGGTTCGAAATTCAGAAGGCAAAATCAGGGGCATCAACTTTCCTGATTGGAAGGAGGAAACGGTTGCGGCTGGGGAACGAATGCGGACAGGAAACCCAGAGCACGGCAGAAGGGAAAAAAATAGATGGGGGAGAAAGAATTTCTCTTGAAGGGGGTCCATGAAAAAGCAAGGAAAAGGAAAGGGTAAAGGAAGGAAGGGAAGAAAATAAGAGTCAACCGTTTTGACCATGCTCACCTGCTTTGTGGGGAGGAGGAAAAGGGGGGGCGGATTTCTCAAGTCCTGATAATCATAGGGGGCAGGAAAAGAGTATAACTAAGTTTTTGAAAGGGGGCAGGTAATATTAAGACAGAAGGAAGGAGGGGAGGCCGGGGGGGGTGGGGGGGGGTTAGTTTCAAAGAACCACTGAAAGGTAAAAAGAAAACGATAGGAAATGTCGCCGCCAACCTCAAAAAAACTGGGAGAGGGTCAAAAAAACACACCAAAAAAAAGAAAAAAGGGGGGGCAGAAAAAGATTTTTCTGGGTCATGTGTGAACTTATCAGAACACGCCCAAGCCATTTCGCCGTAACTGGGGAAGAAAGAAAAACAAAAGCGGACGAAGGGAAGAGGAGAAAAACTTTTGAAATCATGCACCGGCCCAAATTTTCTTGTACGGCTCAAAGAGGAGGGAAAAGCCGCAGAGGGGGAAATTGACCAACCCGCCGGGAAAAACCCGAGGGCAAAGCTCTCTCAGAAAAGGTCTAAAATCTTCCATTTTGAAAAGATTTCAAATCTCCAAGCATTAAACGGTAGAGCGGCTGTGGGGAGGGGGTGGGGGGGGAGGACGTCGGCCGGAAAAGGTAAAGGGAAACGCGTGGACGGGAAATTTTAACCTGAAGACCAAGGAAGAAATACTCCCGAAGAAGGAAGGGAGGGCCGAAATCGCCATCCATTACTATAGGAACCAGTCATCAAACTCACCAAAGAGGTAAAGGACGCGCCTGCTGAAGGGCCGGACGTCAAAAAGAGAAAAAAGTGGGGCACAATGTGTATGTCCTGCTTGCGGAACGATTCCATTTCTCCAACGAGGGGAACAAAAGGGCAGAGATGGCCTGGGGGGATTTCCTACAAATTCCCCATGTTTCACGGTCGGTGAATGTTTTGAACGGGAAAGGAGAATCAGGGATCGATTAACAGATGCTCCGCCAACCGCGTGAAACAAGGCCCAGCCAAAGCAGCAATGAAAGAAAGAAAACACAGGTAGGGGGAGGGAGGGGAAAAAAGGGGGAGAGAGTAAATGCAGACTTGATTTGAGGACTTTTTTTTACGAAAGGGTGCGCGAAAAATCGTGTGTCGGCAGCCGAAATGGTCGGAAAGCACGGGTTACCACGGGCGAAGGGAAGGAAGGAAAGAAAAAAAGGAGGAGATCGAAAAAAAGGGTTCGGGTACTCTTATACGGAATAGGGATACGTACTTTTTTCAGCAAAAAGCATCCAAGGTCAAGGGGCAGGATGGACGGGGAAGGAAAGACGGCCCGGAAATTCCGCTAAAGGGTCACATCGCTGTGAGTGGGCTGACCCCGATTCGAAGAGGCTTTCAGAGACCAGACGAAAGGAACGCCTTGAGGGATGGAAGGGGAAGAAGTTGGCAGCAAGTAAAAAGTGAGAGTGCCAAAAGATCTTGCTTTGAAGGAGGAGACTGACGGCCGACAAAGGGAAAACCAATCAGATCTTCCCGCATGGGGGCATTTGAAAATCACGAAAGCCGTGCGTCTAACGAGTGATAAAGAATACTCTCACAGGGGACGGGGGTGCCTTCGAAGGAAAGCAGCGTGAAGAAAAGGCAGGAAAATAAAAAAAAACTGAGATGGGAAGGCTGTGGCGTGGCGCGTGTGAAGGAACGTCCGCTTTTTTTGTTTGGGGGGATGAAAAGGGGACGGGTGCAGGAAGGAATTGCATTGGTCGGAGACGAGTAACGGGAACATGCAAAAAAGAAATATTCTGGGCTGACCTGTTGCCGGGAGACGGGGTGAGGATTTAACGTTCCTGGTGGCGGGGTTCTGCAACATTTCCTGAAGTGAAAAAAAATGTGATTGCCTAAAGGGGCCGAGGGGGTGATGAAACGGTACCGGGCAGCAGTCCTTCGTCATACGGTATGACAGATACAACCTTGTTTCGATGCAATTCAGGAGAAAATTAGGAGAAACCTTACATCGGTAGGAGCGACCCAAAAGTCAAGAGGGGAAAATAGGGGGAAAAAAGTGACATCAAGGCTGTATATGCACTAATTCGAGGTAAGTAGGTCAGGAAAAATCCTACGAACAGCTACCCGTCTATTTTTCAAACCGGCCAGGGACAGATGGGGGTAAATAATTCTTCAGGAAGGAGGGGGAAAGGCCGGACGCAAAAGGCACATTCGTACAGATTGCTCCGCGCGGAGACTAAAAAAACGGATTGGGGAGAGGGTAAGGGCGACAAAGAAAGAAAACTACATGGAATGCATTCGTACCAAGAAATGAAATTCAGGGGGACGCGGTCGAGTCGGCAGGAGTATTTTCCAACAAAAGCAGCATGCTGGGGGGTGGGCCTGACGATGGGATATGACTGGGTGCTCTAAAGCAACTTCGTCCTCAATTTAGGCAAAGGCTGATCTTAATTAAGGGAGGAAAAAAGGTGGGAGGACACAGGGTCGGACGAAGGCGAGTTTTTCGATACCAAGGGGCATTCGTTGACAGGAACGAGCATGTGAGAGCAACGATGGAAAAAAAGACAGGTCTGGGCAGGGACGAATCACATTGATGGGGGGGGGGGGGGGTGCGGGGGGGTCGAGAAGTGGAGAAAAAAAACGCGTAAATGGGCGATCCGAAAAAGTGAACATCCAGTATTCGGGAGAGTTCGAATACGGCTTCTCTTGCTATACGGAGGACGAGTGCTTGGTTGCAGGCAGGAAAGACGCATGCACTGCACTTATCGAGTTAACTTTCAGGAAGACCGGGACGAATGATTTTCGTCCGTGGAGTAATGAAAAAGAAGGTCATGGGACAAGCAAGAGGGTTCTGTCAGCAATGGGCCGCGTCAGTGGAAGAGGAGGTTCGAGGAAGGGGTTGACCCGATAAAAAGAGGGAAAATATTTGCTCCGACGAAAAAAATGAGGGGGGGAAAACAAACGTTCACTCGCGCATGGGGAAGAACGGGGGCACGAGGCTTAGGTGTGTAAGAGGGTCATTCGGAAAAACAACGAACCCACGGACGGGGGGAAATCAAGAGAATCTACGATCCATCGACAATGGAAGAAGGCTTTGGCTGCCTGTTCGCTAGGAGGGCTAAAAAGGAGGCGATCACGCGAGTTCTGGCAAAAAACAATTCGTTGGGAGGTTGGC
>Ga0179593_1396970_pt1 | contig 12044 bp, 7 predicted proteins | sample CZODoug2_1_08_16_FD_185931 | JGI IMG/M metagenome (GOLD analysis project Ga0179593, IMG submission 185931) | Vadose zone soil fungal communities from Angelo Coast Range Reserve, California, USA - CZODoug2_1_08_16fungal (PacBio error correction) | ecosystem: Environmental > Terrestrial > Soil >...
AAAGGGGTGGAACCTGGCAACTTTCACGTGCTGCCGGAAGTGAAGTAGGGGGAAGGGGGGAATAGCTGGGTGAGAACTCTGCCGATAATGGAATAGAGACAGCGTTGTAATCCATCAGCGACTCGAAATCTGTCCGCTGCGGGAGCGTCCGGTAAGATATTCGCCGGCAAAAACCTGAAAGGGGGGAAAATTAGGGGTCTAAAAGGCTGGGATAGATTTTCAACTCGAAGGGAGATGGCGGTTTTGCGAGGCACCTTGTGGTGGAGTCCCGTACACCTACGCAACAACGAAAAAGGATAAATTGCTATTAAAGGGGGGGCGATACTCGCAAGAAGATGCTTCCATCTTTCTTTGTTCCAGAAAAAAGAAATCTCAGGAAAAGCCAGGGGGTCAATCTTGCTCGGCATCTCGAAAGGGGAAAAGAGGACTCTGCCTGAAGAAAAAAAAAAAGGAACGCGATTCCGAAGTGGGAAGAGGACATTCAGTGTCCTCCAAGTATTATCGGGATTGTGGCAACGTGCTGAGAAAGCTCTTTTCGTCAAGTCGAACCTGTAAAAAGAGCAACCGGCAATAGAGAGGCTGGTAACAGCGCGGGTCAGGTGCTTTTGGGCCGGATGCTAAGGGAGGGGGTGGGGGGGAATTCGCGGACTTCGATCAGCGAAGGCAGGAAAAGCAGAAGGACCGATAAGGGCGCGTCTTTTCAGTAACAACTCGAGGACGAGTGGACACCATTCGGGAGAACAAGGGAAAGGGGGGGGGGGGGGGGAAATCGGGGTCAAACTTCAAAAGTCAAACAAAGGGGCTCCTGTCACTCTCTCAGGTAGACACTCTTGCAACTCGAATGGTGAAGGAATGAGGGATCCTGGGGGGGGGGTATGGGGGTCATTAGCCGACAGTCAAGAAAGCAAGGGAATATGAAGTCGCCGACTTGAAAGGGGAAGATACTTCCGTGGAAAGGGGGGGACACGGCGGCTTTCGTTCAAGGAAAGGGAGTTGTAAGAGCAAGGGGTAGGGGTAAAGGTAGGAGCCCCGGCTTACGAGAAAAGAAACGCTCGTTAGTTGGACTCGGGGGAAAAGAAAGGAACTTAGGCTCAATCCAAGAATTCCCTGGGGACGAAAAAAGGAACGACCAGGCTTTGGAGTAAGGGAGAGGAAGATTGGTGGCGGTGGGTGTTCTGCCATCATCCTACGGGGACATTGAAACAAAATGGTCGCCGTTCAAATTATGGAAGGGAAACGGGGGCCGAAAAAGCCGGTGGCCAGCAAAAACGACATTCTATTAAAAGGTGAAATTCTCGAAAAATTCCATTAAAGCAGGGGGGGAGGGTCTTTTCCAACAGTGGACGGGAGGAAGGTTGGAAATAAAGGGGGGGGGGGGGGCAATAATCATGTTGGAAAAGAAAGCGTTTCTGGCGCTTGCCAAAACACACCCACTGGGGGAAGAAAACCGATTTTACACTAGCTTCTTGGGGGACCTGACAGCAGGTTGACAGGCCGTCAAGTGTTAAGAGGGTGATGGCTCGGGCGCCGCGGCATCGTTGCTAATCGAAAGGAAAAAGCCGGGGGGTTGGGAAATGAAGGGGTTATGCTGGGGACAAGGAGAGGTACAAACACACGATCGAATCGGCGTCGAGGGGGAAAAAAAAGGGGAAGTATTGCCGACAAAAAGGGGTGTGGGGGGATATTGGGTTTCCTTTCGGGGGTACCAGCGCTCGGGGAGGATCAGCAGGCGGTTGGGGAACGGAAGAGAAAGAAGTATGGAACAACACAACCATTAATTTTGACCCAGGGGAGTTTAATTCCTGTAGCAGCAGGACCGAAGGGTGAAGGGAACCCACATTCCCAGGGAAAAGGGGCAGCTGTCCCTGCGAACAATTGTTGAAGAGGAGCAAACATCTGGAGCGAAGAAGGTAGGAGTGGATTACACTCAATCTGCCCAATTAGGGGAAAGTCCATCCCGCATCTGGAGAAGGAAGACGGGGGGGAGAATCTAAAGGCACTGTACCCGAGGAGACCGAAGATGGTTTCTGTAGATCAATCGGAAAGAACTGGTGTACGGAGGCCATCGAGAAAAAAAAAATTCCGTGAGGCCTTGGGAAAGGAGGCCACAGCCGTTACCGGGGAGGGGGGAAAAAGAAAAGGAGTTCTTACGAGAAACCTCACATTGGACTGGTTCAAAAAGGGAAAGCGCACCAGCAGCACAGCGACGCCGGACTTGAGGGGGGGGGGAGAGTCTTGGGGGGGGTATCGAAGGGGTTTGGCTTAAAAAAGAAACGAAGGCGGTCTGGAATGAGGGCGATCAACAAAGGTGATCCGGAAAAAGAAGGGAAAAAAAGTTTCGCCGGACATGGACTGGGGACAGACAAAGGGGTCTCGAACCCAACAACACGAGGAGGAAGGAAGGAGAAAAACAAAGCTGTTGTCTCACAAAAAGAAAAATTCCAAGAGATTGGGAAAAAAGGGAGCAGTGTCATGACCATTACGCAAAGTGGTTTGGAGAGTTGACGTCACCTTGTTCAATCGATCAACAACCTGACTTCTCCAGGCCGGCGTTACGCTGACTAAGTGTTTCGAGGACGCCAAGGAAATTCAAACCGGGGAAAAAGGTGAAGTAAGAACAAGATCGTGACCAGGCTGAGAGGGGATTAACAGTCACCGGCTGTGCGATGGAACAGTAACTAACCTCCGCGAGGGGGAAATAGAACGTTTGAAACCAGTCTCTAGAAGAGATGCAGTCAAAAAAACCCGGGGCAGGAAAAGATACAGACGGTCAGATTCGCCAGTCGCCTCGGAGGAAAGGGAAAAAGAGGGCATGTTGTTGGGGGGAAAGACACCGCCACCTAGTCTGTACGAGAGGCGGGCAACTGTCAGCTTGAAGTTTTGGGCAACAAGGCGCGCACTCCTCCCGTTCTGTGAATGTGGGCACAAAAAGGAGAAAAAAAGTTCGACAGGAGGATCAGTAAAAGCTGCCACCACTATTCTTATGTGTCATATAATTGGGGGGAAGTAGCAGGCATCTTTCGCGGTAACGCCTTCAGGATTCCAGGGAGAAAAAAGGAATATTGGTCATCAAGGAAGAAATTGAATGGGTTCGGGACTCGGGCCCTTCGCAACAACCTGTCGGACGATCAGGTTGGAAAGGAGTTGTAGGGTGGAAAGGAAGCGTGGACCGGGACAAATACAAAAAGAATAGTTCGTCGATAGAGAAGTCCCGAAGAGAACAGGGGAAGATCAACGCACTCATAGAAAAAAGGGAAAACTCGAAGAATCAACAGGATGTAAACTTCTAGTGCAACATGCCGGGTGTCTGGCAAACCTTTGGGAGAAGAATAAATGTAACCGGCAAGAAAAAAACAGGTACGCTCACTAATGCCACAAGGAGACCTTCAGCACGACGTTGATCGCTATTGCTGTTAGAGGGGAGTGGGGATAAGGGAAAAAAGGAAAATTTGGGGAAACTATAAGTGGTTGGGGGAAAAAACCTGGGGGCAGGCTGGGTCCCAATGTCAGGCTCCGCGACGGAGTCTAAAAAGGGGAAACAGGGAATGTCACCGTCTTAGAGAAAAAAGAAAGGAAAAAACTACACAAAGATAATCTATTGACCGGAAAAAAAAGCATTAGGTGTCCTGGCGTGGGCGAGTAAAAACTTGAAAAAAAGGGGATGTGCCCGGGAAGGGAAATAGACGAGTTCCAACTACCGAGCGTTGTGACGTGAGGTAAGAACTACGAAGCAGTCAAAGGAAGCACCCGGAAATAAAAAGCTGAACCCTTGGGGGGTGGAGGAAGATTCGTCATTGCAGGGCAAACGAGTCGAACAGAACCGCCTAAGGCAAGTCGGCGACTTCTCAAAAGATCTTGGGCAACTCATGACGGCATAAAGAAGAGGAGAAGTACAAAAACTGTCGATGCCGCCAATCCGATTACAAAGCAGGAGTGGAAGTAAAGTGGGGGGAATCCCTGTGGCCTAAAGATCGAGAAAAAGGGGTGAATTTGCGCATAAAGGAAAAAAAAACGTTTCGACCAGGTGGCGAGGGACCTGAAGAGGTTGGGGGGGGGATGGAAAGGAGCGTAAAGAAGCTGCGGGAGTGAGGCGCTGGATCTCAGTCTGAAGAAAAAAGACATTCCGGAACAGCGTTAAGGGGGGAAAAAAAAAGCCTGATGAAAAAAGGGGTTAACAGGCAGATCTGGGTCCGGTGCTTTCGAAGCCCCAAGACGGGTGAAAAAGCGCGGCATGAATAAAACTAATAAAGGAGGTGGAGATCGGTCGAATTGTAAAGGGAAATACGACTATATTTATTCAGTTCGAGAACCGAGAAGGGAGACAACCGAAGGAGGGGGGAAGACTGAATAAGGAAGGGAGCCATGAGAGCCTGAAAAAGAAACCGACTAGCTGGTTGGCCAGGAGATAAAACCAAGGAGAGACAAGGAGGGAAGTCCCAAGGCTGGGAGAGTAATACGGATACCTAGTCCAGGGTTCCTAGGACACAAAAAAAGGGGCGACAGTCTTAATTCGGGAAAAATATCCAAGCAAGAGACCCTCCTCTTGAGGGAGGGTTTTCGCCCGTATGCTAACGAAAAGGGACCGGGACGCCAGCTGCGGCAAAAAGCCGCTGCTTAAGTCCTATGGGAAAAGGGAGAAAAACCAGCTTCTGTCGAGGATGGGGGGGAAATCAGGTGACGTAGTACCACGAAATGCCCTCCCTTCGCGCGAACTGTCCGTGAAACCGGCCAACACTCGAACATATTGACAAATAGAGAGGGGGGGGGGGGGGGGGTACATTCAGCTCGCTCGGGGGAGGAAAGGGAGTTTTAAAAAGGGGGACGTAAGAACGGCTGCCGGGATACTTGTCCCCAGAATGGTGAAAAGCCAGCGGCTAACGAAAAAAAGAGTCTGTGGGGAAGCGAGCGACGGACTAGCATTAGAGGCGAAAAACATTCGGTTGTGTGAAGAGGCGTAGGGTCTCAGCTGGTCAAGAAAATGGATGGCCTCTGTATGTCAAGGGAACAAGGGGTGATCGTTTTATCCGTAAGGAAACCGACGCCTAAAGGGTAGGGTAGCTCTCCTGGAGGAGGGGGAGGGGCCTAAACAGGCCTCAAAAGGATCGGCCAAGTGCGGGGTCAGGCAAACAATATCACTGCGCCGAGGAAACGTTCATGAAAAAAGGTCAGGCTCTCCGTTGAGAATTCATCTGCCTATCAAAAGAAAAATGACTATTTGGGAGATTAGTGAAAGCAACGGAAGGGACGTACTCTTGCGGTGGACGGGGGGAAAGGAATTTCTTTCAAAATGAAGGGACAACTGGCTAAAAAGAACGAACCGGAAAAAGGATATGACTGACTTAAAACCCTCGCTGTTCAGCAGTGACCGGGGGCGATGCTGGTTCATGAAGGGAGGGTGGGGGCTTCACATATAACGGGAAAGAGGGCGAGCAGTACCTCCGAGCGCCTCTCTTAACGGGCGTAAGTTTCCGGTTGAAGAAAAGTAGCCGCGCCACCAGGCGGCGAACTCCCGTTCGTTTGGGTGGGGAGAAAAAAGAATTGGCAGAAACGGGCCTTATCCAAAGCCAATGCCGAAAAACCAAGCCACGCCTGCGGTCGTACTCTCAGAAAAAGAAATTTAAGTCTTTGAGATGTAGTTTACGCGCGAGGCCGGAATGAAGAAGCACTAGAGTCGACGTGAAAAACGATCGGCGGAGGATAAGTTCATGACTCCTGGGGAAGCCCTGACATTAAAAAAAGCTACCTTTCCCCAAAGTGGAAGGTGTGAAGCTTTTGGACCTGGTTGAGGAGGGAAGGTGAGCCCTAGGAAATGGGGCGAACGTTCACAACAAACAAAGGGTGTTAATCTCGAGGGAACTCATGAAACGAACATTCGAGAGGGCTTACTGCGGGAAGAAAACCAAAATCTTTGGGAGAAAGGGAATTATATTTGTGAAAGGTATGTGATTTGGTCAGATCAGGGTTGACATTTCTCAAAAGGGGGGGGGGGGCCACTTGCCTTAGTTTGTCCGATTTGAGACACCACGCTGTGGGGCTGGGAACTGCGCGGGAAACAGAATTCATAGGGGAAAAAAAAAAAACGGCTTGGGGAAGTCTAACTCTTCCCATGAAGAGATTATGAGTGCCAGAACAGTCCACGGGTGAGAGTTGTGGCGGTAGGAAGAGAAAGGGGTTGGGTATTCCGTGGGAGATGGGGGCGTTGCCCGAAAAACAAACACGTGACGCACAACTAGTTTGCAACTGGGAAAAGTCAGGGGACGGAGGGTCGGAGTTCGTTCAAGGGGAGAAGTGCAGGGGGGGGGGATCGTCAGCGCTGTTGACTGAAATCTCACGAAACTAACTTTGGTTATGGGGGACCGGAAAACGGGTTACGAAAGCAAAACGATCAACGTCAAGAAAAAAACACGACGAAAGAGCTTCGTGTGCGCCGAGGAGGAGTGCCAGACAAATTTATATGGGTTCTAAATGGAAGCGTGAATCGGGGCAGGGAAAAGGGGACAGGAACTGAAAGAATGCAATAGTTAACTAACAACAACCTCTTCACCTTGCAGAGGTGTCCTGGCCTGATCGAGTGAGGGTAAGGTGAACGAAACAAAGGAAAAGGAAGGAAGAAGAGAGGGCAATGTCATTGTGCGCCAGAATCTACTGGCCCCTCAGTTGCTGTATCGAACACTCAGAGGAAAAAACCCGGCTGGTCAGCGGGACCATAAAAACTCGATACGGTAGAATCGGCGAAGAGGAAATGCACTGTAACAGGGATTAATGACCGGCGAGAGTAGCAAGCATGAGGAGGGAGAGCCACATTGTGGAAAGTTCAAAGAGACGCGGAGTTGGAGGCCGTTACTACCTCGGCCACATCCGCCACGTCGCGAAACAAAAGCAGGTTACTAACTTGTCGTAAAAATCGGGCGACAGCAAAAGGGGGGGGAGGGAAAAAGGGGGCACCCAAAAAGAAAATTGTGAAGCGTCCTAAACGCCGGGGGGGAGGACATGGGAAGCTGACGGGAGGGGTTAAGATCGCACAAAGTGAAGGAAAAAAAAAGGGATGTCTAAGGGACCTGATTCGGGGAGCAAACAACACCGGACTTAATCAAAAAAAAAAGGAGTTCGTCAGTGGGCAGAACTCAAAAGACTGGGATTATCTCTCTGCAGAACATCATCATAACACGGGAGTTAGGCTTGTAGAAAATGGAGCTACTGCGATAAACCAAAAACAAAAACAGAAAAGACTACAAGGTTGAGGTACAGGGGAATAAGACGGTTCATGGATTTCCTATCCAGGGGGGGCGCCCCCGGATCAGGAGACCTAACCAGTTGAGGCTTGATGGGGGGCCTGCGTGCGTCGGCAATCCTTTCGCTTAGAAGGAGAAAGGGAGGAGGTTAGCCAGATTTCCCCGGGGGGGGTCGGCTGGGAAACGAAAAAAAAAGTTAATGGCGGGGTTGACGAAGAAAGTAGAACAAAAAAAAAAAGGTGGGGGGAAACCTTTTCGCGAAAAAAAACCAGTGGGGCCGGTGTTAAGAAGAAGGGCAACCCCTTACTGAGAGAGTTACGAAGTGGAAACCGTGTATCGCGAAGGAGATTCGCTGACTGGGCCACAGAACCATCGCGAGAAAAAACTCGGTTACATGGGCATTTCCCGCAATATCTAGAAAAAATCAGGTGAGGAACACGACTAAGTGTTTCAGATTGTGGGAGAATCAAACCCACCTCTATTCTTAACTCGGGGGGCAAATAAAGGGGGGGGGCGCAAGGGGGGTCAAGTACACGAGTCGCGCCACTCCAGTTGGTGAATTTTGGGGCAAGGTTGAAAGGTACGTTTCGTCAAGGGCTAGAATTCCTTGGGAAAGGAGCCTATTTATGGGGTCCAAAGATGGGTAGGGGGGACTAATGAGATCATTCAGCAACCGCCGGAGGGCAAAAAACAAGGTCCCCAGAAAGGGGATTTGAAGAAAATTAAATACTATCTTTGTCAGGCATCGACGTCAAAAAGAAAAACACGTTCGCATGCGTTTGGCTCGTACGGGACAGTTGATCGGGGGAAACATCGTAACTCTACAGAAAAGGACCCCTAGGGTCTCGAGATGAGCAACGACCGAAGCGACAACACACCTGTCACGAACTCGATAAACTCAACCTAAGGTAAAAGGAAAAAAAAGTAAAGTGGAGGGGGCACCGTTGTGGGTTAGGGAATACGAAAGAAACTGTTAAAACATGGGGCAGTACAACATAGACGAAACGATAACCCTTAAAAAGGGGAAGGGAAGAAGAACAATCGATTAATGGGAAAAGGGAAACCGGGATCAGTTAAAAAAGCAGGTTTTTCAATAGATGTCACGCCTCAGTGACATCATTGAGGGGGGGGAGGCCGCCTCAAATCTTAGAAAAGGGAGGGACAAGAAAAACAGAGGGGTAGGAGAAGTGATGAGACAAGAAGGAAATCAACCTAAGCAACAAGGACCTTCTATTCAAAGGAAAAAAACTCGCCTGGGGGTCAGAAGTAAAGGGCAATGAATAAAAGAGGAGGGGGGCTCCTTCAGGGAAAGGTCTCGATCAGTCCAACAGACCTGCCCAAGGTGGAAGGTCAGGGGGCTCAAAGCGGGTCAAGAAGCACCCAAAGATTTGAAACCCAAGCTGACCCTTTGGGGGGGGGAGAAGGCCGCATGGGGGATGTATGTTCGCGGGCATTACCTGCAAGGCAAGGTCGGCGAACGTTTCGGAAGGTTGAATTCCCCGGAAGACGCGCGTAAATCAATCGAAAGAGAGGGGAGCTGCCGTACCATCTCGATTTAAGAACGGAAGGGTTGGATTACTAAAGGGGACTGGAAAAAAATGGCCTACGGCAAGCTGCTGCTGGGGGTGTGAAGCCAGCCGAAAAAACGGATGAGAAAAGGGTGGAGGAGGAGATAAGAGTTGATTCGCCAAAACGACTGACGCGGGGAGAGAGGCATGCGGAGTTACTTGCGGGCCGCTGATCGGGAATTCTAGGGCGAAGAACAAAAAGGACATTCCGAACAATCCGTACTAAATGTCAGAACGATGGGACAGCGAGGGTAAGAGGATCAGGGGTTAAGTTCTCTGAAAAGCCCCAGGGGTAGGCTGGGAAAGAGGTCATCAAGAAAAAGAGAAAAGATAATTTGATTCTCAGGGGCCGGAATGGGGAACTAATAAACATTCGAATCAGGCTTTTCGTGATCGTTTCTCGCAGCAAAAGTCAGCGGGGATCTGAAGAGCACAGAGGAAAGGGAAGAAAGGGGATGGTTAGAGTCTAGAACGGAACCAACAGAGGGGGCCCGCAGGGGTTTTATTGGCGATGAAAAGCAAGGAGTAGCTAGACCGAAGGTTGATCGTGTCCTACTTCTAAGGAAAAAGCGGTTTGAAAGTACACAAACCGACGACAGCGGATAGTGAATATATCCCAGCCTAGACGAACCGGAAACCAAAAAAGCTATTTGTAGGGAAGAAGATAAGAACCCTGTCGGCCCTCAAAAAAGCCGGCGGTCTGGGGGGAATCTAGGGATTTGTGATACCAAAAGACTACGGGTACAAGGCAGCCGGGGGACAAAAGGATGAACCCGGCTAGAAGGGAAAAAAAGGGAAAAGGCTCGCGAAGCAGATTTTAAAAAAAACAGGGGGAAAAAGGCAAATCTGGGACTCCAACACAAGAAAAAGAGAGCAGGGGCCGGAAACTTCATCGGAGGAAGCCGAGGGGTCATTTCACGGGTTGTTCCTACGGGGAACCGGAGACCAGGGGAAGAACGCGTTGTATCCACGAAAGAGAGGGGTAACAAAAGAACTTTTTGCGCGCGAGCCGACAGAGGGAAAAAAGGCGAGTTCAGGGTGTTTGGAAAACGAGCACAGCCGAGTCAACCGCGGTGGTGTAATCGTTCAGGCGTTGGGGGTGCGATGCAAACAGCTGGGGTGGGGGCTCAGGGGGTACAACCGAAACGCGGATCGCCTTGCGAGGTATAAGACGAAAAAAAAAAAAAATTAGCAGGGCCCCTAGGCAAGGAAAGGGGTACTCTTAGCTCATGCCCTGGGAAGGCCGAGGAGGGAACAGCCTGCCTCTCTCGTTTGATCTAGATCAGACGTCAAAGATGAAAGAGAGGAGAATTAGAATGAACACATCAAGAAACAAGTATTCGTAACTCTTAATGGCACGGGGCCGCTAACCGTTCACGTCTGAAAGAAGAAAAACAAGCACCGAACAGAGAAAGAAATGGAAATCGCTGTTCCTCAAGGAAGGGGAAATGTTACGGGGCTTGGACCGGAAGTAGGGTGTTGAGTCATAAGAAAAGCGCCCCAAGTACCTGAATCCCGGGCAGGTAGGTTCCAGTTTGGCGATAAAAAGGGTCAGACCGCGCCACCAAGTCGAAGAAAGAGGGGGGACGGGTCGGCAATTAAAAAAAAAAAAACAGGACGTAGGCCACCGCCAATTAGCGACAAACACCATTTACCAAGTCTTGGGGCTGTGGTATCGTCGAGGCGAAAAAAGGATGAAGGGTAGATGGTATTACTCTGAATGAAGCCGGAAATTCCCCATAAAGGAGGAAAGGGGGAGAACGTCAAGGAAAGTGAAAGGAGGGGGAATGCCGTACTCGTTTGCCATTCTTCGAAAAAGAGCACCACCGGGTCAGAGGGGGGGTTGAAGGGGAACCGGGTGCCTCTGGAAGGGGAAAAAAAGGGGCTGGGAACGTCACAAAAAAGGAGAGGTAGATTGTCGAAGGAAACTTAAATAAAAATATAAAGGACCGTGGTAACAGAACAATCAAGGCTGGAAGGGATGCCGGGGGGGGAGGTCTAGGAAAATTGATGTGAATAAAAGGACTTTCCAGCGAAAAAGTGGGAGGAGGGAATATGGGCGACTGCCCCGGAAAGGTGTCCATCAAGGGGGGGAGCGGGGACGTAAAAAGGAGGACATGCGCTGTTGAACAGACGACTAACTTAACCATTAACTCGAGTGCTAGTGAAAAAACGTAAAGGGAGGAAGGGGTTCATGTGTGCGTAGTCTAGAGAGGGGGGAAGGGGGCTTCAGCGGGGCTGTCAAAACCGCAGCTACACACAAAAACAACAAAAAAACCACACCACAAAGGTCCGAAAAAAGGGAGGGTTGCACGTAGCTTCCGGTTAACATGTGCAGGGCTTAGAGTTCGTGAACGCTGAGGGGGACTGCGCTTCGGAAGAGGGTTGGAATTCTGCGATCCGCCTGGGGGGAAAAAAGGGCCTCGGTTAGGAGTCTTGGACAAGAAAGGGGTACGCGTACGCCGCAAAACGAGCAAGGGCCGTGGTGGACTGAGGAGAGATTGACCGAAAAATTGGGGGGGGGGCAAAATTGGTAATTGGGATTGGGGAACAGCGTGAATTTTTAGAGGGGGAAGGTGGGAACCAGTAATCAGGAATATGGAATGAAGGACTCACACAACACATGATATGGGCACGGCGGGTGGAAGAGGGAAATTCGAATGACCAAAGGGTGATAAACCACAGTCACAAAGAAAAAGAAAGGAGGGAGGCTCCAGGGTCCTCAGTGAATGGTGCGCCAAAAAAAAGACTGCTCCGTGTCACGAACCCTCTGGGTTCGGTGGATTCGAAAACTCAGCACCCTGAGAAAGGGAAAAATGCCCCACGAAGAGGGGGGGGACGGTAGAGCGGGCGAATCTGAACGACACTGTTCGGATGTTAGAGCAAGCATCGATATCTTTCGAAACGGGTTTCAACGGCCTTGGAAAGAAAAGGGGGTGGATGCAAGGGAAAAAATGGGGGCCCATCGGAAAAGCATCAAGGTTCGCGAAGGGGTAGCACTCTCGCATGGAGAGCGGGGTCGACGCGGTCAGAAACGAGGGGACTTTCAACTTGGCGGGGAAAAAATCCTAACCAATCAGAAAATGCTAACGGCGGACTGGAGCAGAAAGAACGGCTGAAAGAGGGAAGCGATTCGCCAGGGGAGGTGAAGAACTCCAATGTCGAAGTCCGGGATTCCGGTGGCTTGAAAAACACCGGGATCGTAATAACTGGGAAGGAAAAAAGACGAAAGCTTGGGTGTTCG
>Ga0179593_1534321_pt1 | contig 12044 bp, 13 predicted proteins | sample CZODoug2_1_08_16_FD_185931 | JGI IMG/M metagenome (GOLD analysis project Ga0179593, IMG submission 185931) | Vadose zone soil fungal communities from Angelo Coast Range Reserve, California, USA - CZODoug2_1_08_16fungal (PacBio error correction) | ecosystem: Environmental > Terrestrial > Soil >...
CCAAACTGCGGGCCCCCCCGCCCAACCCCGCCCCCGCCCGCAACGCCAGGGACCCCCCCCCCCCCCCCCCCACTCCCCGCACAATCCACCGAACCGACCCCCGGCCCCACCCTACCGCCCCCGGCCCCCCGAACTCGCCCCCCACCCCGGCACGACCCACCCCCCCCCGCCCACCCACGCCCCCGCACACCAGTTTTATGGGAAGGAGTTTGGTGTGATTTTGGTTATTTGGGTGTTGTTGTGTTGGTTTGGGGTGTGGGGTTCGTTTGTGTTGAAGAGGTTGGAACAGTTATTTTGGTGTTTTTGTGTGGTTTTGATGTTGTTTGTGTTTTTGGTTGTCTGTTGGTTGGGTGGGGGGATTTTTGTGGTTGTTCTTTTTTGGATGGGTGTTTGGTGGGAGGTTGGTGTTTGTGGTGTTTGGGGTGTTTTGTTAGTTTGGTTGTGGGGGGTGTTTGTTTTTTTGTGTTGTTTTGTTGTTTTTTTTTCCACACCCCCCCCCCCCCCCAACCCCCACCACACCACACCACCCCCCCCCCCCCCCCCCCCCCCCCCCCCCCCCCCCAAACCCCCAACCCCCCCCCACCCCCCCCCCCCCCACCCCCCCCCCCCCCCAGCCCCCCCCACCCCCCCCCCCCCCCACACACACCCAACCCCACCCCCCCCCTCTCCTCCGCAGGATTTCGGCGCCAGGTGAGTCACAATGTTCCATTCTACACATGTTCGTATAAAGGGAGGAAACTGGACGATTCCCTATTTGCTCAGCAATGAACAAACAAAACTCTGTTTTATTATGCTGCGCGTGGGGGAGGGAAGTCTCTAAAGCCAGTAAAGCGCCCTTTAGAAAAGGACACCTCTGTTTGGTTAAGAGAGAATCAATGCACAACGCACTGTATACTAAAACGGGCTGTTCCGCTGCTCCAACAGGGTCAAAGTTATATTGAAAACCCGAAGAGGAATCGTGTATGTCTACGCCGAGAGGTCAACCTTCAGGTTTGACACGAGATGGTGGTCAAGGACAGGGGGACTATGAACTGGAAAGTTACAATAGAAAAAGGGGGGGTCGCATCTTGGCAAGCATGTAAGGTCACGCAGGGTCACAGAAGCGTACTGCTTCAAATCGAAAAAAAGGAAACACTCGGGGGGGGGGGACCATAAAGAACGAACGTATAAGTTTAGTTAGCAGGACAGGGGGGGGGGCAGGCGAGGGGGGTCCGTTGGAGGGTGCTTGGTCAAGGAATTGGGCGTCAGGTAGATTGGGGTTCACATCAGAGGAGGAAAAAGAAAAGGCGAGCGGAAAGCAGTCGGAAAAAAAAGAGGAGGGTAGAGGCAGAAATGTCACCGCGAAAAGGATCGGGCGGCCAGCTCGAATAAGAAAATAAGAACCTCTGTTGGTAGGGAAAACCTCATCGATGACCGTTATGCACTGGAAGGAGGGAAAGGGGGAATTGAGAAGGAAAGGATCAGGGAACACCAAGTACGAAAGGCAAGGAAGGTGAACAACTGAGAGGAGCCTTTTTAGGGGGGGCAGGAATTTTTTGCATTCGCGCTAACCCGGCATTTGGGGAAGGAGAACGAAGATAGATACGGGCAGAAAGGCGCAACGAAAAGAAAATGGGGAAATTCGATTAGAGTTTGGGGGTCAAAAAAGATTTTTTCGACTAAAGACCCAAGTCCTCCACAATTCTAAAGAAAGAAAAACTGTTGAGCAAAGGAGTGGTAGGCTGCCCGAGGGTTCCCCAAGGCTGGCGATCGGGGAATTAGCTTCATTTTTTCGGAAACCTAAGGGAATGTCAAAAAAAGGAATGACCCAACAAGTGTCAACTGGGGGGGAAAAGGGACGAAGAATCAGCAGTCCGGACGGGGCCCAAATTACCTCCAAGAGGTCTCCTCTCGAAAAAGGTGTAAAAAGAACGAATAAAACGGGACACGATAAGGGGCGACTTAAAGAAGTGGTCATAACCTCATTAACCCAGGTGCCGCACGAAGAACTTCTGGAATAAAAAAAGTTGGAATCTCTTTAAGTCTATGTCCGCGCAGAAATCGAGGCTCTGGCTCGGACCCGATGCGACGCAAGAAGAATCCTGCAACGGAGAAAAAAGGGCAGTGCGCTGGGAGCAGGGTTTCTCGTGATCCTAAAAGCGCCCCTGGTGATACGAAGGAGGGTTGACTTTCTGATTGAACGCAATGATGCCAAAGAAAAAAAAACGAAAGAATCCGCGGAGTGCGTAACGGGTGATCTCGAGCATCGGCGTTGACAAAAAGAGGAACAGCGAAGGAAGTCGAATCGGGAGTAGGCAAAAGAAAAACTAGCTGCGCTTTGCAAGACCAACAGAAAAGGGACTTCAGCGAGCGCTCTGGAATGGCGGGAAGACGCAATCTTTCACTCTTAAGAGCGGGGGGAGATTCTCTTAGACTTAGAAAGATATACTTCCGGGGTCTCTCTATTGCAATGTCGAGACGCCAGAATACACGAAAAAGCATGGTCGACGGATCAGGGGGGGCGACGGAGGGAAAAGGGGAAAAAAAAAGTAATGTCTGCGGAGACAATATCACTATAAATAATTGATCACCTAAGTACCCGAGCGCGGTGCAGTAGGGAGTTCGAGGATCCTATCATTGGATAGCTTTTTGGCCGCATTCCGAGCTCCTCGTGCAGAGAAAAGCGGGTCTGAAGATGAACGCACGTCCAACGGGGAGCACTTCCCTTATCCTGAATGAGAAAGGAGCTGACGCGTCAGAGGGCGTCTTCTCAAACAACAGAAAAAGGCCTCCACACTAGGAAGACCCGGCGCGTTAAACAGTCGAAGCTGGAGATGACCCATCCGCTGGAGGGAAGGCGGCAGCCGCGCCAATTTAAACCAAAGGGATGGGGGTCATGCAAACATCTAGAATTCTTTAAAAAAAGCGTCGAAAGCGAAGGGAAGTCAAAACCTCAAGGATTGCAAATCCGCCACGAAATCTATAGCTTCTGGAGTACAGGGGAGGTAAGAGAATATCGGTCAGGGCGGGTTGGCGCGTTGGACTTCCGACGAAGCAGAACCTTCTCGTCATAGCGACCACCGGAGCGACGAGCAGGCGTGAGAGGGGCCATTTCATAGAGCTTTCCGTTGAGGATGGGTGCAGTCGTGATTCGCCGGCTGAGCGACAAAAGCCCTGAACCTCCCCATCCAGCAGACTCTTCATTTTCATCTCTCGGTAAATACTCGTAAAAAACCCGCGCGAGATTCGACCAGGCCGCGTAAATAACTCTGTGAACTGACGGTGGAGGAACTCGTCCTGCTTTAGAATCCCGGGGGCCGAAATTAAAACATCACGGACAGGATCAGAAGACGCGTAGTGCTTCAAAATAGGCCGCCACTACTGCTAGAAGTGAAGCCCCGAAAGAGACGAAGGAGACAGCCAAGCACTGACCATAATGTCATCAGGGGTCAATCCGCTCAAAATTCAGGGTCAACAGAAGACTCTAGCGAGCGCCAGACAAAACCAGAGGTCGCTGTAAAGAAGCCGTTTGGACAAGCAGGCAAACCCCGCTCCAAATCGATAGGTTGCATTTCCCCCGTCACAAAGAGCCGGAGCACTGAAAGAAGGTGGAAACGAATTTCGGAACGGCATGCGAAGTAAGTCGAGCAAAAAAGGAAGCCAGTCGAAGAATGTTGGCGCCGGCGAGAGAAAAAAATAACAAGCTCAACATCGTCACATTCGCTTACGCGCCCGTGCGACGAAAGGGGAGTCACAGTCGCTGCAGAAAAGGCAGACCCGAGAGCTTCAGCGCGAGGGAAGGGGGCGTAGAAAAGAGAAGGGGGGTTTGCTGCGAATACTCAAAAAAAAAACGCTTTCGGAGCCTGACAGCGCACCTCGGGATACGAAAATGAACTAATTGTCGAAAAAAAAAAAGAAAGATGAAAAACGCTAGAGAGAGAGTCTCGAGCCGTCGACGAGCGACAAATCTCTCAAATCCACAAAAAGGGAGTAGGCCCATCATCAGGGGGAAAAACAAGAAGAAAAAAAAACAGGAGGGATAAGGGCCAAGCCTCTGAAAATCAACTTGGGTTGGAGGAAAGTGCAGCGCCGGGTCGCCCGTTGTCGAGCAGGAAGGGGCGTTTGAGATAAGGCGGAGGAAAGGGCCGGCATCCACGCTAACAGGGAAAAGGAGGAAGAAACCATAAATGCGAGCGATCCGCTCTGTGTCCGGCCTTCAGAGAAAGCTCACTGAAACAACCTTCACTTGATAGAGAATTGGAGATTGCTTCGTGCTAGAAACTGTTTCCATGTCGGGCTGAAGAGAGGAACAAAACCTCACGCAATGCGAATGGGTAGGGAAGGAGGTCTGGGTAGTCAAATGGATTCAAAAGGGGCATTTACGAAATCGTTCCACTCGGCTACGCCGTCTGCGCAGCGGCGTAGGGGGGACGCCATTATGCAATGAATAGAGAGGGGAAAGGGGGGACTGAAATTGACAAAAACAGGGGGGATCACAGTAAAACTCCGGATTACCGCAAAGGGGGACCGGTGTCTTGCGCTCACGTTGCTTCCGCTGCGGGACGCGCGGGGAAGGGGGATACAGAAGTAATAGTGCCTGGGGAGGGCACGTCTCGTAGCGCATCTGCTGGCGCTTACTTCAGCGTGCCAGGTACGCTTGGCAGGGCAGGGAAGGACACTAGGCTGGAAGGGAACCGAACAGACGGGCGATAAAGAGGAAATGTGATGTGTGAAAAAAGCGAAAGGGACAGTACATTCTTGCTTCAAGCTGCCGACCGGCCCGATAAGGATTGACCCTCGACGCGCTCGGTGAAGTGACGGCTGAGCGCGCGGCGAAGGGAAAAAGATATCAAAAGAGGACAAAAAGACTAGGGTAAGTGTAAGGCTGGGGGGGCCTAAAAAAAGAGGGAACGACTACCGCCAAATAGGAAAGATGCAGGGAGAGAGAATGGAGAAGGGCAAAAAGTGCATCGGGAAAGAGGGGGTGGCTCTGACAGACGCCTCAAGGAGAGGTTCAAATCGGCTGGCATATTCCCAACTAAGAGAACGATTAAAGGAGGGAAACTCAAAAAAAGTGATACGAAAGAGTCTTCGTACTGCTTATGGGTCAATCAAGTCCGGTATAGGTTCGAGGAACTTTATAAAGCACGGAATTCTCTAGGGGAAACAGGGGGAGGGAGGGATTAGCAGATGGGTTGACCCTTAGTCCAGAAATTCCCGATCTGACTCGCTGGGGATCCAAGCGTAGGAGTTAACGCCGACTTAAGAAAAAGGGTGGGGGGGCAGAAGTTAAAGGGGAGGGGGATATGAGTGTGACTTCGACGTAAGCGAATATAATCAATAAGTACAGCTGGCATTGCAACCCAGGTGGTGCGATGCAGGGGCTAAGGGAAAACTCATCCTGGAAAAAAAGGGAGACGGAAGGGAGTGAAGGGAGGAGGGGAGTCATGGCTAAAGAATCCTCTCTAGGGGGAAGTTTCACCGTTCGGCTGGGACGAGACGAGGGGGCAGGCCAGAAGAGAAGTAAAACTACCTTGCAATCCTCCTCTACCATGCGCTCCAGGATGGTTTTCGGTTGAGAGAATTTCCTAGACAAAAGGTAAAGACGAAGGGACTATATAAAAAAAAAAGACAGGAAAGGGGGGGAATAAAATCGATGATCGCTTAAATAAGCAGAAAATCGTCTCGGATCCATCCCGTCTTCGGAGGGAAAAAGGAGACAGTACAGGGTGAAGGTCAGGAAAGAAAGAAGGACGGGATCCGGGGAAGGGCTCCTAATCACTCTTTCAGGCGTTTGGAAATCGGCATTCGGACGATCCCTAAAAAGAGAAAAGAGGGCGGGAGTCGGTTGGGACTTGCGCAAGGTGAAAATCAACTTAAAGAAAGAAAGCGGAGAACTCTCCGGCGATATACCAGACTCGGTGGAAAAGCAACCCGCTGGTCTTGAAAAAAAAGGGGAGATGGGTACAGTTCTGGGGGAAAACGAACATCTGTAAACCAGAAGGCTTCGCGAAGGAGGGAGAGTGACATCGCGTCGAATAGATCCAGTTTGTCGAAGGATTCTGTCGGGGTTAAGAAAAATGTCGGGGAGGGACCAGAAAAGAAATCCTATTCTGGGGGGCCAGCATCGATGCTCTTCAAGCTTTGTACGCTCACCTGGGATAGAGGAAAAAAGTTGGGAGGTCGGAGAACATCTAAAGGGGAAGACTGGGCAAAAAAGGGGGAAGGAAAAACGGTCTTAGGGTTCACACGGCTACATGACTGTGGGGTGTGAATTCAAATAAAAAAAAATTATAAAAAAAAGCGCATAAGGGGGAAAAAAATAGGGGGGGGTGGCTAAAAGGGGGGGAAAAACTACAATGAGTTGTTCCCGGGACTGTGGTTGGAGGGGGACGGTGGGGAGGAGGGGGGACTAGCGGGAGTTCAAAAAAAGGGTATAAAAAAAAGGAATTGGGGGGGAGGAAAGAACATAATACGAAGGGCGTTTATCGTTGGGAACAGCAACTTATTAAAAAGAGGACCACACTGGATATGAAAAAAAGGAGAGGACGGGGAAGGGGGGGAGGGAATGGCTAGGGAAGGACTGGGGGTTCTTAAAACATCAAAGTCTCACTGCAGCAGGGAAGGAAATCAGAAACGGTTTCAAATGAGTTGTCAAGCGGAGAATAAAGGGATGAAGGGGGGGGAAAACGTTCAAAAGATTCGTCATATAACTCAGGAACTTTTCAGGGGGACGAAATAAAGACTTTGGGGTTGCCAAAAAGGGGGGATCGGAAAGTAAAAAAAGTCAAAGTTTGAGGAAAAGAAGGGGGTGAAGACACGCAAAAGGTAATCAAAATGGAAGGGGGTTATCAGCATAAAAGAATGCTCACGAAAGAATAAAATGGAGTGAACAAAAAGGGAAGAGGTGAATGCCTTAGGGGGATGGGCCCAAATACGGGTGCACACTTAAGTGACAGCTAAGTAAGGTGGGGGGGGGTAAATGTGAGTAAAATAAAAGAAGGGGCAAAGAATGAAAAAATGTATGGAGGGGCGGGAAAAGGGAGCGGTACAAGGGAGTAAAAGTCATCAGCTTAAAAAACACTGGAAAAGGAAAATCAGAATAGAAAAGACAATAAAAAGTCTGGAGGCATCGGGGGAAATCAACTGACTGAAGGAGAAGCTGGACAATCCTCTGGTGAAAGAAAGAGGGCAACCAGGGAGGGGAGAAGTAACACTTACAGGGAAACGAGATCAAAGAGGGAAAATCACCCCAAAGATCATTCGAAAACGATTTGGTGGTTCCTTGCTTAACGTGGAGCAAACATGGAGGGAGGAAGGGGCCAAAGAATATCAGGCTTTTGGGAGGGAAAGGACTGAAAAGGGTTTGGGGGAACCTTGAAGTCAAGGCCTGGGGGGGAAGGTCTTCGGTCGGGTCGGTACGAAGATCTTGGGAAATTCAGTAAATCGAATTGTAAAGAAGGAAGGAAGGGAAGCAGAAGAACCAAACCCACACACGGCCGCACTTAACAAGAACTTGGGAGAGCATTAAATGGAATATGGAAGGGTTCCGTGAGGAGAGGGTTATCCTCACTCGACTACTTACTGAAATTTCGACCGGAACAGAAAAAAAAAGATGTCTGAAGACACTGACTAGATAGGGGAAGGAGAGAAGGGGAGTTGCAATTGAAGGCAACTGTTTTCAAAGAAGAAGGCAGAGCTGGGCTTAGGAGAAATCTTGGTAAAAGGGTCTTACTTGAAACCTCGCTCAGAAAGGAAGCACTAGTGCAAAGGAAAGAGAGAGGATGTCAAAGTAAAGCCGGAAGAGGAAAAAAGGTCAACCGTGGGAAAAAAAACAGGGGTGCTTTCTATCAGGCGGTATATTGGGGGGGAGTTAGGAGGACGGGATGGCCAAGGAGAGATGTCGTTTGATGGGCCGAAGGGAAGAGACTTCTTGTGGGAAGTGGGGGTAGGAGAGGAAAGGGATCCGCAGCTGGTGCTTAAGGGGAAGGGAGAGGGGGTTTTTTAAAATCATCTGATCTAAAAACAAAAACAACTAAAGATTGAGTAAAAAAAAAAAGAATCGGCAAGGGAAGGGCAAAAATCACAGGACATTCGCAAGGGGGAGAAAAAAATATACGACTAGGAAAGAAAAGAAAAGGGGAGAAAAGTCCGATTCTATACGTCCCTTCCAGGAGCGAGAGCTCAAAGCTACCGTCCCATTATCTAGAACAAATTTGCATGGTGAGAATAACGTACGGGTAAGAGGGGAAACGAAAGATGAATCCTCTACGCTAGGGAAGGGGGAAAGGGAAAAGTGAGAAAGAGAAGGAAACCAGTCTTCATACTAAACTATTCGGGGGGGGGCACCAGCTGCGAGGAAGGAAAAGGGTGGGTCTCACCAAAACATGAGAAAGGGCAACATATAAGAAGCGGCTAATCAGTTCATGTAGAAATTTCTAAGGGAAAAAGAAAATCAGCAAAAAGGAAGGCGTTGATCAAGGGAGAAAGAAAGAAAGGACAAAAAGCCTAGTCACCTCCTGGAAAGAAAAGATCCAACGGGAGAGGAAGAGAACATACGCTTACAGTAGACAAAAAAGCGTGTGTCCGGAAAGGGAGAACGGAATGGAGTTAGCAAGGACCAACTTTTGAATCAGCTGAGCGAAAAAAAAGCAGTACTTTGGACTGTAAAAGGGGGGGGGGGGAGAAACAAGGGACGAAGATTGTCGTCCCCACAAGAAGAAGATGGGAGCACGCCGAAAAATGGATACAATGCGTCACCAGCTACCACGCGGGGCCGGAGGGGGGGAGGGGGCTAGTTTGTTAGAAAGAGGAAATTGGGACGAAATCTTGCCGGACAAAATCGGGGAGAGAGAGAGCCAATAGCGGATTCGACACAACAGGTTCTGGAAGATGCTCAGTCAGGGGGACGGAAGAGTTACCTGTACGCTCTCGGGAGGAGAAACATTGGGGGGAAACTAACTGGGGAAATTCAAGGGTTGAACGAGTACTTTGTGGAATTGGGGCCGAGAACGGGGACCAAGGAACTTCAAGCTCCACCTGGAATCGGAAGTCAGATGGGCAAGAAGGGAAGGCAGAAAAAAAGTTGCAACCAAGAGAGAGTCACTTCAACACTGTGGAAAAAAAAGGTTAAAGAAAAGCTCGTTTCTTCAGGCAAAGTTGCGCGCAGTTGGGATAATCGAGGGGAGAGCTGTAGATGGGGTTAAAAGGCCAGTGCTTCGAGGTTCAATAACGAGAGGAGGGAAGGGGACTGACGGCAGATAGCTATCCGAAAGAGGGGCGTTCGCGGCAACGACATTCATCAGCGAGAACGGAAGTTCAGAGCCATTAAAAAGGGACCGCGTGAACTCAGCGAGGGGGAAGAAGGGAGTAATTAGGGGGTTTTCCGGACAAGGGAGAGAAGGAAAAAAGGAACTAACCCGAAAAGAGGGGAAAACCGAAATAAGGAAGATCCTTGTTCGCTCTAAGGGTGGGAGAGTCGCCGCGGGGGCCGTGATGGGTTCTAACTTAAGCAAGAAAAGGGAAAAGCGGAACCCGATTATGAAAAAAAGGGGGGAAAAAAACGTGCTAGATTTTCCAAGTAGGGGAGAGATCAGCCGATTCTCCATCAAGGAGTCGAAAAAGAAAAAAAAACAGAAGTGTTGGTATGAGGGGGGGAAGGAGGGAACCAAAACACCGATACTTTTGAGGGGAGGGGGAGATGTGGATCTCTGCTTGGGGGACTGCATCACCTCTAGAGGGAGAAAACGCGACAAGGGGGAAGGGGGCAAAGCAGAATAGGGGGGTAAGGTAAAAAAAAGAAAAAAGCGCCCTATCCCAAAGCGGAGACTGAAAAAAAAAGGCTAAGGACTCCTCGGGAGGGGGGGAGGAAACTTATACTGAAAAAAGAGGGTCATAACGGAGGCAACCAGGTACCACTGGAAAAAAAAGACTGGGGTGTGTGGGGTCGGCTTCGAACGCGAGGTTCGCAGGAGCGTGTCTCTCGTCGGAGGCGTGGCGAGTGCGAAAGGGGGCGCGGTTGTGGAGGTGCTGGCGGAAAAAGGAGGGTCGCTGTGCGGCAGTGGATTCGGACAGGAAGAGTGGGGGTGAAGTGCGTGTAGCTGGCAGAGAAGCGGTGTGTGTGCGGGTCGTGTGCGTGGGGTCTGGAAGGGAAGAGTGGGGGCGGATTCAGGGAGGGTGTGAGAACGACGCGAGTGTTGAAAGGGTCGAGTTGGGAGAGGAAAAACGGGGTTGGGAGGAAAAGGAGCCGTGGAGCTTCAGTCGGGAAAAGACTGCGTATGGTCTAAGGCGAGAGAAGGGGGGGGGGGGTGTGCGAGTGAAGTGGGGGACGCGGGGGGGCGGCGGGCGGAGATAAGGATCGTTGAGGGGTCCGTGTCGCCGGACGAAAGACTCAAACACTTTCATTCACGACCACGAAGAGGGATGATCACAGACGTCTGTAAAAAAGACAAGAAAAGGTTTAATAACTAGAGAGCACCGGCGGCTCAATGAAAGGGGGGTTCCAAACCCCAACCAGAAATCAAAAGGGGAGGAGGGAATTCTTCTCCTGTGACGTCTCAGGAGATCGGATGGGCGGCAGCGCACCCAGAGAATCCAGAGCACTACCTGGGAGTTATGACAGACCGGTAAGGAGAAGAGACGCCGTAACGAGGGGAGCAGGCCGAAGAAAGTGAAGTCAAAACACGCGGCTTCAAGGAAAAAATTCGAATCAACCGGGGGAAAAAGGCCGTATGGATAGAGGGCGCCGGCGTCAGAAGACTTCCACCCTAAGGAGCAGAAGCAAACCAAGCGGAGCGGGCTAACAGCGGCACTTGTAAGACTCTTGCTATTCCAGCCAGTATGAAATGCCTTCCGGAAAAGCAAAAAACCTAGGAAGAAGTCTTAAAAGGATTCTAAGGCAACATCCGTTACAACGCGTGTCCGAGACTCTTAAAAAACTGGAAATAGTAAAACACAAGGGGCGACTCTAACTCCCTCCAGCCCGAAAGAAGACGAACACTCATGAGAGCAAGGCTAGCTCCCGGTCGTGTCCACTCCTTGTGGGGGAATAAAGCGGAATGGTGGGTCAAAGGCGGTGCTGTTGTTACGAAGGTGAAGAGAACGCGTGTCATTACGAAAGCAACAAGCAGCTTACGCGGAAAAACGTTGGGAGGAAACTACTGGGTCGAGCGAGAATAAGATAGGATTCGCTCATGAGGAACTGAGCGGCAAAGGCCACCTTAAACGAAAAAGACGTCGTCAAATAAAGGGAAGAAGCGGTTCTCGTCCGCCCGTAGCCACGGACGAGCGTCCCAAAGCGGAAAAGGAGTGTCACTCCTGCTTAAACTCATCGAATGCCGAAGGTTCGAAGCAACCGGGGGGGGCATACAGTATCCCCCATCTCGAATCTCGGCAGCCGGAAGCGCCCGTCCCTTGATCGGCAAATTTCCCACATTAGAAAATAAGAACTTGAAGCCGCGCCCGGCCAAAGAATCTAAACGAGCATCCAAAAAAGCGACACCCCCAAGGATCGTCGTATAAACCCCTCGAGGTCCATGTCCAACTCATGCTGGAAGAGAAAGCGAACGCCAGCAAACAATCCAAAAAAAAAATCCCTTTGTTCGAAACAGGATAAGAATGGGGGGTAAAAAAGGCACCGCTCGCGCAATTAAAAGGTGCATTGAAGGAAAGAGAAAAGACTTCGCACAGGAGACGGCGTGAACGGATGGCGTGATCAATATGCACCAGCATGGGATAGAGGCGTCGAGACGCTCGAGTCAATACACAGGGGGGGGCGCGGTCTCCTACATTAAAACAGAAAAGCATCGCACCGAGAAATAGGGCCAAAAATATCTCTGCAGAACGCACGTGCGAGGGCAAGTTAAAAATAAAGCGAAGAAATCAGGTCACATAAAGAAAGGTCATGAATTCATCTTGGGTAGAGGACCGGCGCCGGCCTCCTTAAAGGGAGGACGGGGGCAGTATATCAACTGAAAGATCGCACGAAAGGTATCTTAATCTACCTTTCCGCCAACATGAATTATCTCAGGAGGGATGAGGGGAGAGCGGTCTTAGTAGGAGTCCAA
>Ga0179593_1538793_pt1 | contig 12044 bp, 6 predicted proteins | sample CZODoug2_1_08_16_FD_185931 | JGI IMG/M metagenome (GOLD analysis project Ga0179593, IMG submission 185931) | Vadose zone soil fungal communities from Angelo Coast Range Reserve, California, USA - CZODoug2_1_08_16fungal (PacBio error correction) | ecosystem: Environmental > Terrestrial > Soil >...
TTTCAAAGCTTTTCGGAACCAAAGGGGATCGAAAGGGCCACTAGCGAGCCCGAGTTCGAACGGCAGGCTGATAAATATGGGGTCAAGTCCCATTGTGCCCGTGATAGAGGAAAAAGAAAAGCAAAAGACCTCTCTATCGTCGCACTTAAAAAGGTTAACGGCGCACCCTGGTGAATCCACGAATCATGTCAGACAAAAACCGTAGAGACCTCTGCATACGAGAGGGGCATTGCCTCAGAAAGGGGTGCTCTGAAAGGAAACAAGTGGTGGGCGGTAAGGGTCAGCCGTTCAAAAAAACCGTGCCTGAAGGGCGGACGGCAAATGACCCTAAAAATGCTAAGGGCGGTTTGGGGCAAGTAGGATGGCTGACCCGCCGAGGAAAAATTTAAGGCAAAACCACACAGGCCGAGTATGGTGAAAAAGAACCGAGCGATAGGTTCAGATACATAACAAAATCCGCAAGTGGCAATAGGGCCTGGGACCCCGGAGGGTTGGTTTCAGAGGACCACTTACGGAAGGGAGGAAGCCTTCCGGGACAATCGACTCAGATCGTTCAGCAAGACAAGCTCCTTGAAGCCCTAAACCGAACGGAGAAAAGGGGTGGCTCGTTCCGCAGGATCGAGTACAAGGGAAAAGGGGGCGCTGTTCTCGCGAAGAAGGAGCTACTGTCTAAGTCCACAGCACAAAGCAAAACCTTACACTGACGTCCTTAAGGCAGGACCCTTTACCAAAAAAGGATGTTCCCTCTGGGAAAAAAAGGGGACCGTCTTGTCTCTTTATTACGGGGAAAAAACTGGATGGGTTCAATATTAATCTCCAATCCAAAAATTGGTAAAGAAACTACCGAGTAGGTGTAAAGTCGGGAGGGTGAGGGAGCTACTGGAACCAACGATAAAGCCTTTCCCGGAAACATTGGGCTTCTTCAAGTACACTTAAAAAAGGATAGATTGCGGTCGAAGCAGTCCCTAATATAAAAATGACAGATAGAGTCTTCAAAAACTCGAATAAAAAAAAAAACACTTCGAAGAGGTAACCACTTCAAAATGATGTTCCTTCTAAAGGACTGTTACAAGAAAGGGGGGTCATACGGCGGAGGAAGGGAGTCCGAGGGTCGGTCCTTGGGGGGGAAAAATAACAACGGCGCCAAGGGCGGTTTTCAGCCCAAGGAAGACCGTTACAAAACAGTGGAACTTGCATTATCAATAAAGGTATGAGAAAAAGGGGTCCTTAGGCAGGGTGGGAATAAGCCCTAAAGTCAAAAGGGGCGTGTCCGTTTGAAGTTGTGGGAAAATCGCTTTTCTCAAGACTGGTTGGTCCGACTACGAACCGGGAAAAAAACACTTCCTTCCACAAAGGAATAGCTATGGGGAAATGGGCACCAGAAAAGGTCGGACTTCGCCTTAAAAGGGACGGGCCGCAAAAATGGGTGTGGCAAAACTTACTAACCGCGGGAAAGACTGGCTAGGAATATCCAGCCCTAGAACTCATCAAGAATCGCTGACAACACAAAGAAGAGTCGTTCAGGGGGCGAAGACACACAAATATTTTACCGGGGAAAACCTTAAAGATCGACTGGCTGTGATTCCGTTCAGATCACGGCGGAAAAAGACGTGTTCAGAGTCAGACGGGGCCTTGTGGACCTGGCAAAGACAGTGGGGGCGGCACTAACCGTAGCAAGAAAAAAAAAGGCTGTTTGCACGGGTAACTACCTCCAGTGTATGAGTCGATGGGTCCAATCTCGCAGAAGATCTATTCCTAACCTCGCCTTACAGTGCGAAACTGCTCCTCAACTTAAAGGAAACCGGATTGAAAAGATTGTGAGTACCTCTGTTAGATGGGGCCTGCACTTGGCGGACGGCTCTCGAGTCACAGGTGTCGAGGGTTTTTTCCCCTCATAAGGGGGGTCTCACTCCAACCACGGGAGATAAAATCCAATTCTTAGTTCCTGGTGGGGGGGGAAACTGCCTCTCAAAGAGTGAATCACACGGGCACGTAATTTCTAGGGGTCACAACTGTGTGAACGACTTCTAAGGTCAAGTAAATGCCATAGTCCTCGTGTTCACGTATAAAACAAGTCCTGAACAGAGGCACTGATGACCTAAGCAAAAAACACATTGGGGCAGTAAAAAGAGTGAACTCCGCGTCTTGGACGACAGGGGATGGAAAAGAAGAGCAGGGCACCACTTTGCGTACTCGGGGGGAATGCACTCGTCCCTGAAAGAAGGAAAACCGTCAGGGAAAATAAAAGTTTCAAACCAGAGAGAAAAAGCAGGGCGGGATCACCTATTGGGGCTCAGGGAACAAAAGTTGGTGACCAAAGAGGGCTCGTCCGTATCGTCCCAGGGGGAAACAGTCAGCAAAAAAGGCGTGTCGAGGTTCAAACACACTCATCTTTGCGGCGCCCTCAGGCGGAGGTTAAAAAAAGTCCACGCCGTCCCCGTGACGGCCGGGAGGGGGCAATCGGGCCTGTGAGAAGCGAATGGTCCCCAGGGGGGGGCATACCAGAGGAAAAATGGGTCCCGATCCCACCGGTAGTGGCCGCGGGGGGCCATCATAAGACTCCCGTTCGAAGGTCAGGTCACCACAGTGGAAATACCAATCTTTCGTCGTGTGGGGGAGGTTTCCATCTGCGACCACCAGGTTCGGGTCCTTGAAAGAAAAAAGCCAATCTGATTTTAGTTGGACTACCCATGAAAAAAAAGCGTGCAACAACTCTCGCTACCTCCCGAGAAACCTTCTCCAGCAATAGGGAACCGGTAATTTTCACTACCGATCATTCCTGGGAAGGGGTCCCAAACACCATGACACCCATCTTCAAATTCAAATGCAACAGGGGGACAAAGGACCCTATTCCCGATGTGGATCAACTGCAGGAAAATGGGAAGGGGACGTGCGGCTTCTAAGACTTTCTGGGGATAAAATAAATAGCTCGGGGGGTCCCCCAGGAACTGCAATCCGTAAGATTTCATTACGCCGGGGAGATCTCTCTTCCCTTCCTGGTCGTTGGAAGGGGACAAGAGGGAACAAAAAAGAGTCGTTTATCTCAGACTAAACTCTGGCCCTGGAACGGGACGGCACCTCGCAGGGGACCGGGGGGGACCCGAGACGGTGGAAAAAAAAAAGCTATTTAAAAACTCCTACAACAAAAGAGGGAGGAAAGAATACTAGGGGGACCACGGGTTTTACCTCTGTCTTGCCCTAAAGTTAAGAAAATTGCCTTCCTTCTTCCAGGCCCGGAACGACGCGAAGGGGTCTTTCTGCCCGCCTGACTAAACTAAGGCGGCGGGGGGGGGTCTCGAGATTCGCTTAAGTTCAAAGGCAAGAAAGGGAAAAGTATTAAGCATCGAATCGTAGGGGGACGGCGCTAATGAAAAAACCACTCACTGAGGTGGTGGGCGACAGCCGCTGGCGAAACCCAATGGGTGGAAAAGAAATGTGGGGGGGGGGGGTGTGAGTGGGTGAATTTCTAAATGCCGGGAGGTGACTTGGGGGGACGCGCAAACTAGGGACAGTCAATGTTTTTGATATTTCATATGATGTTGTAGGAAAATATGGAGAAAAAATAAAACGATTGGTTTGGGGGGAGGGGGGTTCCTGGTTCCTAAACGGTTCCTCGTAACAGAAATGCAATCGTAAACCTTCGCTCCTCAATTTACAACGGGAAGGTTACTAAGAGAAACACACGTTAGTTAAATGTTCCTGGGAATTGGAAACCTGCCGTTGGGACTGCGGGGGTTTCGCTTCCTTTCCTCCGTGTGGGGCGACCCTGTCTTCTGTCCCTCATTAGGAAAAAGAAGAAAAAACAGACGGAAGGTGGGTCCATACCCCCGAGAGTGGAGGTTCAAAAGCCCAGAAAGTCCAAACGAAGCAAGAAAAGAAGGCCGCAAACGCGGGTGTAGTTGGCGGGCGGGCACAAGAAGGGGTGGGGGGGGGGGGGGATGCAGGACCTGTCAACAGACCTTGCCCGTAAACGAAGAAATGACTCCCGAGGGGGATCTAGAAAAGTCGGAGAGTTCTAACGAACAGCAAGTACAAAGGAAGTCCGTGAAAAAGAAATCGGACGTCTGGATAAATCTCTCAGGGGGCTATGAACTAAAAGAAGTTTAGGGCCCTCGGGGATCCTCCGTGGCAGGGGGGTAGATAACAGAAAAAATCTTTAACCTCTAACACAAGAATTAACTTGGTGAAACCAAGTTAGAACTGGAAGAAGGTGATCAAATAAGGGAAGGGGGAATCGGTACGCTGGTGAGGTCCACCGCATGCTGGTCCGAGGTTAGAACACGAACTTGAAAAACCTAGGCAATAGCTTCCCTCTACTGAGTTTACTGCGTAAGGTGGAAGATCGTAATCACTATTAGGGAGGAGGGGAGGGCGGGGTCCCCTTCAAGCCCCAAGGTGGGGACTTAAATATTTGCTGCAAAACTCGAAAAACCTTGCCTCCCCCTCTCACCCCGAGCAGGGAACTTTTTCAAACTCTACTACCTGATCATCTAGAAGCAACAGTACACATTAGAGACGCTTTACCCGGCAAAACACAGCATGGGGATGAAAATAAACCTGTGCGGGGAATCAGAACCCCTTAGGGGGTTGCTGTGCAGTCGGTTTGGCAGCGGTCCGCGTAGACCGAAAGGGCTAGTAGGATAAAACTGATGTTACTACCGGTCACCACAACCAAAAAGCGGGGTGCAGAAAAACCCCGGAGAAGGGGGTATCTAAACCACCTGCCTGGGGAGGGCCACATAAAACTATGACTAGGGATTACTTGCCAAAAGGAAAGGTCCTGACGGATCAGTGTCGGGGGGGGGAGGGGGAGGCCGAGTTCGTCATCGTTGTACGAAGAAGTAAACGACAAGGGGGGACACACATGGAGTGGCCCAAGCGAATTACCTGAACCTTCAAAAAATGAAGGGGCCCCACAAGTAAAAAGAGGAAACGTCCTCTTGTGCTAGACTCCTAACCAACTGTTGGAAAGTAATGTGAGTAGATCTCCAAGAAAAGTCATGGGGGACAAAGATGCAAGCCTATATCACCAAAAACAAAGGGGATTAAAAAATGATATCGTATAGGTCTCCGAAAAAGTCCATTGGGAGTAAAACTCATTTAACCGTTGGGTAAGGGTTGGGACCTACGAAACCGTTAGCCGGGGGGGAAAAAAATCAAAAGAAGTACAGTGTGCCTTCGAATCCACTTAAGTCCGTAGGGCCTACCGAGGGGAGTTCACCTATGACACCGAGGGGGGCTCCTTGAAAGCAGGGTATAAAAGGACTCCTTCGGGGGTAGTAAACCCGCGATAGAGTGACGGAAGGGTTGGGAAGGCATAACCTACGGGTGGGGGAAGGGACCTGCGAGAAAAGAAGGCAGGGGTAGTCGGTTACGTACAAAAAAAAATACGTAGAAAAAAAAAACATTCATGCCGGGAGATGAAGTTCACGATGCACGGGACCGAGAAATGCCTAAAGTTCCAAATCTGTTCTAACAATGTAGGGGAATCGTCCGAGGACACGGGGGGGACGGGTTTCCATATTCCTCGGGGTTCCTGGAATTCCGGGGAGGAGAGGGGGGGGGCGGCAAGCGCACGGAGAGAGGAAAAATCCGGCAGCGCCCACTTTTGTTTCCGCAAAAAACAATCTGGCCCGCGCGTGAAGAAAAAAAAGAAAGACAAAAAAAGTTGAGCGCCTGGGAAAAACTGGCAGAAGGGGGGAAGTGGTTTCTTCGGAGGAGAACACGGACGGGCGAAAACACGGGACCGGGGGGGAAAAAGGTAAAAAAGGCACAAAGAACACAGAGTCTGCGATATGAGGTCTAACTGGTTGCATAAGGGGGCAGGGAGGGGGCCGGGACCTCTCATGAAAGCTTTGTCTAAAAGGAAAAACGGACAATCCGTAAGGCGCCAGCTTCACTCACTGCGTAGCGAAACACTGGAGAATGGCAGCCCATCCGTCAAAGATAAAACTCTTGACTGACTGAAAGAGGCTCTGGGCCACATTCTTGGAAAAGAAGGGGAAAATCGGTAAAGATAAAGGAGAAAACTGAGGTTCTGAAACATGACATAGTGACAAACTGGGGAGCGTCTCCACATAAGCGGTCGAACCGGTTGGTTACACGAGGAATGCCAAGGGATCCTGGTTGGATGTGTTGTAAGGGTCAAATGAACGAGGAGGGTGGCCAAGTAAATTTAGAACAGGGGGGCCCCAACTTCCGTTCAGGGATGATTTCAGTTAACGGACGGGCGATCATTAATAGGAGGTGCCAGGGGCCATCGGCCTTGTTCCCACTGCTGCCAACTCACAGAAGAGCCTTAAAGTGGAATTCCCCATGAAAAGTCCTCCCCCCAGCAGGTCAACGAGCCAGCAGGATCGGGAGAGTCTCTCAGACAACGGAGTGGTGACCCAAGCTATGGCCATCATCCAAAACACTGCCTTAATTGCCGGGGGGGGGAAAGGCCCACACTTCTTGCGTGCACCATTCCTCTGGTCAAAGTAGGGGGGGGGGGAGGTAGAGTTGGGGTCGGGTTAAATCACGGTCTGCAATGACCTTGTGACACGATCGTCCAGGTCAGGGTAGATCTGCTGGATAATCCCAGGTGGGGCTGGACCCCCAACAGAGTGGACTAGCAGCAAAAGGGTTTGAGGGCGGCCCCCTTCAGCTAGTCCTGGCGCACGGGGGAGGCTCAAAACTGTCTTTGCCGCGATGATATGGAATTCAGGGATTACTTAGTTTGCATCGGGGATAGACCCAAGGGGTCACACAGGGGGAAACCCTAAAGAACTGCTTCTCGGCGGAAACGGTCTTTCGCAGACAAAACTAAAAACAGATAGTGATGGGGACAGGGCGGGGGGAGATCATGATCGTCTAAGGCCCAAACGCTGAATCCCGGGGGAAAGATTGTCTAACTCCGTTCGAACTTGGGAACCGGGGTCACCTTCTCAACAACTTAGGATGGTAGAGATACCAGTTAAGCCTACTTGGGGCAACGAACAGGGAGAAGTTCATCTGCTTCTGCCTAGAAAACTACAAAGGAAAGCAGACTAAAGAAGAAGGGGGGGAAGTACTTCGTGGAAAAAAAAAGAGCCGAGAAAGGAAGCAGGAAAAAATAGGGAACCAATGAGCCCGAAAAAGACTTTAGAAAAGGGAACTTCAAATCAAGGACAGGGAAAAGCTGACAGGGGGGTTTGTGAAACCGCTGAACTAAGATCTACAATCACCGGAAACGTTGCGCGCATACTCTCAGGGGAGTCTGTCTAATTTCTGTTCAAAGGTCCTTCAGGTTGCACAAGGGGGGACATTTGGTCCCCCTTTCGGAAGTCACTGACTCGTCTGACGGATGCGCTCATGTGCGCTGCAATGGGAGAGGCGTTTCTTGTCAGAGAAGTGTCAGGGATTCTACACAGAAAAAAGGTGTGGAAAAGGGAAAATTGCAAATCCGCTCCACACACCCCCTCGAATTTAAGGGGAAGTACTCATCGGGGGGGGACGGAACCTAGGTTCCCCCAATCCCCCCAATCCTGGAGTTTGGAGGGTGAAGTACCGGTTTTCCTACCGGCCACCTCATGTAAAGGGCGAAAGGGCCCCGCGCCGGTTCAACCACCTCACGGGGCGTGATTCGGTCCTGGCACCAAAACGGGGGCATGCCCGGGAAATCAAGTCCCTCAACCTCATAAAGTGGGTACAAAAAGGCACCAGAACAAAAGAACTCCTCTGGACAAGGTAGGAGTAACTGCCGCAAAAGGGGGTAAAATATGAACTAGGGAGACATAGGTGGGGTAGGACCGTACTCTGGGATGCTATTAGGGGAGTGCACTTTCTTCGAAATGAAAACCAGATGGAGAAAAAGCCGGCCGGAATAATTACCGGAAACGCCCATAGAACGCGGTGGGTCCGCGAGATGTGTAACGGAGGGTAAAAGGGGGAGAAACTTGCCCTTGACGTGAAGATATCAGCAAATGAACAAAAGGAAAAAAACGGCCCCATTAATCGAAGACTTCCCAAAACGACACAGGGTGTAATCGGGGATCTCGGAAAATATCCGCTGCGAGGGGAGAGGGGGAAGGGGAAAGAAAAAAAAAAAACAAAAACCCTGTTAAGTCCTTAGGGTTGCTCTATCGGAGAGGGGGAAACAAGAGTAAAAGGGAAAGGAAAGTGGCCGCAGATTCACTTGCACCAGGAGGTGACTTCGCCGAGGCCAGGAACATGAGTCGGTTACGAATACAAGTGCGGTGAGGGCACCTGCCTAAGCTTTAGGTAAACTGGAAGGAAATTAGTCTGTGTAAGCATGAAGGGTGGCCCTAACATGAGGGGGGTTCATCAAAAACCTATAGGAGCTCGTTTCCTTCACCAGGTTCATTGGCATGGAGAAAATGTCCCGGAATAGGAGAAGAAGGCGGAAAGTGGGTTCACCAGTCTCAAGCGGGGTTACCCAAGGGGGAGACTCTTGGACGTAAACGGGTATAACCAGTCAGCAACAACGCAACGGATAAATACGGGTCTGACAAGACGTCCACAGCAAACACATGATCGTGGGGGAAAGTGTCTTGTGCTCGACGTCCTGACTTGTGAGCGAAGATGACTAACCAAAGAAAATGGATTGTGGAAGCATACATACACTCTAAAAAAACATTAGGGGGTATATTCATTAGACCAGGAACACCAAAAGGGGGTCTGGGGGGGAAAACTATCCCGAGCACCGACTGGAAGAACAGCCATCAAAAATAGAAAAAGAGATTCATGCTTACGTGTGTGGGAGCACAGTTCCGACTCTGGCAAACGGGGCCGGGGGAGAACGTGATAGGGACAAAAGAGGGAACCTTAGAACCTGACGTTTGGAGAAAAAAGGGGGAAACTGGAGGACGTCGTACCCTCCTGGGTTTGACGCCAGGAACTTCAAGGAAGGCCTCAAGAAAAAAAGGAAAAAAAAAAAATAGGGGGGCGTTGGGGAATGAACTCCCATCCCGATTCCACCAGGAGGAATAGGTCTGGAGGGGGGGGTGGGGGGTCACAAGACCATGCCTCTCACCAGGTTCGGCCTCGAAGGATACACAAAGTGCGGTGAGGAGGAATGAAATCAGAGGGACTTTTTCCTTACTTTAAGACTCGCCACCATTGGGAAGGAATTCGTGGAAGAGTCGCAAGGGGGTCTCAGAATCCAAATCATCAACGCACAGGGGGGGGGAAGGGACATGCGGCTGCACTTTGGAAGTAAACCAAAAAAACGGGTCGATGGCACGGAGAGAAACTGAAAACTTGGAATTCGCAGGGGGTAAAAACTCGAATCTACCCTGTCCTGACGGACGGAACAAGGTAACATCCACAAAAACTAAGATCGAGTCTGGAAAATAGCGCATTTCGAAAAAGGGCAAATATTTCCTCATGTAATAAGGACTCTAGTTGTGGAAGGAGAAAAGTTAACAGGGAAGTCGCCGGCACAGACACACTTTAAAGGGGGCAAGGAAAGACCGGGCCGGGGGAGAAAAACACCCCACCAAAAAATGAAAATGGCATGCGGTAGGGCAGTTTCTGAGGGGGGCAAAAAGGCATCGTTTGGCTAGGCACGTTAGAGGGAGAAATGAAAGGGTTGTCACGAAGTCCCACCTTCGGTGATGCATAGAGGCACACCGGCGGGGGGGATAAAACGAGGGGAAAACTTACTCCGACTTAGAGGTTGAGGGGGAAAGACTGCGCCACCGAGTTGGCGGGAGGAACTTAAACCCCTAAAAGGTGGTTGATGACCATGTACCTGAAGAGAGGTGGCTCATGAAAAAATCATAGATGGAAAAGATGGAGGAAAAAAATCCAACACCACGGCCCTAAGCAAGGGGGAAAAGGACCTCCCAGCAGGTCGGGAGGGGAGAGGGGAAAGGAGGGCAATTAAAAAAGCCATCTAAAATACAACCTTGGAAAGGAGAAAATCACGGAAGACGAAGGGCAGGTCGGGGTCTGCAACGGGGAAGACTCTAGACTTGAGACAGAGGAAGTAGCCCAAACTGAGGGGACGAGTTCCCAAAATCCGGAATCCGGAAAAAAAGAGAGCTACAGGGATCGGCTGTTCTTGTAAGCAGGCCATGTCAAAGGAAGGCATCTGGGCAAAGTCTCTCCTAACCCGGAGATCGAAAACGATCTCCACAGCAAGTCTCGTAGGAAGCATGGCATGACTCAAAAGAACATGTTCTAAGAAACGATGGACTGTGGGTGTGTCCAAAGGTTCCAAAAGTTACCACGAATCAAACAACACCAGAAACTTATTGAGGGGAGGAAAGAAGAAGAGACGTCCCTGGCAAGGGCGAGGGCAACTAAAACGCCATGATCAGTGCGGGAGTGGAAGAACTGCCTGAACGAAAAAAATCGCCTTTCCTGGGAGTGACGTTGGTATGAAACCTAAGGGCTAAGATCCCACCAAGAAAAAAACTGGCCATTCCGAGGGTCACAAAGAAGCTACCTGGCAGGAAGGAGGGAAGCATAAAGTGCACCAAGGGTCCCAGAGAACTTGGCTCAAAAGGACTGCACTAACAAGAGGTAGACCAGTTCCTGTCCTCTTTGGCATGAAAAGGAAAAAAGAAAGGATGACGCGAAAAAAAGTAAAAGAAGGTACCTAGCCCAGTTCCAATGGACAATTGCATCGATGACCAAAGGGGTAGAAGCGTCTCCCACGTAAGCCCAGGGACTTTGGTAAAGACAAGGGAATGGCAAGGAAAAAGAAGGATGAACTGCAAACCTACTTCTGTAAATGGCCTTTATCAAAAACCCTTCGGTTTAGCCTCATCTCGGGGGTCTGCGGGGAAAAAAATGGGACCAGGTGGGGGGGGGAAAAAAAGGGGGCACTAAAAGGGGGGCAAAATCACCCTTCCCAGCCTGGGCTGTCGTGGAAGGAAGGTGACCGATTCCCTGGGGGTGGGCTCGAAGGGAGGGGTTTAATCTTTAAACAAAAATGGGGGTGAAAGACGATTTTGGCATCTTGCCTGGATCCCAGGACTCGTCACAAACGCTCTGATACCAATCCCGAGTCTCCACAGGCCAGACGAACATGACCTTCTGACAAGGGGGGAAAAGTGCTGGGGAGGGAGGGATGATTCAAAAGAAATCGACCCAAACATACGATGTGTCTCTTTCGAAAGTGGGAATAAGGGAAACGTCGTGAAAACAACGTGTCAGGCAGTTCCCGCTTTGTATCATAAGAAATAAGTACCTTATGGTAGACCGGTTCAAACCTAACCAGAAATATCCCTAACGAGGGGAAAAGGGAAGTTCGCGGTGAACGTAATCGCTGAAGGAAGGGCAAGCGGAACCTACCGGGAGGAAACGTCAAAGAAAAAGGACTGCGAATCGAAAGTTAAAACCGACGACCCTTAATTCGGGGGGGCGCAGGAGGCAGGAGAAGGGAAAACAAAATCCCTCTGTTGGAAATGCCCTACCAACAGTTAGGGACTAGAAGGGGAGGAACAAAAGAAAAGACTTCACCAGAAGTAAACGGAGAAAGGGAAATTGGGGTGTCTGATAACAAATCACTATGAAAGAATGGGGACCAAAAGGTTTCTACCTGGAAGGAGGGACAGAGGAAAACCTGTCCACTCGGAGTGGGGGTTCTCCTTCAAAAACTGGGGTGCGCTTAAATCATTGCGGCAAGTAGGGAAAAGACAGCGAAGGAGGCGGGATCAGGGAAGAGGGGGGGGGACTAAAGGGGGGGGAAAAAAGTCTGTTTCCACCCCCTGGAGAGTCCCGCCCGTTTCCGGAAACCAATTTTGAAGGGAATAAAAAAAACAGGTCCTCGGAAAGGGGCCCTTCATGGAAATCTGGAAAAAGAAGGACAGTGTAAAACCTTGAATGGGGGGGAAGTGCCTCTTGAGAAATCTTCCGAAAGCGAACAAGTTACCGAATGGACAGAAACAGGGAAGACCTCCTGTGAAATTTCAGGACGGGGGAAAGGGAAAGGGGAACGCAGGGAAGGGAAAAGGATCGGGGGGCAACGGGGTCAGAAAGTTGGAGGGACGTCCCTTTCCATGCTTCAGGCGAAGTGAGATTCCAGAATGGTTGAAAGGGGCAGACAAAGGCCG
>Ga0179593_1704175_pt1 | contig 12044 bp, 16 predicted proteins | sample CZODoug2_1_08_16_FD_185931 | JGI IMG/M metagenome (GOLD analysis project Ga0179593, IMG submission 185931) | Vadose zone soil fungal communities from Angelo Coast Range Reserve, California, USA - CZODoug2_1_08_16fungal (PacBio error correction) | ecosystem: Environmental > Terrestrial > Soil >...
GTCTTATTGCGCCCACTCGATAATTAATAGGCTTCCGAAACTCGAGAGAGAGCCGGATATTTAACGCTCAATAGTTACCCTCAAAGAGACGAAGACGGGGGCGGTGAAAAGAAAGGACGGGGGGAGGGGCGCAAAAAAGGGGAAAAGTAGAAGATCGTCATCAGCACCGGAGGGACATACGGGGGAAGACTTCGAATTTATGTCCCCTGGAAGAGAATGAAAAAGATGGGCAGGAGGATCCTCGGCCGGGACCGACCCATCCCACATCGAGGACAGAAAAAAAGAAAAACAAGTCATTGTCCCTGAATATAGGGGCGAAGAGGGGACATATGGAAACCAAGTAGAGTAAAACCATACACCTCGGGGGGTGAAAGAGTCCAGAAAAAGAGAGGAAATAACAAGAAGAAATCAAGACTTTCCGTCAGAGTAACGAGAATTCCTAAACAAGCAAAATGAGGGTAGTACAACTCAGCGTGATAAAGGAATTTACAGGGGGCTCACATTGGAAGTGAGACAATGCGCCTGCTCTTCTAAGGGATGGGGAGGGAGGGAGGATACAATGTAAGTCTTACACCGGAAAAGAAACGAAAAAAAAACTTCGAACAGAAAGAATATGGGGGAAGAAGAAAGGAAATCGATTTCTCGATCAGAGGCTATAAAAACAGGCAAAATGCGACTTCCAATGGAAGAGAATGATAGAAACCAGGTGAAAGTACTGCAAATGTTCCGAACGGTGACAAGTAGTAGTACCACAAGGGATAGGAATCCAGAACTCCAAGGGAGGGAAAGAAAAAGAGGTAAGGAGTAAGAAGAAAGAGGGGAAAAAGGTCCGCAATATACACGTATAAAGGAGTGAGAAGAGATAGGGAGCTGAATCAATGCCAGAAGGAGAATAAATCTCCTATACACGACCGAAGTGGTTGGTCGCGGGGGTGAACGAAAGGCTGAATAAACGAGAGAAAGTACTTCCTGTCGTCCACACGGGAGGAAAGAGGACATGAAAGACCGAGAAGGGAGGAGAAAAGTTAGAGCGGAAAGGGGACATTATCAAGTCAATCCAAAAAAACGGTGAGTTGCTCTATGCAAACAAAAAAAAAGATGGAATGGGCGATCTGGAACAAAGGGGATTTCTATGGAAAAAAAGTAGTCGCCATAACAAAGGGGGGAAGACAAAGGAGGAGAACGAGAAAACAACTACCCATCATAAGTGAGGTTTGCACCAAGGGGAAGGGTTAGGGAAAGGGTCTACAGGAGAAAAAAAGAGGGTCGGGGTCAATGAAGACGGTTATCGGGGGAGAAAAGAGAACTTGGGGTCATAAGGGAGAAGACAATGAAAAACAAATAACTCCTTTAGCAGAAACAGGAAAACAGTCGTAGGTGATAAGAAATGTCCTGCCGTTGCAAGAGGAAAAAGGGAGGGGATATCGTAAATTTCAGAAAGAGGAAAAGAAAAGTATATGGGGGCGTAAGAAAAAGAATAATGTAAGAACCGAAGCAAGAAAACTAATAATGAAGAAAAAAGAAAAGAAGTAACAACAAGGAGAGAAGGGAAAAAAAAGAGAGATTTAGGTCGGAGGGGTCAGGGGTACCTGGAGGCTCTAAAAGGAGGGGGAGAGGAGGGGAACGTAATGACATGAGGAGGGGGGAAGGGTACTCTTTAATGAGGACAGGGAACAACTGAATTGGCAACGCAAGTCATTAATATAATAGGAGAAGGTGGGCATGAAAGATAAAAGGGTAGGGTATATGCCTTTGAGGGAGATAAGTAACATCATTTCTCAAAAAAAAAAGAAAGGGAAAGGAAGCCGAGCATGGAAAGACGTGTAAAGTCGATCTATTTGTACAGAGGGAGGGGAAAGACTTCCTAGGCTGTTCTCGGGGGGGGAAGGTTTCTAATAGAGGGGAGGGGTGAGGTCAAATGGGTTTATAAGGAGATAGAGCAAACTCTGTCTCACAGGGAAAGGGGGGAAAGACGGAGACGTATCTGATGTAAAATATAAAGGAGAGCAAACCTGGGGGATGGCGGGGAGTGTAAGGGGCAACCCCGGAACGGGGGGAACTTTGGGGGGTTTTGGGGTTTGGGGGGAAGAACTTGGAAGGCAAACGTTCCGAAGGAAAGGAAGGGGAGGAGAACGATATTGACGGGAGGGGAACGAATTACGCCCGAACAAGAGAGGTGAAGAGACAGCAGACTTTTCTCACAGGGGAGGATCCTAAGGGGGAGGAAGAGGGGGAAAAAAGTGCAACTACAAGACTTGGGAAAAAAAAAAAAAAGAAACGGAGCCAATTCTGGGGAGAAAGGGAGGGGAAGGAGGTATTCGGGGGGAGGAAGGAGAAGGAATGCTTATGTCTCGCGGTGGGAAAGCGGGGGGTTTTCGTTTTCACAAGGGGGAGAAAAAGTGTGAACGGAAAAGGAACTGGACTAGTTGAGAATATGGGGGGGGCGGGCTACACGCTGGTTTGCTTTACGAAAGAGCATAGAAGAAGGAAAGGGGGAGCTTGAGAGGAAAAAAATAGGTGTATGCGGCCGTGCATGGGAGGGTACCCTGCTTGTGTTATTCAGCAAGGGAAGATTGGTTAATGTCTTCAAGGAAAGGGAGATCGAAGAGGAGAGGGGGAAGGACGATGTCTAGTGCGGGATGTAAGAACAGAAAGATGTAAAAAAGAGAAATGTGAAATTGAAAAAGGTTCACACAGTATGTTAGTAAACGGTCCCCCTCCGTAAAAAAAGGGGGGAGGGAGGAGTTTTGAAGAAGGAAAAGGAAAACCAAGAGCCGTAGGAAAAAGAGAAGGGACCGATCACGTGAAGAGGAATAGAGATAAGGGGTGGGGGGGAGACGAAGGAGATTGGGAAGAAGAAGTTTTCAAGTAAGAAGCATGGGGAATTCGAAGCTTCCTGGCTAAGGACAGGGGCTTATAACGAGAAGGGGGGGAAGGGGGAGCTAAATACTACTATACAGGAAGAAAAGCAGAAAGGATCGTGTTAGGGGAGAGGAAACGAACAAGGAAAAAAAAGGGAAGAAAGATGATCTTGTCCACAAACTAAGAAAAAAAAATAAGGCTTCCACCAAAGGAGAGCAAAAAAATCCCGCGGAGCGTGAGAGAGGAAATGATCGAATGAACGGAGAGGGGGGTACAGGCTTTATCTTTGCTTGGGGGGGAGAGAAAGAAACAAGAGGCTGGTAGGAAAAAGAAAGAAGGAAAAGATGGGTCGTGCAAAATGGCCATGTAAGGGTGAATAACATAAAACGATTTAGGAATAGAGAGGAGTGTGGGTGTTAGGGAGAAAGGGAAAAAATGAAAAAACGCCAATCCATGCTCACAACAGGAAAAGGTGGAGAAGGGACAAATCCCTGCATAGGAGGGAAAAAGGGAAAGAAAAGGAAAATTACTGGCACAACAAAATAGAAAGGGAGACATAAAATTATCCTCCTAAAGAAGGGAAGTGAAAAAGTAAAGAGCAAAAGGAAGGGAAGACCTAAAAGATGGATAGGAGGGAAAAGATTTCCTAAAAAAGAAGGAGAATAAAGATTTGAAGAGGGAGAAGGGAAGGGTCTCAGGGAGATATGGTATAATCCAAAAAACAAAAGGAAGGGGAAAAGGAACGAGCGAGAGTATTGTCACGCATATGCGTCCGAAGAAAAAAATAAATACCCCTGGAGAGAAGTGGTGAGGGCAGAGTAACCGTGAACATCACCATCTGAAATGTGAAAAAGAGTGAAAGATCTCAAAAAAGTGTGTGTTGTGGAGATTCCCAGGGAAGAGAACAAAAAAGAAAAAACCAAAAAACCCAAGAAAAAATAGAGAAAAAAAATTAGGAACCCCAAACCAAGAGGGGTCCACCAGTCACACAAAAAAATATAAAGAAAAAAGGAAGGGAGGAAATTAGGAGAAAGATGAAGTACAAAGGGAGGGGAATATAGAGGGGAAGGCCCTCAAGTGTATTAAAGAGAGTTGGACCTTTCCAATCGCTTTCTCCGAATTAACATGAGAGGAGAGAAGAATCCATAGAAAGAGAAATGCCCATGCCCAAAGAGTCCTTTCAATTCCAAATCCCAGAGGAGGAACATAATAATCCCCTGCGTGAGTAGAGTGTCAAAGACCGTCGTTAGGGAAGGACCAAGGATAGAGGGGTCTCTTCCACTAACAACAGGAGCGAAGTCCTCAGGAATTAAAAGGAATTTTTGGTTTCCTCTGCCACCGGAAGGATAGGATCTGCACACTTCGCGGCACCTGGGAAAAGGGAAATAGAAGGTTGAAAAATCGCTATATAAGGAAGGAGGGTAAGAATCGCACACCAGGGAATTATGAAGGAAAGGGAGAGAAGTAGACAAGGAACCGAGATTTTCCTTCGGGTAAGAGAAATGGGTGGCTTCAGTGTGGAAAGGAGAAGGAAGAGAAGGCCCGGTAACCACCAAAAAAAGATAGTAAGTTCCCTATGATGAAAGGGGGGAAAGTGGAGAATGTGGGAAAAAAGAGAATGGGAGAGGGGGAGGTCAATCTGGGGGGGTTTTGCGGTCAATAAAAAAGAGGTTCGCCCACTGTGGAGGAGGGGTTAGATAGGAGTGTAAGGGGGAGGAGGCATAACTTTAGAGAGGAGGGAGCAGCGGGCGGTGCTTCAGAAAAGATAAAAAATAAGAGTGGGTGCTTCCATAATAGGGGGGGAGGAGGGGCAGCTTTTTGGAAAGGAGGAGAACAACAACTTAGCGGGAAGCGGGAGCAGGAAAAAAAAGTCACTCCTATGTGGGAAGGAAAAAGGAGGTTTCTTGAGAGGCAGAGGGGGGGAAGAAGGGGGAAACGGAGGGGGGGGGGCATGTTCACGTTTCTTGGTGAATAGGAAAGAAAGACAAGATGTGAAGTAGAGTGAGAGGGAGAAGGAACATTGCCAGGGTCCTCTCCGGAAAAAAAGTGGGCGGCCTTTGGAAAAAAGAGATAGTAGGATGTTGGAGCATTCGAGGTGTGGGGAAGAAAGAAAAAGAAGAGGCAAATTGCAAAGAGTACGGGGGAAAGATACAAAAGAAAGGTTGTAAACCATTTTGGGGGAGAAGATTTCGTTAAGTAAAAAAATCAGAAAATGGCTGGGGGGAAGGTGTTACAATAAAAAAGCAAGCGATCAAAACCGAAAGAAAGGGGGTAAAGCACAATTCCAAGCACGAAAAGCCCCATATCAAAAAATCCGAATTTCCAAGTCTTTCTTCTTCTGGGGAAGGGGGTTCCCGAATGTGATAAACACTGGAAGCACGTAGGGCGCAATCGATGTGTTGTCATCGTCAAAAAAGGGGGCAGCCAGCTCAGCTTCGGGAAACGGGGGCAGCGTGGAAAAGGAAGAAAGCCCAATTCTCGGGAGGAAAAAAACAGCAGTGAAAATCAGGAACAACAAAGGGAAAAAAAAGACAAACGATGAAGAAGACCAATCGCCCCCGCAGGGACTCGAAAGGGGAAATCGATCTCCGAAACCTCGTTGGGGGGGCCACGACCTTCCACCAGAGAAAAACAGTAAAAAAATAAAGCAAACTCACCGGGAAAAGGATCCAATCTTCATCGTCAAAGGCGGCGATCGGAAAAGGGGGGAGAACGCACGGGACGATCCAGAGGTAGGTGTTTGGGGAGATCCCAGGTTCCAACTAAAGGACACCACCGGATATAATCAAGAAAAAAAAGGAACCCGGGAGTCGTTGTAATCACGAAAAGTGCCGCCGGAAAGGTCTAGGAAAGAAAAAGAGGATACGTAGTCGTAAACGCCAGGTAAGTCCAAAAGGAGAAAAAGACAAACCATTATCAAAGTCAATCAACGAACAGGTTTCAAGGGAACGCCTAATATAAAAATTAAGAAGAAAGAGGCGCCAAGTTATAGAAAAGGAAGTAAAAAACTGATCCCATCTTGTTCTACAGCCTACAAAAAAAATAACCAAAGGTATCAAGAAGAAGGTCTATCACAACAGGAGAAGTCCGAAGGAAGCCATCACGCCCAGAGAAGGGTGGCAAAGAGATTAAAAAGAGAAGAGAAATTTTAGGAGGAGAGAAGAACAGAAAGCAAAAACGAGGAAGGAGGGAAAATAGGAGGTTACCTGGAGCTCGAAAAATCGGAAGCTTAAGGGGAGCTCGGGAAGAAAAGGGGAGCTGGGAGGATGCCATGATGCTGGCAGGAGATGAAGCTATGGAGGCGTTGATCCTGGGAATAGGCGGTAAAAGTCTCAAGGAGTAAATACTGCAATAAGATCGCCTCTAACGGAAGTAGGGGGGGGAGACTCCTCTGGCGAGGAAGCAGATCTCTTCGGCTGAAGAAAAACTGGTGACGTCGGGGGGAGAAATGTTGAATGGGAGAAAAAAAGTTGAGCTTGCAAAAAGGAAGAAGTCGCGCCAAAAAAAAAGGGCGCGTTCTCCGCAGGGCCAAAAAGTTGCGCTGCTGGGGAAGTCATGCGAAAGATTCTGGTGGGACGAGAGCGTGAAGGTAGTGGCCACCTGGAGAAAATTAACAACGGGGAGGACGGGCGGTAAGGGTATAAAAAAAAGGGAGGAAAAACTCTGAAAGGAACTATGGAAAGAGGCCTTAAACCTTAGAAAAAAGAGGATAATCCTTATGGTGGACTGTGGTAGCCATTTGGTCTTCCTTTTAAGGTTTCTTAGTAAGCATTTCGAGCGGACCGTACGCTAAGATTTGGTTCCAATGTTCAAAGATGATTTGTTCCTTCTTCCCTGAAGATACACGCTTGAAGGTCCAGTGCCGTGGTTGAAATTAATAGAAGGAGGGGGGGATTGAAAGACAACAACCGGAGGGGCCGCGTACTCCTAAAGCGGGGTAGGTGGGACGCCGCGAAACAACACTTCGGGTCATGCCTGAGAAAAAAAAAGAGAAAGAAATGGGAGGGGACGGTTTTGGAAAGGCGATCTTGCGGGGAAGCTTTATCTGGGTGAGGTCCAAACGGGGGGGGTGGAATGGATCAAACAAGGAAAGTTCGCGATATGGAAACTTTTCTTTTGAGAGGGGCTTTACTGAAGTATGCTCAAAATCCCAGGGGCATACCGAATCAATGAAACCGGAAATTCAAAAACGGACTCACGCGCAAAGAGAAAAGACGTAACCTCCTTAATTTTCCCGCCGGGGGACACGGAAAAAAGCTCTCATGGTGAAAAGGCCACATCTCGAAAAAAAACCCCAGGTGGGGGAAAAAAAAAGGGAACCTTAGCGGAACTGATAACTCCCCGAACGGAAAGGGGGAAAGGCTCCTCATAAACTTTAAAAGTTTTCCAAAAAAAAAGACAACCGCGGAGGATGGACCCCGAAGAAGAAACAGAGAGAAAAAAGGGGAAAAATCTGCAGAACTGTCCTCCTTCCGAAAAAAAAAGAGGGACCCATTCCTAATTCCTCTTGAGGCACCTTGACTCTCTCCCATCAAAGGCCGCGGGCGCAAAAAACAAAAGACCAGGGGAGGAAAAAACTAAAAAGTAAATTCTTCAGGGTTTCCAAGGAAAAAGAAGAAAGAAAACTGAGTCACATTTGCCGGCAAAAGAATGAGAGCGATTAGGGGTGCTCAAAGGAGGAGGAAAAAGGAGAAGGAGCACGTCAAAGAGGTAAGTTTGAAAGGAAGGTTTAGCAAGAGAGGGAACCAACACTGGCGGGAGGAGTACTAAATTACGAGATTGAAGGGGGTTAGTGGAACGAAATGCGGCCGCAAGGCGAACTGTCGAACGGAGATCTGAGGGCCTGAGGATGGTATCCTCGTGGGGGGGGGAGGGGAAGGGCCATGGGCAAAAGTTGAAGGCATCGCGAGGAGCCGAGCGGGAAAAGAGAAAAAAATGGGTGGAAGACGTTTAACGAGGTGATGGAAAGTTTCTTTTAAGGCACTGAAGAAAGGTGAAGGGGAGGAGAAATGGCCAAAACCTGGTGAACCTGGCTAAGTTTGGGGGGGGAGGAGAGAAGTAAGCAAAATGCGGCAAATTACGAGTGAATTTAGTATTTTTCTCTTGAGAAAAAGGAAGGCTACTTGGGTTTGGCAAGAGACGTAAAGGGGGTTTGCGAAGGGCCAGTGGCGGGAGGGATAAAAATCAAAGCGAAAACAACTTATCTCGAAAACGACAGGATAAAAAAGATCCCAATTCCAAACAAAAAAGTGTGCAAAATCACGGGGGACAGAAGTGCCGAACCAAAAGGCCGATCAGGGATGCCTTGTTCAAGCTTTTTGTGGGAAAAAAAAGGAGGGTTTCGCGCATGTAAAGTCAACAACGGACACGCGTAAGGGGCGCCAATCGCGGTGGGGGGAAAAAAGACGCCAAGGGAGTAGGGGCTGATCCTAAGAAAAAGGAGAAGTGATCGCATTAAAAGGAGCGGAAACCAAAGTTAAGGGAGCAAACGATGAGGGGACCAAGCGAAGGAGGAAAAAGGGGGGTGGAAAAGGCCAGTAAGGCGCCGAAACAATCATCTCCGAACCCTTAAGATAAAAAAAAGGTAAAAAGAGCCGGCGCGGCTCGGTGTAAAAAGTCCGCTTCTGAAGAAAACGAGAAAAATCTGGGAATCGAGCTCTCCGACAAAGCTGACGACTCCCGTTGTGGGGGGGGGAAACCATTCAGGAACTAACCTCGCGACCAACGCGAAACATAAAAAAAAAAAAGAGTTTCAAAAAGTCCCAGCAGCAGAAAAAAACGGCCTCCTCCTTCGGCCCTGGGGAGAGAAACTCCTGGACGCGCCTTAAGGGCGTCCTGCAGAAAAAGCCTTAAAGGAAAAAGAGACCCAGAATAGTCAATCCAAAGAAGAAAAAGGGGGATCGATGGCATCCTCCTACGCGGGGTGCAAAGGTTCAAACCACGCAAATTAAGGAAAAAAACCGCAAGATTTCAAAGTGACTTTACCTCGCGTCCACTAAAGGAAAACATAGCTGAAAAAAATCTCCAGGCCGAGAAAACGTTAGGGAACTAAAGAAAAAAACATCACGAAAAAGCAAGATGATTAGGAAATTCAGTCAGAAGGAGAATGAGTTTCGCCGAGAGGTAAGTCGAAAGCAAACAAAAGGAGGAGGAGAGATGCTTCGCTGTTACCTGGGCGTCGGGGGAAGGGGCGGCGCGTTGGGTATCCGCTTGAAAAGGGAAAGGTGATGAGTTTTCCTGAAAGCGTTTATCGGAAAAAAGTGGTCCTCGCGGAACTATGGGGAGGGGAATAACGTCGAGGCGAGCGCTGGGAGACAGCTGAGAGGGGTGGAGGTTCTAGAAAAGGTTTTTATGGGGGCGCATCGACTAACCTGGCGCAGAGAAAAGGGCCGAAAAATTTGCGGCTTGGGGGGGACGGTGGAAATGGGGGAATTGAAGAGAAGGCCTGCGAAAGGAAGGTACGCGACGTTTACGAAGAACCAAACCGTCTGCAGGAAAAAACTAGAGGGCGCTGCGTCAGGATAGTCACCGGGGAGGGGCGGGGGGAAATGTGTGTTGCTTTATGCTCGCGGGGGGCAGATGTTCGTGAATGAAATGGTATCGATCTGGGGGGGGAAAGAGCCGAATCTAAAATGAAGTAGCAGCTTGAAGAGAAAACCGATCCGCGCGGAAGATGCTGGCCTTGGGGGGGCTTTTGTTAGGAGGGGTAGGGGACGGAGTCGGGGGGAGTTTGGGCGGGAGACAGGGGTCTAGCGAGGACGACTTCGCGGGAGGGGGCAAACGTCAAAGGGGGGTTGCACAATGAAGTGGGGGACTTTCCCTAATGGGAAAAGTGGGGGGCCCCGATACGAGGAATTCGTCAAGTTAAAGGCGGCCAGCAGGAGGAAAGGCTGAGCTGATGGGGAAACACCGCGGAAGGAGACTATCTCCCGTGATAAAGGGGATGCGCGACCCCTGCGGAACTGCCAAAAAGGAGGAGGGCTTGCCGGAGGAAGACTGGGGCTTTTGCCAAGGGATTGGATTGTTGCTTAAAAAAAGTCAGGGAAGAGTTTTATCGAGTTTCTGGGTGTGGGAAAAGTTCCGAAGAAAAAACCATTCGGCGAAAGCAAGAAAAATGGCCGGGTAGCAGCAATTAAGCCACAAGGGTGGCCAAAAGTAGGCAGAAAGGTCTCACTCGCAAAAGAGACAGTCACGTCACGAAAAAAAAAAAAGAGGGGTCTGTGAAAACAAAATCTATCCCAAAAACAAAAGGAAAGCCGTCACCCTTAGTCGGCCCTTGAAAAATGAGACTAACTTCACCAAAGACGTGAACACAACTCGTTGGATTACGGAAAAAGAAGAGCTTGGGGAAACCCCTTCCGCTTCAAGGCCCGCGATGCCTTCCAGCAGAATCTTGCCCAGGGGGAAAAAGGACTCGTCTATGAAAGGCAGAAGGGGTTCAGAATCTCACCAAAGGTCCATGACAAAGGAGGGAGGGAACAAACACCATCAAAGAAAAAATAAAAGACAACATGAGAAAAAAAAAGAAAGTTCTTCTCCTCCGGAATTAAACGGCATTGGGGGGGGGGGAAAAACGGGCTCCAACTGGGGGGAGAGGAGGGACAACCTCGCCGGCAAAGAAGTGAGTGCTCAATCGCCTCAAAGAACGGACAACTATCGAGAAAATTTTACCCGGCCGAGGGACGGAAAAGAGTCAAAAAAAAAAAAAAAAAACCCCCAAAAAGGCCGGAACCACCAACGGGAGGGTAAAAGAGGAAGAAATGACGAAGTGGGAGGTGGAGGGATGTTTTTTTGCGCAAGCGGCCGTTGAAACGTGAGGGGACGCTTTGGATTGGCCGCGGGATTCGGCATTGGAAAAAGTTGGATGGTCCGGGGGGCAAGGGAGCGGAAGGAAGGAGCGCTTAATCCGGGATGTCCTTTAGGGTTCAAAGCCGATGGGGCTTATGTCGTGAGGGGTACGCTGGGAAGTTTTCTGATGATAAAGAAGAGGTTAAGTAGATTTAGAAGGGTGCGCTAAGGGGGACGCCTGTTTTAAAGGCTGCCTTTTTGGGGGGGGGAGGTATAAAAGTCGGAAGTAAAATAAGATTGGGGGGACCGAATAGGTCAGGATTACTTTTAACGCAGGGGGAGGCTACTTGGTAAATTGGGGGAAAAAGGGGTCTCAAGTAAAAAACTGGAAATCATTGGATTTTGGAGGGCGTGTGCGCAAGGAGCCGCCCCTAAAAGAATCGAGAAAACTAGAAACAAGAGGGCGAAAAGCACATTCCAAAATTATTTGGCCAAAAAGACGTTAACACTGGGGGAAACACCAGTAAGATTTGAACGAAGGCTGTCTGATGCTTGAGCTTCCCTCCCGCAGTGACGAAGGCATCACACTTGGTCTCTCCTGTACAGAGAAAAAGAAAATTCACTCGCAATGCTTGGAAAACTCCAAAAGGGTGTTGGATCGTCATAAACGCCAGCCAGATCATCTTCGGAAGTCCGCCTTAACACTGAAAATGCACGAGCAAAAAAAGCGGAAACAGCAGGAAAGAGAACAAAGTCATTGAAGCGGCAAAATTGTGCACCAGAAAAAGAGGAGGGAAGGGACCAGCCCTGTCGGGCCGACGGGGAACAATCGTAACCACGCCACCAGAACAAGTGTAACGCTCATACCCTTCTCGTTTCCCGGACCAGCTTCAGGGAGAACACATCTGGGAAGAAAAAACCAGCGTGTAGTCCTCAGCAACGTCGATAAGGAAATTGCTGCTTCACGTTTGTGGGGGGGGAAAAAGGGTGGGAAGAACATCTGTGAAAACACCTGAAGAATCCAGGAAAAACAGAAATCCGGGGAGATGAGGGGTGAAAGAAAAGTCTCACGAAGTAAAAAGAAAAACCGCCGAGAACCGGTGTGGAAAGGAGTAAACGTCCGGCTTCAGAGCAGACAAATTGAATCCGCAGAAGGAAGAGAGAAAGAGGAAACATTGTAAACTCCTCCTAAGCGATCTGGAGGTTCCGTCGAGGAAAGAGAAAACCAAAAAATAAACGCGATCAAAGGAAAAAAACTAAGAGGGGGGTCACAGACAGTATCCTCTCGAGGTACCGCTCAACCGGGAAAACAGTCGAGGGAAATAGAGAAACTCGGAGAAAGAAAAAAAAAGCCTAGGATGAATGCCGTGGCAAAGAGGATGGAGAGTGCCGGC
>Ga0179593_1388404_pt1 | contig 12043 bp, 13 predicted proteins | sample CZODoug2_1_08_16_FD_185931 | JGI IMG/M metagenome (GOLD analysis project Ga0179593, IMG submission 185931) | Vadose zone soil fungal communities from Angelo Coast Range Reserve, California, USA - CZODoug2_1_08_16fungal (PacBio error correction) | ecosystem: Environmental > Terrestrial > Soil >...
AGGAAAAGGGGCGGAGGTCATTTTCATCTAAGGCCCTACTCCTTCATTCTCGGCCAGGAACATCGGGTAGATAGGGAACTTGGGGCACTCCAGTGGACGTTGAACGGTTCATGACTTACCGCATGTCAAAAAAAAACGGGGTGAAAAGACTGTAAGAGGGAGGGTTGAAAGCTGGAAAGGGTGTCGACAGACTTTAAAAGCAAAGGGGGGCGCGAGGGGGGAGACAGAAAGGGAGCTGAAAAAAACAAGGAAGGCAGTGCCAGAATCGCTGCGATCACAGAGTCCCCAAAGGAAGGAGAGAAATGACCTGGAAAGGGAGAAGGCACCCGCCGTGTTCCTAAAGGGAACTCAGGAACCTGGGGAGGAACCGGGCGTAACACGCACTCGGGGAAGACCTGGGAGCGCAAAAGAAGAAACGGATATACCGGACAATGCGACGTCTCATTTAACGACAAGAGGAAAAAAGGGTCAGTCCGTAGCGGAAGGAAGGGAGAAAGGGAGCTAATTCCTCCTATCAAGAAGTGTGATTAGAGTTCATGAAGGGATGAGGAGCAAAAGGGAGGACGACCGCACTATAGAATAGGCTTGAGAAATACATCAACAAAAAAGAAAGGGAAGATGAAGGGCAGGGGATGGAAGAATGCTTACACTCTAGTGGCCCGTTCTCATTAAAGCCAGTTTTGCTAAGGAAGGGCATGGGGAAGGAGTCACCAATCGGGGAGAGAAATTCCGAACTTTAAGTAGACGCAGGTGAAAAAAAGGCTTGGAGGAGGAAAACCTCAGACCGAGCAAGGGGGAAAGAAGGGGGGGAAGAGATGCCTCGCAGGTTAAAGCCTAGGGGGTTCGAAAGGGTGAAGAAGGGCGTGTTTAGCCCTGGCCCGACAGGTCAGAGTGGCCTCGGTGCTAACAAAGTGGGCCCAACCGGCAGGAGCGTAATAGGGGTACTCGGGATAGTAAGGAGGTAGGATGGGCAACCAGGAGGAAGCAGCAGCTTTCTCTCTGGAGGCACGAGAAACCACTGGGGAAAAAAAAAAGAACTGGCGCCACCGTTTCCCAGAAGGCGAAACCAGAAAAAGACGGATGGACATTGGGGGGTGCATTCGCCTCAATACGCATTAAAGAAAGAAATTGGGAAAAGTCAAGGGAGATAAAATATTTAAAGCCCTATTAAACGGTTCTGAAGGACGCGTGGCAACGGCAATAAGAATGAGAGGGCATGGGACTTACCAACTTCATGGAAACACAGGTTGAAAGAAGGGGGGGAGAACTTCATAGACGGAGGAGGGATCTGCCAAAAAGTATCAAAAAACGGGAGGAGAAGGGACATTCGCGTGGATAAATGGCACCTGGCAGTCCAGCTTCGGAGGGGAATAGAGGGGGGCGCGCCAGTTGGGTATCAAAAGGCGCGATCAAGAAAAGGAAGATGGGCACGCCGGAAAACACTCCTCGGGCTGGGGAAGGGAACGAGGCCAGGCCACGAGGGGGTCTCGTTCAAAAAACTGCCTTGCAATTCTTTGGGAGGAGGCGCTGAAAGGGGGGGGGTCAAAGAAAGAAGAAAAACAATTGCGGTTAACCGCCTTTCGTCGAAAATCAGACGTGAAGGGGGGGGAAGACCTAGGATAGAGAAGGAAAAGAAAGTGACGGAGCCCGAGGTGGGTTGGAGTTCGTAGGGCTTCACCATCTAGGTAAGAAATAGATGAAGGAGAAAGAAAGGAGACTTCATGGTAAAGAACATAAGTAAGTTAGATGCCGCAAAGACCAGACTGGAATGAGTATCTGAATCTCAAACTGGAAGAGACTAATAATTAAAAAAGGTACGCGATTTCTTCCAGGTAGGGGAGAAGAAGTCCAAACACTCTGAAAAAGCGGAAAGTATTCAGGTATATTTGCCGAGACAAAACTGGAGAAAGGAAAAGGACTCTTCACAAAAGGAAAGGGGAGCTAAGTGGGTAGAAGCTAAAACACTCTTCTTTGAGATTATAGATCAATAGACTGGGGGACAAAGGTCAATCAGTTTCTAGAGGAACTAAAATTGAAGAAAGGGGGTAAGAGAATGGTCCTAATACGACGAGAATCAAGAATTAACTTTGAAAACTGGGGAGAACCGCAAGAGGCAACACAGGAAAAACACCAGTCTCATCGTACTATAGGGCTCTATACGTACGAATGTCAATAGAAAGATCAAAAGGAACAGAACCGAAATACCAGTGCTCTCTAAAGAAAAAAGGGGACAAGGAAAGCACATCAGGGAAAAAATGAGTTCCTGAAAAAGGCCAGAAACTGGAAGGGGAGAACCTGGGGGGGGGGGACATAAGAGGTAAGAAGACGAGAGGAATGTTCCCCAAGCTAAAAGAGTAAAGGGCCTCTTGAAAAAAACCTGGGAGGTGAGGGGAACTTTGGAGACAAAGAGGGTGAACAAAAGTGATACAGGGGGAAATTCGAAAAAAATCCGAAAGAAGGAAGAGAACTGTACCACAAACCTCGGAGGAAGGAAGGAACCGACAGTCCGCGGAAGAAAACTCAGCTTCCCTGAAGGTTGCGGATCGAAAAAAATTGGTCCGCGGGGAAGGGGAGGAGTTATATTGAGCTTTGGGGACTAAATTCGAAAAACAGAAAAGGATCGAGAACGAGTGGGGGAAGTAAGGGGGGGGGGGACGAACCTTTATGCATATCTTATGAAAAAACCGGGAGCCCCCGATGAAACTTTAAGGGAAAGAATGTGAAAGAACGAGGGGAAAGAGGACCACCATCTCTATTTCCACGGCTAACCGGGGGAGAAAAGGGGTAGAAAACAAAGACAATCTCTACAAAACCGGGGTATGGAAGGGAAAGTAGGGAGATTGGATAGGGAAAAAATTCGGAAAGTCTCGGAAAAAGAGAGGATGGGGGGTAACGACAGGGCTAGCCACCGGGCTAAAGGGGAGCTCAGTATTGGGGGGGGGTTCATCATATGGGACAGGTTTGGGATTAGAGAGACACGAAGGGAACCAGAGAATCGAGATTGTTAAAACAAAGCGAAGGAAGGGGAAACCGAGAAGGGAACGAAACTACATTGCAATTAAAACTTCCTGTCAAGGAAAAAAGAAACGTCATACCAGGAAGCGGAGATTATGGGGGTCCAGAAACGGACTCCTCAAGGAGGGGGGGGGCTATGGGGAATGAGCGGAAAGAGAGGAGGGTTTCTAATCCTTAAATTGTAAACATCTGGAAACTTCTCGGGGAGACGACTGGGCTGAAAAAAGAAAATCTCAGGATAAAAGTTTTACCTGGAGTATGTACTGAGGAAAAAAACTAGGAGAGCTTGAAAAGGGGAAAAAAACAAGAAAAGGTTATCGGAGGGGCTCCTTGTCCAGGGAGAGGGTTACTGAGGGACTGGAGTGTACCTGACAAAAGGGGAAAGTCAAGGGGGGAGGATTGACAGTCGCAAGTTAGTCGAGATGGAAGAGAAGATCGTAGTCTGAGAAAAGGGGTCGGGTTCCGTGCGGTTCCGATGGGAAAAGCGGGAAAAAGGCGTGAAGGCATCAGGGATCTTATAGTATTCACTCCGCGCCCGTGACACTCAACTGGATGGGAAGGGGGGGGGGGGGCAATATGGGGGGAAAAGTCAGTTCATCTACTCAAGATTCAAATGCTAAGAAAATGAGAGGGGGGAGAAACAAGGCCGCGTCGGTCAAGGGGGAAGGGGGCTGACGCGGCTGAAAAAAACTCGCGTGAGCTTCGGAAGTCGAGGATGCACAGCGGGGTGGGGGGAAAGTATAGATGGAAAAAAAGTTTATAAATGCGATCGTCAAATGGCTGGTTATTAATAAAAGAGGAACAGGGAGAAGGGAGCGGCGACGCGGCTTGCGCGTGCTGACAGCGGGTGCAAAGTTGCAAAAAAGGGAAGAAGCGGGGGGGAATTCGCCTGAAAATAGGTAAAAAAAAATCTATGAGGTGGAAAAAGAAATAGTTCTGAAAACAGAGGACGGAACGAACTTGATCGCGGGGGGAGGAAAAAAAAGTCACGAGTAGCCTACATAAGGCTGATAACAGGGGGGGAGGTCGAAGTAGGGCTACAATCTTGAACTTCAAGGAAAAACAAGGAAGTGAAAGGCGGGGGAGGAGGGGCACTCAACTGCATTGCTCCACAGTGGGAAAGGAAGACTTCGAGAGGGGGATATGTCCGGAGTGAACATCAAAGCGATTTTTGGGTCGACCTATCAGACGGGCCGGAGTAGCCCACCTACAATAACGAATACTACGGCCAAAAGGCCGCTTGGAAAGGGGGTCTGAAGTCCACTATAATGCTAGCTGAAAGTTAAGGAAAAATGGGGTAGAAGCAAGAGCGGGGTCAGAATATCAGAGGGAGAAATTAGGTGGAAGGAAACGCATGAAGGTCAGGCGTCATGAGAAGGAGGGTGGGAGCCGGAAACGAGGGGTCCTGGTCCTGTCTAAAAAATAAAAAAAGGACCTCGGAAAGGGGAAAAGGGGAAGAATGACTTGGGCCCTCCAGGGGGAAAGGAGATGACCTTCTAGGTATAGAACTAATCCTTCTCACCAAAAGGTTCAAAGGTAGGAGGGATGGGGGAACTAGGGGCAATTCGGAGAAAAACTTCCGAGCAACTCAAAGGGTGGTGATCTTCAATCAAAAAAGGGCAAGAACGCGCCCGGAGAGGGCGGACAGTGTTCCAGCGGAAGGTCTCAGAATCGCTCGAAAATGAAGAAAGGGATCAAACCGAAGGGGGGAAAAGGGGGGGAAAGACTTGAAAAAAGGGCGAAACTGGTAACTCCTCAGCGCACAAGAATGAAACGGGAGGTCACGCGACGTCAAACAATGAGACTCTCAGCGAGGGGAAGATCCGTAGGAGGAGATTGAGGAACGAACTGTTCACACTTAAGAGGAAAATTACTCCTACACGATGGTGAGAGGGGAGGAGAGGCAAGGGGGGGTAAAGGACGGATCAAAGAGTACAGGGGGAGCCGCACAAAGCGCATGGTTAATCACCGATCGAGAGAAAACAAGAAGTAATGAAAAAAGGAGAGGAGAGAGGGAAGGGGCTTCCTCAGAGGGAAAAGTGGTCACCTTCCCTGGAGGGGGTGTAGAAAGAAAACGTGCCTGCCGAATGAAAAAGAACCAGGATAGGGAGATTCAGAGGGGACCGGGTCGACCAGGAATAAACAACGGCATGGAGAGAGGAGAGGAAAGGGACTGGGAAAAGAGGCAGGGCCGACGGAGAGAAGTTTGGAAAAAAACTTCCTTCCTGGGGGGGAGGAACCAGGAGGACGAGGCGTGGGGGGCCAGGGTCAAGAAAGGACAAGTTTTCATCATACCAAGAATGACTACCTGAGGGGGGAAGACTGAAAGGATCGGGGGACGCTGAGAGTACGACAATATTCAGACCCCTTTCCTCCTATCCGTTAGAGGTTGGGGAAAAGGCGAGGAAGCGAGCAACCGGGGGGAGACAGCAGCGGGAGAAAAAACCGGGTCAAATCCTATCCCCTGAGTGGAAAAAGGGGGGGGGGAGACACAAAAAAAACAAGTTCGCTCTCACGCGGTAAGATACATCTCTTGAAGGGAGGCACGTGCCCAGTGTATGGCCAAAATTTCTCTAAAATATGTCAAATGCGATTACTTAAACTTTGAAGACCCCCAAAAGGAAAGTGAACTTCTCGACCGACTTATAATTCGAAGTTTCAAGGAGAACCTGACCTGAAGGGAGGTCGAGTAAACTAAGTATACCTCGCTCGGTTGGGACTCGACAAACAAGGAGCATATGGAAAAAAATCTGAAATTCAGGGGGTGCATTTCCTCAAAACTTCTAAAGGAAAGAAAAGGGACTGGATGGGGTAGGGGGAGGAAGAGGGGTCGAAAATCCATTTAGAGGTAAAAAGACTCTCTCTCTTCTAGAGCGGGGGGGGAGCAAGGGGAAAGCGGAAGAGACGACAGCTGTACATAACTTTTGGAATCAGGGACGAGAAACAAAGAAAGAAGGGTTTAGGGCGTAGGGGTCGGACCTATTTTTTTTCTCGAAGAGAACGCCAACAGGGAAAAAGACTGAGGGGAAAATCCTTACGTTAAGAAGAACATTAATCCGGTCTTGGAAATCAAATCAAGGAGGGAGGAAGATGGGGAGGGAGATGCGAAGAAAAGAGGAGGAAAACCGTCAGTCTCTGTTGGACTAGTGATTTACCTTCTAAAAACGAAAGACGAGGGTCAGGGGGAAAAACACAGGGGGGAAGGGAAAGAACTGCAAGGCATCGACTACTATCGGGGGATGGAAGCTAGTGAGAGAAGAAAGGACAAAGGGGGCGATCGCGAGTGAGACAAAAACCGGCTTTTTAACATCTGATAACTTCCAAAAAAAGCGGGGTCCAGAACCCGATGGGAGGACGGAACTGAGCCCGCCGATAGACTGTGAAAACGGGCACTTGAGGACGACCAGTTCCCGCTAGTCGTACTCGAAATAGGTAATAGAGAGGGGAGGGGATCTGAGGCTACTGGGAAAGCTTGGGGTGAGAAAAGAAAAAAAAGGAAAAAGCAATCCCGACCGGAAGTCATCTGATGAAAAGGGACTCTCCCGCAGCATAAGAGTTGAGCCCGAGAGGGAAGAGAAGAAAAACACCAGGAAAGATACGGCTCAGGCGAATCAATGCAAAAAGGGGGGAGGAGAGAACTCGGAAAAAAAGGAAGAAAAAGGGAATTGCTCTTGGCATCCGTGGGCATGGGGGAAACAAACCTCGGAAAGTAAAAAGAAAGAACGGTCCAGATAAAATTGGAAGGGGGATACCTGTAAAAGAGAGTCTAGGGCGCTGTTCCCTGACCACCTCTACACGGGATGGGTCGGAGGGGGAGAAAAGAGGGGTGAAGGACCGAGAAGGGGACGCGCCCTAAGGAATTCTACAAAAAATGGGGGAAGAAACGGAAAAAGTGGCCATAGAAAAAAAGCTCGAAAAGTCACCCAGACAAGACCTAAAATCAGAGAGTACCTGTAGAAAGTGGGGGAAGGGGATCTAAGGCACGACGGTGGCTCGGAAAGGCTTCGGGATCGAAGGGTGGGGAATCATGTTCTCCTATACGATTTGGGGAGAGGTTAGGGAAACTAAAAAAAAGGAGAGCCGGAGAGGATGCAAAACAGACTAGCTCAAGGAGGGGGAAAAGCTCAGGGGGGGACCTGCCGCGGGTAATTAAAAAATCTATTGGGTGCCTGGCCGAGGTTGCGAAAAGAGAGACAACAAAACAAAAGGGAAGAGGGAGGAAAAAAGAGGATTGGTCAGGAGGCAAAGTCTTCCAGGTCGAAGAAAGAGACCAGGGGACAGAGAACAGCGTGCAGTGCCAACCATGAGAAGGTCTAAAAAAAATTCGGAGCGTTTTACATGGGCTCCAAGGAAGAGACACAAGCCACAAAGAGGGAGAGAAGAGGAAGTAACTAGGAGTAAAAGGCTAAACTCCGCCAGTAAGTCCCAAAAAAAACTTGCCAAAAGAAAAGAATGACAGACGCGATGAATGTGTAAAACGAAGTATTTCGTTACGGGAGATTGTAGTCTCTTCAGAGGCGGAGCCGGAAGGGGGGGGGGATCAAACTGATAATTCCCTCGGAGCCCTCTTGGGAGAAAGCCCGAAAGATAGAGACCCGTTTGCACCGGGAATCTCCGTCGCGTGAGAAGTAAGAGAAGGGGCAAGGTTAAAGAAACCTGCAGTTGAAGTTAGGAGTCACTGGGAAGGGGGGAAAAGCGGTGGGTACCCTGATGGCGAAGGGGATGTCCGAGGGAACAATCAGGTTTTAAGGAGAGGGAGAAGGGAACCCAAAGGGGCCCGTCAGGCGTAGAAAGTCTCTAATGCACTCTCTCGACTGGGCGGTTTCCGTTGTTACAGGGGATGCAGGTGCGCCCAGGGGACAGGGACGATATGGAAGCCCCTTAAGGATCGACCGAGGAAGGAAGAGGAAAGGGGGAGGGTCTCGCAAACGATGTAGGATACAAAATTTTACCTATATGCATCAGCGCTAGGAAAAGAGGAGGGGGAGAGTAAGTCGAAACGTCTAAGAGGTACAGGGTTCCTCTACCTGCCTGGGAGACGAACCGGTCGGCAGACAGTAAAGTATGAAGATTCGAAGAAAAAGAGGGGGGGGGGAGGGTTCTCAGATGTTCAAAAGCATAAGAAACTAGCGATCTTCCGGGGGTACTGGGAATGGGCCGAGAAGCACGGGCGCGGCGAGAGAGACTGGGGGGAGGAGGGGGAAGAAGTCAACATGTGGGGTTTCACATCAGGGCAGTTCAGCAGAAGAGGTCGGACCACAAAAGAGACTGAAGGTGGAGCCCAGTTCTAGAAGTCTCCGAAGTTAACGACTTGATCGCAGTAATAGATCCACCGTAGAGATTGAGAGGCCGACGCACGGAAGTCGGTGACGAGTCGGAAAAAAGGGGTTCTTCTACTGCTGGGATCAACAAAAATCGGTCATCGAGGGAAAAATACGGCCCGGAGAGGGGGAGTTGAGGACCCGAAGAAGGAGCGTTCGCCACATTGTCGAACCCGCTCTCAGAGGATTCATCTGAAGAAAGGGAGCGACAGCCCGCGTTCGAAAAAAATCCATTTCCATAAAAGAAAGAGGTCTTCCAAACATTCGGGAAGGCTTGCGTCCAGGGGAGAAGGAAAAAGTGAACTCTGAAGGACGTCCTCGGCAAAATCGTTACCGTGGGGGAGATCAGAGGGACTCAGTCAGAACCAGAGTTTATCACGGGGTCGGCTTTTCGCAGTATGGACGGGATTAGCACCATAATCAAAAGGAGGAACGGGGAACACCGGGGGGGAAGGAAAAAGGTTGTCAGTCCTCCCCCTCGGAAAGGGGACCTCTGAAGAGAAGGACCTTGGCCCAACCAAGGTAAACGGGACGCTTTTTCCAGGCTGAGATAGATTGTGCACCACTTGTTGACGTGTGTCGCAGTCTGGGAAAAGGGTCGAAACCATCATAGGAAAAAAGAAGGGGTGAAAAACTTCTCCATCACTTCTCCATAGGGAAAGGATAGTTATTACATTTTTTCAGAGAGGGGGGACGATCCGCACGAGAAAAAAGAGACCGACCGAGGAGGGCCTTTAGAGTAGGACGCCCTAAGGGGTCGAACCGAGAGAAGGTCCATAACCAAAAAAAAAAAAAAAAAAAAAAAAAACGAAAAACCACAAAAAACAAACCCCAACCCAACAGCAAAACCAACAACCCCACCACAACCAAAAAAAAGAAAAAGAAACCAACCACACCAGAAAAAAAACACAAAACCAGAAAAGAAAACCCACCCACAAAAACCACAAAACACCCAACCACCAAAAACAAAACCACACAAACCCAAAAAAAAAAAAAAAACCACAAAAAACCCCAAACCCCACCACACACCCAAAGGAAAGCACACCGGGGGTTGCAAACACACCCACAGGGACATACCAAAAAAAACAAGAAAACCCAGACCACGCCACCAACACCAACCCCCCACAAAGCCCCCACACAACAAAAAAGCCCACCCCACAAACACCAAAGCAACCAACAAAAAAAACCCCCCCACAAACACCAAACCAGACCCCTGGGGCAGGTCCCCCCCAAAAAACGCATCCTCCAGGTCGCAAAAAGCTGGATGAATGAGGAAGCGCCGTCGGAAAAAACGGGGGGGTCTAGAAAAGACGGAATCTCTTTAGGAATACAAGAAATCGTGTAGAAGGTCGCGACTACGGGTCGCACGCAGAAGCACTAGGGGAGAGGGTTAAGGTCGACAGCAAAGGGGGTAAGAAGGACAACATTAACTTTATCCTCGGAACACTAGGGCGGTAAAGTCACCGGAGAGAAGAGAACTAAAAGAAAAAACAGGGGAGGAAAGGAGGAAAAGAGAGGAATAGAGAAAAAACCAGGTGCTTTACCCGGATGGCCTCTATTTCTACCTCCGGGGAAACTCCCTGAAAGGACCGATCAAAGAGGTGCTGGAGGATTACGTGCAAGACCAAAACTTCCGCACGGACAGAAAAGGAGGTCCAATAGGGAGGGGAAGGAAAGCGCTGACCGGGGCCAGGGGGAGGCGTGGGTTTTTTCCGACTGAGCCACCCCGATGGTGAAACGAAGGGTTAGAACTGGAAAGAGGGTCTCAAAAGTGTGTAAGGCCCCTCGTTGCTACACCGATTGGAAGGAAAGAAGACCGGGGGGCATCGGGCGATCGAGAAGCTAAGGAATCCGAGATCCGCTAGTCCTGCCTATTCAGAGAGCTACAAGGGATGGCGAACGAGCAACACGGGCGTTAAACGCTGGAGCTACACGGGTCCAAAAGAGACACCAGCCAAGAGAAATAACGGGAAAAAGTTTTGTTGGGCGACACAGGTACGCAGACCTGGAGAAGAATAACGGGGGAAAAAGGGGAAATGGGAACTTATCTAACAGAGGGAAAATCAATTGAAGCCGCAGAAAGCTGGAAAAAGAAGGGAAGAGTGGAAAAAGAAAGACCTCGAGTCAATGTTGCCGCGGGAAGATTAAAGTCATCGGAAACACTACGGAATCTCTTTCTCGACCGATAGGAGTCAGACTAAAAAGGGGAGGGGCCGAGCCAAACGGAGAGGCCAGGTTTCCAAGAAATTCAAAGTCCTGAGAACTGTAGGGGCGTCCTAGTTGAAGTTTGAATGGAGCTTGATGAAAAGTCGGCTGCTCGGGGCGAACTAAGAATTCACGGGCAGGGTCAGATCTACGAGAGGGGGAGATGCATAGGGGAAGAAGCTCCTTTCGAGGGCAGCACCGCTCCGTGCAGTCGGTAAGTACCTCTTAAACGAGGGGTGAGAAAGTGAGAGCCAAAAACGAAAAAGGGATTGTAACCTCCTTCCGGGACGTAGAAAATCAGCGTTGGAAGGGTGGCTGAAGAGTAGAAACAATCGCGAATATTTAGGCGGGCCCGAATGGGAAAAGGAGAAAGAAGAAGGAGAAAACGTCAGTCGCTGGGGTGGGAAAAAGGGCAAAAAAGGCTATAAATAAGTCAACCCGGACGAGGCAGAACGACGCAGACGGACGCGATCGCCGCCCGGTAGGAAGACGTGACGGAGAAAGGAAGGGACCCAATTGGACGAGTCTCGATGGGATTCCACCAGGAGGGTGATCTAGAAGGTAACCAACTGTAGAGGAGAAAGAATGTGAGTACGTGGAATTGCGCGCGCCGAGATTCTTTCGAGAACCGGCGGGTGAGGCACAAAGGGAAGGGAACGAGACGTGGTTCGACTAAGTAACGCAAACGCGGCGTCTGTAATAGGGAGCGTAGAAAGTGACAACAAGAACTCCAAAATCAAAAGACCATCCGTTGGCGAATCAACCGGACGAGGGTCGAAGAATAAAAGCGTACGCGAGAGAATGAGAGACGGGTTGAGGAAAACTCAAACCCGCCAAAAAAGGCTCAGCGGACGGGACAGGAGAGAGTGCGATCTCAGCAGGAAAAAAATCGCGTCTACCTCTGCAAAAAAATCAAGAAAAGGGAAAGAGAAAAGGTGCTCGCAAAGAAGAACACGGGGACCGCACATCATTGGACCCACCCGCTTTCATGGAATCAACACCTGTACGGGGGGGAAAAAAGGTAAAATCAGTCTCAAAGGGGAATTACCTCTACTACTATAGACTCGGAAAAAGGGGGAGAGAAGTGGGAGGGCTGGGGGCAGGGAAAACTGGATGCAACGCTAAACGCCAGCGGACGAATAAAGAGGAAACTGTCCATCAGAAAAAATCTCGGCCGGTCACTGAATACTTCCTCATGTTGGTTGGATGTTGGGGGGGAGCTGACATAGGGAATCATCGAACTGGATTGGGAACCTGCCCGTCAACGGGGAGGGGAGGGGCACTGGAGGAGGATCTGACGCCGGTTACGAGTGTAACATAGTTCATCAGTAGAAAGGAAAGGGGGGGGGCCGAACCAGTTTCTATCTCCGGAAAGGATCATGAAGACAAAACCGCGACGGGAGAAACTTTCGCCCAGAGAGGGGGTTTTCTTCCCTCTGTTTCGAAACAAACATAGGGAGAAAAGGGCAGAGAAATGGGGGGGGACGTCTTGGAAAGAGCAA
>Ga0179593_1398774_pt1 | contig 12043 bp, 24 predicted proteins | sample CZODoug2_1_08_16_FD_185931 | JGI IMG/M metagenome (GOLD analysis project Ga0179593, IMG submission 185931) | Vadose zone soil fungal communities from Angelo Coast Range Reserve, California, USA - CZODoug2_1_08_16fungal (PacBio error correction) | ecosystem: Environmental > Terrestrial > Soil >...
ACAAACAATTTGGTGGAAACTTCCCGTGGGGGGCGAAAAAAAACCCGGATTAGCGGTAGAGCGCGTATGGACAAAAAGAGGAGAGAAACAAAGAGCCAAATATGGTATGAAAAAAACCAGAGGGGTGTGAAAAAAAAAAAAAGGGTACTACCAAAAAATATTAAAACGTAAACAGGTGAGTAAATTGAAAGGGGTCAGGGCGGTTTGGTTGGAAGGGGTAGACAAAACAAAAACTAAATTGTGGGCTCGCGGAGCTGGCGGGGGGCAGAACATTGACAAAGGAAAAAAAAAAAAGAAGAGAAAAAGGTAGATGGGCAAAAGGCGGAACGGGGAGGGCCCTCAGCACGGAGCGACGGCGTGATCTTGGTAGAGTGGTCGAGAGAAAAAGAAAAAGAAAGGGGAAAAAAAAAAAAATAAGCATAGGGGGTGGTGAAGACAATCAAAAGAAAGGGAAGAAGCAATAGCCGGGACCAATGACAATGCATGAGAAACATGCGTGCTGACAGTGGGGGGGGGGGTAAGGGATAAAAAAAAACATAAGCTGGAATGGGATAAAAGTGGTGAGAACAAAAAAAGACAAAGCTGCAGAACAGCAGAGGGAAAATACTTGAACCAGGTGGGAAAGAAAAGAGAAAGCGGTGAATGAAAGGGGGAGAATAAAAAATAAGCCTAACCTGACGGGGAGGGGAGTCAGAACATAAAATTGACTGGCGTGACAGCTTCAATAGGATGAGAAAAAATTAAGCGAAGGTGGTAGGAAATGTCAGGGAGGGGATTGAAAAAAAAACCAAACTGCGGCATTTTGGTTCGAGGGGGATCTCGCGGTCTGCACACGAAATAAGGAGTTCAGACAAAAGCCGAGATAACCGAGCGCCAGGTTAAAAGCAATGTCTGTGATTGTGGATACAGAAACACGGGGGGGACAGTGTGCCTTAGTGAAAAAGTGAATGACAAACAAAAAAGGGAAACAGGGGAACACATATAGGGGGACTATTGGAACCGCCGAAATGGCATTAAGGGGGGGGAGGGGCAATTAATATACTACAGCGAGACATCAAGTTCAAGAAGATTAACCATTAGGTAACGAAGGCAGGGGCGAAAGGGACAGCAGGCGGTCAAAAGAAAAGATAGAGAGAGGCAACGATACATGGGTAGCAAAAGGGGGCAGGAAAAAGCCAAGACGAACGTAGTCTAAAGGTTCCACGGAACGGAGGAAACCACAGGGGGGGGGACAAGGGAACGTTCGGGCGACACAAGGAAAAAAAAAGGGCACGCAGAGAGACGAACGAGAACCGAGAATGTTGCCGCGGTAAAATACAAAAAAATGGGGTAACCCTATGGCGTATGGGGCGGTAACTAAAAGGGAAAAAAATCAAATAAGGACAAAACGCCACGCTCACAGCCCGGCCGGCCAAAAAAAGAGGCCATGGGTTGTATGAACGAGAATAAAGCCAAGAAGAGAAATAAGAATCCAGGAAAAAAACTAACCGCCGCAGAAGCAGAAGCGGCGCGAGAGAGTACGATGATAAGCCGAAGAAACTGCCACGGGAGGAAGGGAAGAGTTATTAGAGTTCGAATAATGAGATGGTTAACGTAACAGGACAAAAAACGGAAGAAAGGAAAAAAAAACAAAAAAAAAAAAAGCGAAATGAGTACCAGGGGAATGTTAAACAGAAGGAGTCCGTGATCAAACGTAAAGAAAAGGGGGTCCAGGCAAGCGGGAGGTTCCGGAGATGTACGACGCGGGCAAAGAGGAAGGGACAGGGGCATCGAAAAAGGAAGTAAAAAGGCACAACAAGAACGTTCACTTAACAGGGGGGAGCGTAGCCGGGGCGGTCGCGCGGAGGGGAAGGGTCTGAAGCCATATAGTAGGAGAGACGAAAACCGTGGCTATATCATATGGGCGGGGGTAAAGAGGAGTAAAAAAAAGAAAAAAAAAAATAAAGAAAAAAAAACGGAGGAAAGGGACACGAAAGAAGAAAGGAGGGGGGAGGGGGGGGGGAAAGGAAAAGGGGCAAAAACGAATAAAAAAGTGTGTGGAAATGCCAAAAAAACACAAGTCCAATGGAGGAATGAAACATAAGAGGGGTCTTGTAAAAACAACAAGGGAAAAGGAGAACTCAAGGATTGTACTGCGTGGCGCATCCGTCCGAAAAGAGAGGGGGAAGAAATACGGAAAGGTTACACCAAAAACGCACAAAAAACATATGCAAGAAAAAGAGGACGGACCCGATGCGAAAACGAAAATGGGTGCATATGCGGGAAAGGATGCCTGGGTCTTGACCGGTAGCTCAAAAAAACTGTAAGGTATCTAAGACCAGATCTATCCTCAAACTGGGGAAGGGGAGGCAAGAAAAGAATAGAACGGGAAAAAATGCGCATGGAGGGGAAAAAGTCAGGGCGATAAAGGTAGGGGAAAGAAATCAAAATTAAGGTCAAGCGGGGGAGGTTTGGTCAAACGAGTGAAAAAAAGAGGGATTCTGGGTAAGTACCATAAGCAAGCGGTATGGAACGGAGCAGGACAAGTCGGGCAACGGACCAAAATCGAGCGGCTGGGTGAAATAAAACAGAAGCAACAGAAAATAACGTTGGAAAAGGGGAACACCGAAGACAAGGAGGGGGTTGCGCCAATGAGTGTTGGAACAGGAAAGGGGAGCAAAACAACAGGAATGGAGTCAGCTGGGAGAGAAAGTCAACAAATGAAAAGAGAGAATGCGGATGACGGTTAAGAAAGGGGGGGAAAAGGTCAATTGGAATCTCGACTTGGCCGCGGTAGGTTCTGAATAGACAAATGTGGACGGGGAAGGAAAAAGCGGAGCATAAGCAAAATGTAAAAGAATTAACGCCGGAGAAGGAAAGGAAAGGAACACATACAAAGGAATTAAAAAGGGCACTATGGGGCGTGAAAAGAGGTACGTGCCGGGGGAGGGGAAAAGTAAACCAACAAGCACGAAATAGTAAAGGAGAGAGACGGAAACGATGTGGGAGGAAATCATGGAAAGGGGGAGAGGAAAACACGAAACAGGGACGGACACAAAAACAACGACTCGCACATAAAAATGCACGAAGTGGCAGGGGGACAGGCGTATTGGGAGAAGGGGCACCGAGAGGAACAAACAGGGGGGGACGAGGGGGAGGGAAGGGATAGACATCAGATAGAACAAGACAAAGGGGGTCAAGGGAAAAACAGCTTCCCAAGAAAAAGGGAGCCTACGAGAGCGTGGCGAGGGAAGGGAACAGAGCGGGGCACAAGACATGGGGCGGGCAAAAAGTGTTGAAGGTAGGGCAGGGGAAATGTGCATTGAGCAGGCGCAAAGCTATGAACCGGGCAGCGGAGACAAAAAAGGAAGAAAAAACGGTCTTTATAATAGGCAGGTTGAATGACGCAAGGCACGAATAAGAAAGCGCGAAGGTGCAAACAGCTACAGAGACCAGAACAAAAGAGACGAAATTAAACGAAGCTCCGCGGTAAAATTTACAGGGAAAGTACATGCAAAAAAGGGAAGAAAGAGGGAGGAAAGCCAGTGGTAGAAGGGGGGGGGTGGGATCAAGAAGGCGAAGTACACAGCAAATAACGGGAGAACACATAACGTCTTAAAAAGGTGTTGACCTATCCCATGAACAAAACGATAAAAGTGCGATCTGCAAAGGTAAAAGGTAAAATGGCAGCGCGAACAAACATCAAAGTGGAAAAGAAGGGGTACAGGAAAAACAAGTGAGAGGTTTCTACAAAGGGAACCTCCAAGGGGAAGGAAACAAAAGTTAGGGGCGAGGAGGCTGGAAAAACGAAAACATAAGCGGAAGGGAAAGGGCAGAGGGAAAGGGAAAAAAGTGGTTCTTGATAAAGAATCCAAAAAAAAAGCGACGCTGCAAAAGGGTCGGGGGAGAAAAGTAAGCGAAAAAAAAGAGAAAAACCGGAAAGGGCACGGGGAAGAGGGTATCGTTGAAGGTAACAATGACTGTAAAGCCCTGTAAGCGAGAACAAAAAGATAAAAAAGTTTTCGCGAAAGACAAGAAAATCTGCGCCTAGGGGGTGAGGACCGTTCTAATAAAGGAGTCCCGTGTAGGAACAGGAACAAGACAACATCGAGGGAATGTCTACATGAAAAAACGTCGACAGAACTCCGAAAATGGCGCCGGCCAAATAAAAAATCGTGCGTGGGGAGGGCTACGTTGAAAACGGGAGAACGGGGGGAACAGATAATAAAAAAGGAGGGAAAAAAGAACCAGCACGATAAAAGACGAAAAGGCTTTGGAAGAGGTGGGGAGGCAGAAAACAGGAAAACACAAGGAGAAAGAAGCAGGAAAGGGGACAGGGTTGTGGGGAAAGCAAAAAGGAGGGGGGACCAAAAAATTTCTCGTAAAAATAAAAAGAAAAAAGAAGGAGGGGAATACCAGAAAAACCCCCGTCATCCGCCGATGGGAAGGTAGGACCCATATAAAAAAAAGTGGAGGAAACATCAATAAAAACAGGCGAAAACCAATGTTGGTGCAGAAAGGGGGAAAGACGAAAAAGTAAAAAACGGCGAAAACAGATGAATCACCCTAGCGCCCACGAGCCGTTGAGTATGAATGCACTGGCCGTAGTGTCGGGTAAGAATTGAGGATAAATGGCAGGGAGCAGAAAATGTGGTAAAAGGAAGAATCATCATCCGAAGACGTTTCGATCGAATAACAATGTACGAGGCAACGAAAATTGAAGGGGGAAGCAAGAAAAATTTATGGAGACATGGAGGCAATGGTCGAAAACCTGCCGCGAGTGCAAATAACTTGGGCGGGAAAAAAAGGGGCAAGAAATAAGAGGAGTGAAACGTGACAGTGGCAGAGCAAACAGACCGAAGGTAGTGTAAAGAAACTTATAAAAAAAGGGAAAAAAAAAGAACTTTGTCCAGAAAAAAGGAAGGAAGGAGTGGTTCTACGATAAAAAGAGGTACAAAAAAAAAGAGAGGAAGAGAACGTTAGGGAGCGAGCAAAAATAACCCATAAAAAGAAAGTAAGCGAGGGGGGGCACGCGAGCGGGGGTGGCGCCGTGAGGGGGGAGGAGCGTGCATATGAAATACGCGAAGCACTGAGTGTGGAGCAAACTCCCAAGGGAAAAGGAGGATAGGCAAGAGAAAAAGACCCGAGCAAAGGGGGGAGAGGAGGAAAAAGTGCAGAAGGGGACCAAGCGAACGGGGGTCCCGAGGAGATAATAGGATATCCAGTACGCACAAAAATTCTAAGTTGAAATGGAGGGGGAGCCCAAAAGGGAGGGGGAAGGCAGTCGGGCAGCGAGGAATCTCGTGAAAAAAATTAAGAAAAAGGAACAAAAATACAAGGAACGGCGGAAAAACGAATTAACTCGGGAAAAAGGGAAAAAAAGAGGCCCCTCTGAAAAAGGAGCGCAGCACAATCGAAAAATAGAAGAAACATGGAGCACGGAAATCGACCACCGCCGTAAAACCGGAATAGGTGCAGGAGGACAGTGAAAGGGGGGGTCGCGTATATCATGGTCTAAATCGGCCTAGAATCACAATTAGCGAGGGAATACAATTGTATGGGAAGAAGACTGAGGGGGGTAAAGCAAAGATCAAGAAGGCAACGAAAAAAGGAGAAGAGAATATAGGGGGCCCCGGGGACACACAACATGTCCAGCTAAGGCGCAGAAGCTTCTCGAACACACCACAAACAAAAAGAAGGTGGAAGAGGGGAGCAACTCGGGACATGGTGGAGATATCCGGAAAAGAAGGAGAGCAGAGGAAAGGGGACAAGTAGAGGCATTCTGGAAGAAAAAAGGGAAAGAATGCAAGTACATCAACAAAGCGTGCAGAACCTTGCTAGTCGAGTAAGACAAAGGAAAGGATCCAGATAAAGGCATCGTAAAGACACCGCGATTTAAATGTAAGGAAGAGGAGGGGGCCGAGGTGTGAAACAACAAAACAATGTGGGGAGAACTTGTCGGCGGAAAACAAAAAGGATAGCTGAAATCGCAAGAGAAAAAGTTAAAGTGTGGAAAGCCTGTTCAGGGAAAGAATCCACAATGGGTGGGTTCGTGTCAGGTTGAAAGCGAAAGAAGAAAGGGCCAAACGAGAAAAAGGAACGATTGGGGCGAGACCAAAGGGGGAACGAAAGGGGAGGGGCGACGAGCAGGGCACGATCGTCGACAAAAACGAGTGGGAGCTAGCGGATTGGGCTCTGAAGACAAAAAATGCACGTCGCAAACGAAGGGCCTAGGAAAAAGAAATCAAGGGATACAATCATACAAGGGACAAAAGGGCCGAAGGATCGTGTCAGGGGACAAAAAGATAAAAAGGAGGGGCAAACCAAATACGTTAGGGTCTGTGACAAAGAAAAGAATAACCAAAGGAAAAGGGAGAGGAAAAGAAAAATAGCTAGGTGGTCGGGGACTTTGTAGAGTCAACCTCGGCCGCAGAAGGAAAAGGTTCGAGCGATATAAGCGAGTCAGACAAAGAAAAGGGGGGGAGGAAACAAGAAAACAACCAAAGGGAAGCGAAAGAAGGAGGGAGAGAGGCCACGTAATAAAACGCGGAGGTCAAAAGGGTGAGGGTTACACATGTTGAAACAACGGAAAAAGGCCCCGCGGACAAAAAACAGTTCACCCTAAACGCACGTGAGTCTCGTAAAAGCGAGGTAAAATAGAAACAAACGCTCCTGGAATCAATACAAAATGCACCGGAGAAACAATAAGCGCGCAAGAGATGATAAACGGGAGGGGGAAGCGAGAGACCAGGACCACAACCTGAGCCACTCCAAAAAGGGGACATTGGTAACAGGAATTGCAAACTGGGATTGAGAGACGAAACTCAGAAAAAAATCTGGATGCCGTGGAGCTAGCAAGGAATCGCAAAGCTAAAAAAAGAAATACACAAAACGGGGAAAAAGGAAGAAGGAACGAACGCAGGAAAAAAAAGCAGTCTGCGGGCAAATGAGATATTTAAAAGACGAATCTGGAATGGATTGTCTGCGGGAGGGGGAAGGAGGTGGGAGAAAAGGAACACGAGAAGTGTAAAAGGGGGGTGGGAGCGAGGAAAAAAGTTAAGGATGGATAACAAAGAGGTAAGGGCAGAGAGGAACACAGGTCAGGGCGAGGTGGATAGAAGGGGAAAAAAGGGACAAAGCGGTGGTGGAAACAAATACGTGCCTCACTAATCAACGCTGCGCCGGGAGGAATCAAGGGTTGGGAGTCGAGTCTATAGGGGCTTACAGGAAAAAGCAGACAGGAACTGGATAAAAAAGAAGAAGGAGAACGCATAACAAATCGGATGACAAGCCCGGTCTTTTACTGGGCCCAAATGGGGCCGGGGTCATCACACGTTAGTAGCCTAAACAACCTCGAGGTTTGTTGAAAGGAAAGAAATGGGAGCGGGGAAGGGAAAAAAAGAAAAGTCCCGAGTGCCTTATGGGGCCGAAAAGGGAAATGGGCCGGATCATAACAGATAAAGGAACTCAAGAATGCTAAGTCGTGAACAAGAGGGCGTAACCCATCGATGAGGTTTCTCTTTTATGGCGCAAGAAGGGCCAAGTCCCTGGCCCAGAACGGGAGGAACGATGAAAAAGGGAGGAAAGGGCGCACGCCACTCGAGAGATAAAAGGCAGGATGAAACAGGGGGGAGTCCAATAGAGACTGACCAGAACAGAGGATAGAAAAACCAACTGCCGCCATTGGAGGGGAAAGGGAAATCCGGCTCACCACCCAGAGTTAGGGAGTATGCGCGTGGACAAGGCGAAAAGCTAAATTGACCGAGTTAAAAAGGGTGAGGGAGGACACTATGAAAAAAGTAGGGGACCGAAGGATTGATCGGGGGGGGAAGTGGTATAAAGCTGGGGGGCTTGGGCGCGGTCAGAAGGGAAGCAAATGGAAGTCTCTAATAAAAGGAATCCCTTGGAGAAACTACCAAAAGCGAAGGTCGTCCTGGTCGAAGAAAACGCGATAAAACGTGGGAGTGGCAAACAAAGAAGTCCATGGCAATGCAGTCCCCGCAACTTATAAAGGCAACGTTCCATTGCTAGGGAAAAAAAAGAGGCGAGAGGAAGGCAAGCCAGAACGCCAACTAACGCAGGGGAGGAAATAGTCCTGGGTCAGGGAAAAGCAAAAAGGGGTATAGAAGATCGCATTCGCGCAAACGGGCGAAGAAAGCGGAAATCCCTTCTAAAGGGAAAAACAATCTCTTCTAGCGGGAAATGTGCGCTGATGGATTGCCACTAATGGGGGGGGGTGCAGAGAAAAGGGAAAGAAAATTAGGGAAAGAAGGGGCAGGGAGGACATGACTTCATGATTATTTCTTTACGAAAAAAGACTCTATGGGACCTAACGAAAATCAGTGGAGGTGGAACATCAAAGGAACACAGTTGGGAGGCCTTGGAAACGACGCAGTGCAAAAAGAAGTTCGGAAAATGGAGCAAGAACTCGGAATTCGTCCCATCAATGAGCTAAAGGGAACAGAAAAAAAATTAAAAAATTAAAATAAAAAAGGTCCGGGACGATCGGGTACAAGGGGGCAGGGCGAAAGGACTGCCAAAAGGTGACAAGAGGAAAAACAATCAAATAAAGGGGGCGAAAACAGCGTCATGGTCCCTGAAAAGAAAAATGGAAACATTCTGTGGGATAGAGGGGGGAAAGCCCCGAAAGAACTGATGGAAACGTCCGCAATTGGGCGCCGGGAAAAATTACGGAACGAAGAGAGAAAAAAGGAAAAATCCGTCGTCCGGGGAAAGAAACACGTGGAATCAAAAAGTAACAAATCATAAGACAAAAACAACCGGGGGCAAGGCATATTTTCGTCGAGGGGAATGGTCCTCGACGAAAGGATTAAGAGATAGACCATTGGAGAAGAGGGCCGGTGGTTAAAAAAAATAAGGGAGATCTTTGCCGGTTAAGTCCTCCCCGGGGCAAAAAGTAGGCAAAAAGAACGAAAAAAACCATGGAAAGAAACGTACAAAATCAAACGCTCGGACCAAAAGAATGGAAAAACCATGTTTGCGGAAGCAAAAGGACCAAGAGAGAGAACACAAAAGGGAAGAAAAGAGATGGGGGGAAAGATAGGGTAAACGAAACAAATTGAGAGATGGGGCTATAATCAGGGAAGAGGGACCGGCAAGGGTTGTCTGCGTTGCGCACAGAGACGGCGGTGACCGAAGAAAATTCAAATGGAGCACCTGAATACAGTGCAACATGGGAAGGACGCTTTAAGCAGTGCATAGCGGAAACCTGAAATAAAGACGAAATCTGGCCGGCCTGACGGGGGGGAATGAAGGATATAAATTCGAACGGAGCGGGGCATTGGATGCCAGCATGTCCTGGTTGGGCCGGAATAGCAGAGGGAGACCATCTCGAGAAAAGGGAGGAATACAGCCTAAATAGGGCTAGGACCCATCGCCAAAAAGAAGGGTTACAGTTCATGAGGAAAAAAAGGCATCTCTTTTGGAGCGATGATTGGATTTGGAAGATTTTCAGGAAAAAAAACTTGGTCAATCAAAAACCTGTCGAGAAACCTGGATAGTCGTAGCGGTTATAATGGTCGAGACTTCAGGCGAGAGAAGGAGGGTGGGTGTGGGGGGGGGGGTGGGGGTGGGGGGGGGGGGGGGGGGGGGGGGGGGGGGGGGGGGGGGGGGGGGGGGGGTTGGGGGGGGGGGGGGTGGGGGGGGAGGGGGGTGGGGGGGGGGGGGGGTTGGGGTTGGGTGTTGTGGGGGGGGGGTTGGGGGGGTGGAACAACCGGGGGAGTCTGTGGGGGTGGGTTGGGGAGGGTGGTTGTTGTTTGGGGTTGGGTTTTTTTAGTTGGGGGGGTGGGTTGGGGGGTGGTTGGGGTTTGGGGGCAAAGGTAGAACGCAGATAAGGGAAAGAGGGGAGTAGAGGAAGATTTCCGCCGAACATAAAATGGTCAACCGTCACTATAGGAGGAAGGAAAAGAGGAGGGGGGACGTGTGTGATGAGAACGCCTCAGGAAGTTCCAGGAAAGGCAATTAACGGCTTCTTGGAGAGCAATTCCAGGTTAGCGGCACCAACGGAGTCAAAAAAAGAAAAAAAGGTCAAGGAGAGAAAGGGGCTGAGGAAGGCAGGCCGAGGAAGATCTTAAGAAAGAAAGTAAGAAGGCGGCGAAGACAAGGAGTAGAAAGAAACAAAGGAGGGAAGAAGGCGAAGGTGGACGAGGAGACAAATGCATCACTCGGAGGGTTTGGGGGGAAACGCACGCAAGGGGGTATGTGTCAGCAAGAAAAGGGATCTCTTGCCCGGAGGTAAAATGCATTCGGATTTGAGAAAGCGGAAGCGGAAAGAAAAAAAAAGGAACGGTCGCCGACCTAGAAGGAGAACAAATGCAGAAAGATCCATTTTGAGAGGAGAGAACGAACATACTCAAAAAACGATCTGAAAAAGACCGGCTAGAATGGTCTGAAAAACTAGCAGAGGGGAAGGAGGAAACCAGGGAAAAAAGGACGTCCAAATTTTTCAAAATCCCACAGCGGGAGAAACAGAGAAAAAATCGGGGGGTGGCAAGGAATCTTCCCATAATGTGGGTAGAATGTTTCGGCCGGAAAGAGGAAAGGGGGAGAGGATGAGTGATGCCATCCCGGCAGATGGACCGGAAGGGAGGAGAGGGAGTACAGCGGAAAGGCTCCTCCTAAAAAAAATGGACACGTTCAAAAAGAAAAGGCAGAAGGATACAAAGGAGGAGGAAGAAAAGAAGCGATAAGAGAGGAGGGGGTGACAAAGTGCACATGACTCTTGCGCAAGTGAATGCCATAAGGGGCATCATACGGAACTAAAAGGGAATAACTCAAGGTCAAAAAGTCGTAAAACTGGTCGTTCTCCGTTAAGATGCCAGAGAAAGAATGTCAAGGAAAAAGTACAATCGGGTTGGGAAAGAAGACGTGAAGCACTCCTTCCCAGGGGCATTAACCTCCAGAGGGCCCCAGCGAGGGGGACGCCGGGACTTAATGCGTTAAAACGGAAGAGACTTCAGGAGGAAAATAAACGGGAAGTCAATACGGTTTCGGACCGGAGGAGTCCAATTGCCCGGGTACATTCAAACCTCCCAGGAAGAATAAACCGAAGATGGAATGGCACATGAACAATCGAAAAGCCAAGGACTAAATGACAACACCAATTGGAAGAAGGAAAAAGACTGCAAGTCTAAAGAAAATATGCGTTTCACAAGAGCGAAAGAAAACAGGGAGAGTGTTCAGTGTATTGGAATAAAGTTCCGGATTGGGGGAACTCGGATTGGTAAGGGTGGTTACAGAGATTAACGGAAAAACCGAAGACGGGGAGAAACGCACTCAAAGAAAAAGAGGACGGAAACAAGGTGGATTGAAGGGACGAATGGCTCTAAACGACCCTCATTAAAAGAGTGGGATTAAATTCCTCAGGGGCAATGGAGAAGACTTTCAGGTAAAAAAGCAAAAAGAGGATAAAAGGGGTGGGGAAATGGGACTCGGAAGGCATCGTTTAAAATGCATTTCAAAGAAGAAGTCGACTTGGGTGGCCGGAAGATATTTTCGTCCCGGGAGGGAGATTACCTCTAAAAGTTCAACAATCAAGAGGCAAGATGGGGCGCGGGAAGTAACATCTTCGATCGTAGGGCAAGCGACAGAAGTTTGGAGTTGTCCAGAGGGCACTTAGGGCGGGCAAAGAATTTTAAAAACAAGAACTGAGAACGGAAACTGTGAGCTCTGCAGGGATCAACGATCGATTCCATCTTCGAAAGATCGCCTGTCGAACCATTTAGGGGACATTCACAGGGAACGCTCCAGGAAGTCAGCACGGCGGCTAGGGCGAGGGCTCTGCGTTCAACCCGACAAAAAAGGGGACTCAGCTCAAAAGGCGACCCCGCATTTGATCGGGCAAGGCGACAGAAGAAGTCAAAAAGGGGACTCAACTACATCTGAAAAAAATCGGAAGGAAACTTTGTTAAAAAAAGACCGACTGGAAAAAGCGCACCACAAAGACGGAACGAAGTGATCTAAAGAAGCAGGCGGGCTCTTCGGAATCCTATATCCAGTAAGAGCGTCGGTTTTCAAAGATCTTTGGCGGAAGGCCGCGGCCCGA
>Ga0179593_1693331_pt1 | contig 12043 bp, 16 predicted proteins | sample CZODoug2_1_08_16_FD_185931 | JGI IMG/M metagenome (GOLD analysis project Ga0179593, IMG submission 185931) | Vadose zone soil fungal communities from Angelo Coast Range Reserve, California, USA - CZODoug2_1_08_16fungal (PacBio error correction) | ecosystem: Environmental > Terrestrial > Soil >...
AAAAAAAGGAAAAGGGGGGGGGGGGGGGCGAACAAGAGGGGAAAAAAGCCGTTGTTCACCTTGGACTTTAGCAAAATACAAGCCCGGGGTAAGGGGGGGTCGGCTTGTCTTACTGTTCCCTCGGCGCCTTGGAGGGAAAGGGGGAGGAAAAAAAGAGGGGAGGAGATGGGGGGGGGGGGGTCCGCTTTCCGTTCCCAGACTCTCAGGAAATGTCTGGCTTTGCGACTAAGCCATCCAGCGCCATGAGAAAAAAGAAAGAAAGAGAGAGAGGAGGAGGGGAAGACCAACGCACAAGGTTAAAAGCGAATATCAAGTCCTTCCGAATTGCAACTATGCAAATCAAAAGGGGCAAGATTTGGCCAATCCTTTGCTCGACTGCTCACAAAATGCCTGGCAAGCGATTGACCAAAGGGGAGGGGAAGATACAAAAAAAGGAAGGAGCAAAAGTGCCACAATCCCGACATATGCATCACAGCAATCGCAGCCTAATCTAAGATCGTCTGCGCGGGCGTAGCGGGTCGGGGGCCCCTGAGAAAGAAGAAGGGATCGTCCGGAGGGGGACCCGGCATGTTCTCTGGCTTTCTCACCGAGGAAAAGGAGGGGGAAAAAGGAAGAGAGAAGGGAATGAAGGAAAAGGGATTGCTAAGCCACCTCTTCTCACTAAAAAATTCACCTTAGTATATTTCCTGCTAACAGGGAAGGAAAAAGGGAGGGGGGGGAGAAAGAGGGAGAGGGAAAGAAGGAAAAGGGAGGAAGCCGCTCCATTCGGTTGTTCCGCCAAAACGATGGCGCGTTCTATTTCATCGGCCCCCAGGAAAAGAGAGATGAGGGAGGGAAAAGGGACAACGGGAGGAGCCGGGATTGTAGATATGCGACACCGAGATAGAGCCATCTGCCTGAGAGTCTCAACCTTTTCCCGAGGAAAGGGAAAGGGGAGCCCTGGTTCCTCGCAAAAGGAAGGGGGGACCTAAAAAATAGCTCCCACGGCTACAATAGGAAGAGAAAAGAAAAAAGGAAAAAGGAAGAAGGGAAAGCCACGAGGTCCGTATCGCAGTTCCACGAACCCGATTGTCCACGACGGGGAAAAGGAAATCGAGGGTGGTTACTCCTGCCGAAAGAGCGAAGGGGTTCAGCTGTGCCGAAGGAGGAGGAGGGGAAAAAATTAGCCGCGTCCGCTGCGGTTTCGCGGAAAAGCGCCGCGAGCGGCCACGGAAAGAAGGAGGGAGGAAAAGGCCCTCATTCGATCACCTCGTAAGGGGCGCGGGCGAGCAGAGGAAAAAAGAAAAATGAAAGGCCAGGAGCCTTGGGCGGTCAGATTGATGATCCTCGACTTCAAAAACAGGAAAAAAAAGAAAAGGGGAGAGGAGGGCCGTGCTTGTTCGCCCTTGAGGATGCGGAAAGAGCAATTCCCACGCCTGGCGAAAATAGAAAAAGGGGAAAAAGAAAAAGGGAGGAGGGGGGAAAGGAGGACCGGAAGGCGGTAGATCGCGCATGGTATTGTGGGCAACTTGTCCTGTCTTTTAGTCTGCTGGCGAGGCCGGTTGCTTAAAATTGTTCAACCGTCAAAGAAAAGGGAGGGAGAGCAGTCGAAAAGGCTGTAAATCGATATCTTGCGTTCTGCACCTACGACATGAAGAAAGGAAAAAGGGGGAAAAAAAAAGGGGGGGGAAATAGGAATTTGGATTGTTCCGTATTCACGATCCTAATTACCGTCCTGCGGGAGTGGGGGAAAAAAGAAGAAAAAAAGGGGCACTTTAAAGATTCAATCTTCACGCAAGGGGAAGAGGGAAGAATCGTCTTATGCTAGTGACGAGCCCGATTTGATCGGTATCTCCGCCGAATTGCGAAAGGGAAAAAAAAGAGATGAAAAACCTCCTTAATGTTTTTGTCGCCGCGGAAAGATAAAAGGGGGGAAAAAAAGGAGGTAACGCCAATCATGCGGTCATTTTGGTTTGAAAGGGGATTGGTCAAAACAACAAAAAGTCGATCGCGACGAAGAAAGGAAAAAAGATGAAAGGCCTGGCGAAACGCGCCTCCACTTGCGAGAGGCTGGAAAAGAAGAGCCCCGCTGCGCAATACCCGATCACATTCATGGAGGAAGGAGGAGGGAGAGAAGGGAGAAAAGCGCACTCCGAGAAAAAGGGGAATGAACTCGCTGCGCTTCCATCGGATGGCCTAGAGAGGAGGCGGAGGTGTAGCGGACAAGAAGTGCATCGTGGTCTTTTCCGCGAAGAAGAAAAGAAAAAAAGAAGAGAGAATTCGGCATGCCGCCTTGGCGCATCCCTTGCGGCAGGAGAGCGTCGGCAATCCGTGCAGTGCATTGCAAAAAGGGGAAGGGGGGGGGGGAAGGGGGGTGGGGGGGGTCCTTATTTCTTGCCGGTCGAGGGGGGGGAAAAAAAAAAAAAAGAAAGGAAAAAGAAAAAGGAAATCGGATCACCGGGATTGCCAGCGTGACGGCCGGTCTGTCTGCTGTTTCACACCGTGAGCAAAACGGGGGGGGGGGAAAATGGGGATGACCACATCTGATCGCCGCTTCCCGGTGGAAAAAAACGCGCCCGCGCAAGTGCGCGGCTTCGAGCCCCCGGTGGGGGGTGAGGAAAAGAGGGGTAAGGGGTGAAATCCTTCGCCTCTTGATCGCGCGCAGCTTGGACCTCTTCGTTGTCGGCTGCGCATAGGAAAAAAAAAAGGAGGAAAAAGAAAAGAAGAGCTGGCGGCGTGCGGCCGTCTTCATGGGGCGCGCCTCGACCCAGTACGGAAAAAAAAGGAGGGAAAAGGAGAGAAGAAATTCTGCGCTTCCAGCGTCGCGCGTGCCGGCTTCGAAGCCGAAGAATTGTTGCCGAAGAGGAAAATAGAGAGGAAAGGAGGGAGAGGCGCAACAATTCTTCGGCTCGAAGAAACCTAGCACGCGTACGCTGCAGCGCAAAAGGATCGTCTTCCGCGCGTCCTCTGGAGGAAAGGGGAAAGGGGAGGAGAAGAGTGACCTGAAGACTCCGCACGAAAACCGCTCTTGGTCTTGTGACTTTGCCGCTCGTTGTGTCAGGGGTGAGGAGGAGGAAGAAGGGAGAAGAAAGGGGGGGGGAAAGAAGGGGAGACGGATTTCACACATGGACCGAGGACTAATTGCGTCGATACGCATCATCCCAACGCTTCGAAGCCGCGCCTGGGAGGGAGGGGGGAAGGGGGGGAAAAGGGGGTGGGTCCGCATGGGCCGCCATCAATCACGTGACGGCTGTGCTCTCACGGGAAGCGTAATACCGTCCTTCCGCTTGCAATCCCGGTAAGAAGAGAAAAGGGGAAAGCATCTGACGTTTTCTGGTCAAAGGGACCGGCAAGCCCTACGGCGGCAACGCCTGAGAGGGAAAAAAGAGGAAAAGGAAAAAGAAAGAAGAAGGAGGCGCACGGCGGCATGCCGCAGTGCTCGTCGGAGGTCTTTAGCGGGAACGAAATCAAAGGGAGGGAAAAGAAGAAGGGCAGATCAGGCGCGGCTCGCCCGCAATGCGGGGACGAAGGCGGTCATCCGATGAAGAAGAAGGGTAAGAAAAAAAAAGGGGGAAAGGCGCTGCGCACACGCAGCAGCCGGCGAATGCCTGGGAGGGTATCTGCGCAGCGGCTTTTTAGGGGAGGGGAGAAGAAAAAGGAAGGAAAATGGGGGAGGTATCGAGGGCCGCACGTCGCGATCGACTACCAATACGAAACCAAAATGACTCGCCTGATGGAGAGGGGGAAAGAAGGGGAGGAAAAAAAGAGAAGGAAGGAGGGGATGTCAAGTCTGGCGACCACGACGATCAAGGGTCTTTCGATCGTCTGCAGACGAGGAAAGAAAGAAGCCGACCAGTGGCAATAGGACCGGCGGAGCGGGAAGAGGGAGAAAAAGGAATGCGCGAAGCCGGTACCCAACGCCGGTGCATGGGTCTGCTCCGTGAAAAAAAGAAGAAGAAAAAAGAGAGGCGTAGCTCGGCTTGAGCTTTCATGTCGTAGGTTGGGAGAAACTCGCAAAGAGATCGATACAGCTTTGCGACGCGAGGGAAAAAAGAAGGGGGGGGGAAAAAAAGGCGCCAGTCCAGCTCCCGCCCTGACAGTACACCATACCATTCCCGCTATCTACGTCAAGGCAAGAAAAAGGAAAAAAAAAGGGGGAGGAAAAGGCAGACGCCGATCGCCTTGGTGGCTCTTGTTGCCGCATCCTCCAGGGAGAAAAGGGGAAAAAGAGGGGGAAAGGCTGATCATCAATCGTTAGAACCAAGTTCCTCTTCATACGTGGGAAGGAAGGAAAAGGGGGGGAGGAGAGGGGGAAAAAAATTCATCACTCTTCTAGCGTCGCTGCGTCTTCGGGGGGCAAGAGAGGGAAAAAGAGGATAGTGGAATCCTTATGCCCTTTCCGGAAAAGGACTCTTCACAGCAAAAAAAGGGAAAAAAAAAAGAGGAGGAAAGAGGGGACGACGTCCAATTCGCGTCCTTTGTACCACTGAAGGGGGGTCTCTTCGAACTGCCGCTACGGACCTCGTGAAGTGGAACAAGGAGGGAAAAGATAAGGATTGAACAGTCGGGAATTCCCTATATGTAGCCGTGGAGAAAAGGAGGGGTTGAAAGCCTTGGAAACCGGATGTAAACGTCAACTGATGTTCCTAGGGAGGGAGAGAGGGGAAATCTCATGCAATGGTCTCCGGTCAGAAAGGTCGCATACTCTACAATCCGCTAACCCTGGTGGGGCGGAAAGAAGTGGGAAGGCCGAGGGAGGGAGAAGAGGAAAAAAGAGAGGGGAAAGAGGGAAAAAGCGAACGCTCCCATCGGACGTTTGGGCGGCAAACCGAATGTAGGCTTCATCACAGAAGGAAGGGGAAAAAAAAAGAAAAGGAGAGGGAAGGGGTTCCCGCAATCTACTCAGTAGTCCTTTTTTCGTGAGACGAGGTGGCGGAAGACTAGGTCTGCGGATACCTTTCGAGTTGTATCGGCGGCTAGCTGCGGAAAGAGGAAAAAGGGGGGGAGAGGAAGAAGGAGTCAAGACCGCGAAAGCGCTTGTCCCTCGATGCCCCGAAAAATCGCCCGCTCCTGACTATGTAGTCGAGTAGGCTGCGATGGGGGCGGGGATAAGAGAGGGATGGGGGGGGAAAAGAAAGAGGGGGGAACCCGGAGCGGTCTTTAAAAAGTTGCTCCATCGCTTCATGCTTGGGGGGGGGGAGGGGAAAAAGGAGGAGGCCCCTTTTCCTTTGGGCATAGGTGCCCTTCGCAGACTGTGATATTAGGGGGATGGGAGAAAAGGGGGAGGGGAAAAAGGAAAAGGATCGAAAGATCTTTCTTTTGGTCTCGGGCCTCTGGCTGCTTCGGCGGACAAAGGAAAAGGGAGAAGAAAGAAAAAAAAGGAGCGAAAGGGCCATGCGATCTTTACGGCCTAGACATGGGGAAAGAGAAGAAAAAACGGGCGGTAGTTTGGCTCAACCAAGTTAAACCCTACTTCCCCTATTGTCTGACAGGGTCAAGCTTGAGTCCTGCGACGGCACGCTTTTCGTAGAGAGAGAAAAAAAAAAAAGAGGAGAAGAAAAGGGGGGAACAGGGGACAGGAAAAAAGCGTGCAGTCGTTGTTCACCTTGGTTAGCCACTAAGGGTCGTCTTTTCGCTGTCTATCGGTTCAAGAGGAAGGGGGGGGGGGGAGGAAAAAAAGAAGGAAGGGGGGGGGGGTAAGGATGCGCGTTTCATTTACCGTCATTATCGTTTACGTTGCGGAAGCCAGCGGCCAGGATACCACAGAAAGCTCTTGCGATGATGGGGGGGGGAAAGAGAAGGGAAGAAAGAACAAGGTTACCAGCGAATATACAGTCTGCGAAGTTCAACTATTCAAATCAAAAGAATCGTTTGGCCAAGCCTGCTCGACGGCTCACCAAATGCACTGAAAGGATAGAAAAAAGGGGGAGAGATGAGGGGACGCTCCGGTTAAAAGCGTAGGCTCAGACTGAGAGGGAGAAAAAGTGCCACAAGTCCTACATAAATTGAGGGAAGAAAAGGAGGGGAGAGGGGGAGGGTCACTCGAAAGCGCTTTCGCGTGTCTTGAGATTAATGGCAAGGGGAAGGGAGAGAGAGAAGGAGTCGCTGGTTTCCTCACCGCGCAGAACGCGGTCGACGGATAGCCCGCCTATACACCTCGAGGTATCCCGGACCAGAAGGAGGGAGAGGGGGAAAAAAGGGGAGGGGAAAAGTAACGAGCCGCGTGAGGGTGGTGACTCTATTGTCCATCGAGCTATCGTAAGTTCTGCGGAGTGATGAATCTCCATGAGGGGGGGGGAACAGGGAGGGGGAAAAAAGAGAAGAAATCGGCTGACCGCAAGCTGCGCCGCATCGGCCTTAACGATTTCAGATAGATTGGGGGAAAAGCATGATTAATCCGATATTGTATATTTGCCGAACGGGAAAGGAAGAAAAAAAGAAGAGAGAGAAGAGAAAATCCAGTGACGTTACCCCCAGGGCCCGCAAGGCTTTTCAAAAAGAGAGGAAGAGAGAAGGGACAATTGCGTAAAAACATGAATTATCCTATCACCAACGTTCACGATAAAGGGTTCACTTCACGATGGTCGTAGCGGCAGTTCCAGGGAAAGGGGAAAGAAAAAGGAGGAGGAAGAGAAAGAGAAGGGGGGTTAACTCCTGCCGGCATAGCGAAGCGGGTTTGTGAAACCGCTTCGCTTTCACCGGAAGGGCGCAGATGAAAAGAAAAAGGGAAGAGGGGGGGATGGCGCCCGCGCCGCGAGCTGCCCCCTCCGCCTCCGGAACCCGATCAGCGTGAGGAAAAAGAGGAGAAGGAACGAGGAAGGAGAGGGGTGCGAGCAGCGTCTGCGGCAACGTAATTCTATTGACCTTGAGGGGCAGATTGATGCTCATCTCGACTTTCACCGCCGGGAAGGGAAGAAGGAGGGGGAAAAGGCAAAGGAGGGTTCTTCCACATAGATTCAAAAAACAGGCAAGAGGAGGAGGGGGGGAAAAAAAAAAGGAGGAAGGGAAAGGAGCGAAGGCTGTAGATCGCGTGCAATGTTATTTTGCACTGTAGGCGGGTTATTCTTCTGGCGCCGGGGGGAGGGGAAAAGGGGAGAAAAAAAGGGGGAGAAAGGGAGGGAGCAAATGCTGGTAATCGATCTCTTTCGGGTTGCTCGCACCTCCGACATGAAGCTCATAAAGAAGGAAAAGGGGGAGAAGGAAGTCTGGAATTGGCCGATTCCCTAGCAGACCCATGACCGACGTTGTGTACCTGGAAAAGGGAAGTATGATTGCCCACCCTTTTCCCGTGCCGAGGAAGCTCACTCAGTCTATATTGCCAGTCTGGTCGGCTGAGGCTAGACGAACAGAAGGGGGGTGAGGGGAAAAAGAGGGCGAAGAAATTGACCATCCGAAAGCCGTAATGTTGTCGAAGCTTAGATCAAGTCCACTGGCTGGCGGAGGGGAAAAAGAGGAGGAAGGGAGGGGGGGGAAGCGGATTGGTAGTCGATCGCGACTTTTCGGTAATCTGATAAATTCCCATGGATGGAGAAGGGAGGAGGGAGGGAAGAGCGAGAAGCTGCGCATATTACCCCGATCACATGATCGCCGTCTGCCTGCGTTTTCGCAAAAAGACACGCTTCTCCCGCGCCGCCGAGCAGCGTGATGAATAGCGGGAGGGATGGAAATAGAATAAGAAAGGAAAAAAAGGGGGAAAAGAGAAAAGAGAGGTGAGCGTGGCGTGGGCCGCTAATCGCAGGATTTTTCTGTTCCCCGGAAAGAGGGTGGAAAAGTCCCGTGCGGCTTGGCTGCGCGTCGGCAATCCGGCAGAGGGAAAAAAAGGAAAAGGGGGGGGAAACGCCGTAGGGCAAAAGGTCTCTGTGACCCAGAACACGTCATAGCAGGGGGAGAAGAGGAGGGGAAAAGGGATTGGCCAGCGTTAAAGATCTGCTGTTTCACCTGAGCACGCCGTCCTTGATGGGGAGGGACAGAAAGGGAAGAAAGGGGGAAAAAAGAGAAAGGAAACAGCGCCAGCGCAAGGCGCGGCTTCGATCTCGCTGGATGATGCGTCAAAAAGTGCTCAAATCTCGTCCCTCCGTTCGCATGGTGGAAAAGAGGAGGGAGATTAGAAAAGAAAGGGAGAAAGAAAAAACGAGCTCAACTTCACAAGCCAAGAGCGGTCGGGCTTTCTTCGTCTTCATTCAATCTGGCGAAGAAATTCCTGCACCAACAGCGCAAATGGCCACGCCATAGGCACAGAGGAAAAGAGAAAGAGAAAAAGGGAGAGAAAAAAAAAACAATGAGGAGAGAAAAGAGAGAGATTATTTCGATTCTCAACAATTCTTCGTTCGAAAAAGGCACGCGACGCTGCATCTCAGCATTCTTTAGCGTTCCGCGCGGCCTATGGCGAACTGGAAAGGGGGGGGAGAGGGGGGGAAGAAAGGGGAAAAAGAGGGGGAGGGGAAACGTTTGCTCTCGTTGTGTCGGTCGCGCTCAAGCGCGCATCTGCGCGCCAAGGAGGGACATCAAGCTGCGCGCGATCAAGAGCGACGGATTTGAAAAAAGGGAAGAGGAAAAAAAAGAATACAACGGTCGTAAGCCGCTCCTTGCTCTGGAAAGGGGGGCTCTACACCGGGCCAGCGTCTATCCGATGTGTTCCTCATGGGAAGAATAGAGAAAAAGAAAAAGAAGAAAAGGAGGGGGAAAAGAAGGGGCATCCGCCACTTGCAGCGGTGCTCGTCCCACTCCGAGCGAATCTGACGTTTCTGGGTCACCGCGACCGGCAAGCCAGAAAGAGGGGAAAAAAGAAGGGAAAAAGAAAGGAAAGGAAAAGGGAGAGAAAACGCATGCCGAAGCTCGCGGAGGCGGGCTTTAGCGGTGAACGCAAAGGGCGATTAGCGGCACGGCCCACGCTGAAAGAGCTTGTCACAAGAAAAAGAAAGAAAAGGAGGGAGGGGGACCGATGAAGCGCCGCGATTTCATCACGAGGACATCGGCGGCTCTCGGCAGCGTGGCCCTGAGAGGGGAGAAAAAAAGAAAAAAGAGAGGAAAGAAGAATAGGAAAGTGGAGGCTGCGTTTTTCGCCAGAACTTACATCATGGTCTTTATCGCATGGCCGCACAGTCGGCAGAGAGAAGAAAGAAAGAAAAAAAAGAAAAAAGGAAAAGAAAAATGAAAGGCGGTGATGGTCAAGTTCGTCGACACGACATCCCGGTTGTCTTTCGCACATAAGGCGTCCGACCAACTCCGGTCTCGTCCACTAGCCCTCAGCCGACCAGATGGAAAGAGGGGGAAAAGAAGGGAGTGAAAGAAAGGAGGGGGGAAAAACGCCGCGGTCATGGGTCTGCTCTTGATCTGCCAAGGAGGGCAGAGCTGGCACAATGATGCGCAGAACGCATCGCGGAAGAGAGGAGGGAAAAAGGAAGATAGAATAAAGCCGTTTGCGACGCTCGTCCAACAACGCGCACACGCGCTGGGGGACGGTTACACATTGTTCACAACCGGCGCCAGCAGCAGAAAAGGAAAGAGGGAAAAAAGAAGGGGGGGGAGTAAAAATAACTTACGGAAGAAAGCATGTCTACCCGTCGCCTGGGTTGCAGAGGGGGGGGGGAAGGGAGAAAAGGAGGGGGAAGTCGAGCTGATCCATCAATCTGATCACCTCAAATCCGGCATTCTTTGCCGCCGACGTTGCTCGACCCGAGAAGGGGGGAGTGAAAGAAAAAGGGAGAGGAGGCGAGGCGGCGTCGTGTCCTCCTAAAGGCGCGGGCTCAGCAACCGCAGCGGAAAGAGGACGAAGGGGAAAAAAAAAAAAAAAGTTATCCTTTCCGGCATTAGTTAACCAAAAAAGAGATTGCCGACGGAGCGACGTCCAATTCGACGTCCGTTGGAACAAAGGAAAAAGAGGGGGGAGAGGGGAAAGGAGAGGGGAACGGGGGGGGAAGAGGGGATAATTCCTGTTTTTACGCATTGACTCGCTCCTATCCGGGTATTCCGGGCGAGCGATTTTTTAGGTTCCGGAGGGGGGAGGGAAAAAAAAATGGAAAAAGGAGAGGGGAGAGGGGGGAGCGGTAAAATGTTGAGACTCTCAGTCAGAACACGGGGCATCTCCCGTGTCCGGCATAATCTACAATCCGGAGAAAGAAGGGGAGAAAAAGAGGAGGGGAAGGGAAAGGGAAGAGGGAGATGGAATGTTCATTGGCCCGCTTAATCTGACTCTCCATCAGGGGGGCGTAACCACCGAATTCAGGCTTCATCATCCTCAGGAAACGGAAAAGGAGGAAGGAGGAGATAGAGGGGGGAAAGGAAAGAGACTCAGGGAGTCCTTTTTTCGGAGACGATTTGGCTTAGCCTAAGACCGATACCTTCGATGTTTATCTGCGCTAGCTTCTTACGTCGAAAAGGGGAAAGGAAGAAGAGAGAAAATTACCATCTAGCCATTAATCTCAATACCGCGAAGCGGGGGGGACTCGAATTGGTCCGCCCTACCCTGCTCTCCCGCGCCGACTTGTAGTCGAGGAGGGGAGGGAGGGAGGGAGGAGAGGGGGGGAAAAAATCTTCAGTCTGAGCCTTCCCGCTTTTACCCCTGACGTCTTTAAAAAAAGTGGCTCCATCTCTTCATGCTTTGGTGAGCCGTCGCGCCAAGGCGGGGGGGAAAAAAGGAGGGAAGGAAAAGGAAGAGAGGGGGAACCTGGCGTGCGGAACTCCGTCTCTTATAGAGGATTCCACTCAATGAAGCGGACAAAGAGAGGGAGTGAAGAAGAAAAAGGGAAAAGATAAGGGAGGGAGTCCTGGGAACGCTCAATCTCCCAAAAGGAGCGAATGCCATTGTCTATATTGAAGTGCCGAGACAGCACGAAAAGGGGGAGAGAAAAAGGGGGATGTTGGCCAACAAGGTGACAACGACTTCACTATTTCTACAAGTTCAAGGGGCAGGCGGCCCGGCTATACGCTTTTTCGTATCTCTCTCAACAAAAAAGAAAAAAAGAAAAAAAAAGGGAAAAGGGGGACAGAAATCGTAAGTCGTGTGTTCAACGCTTGGTTGACAATACAAGCCTCGGTTTCTTCTTCTGGAAGGGGGGAGAGGGAAAAGTTTTTTCGCCGTCTCGGCCCTCAATATCGCAGGCCTTCGCTGACGGATTTTGTGGTCCGCTGCGCGTTCCCAGGACGAGGAAGGGGGAGAGAAAGAAAGGAAGAAACCAAAACAAGAAGCTCTTGCGATGCATGGAGAAGAGAAGGAAGGGGCGTTCCGCACCGCCCCAGTTTACCAGCGAATAAGGAGGCGAAGTTCAACATATTCAAAGAAGGGTCCGAAGCGTCGGCCAAGCACGGGAGAAAAGGGAGAAAAAAAAAGGAAAGGAGAGGGGGAAAAGCGGTAAGGCCTCATACTGAAGAGTCTCAAAAGTGCCCAAGCCGACATATATGCATCACATCAAATCCAGCCTACTCGTACTACCGAGGAGGGAGGGAAGGGAAAAAGGGAAGGGGAGGGGAGTGAGATTAATGGCTATCTGTACTTCGTCCGGCTTCTGAACACGTTCGCTGTGGTTTCTCACCGCGCAGAAACGCGGGGAAGGAGGAGAGAAAAAGAAGAGGAGGAGAAGCCCACCCCTCGTCCTCCGAAAAAAGGACTAACCTGAGTAGAAGGCGGGGAATCCCTGTACATGCCGCGAGGGTGTGAGAAAGAAGGGAAAAAGGGAAGGCGGAGGAATGAGAAGCTCCATTGAGTGTTTCCGCCAACGTCTCGTGATGGCGCTTCGATTCATCAGGGAAAAAAAAAAAGTAAAGGAGGGTAAAAAAGGGAGTAAGCCTGATTAGTAGATTATGCCGACACTGGAGATGCCGGATCCATCTGCCTGAGGAAAGCTCACCATTTTTCCCTTTACCGATGAACTCGATAGAGAAAAAAAGAAAGGGGAGACCAAAAAAGGGGAAAAAAGAAAAGAGGGAGAGAAAAGGCTCAACAATAGAATATATCGATTCAATTGCGTAAAACAGGAATTAGAGAACACGGGCACGATGACATCCTGTTTCACTTTCACGAGGTCCGTGAAAGGGGAAGGGGAGAAAAAAAAGGGGGGGGGGGAAG
>Ga0179593_1386506_pt1 | contig 12042 bp, 13 predicted proteins | sample CZODoug2_1_08_16_FD_185931 | JGI IMG/M metagenome (GOLD analysis project Ga0179593, IMG submission 185931) | Vadose zone soil fungal communities from Angelo Coast Range Reserve, California, USA - CZODoug2_1_08_16fungal (PacBio error correction) | ecosystem: Environmental > Terrestrial > Soil >...
CCTGTCCGTAGGGAAAGGGGGAACGACGGAACAACTTGGAAGGGGACTTCACATCAGAGGGATCTAGTCGATACCCAGATTGAAGTCAACCAGAGAAATACGACTGGGTTGACCCAAGAAAATGCAATATTGTCGACGGAAGGTCCAATCCTCAAAACCGATATGGAAATTGGGGTTTCAAACGGAAGAAAGCTTTCAAGAGAAGGAGAGGAGAGGCGCAAGAGGTCACTATCGATGAAAAACCGCTCAGAAAAATAAAACGCCGGCTTAATTTGAGCGGTTTGCTGGCAGGAAGGGATAAACTCCACGAGGATGGAGAAATCCGTAAAGTTGAATTACGAAGCAATACGACGGAAACGGGAAAAAAAATAGGTCGAATCGCGCACGGGGCGGGAACGCGAAAAAACGAATTGTAGGATGGGAGCGAAATTCTGCAATAAGAACGTTTTTTCAAAAAAACGACTAGTGTTCGAAGGCCACGGTTGGGAGCTGTTGGGGGGAAGCCGAACAGAAAAGGAAAGGCCGGGGTTGTGAAAAAAAAAAAAGAGTTCAAATCAGAAAAAAGAGGTAACCGACGCAGATGAAGAAGGGAGGGAGGGAACAAAAAAGACCCAAACAAAGGAAAAAAGAACGCGGACAAAATCTGGAGTCAAAGATTTCAAGATCGCGGAGGAGGTCAACGGGTCTTCAATGAAACATCACAAAGTCAAACGTGGGGACCTTGAAAAAGGAGAGAGGCTCGAAGACGGCTGGATGCACAAGGCACGAAAAAGTTAATCATGGCAGGGAGGACCTGAACGGGAGTGTACATTCTGTCTGTAAATGAGGGATCCACAAACTAAGGGAAAGTATTGAAAGAAGCCAGATAACACAAGTCGAAGGGGGTCAGTGTCGAGAAAAAAGAAGCGAGGAAGTCCTCTCCAGACGCAATGCATCAAACACGGCATTCGTGAGGAGGGGGCCACTCTGGACAGAGTGGGACTAGAAGAAGAGCGGCCTGATCAGTAAAAGGAGGGTAAAACTGACCGAAGGAAACAGCTTAAAAAAGATAAAGGAAAGCTCCTATCCGAAAAAAAGGCGGAAGTCCATCCAAAAAGGGGGAGGTACGGTGGCAAATGATGAAACTTCGAATACGCAAAAGGCGCAGAATCGCCTCCTCCACTGGTCAGGGGATGATCGGCAACGCTAAGCGGAAAGAGAAGGCGTGCACACAAAAAAAGAAGGGGATGAAGGAGATAATAAGGAGCTTCGCTTCTCTCTGGGAGAAGATCCGCAGGGGTGGCAATAAATACGGGGTAGAGAAAGGGAGAGTGGGATATCGAGCAAGGGTGCCGACCACCTCGACTAGAAGACAATTGAGGGAAGGGGAATAATTAGCCGAGGATCAAGCGACAAAGGAGAAAGTTCCGGATCCAACAAGGTCAGGAGAAACAGGGGAGGGCGAAGTAGTAATGTTCATCTAACGCTCTGCTCGATTGGATATGAAAAAGCAACAATGCAAGAAAAAAAGTTACCGTATGACGGCGAGTGTGTCGTGTCAACCTGCGGTGAAAAGCGAATAATTGGAGGCTGGAGCGAGTCAACATGAGAAAAGACCGCCGCATTTGATTAATCTAGAGGGAGGCACAATAGATGAAAATGAAGGGGACCGAAGTCTAAAGACTGACACGACGAGTTAACTAGCACGAAGAAGTCTAGAAAAGAAAAGCCTCGGAAAAGAAAGAAAACGCAATACCTTCAGGGAAATGGATTTGTGCACAGGAAAAAAGGGGACTACCTTAAGTGAGCCCCAGATCGGCTAGAATATGAATAGAGGGAGAGGGATCGAAACCGAGAAGAGTCACACCAAGAAAAGTATTTCAGGATGGTCAATAAGAAGAGCGACAGCATTGGCTTGAAAAAGGGAGAAGCCCACTGCACGATGAAAAAGAGAAAAAAAAAATGTTTTGGGGGGGCCCACGGAGAGATGACTACTGAACGCCAGGGCTAAAACGGGCAAAAATTAAGTAAAAAAAAGAGGAGAAATGCCAGAAAACGGCATCACGCCCCTGGCACAAAGAAGGGAAGAGAAAAAAAAGAAGAGTGAAAAAAATCAGTCTGAAAATGAGGGAGGAGGGCCCATTACAAAGTAGAGGACTACCACAAGCGAAAACTAGTAGAAGGTCGAGAGAGTCACAGTTCGAGGCACAAGGAGGAAGGAAAAGAATGAAGTCTTCGTATTGGAAAAGGCGATTCGAGACAAGAAAAGGCCGAGCATCATAGAAACAGACTATTCTGCGTGTCCGACGGCGTGAGAGACAGGGAGAACAAGGAGAAACGGCCACCTCAGGGACTCGAAGACGAGGACGGAAGGGGACATAACGAATTCGCCGTAAAGTAAAAAAAAAGGAGAAAAAGTCATTGTTCAGAAAAAGAAACTGCCTGTCTGCATAGAGAGAAAAACAACAAGAGATAGATATTGACAAGAAGGCACCATGGGAGATCGTCTGCCAAAGCTGAACTGATCTGTCTCGTAGAGAGGACAAAATTGGAGAACTTCTCCATCGTCCTTAATAGAAGAGTTCAGGCGCAGGCCAAAAAGGCACGCCGGTGCATGGGGACTTCGAAGCAGCTTGACCTCGCAAGAGCAGAGAGGGGGGAAGATGAGACGAAGATGCGCAACTGCTGAATGGCGAAAGAAAAGAAAAAGGAGCTGAATTCGCAAGCGGCTGGCCGACCGGAGGTGGACTTGGGGGCGCGAACAGGTTCTACGAGGGAAAAGGGGGTGGGAAACCATGTTTAATGTCATGGCGTAAGAGAGAACTGTTAAGAAAAAGGGGGGGAGGGCGTCGCCTGCAAATCCTGCAAAGGGGGACTGAAGAGTCCGCGGCGTGCCAGGGTCGATATGGGAAAGGGGGAGGGTGCAAGTAGCCCTGGGAGGAAACGGGATTCGGAAGCCGAGAGGGAAAAGGTTTGCGAAACAAGTTGAATAGGAGGTTCTTCTTCTGAAAGAGGTGTCAAGCCAGTCTTGGGGGAGGACGGATTCTCCGCCTACCGACGAAGAGGAAGAATTATGTAACGCCTTGAGTTAAAAAAGCTCGCCGAGAAAAAAGAAAGAGAGGGGGGAAAAAGAAAGGATAGAAAATTCGGAATAGGGGGGAAGGGGGCAAATCCAATTCGCGGGAAGTGTCTATTGCGTGAGGTTCGTGGCGAAATCAGGTGGGGTCGATCTCCGTCTGGGGGCCGCGAAGATGAATAAATACCGGAAGGACTTCCCGTCACCCGAGACAATGGGGCGGAAGGAATCGGAATTGGGGACAAAAAAAGGAGATGGAGGCTGTACCGCAATGCACGGAAGTCGATAATCCAAGGAACATGACAACCGGCGTTTAAACAGCCAATAAGCCGATCAGCCCAGGGATGGAGCTTGTTGCAGGCGGGAGGGAATATAATAAATAGAAAGAGTCAAATAAGAAAAAGGAAACAAAGAGTCAAGATGAAATGTGACGAAAGGGGGGGGTTCGAACTTCAGTATAGTCTTGAGCGCCGCGGCTCCTAGTGGAGAGCAACGGCTTAGGCGACGGGGCGGACTTCGAGGCACCAGAAGAGCCAGAAACGCTCAGAAGGAAGGACGCACTCGGGAGCAGCCAAAAAGTCTTGGGTTAGCTTCAACCGCGAGAGGGAGGGAGCAGACTCGAGCTGCCAGAGCGGAGATCGTCAGTCATAAGTCGGGAGTGGCAGCAAACCGGAACTTTGCTGGTCGGGTCTGACAAGAAGAAGAAGGGCAGGGCTGCGGAGACGGAGGTGCTCAACAGGAAAGTAGGATTGAATGAGGGGGGCAAAAGTAAGAAAAAAGGGTCCGGCAATGGATCGCCGCCAAAGGGGGAGGGGATAGGCACCTCAGCGGCGAGGGTGTTGGGGTTCAAAAGCACAAAAGAAAAAAAAAAAAAAAAAAAAAAACAGCGGAATATGTCTCTGGGTATAGGTGGGGCGACCGGACTTACGCTAGAAGGCAGCGGCCAAACGAGCATATCTTCCCAGGGAAATAGCATTCAAGAATGAGTCAGGGTGAGAAGGCTTCTGGAGAGGGAATATCGACTCGTCGTGGGAGGGCAAGGCCTGAGAATGGGGGGGGGTGATTGAGAAGAAAATCCAAGTTACAGAAACGGCGAGTTGGGGGTTGAGAAGAATTGAAACAAGAACGGAAAAACAGCACCGTGCAGGAAACGCAAACCATGATATCAACTTTTGACTGTAAACGTTAGATCGAGGGGTCGCGAGCATCAAGGGATCGTTCCCGGGCACAGTGGAGGGTGGAAAGACTGGTCGAGGCGGGGACAGAAGGCGCAAGCGAATCCTTGAGAAGCACGAGGATTTTGTAGTCGTTGCAAAAACTCTCTTTATGGGGGGGAGGGAAGGGGGGGGGACCGAACCTCAAGTACCGTTCAATCGGGCGAGAGAACGGTTGTTCTGTGAGTATTAAAAGGGGTTTCAAAAACAAGCGGGTCATGGCTGAGAGAGGGGCCAGGACACAAGAGGAAACAACTGCAGGGCATGACAATAAAAGGGGGAGGGGGAAGGAGTCTTGTAAAAAAACGGGACTGGAATCGCCTTAAACGGTAGCGGTCGACAAATGAAGAAAGGTGGACGGCGAAACGTTTCGGAGGAGGGAGTTGATGAGACGAGGGTAGAAAGGTGGACCTTGAAAGGGGCCTTCGGGGTACCTGGGGCAGGGAGGCCGATCGGGTGTCACCAGGAATGCTGAGGCACAAAAAGACTCCAGATTTGTGCTTCGACAGGGAAGTGCGGATGAGAGGAGCTATCCGGTCGTGCGAATTACCTCAGGGAGTGACTCTGTCAAAATGGAGCAGGGGCAACAAAAAATGAAAGATAGGTTTTCTGCGGCTGGGAGGATCGAAAAAAGAGCATTTCGGGGAAAAAAGAGAGGGGGTCCGGTGGGGGGCGCTGGCGAAAGGAGATGAAGCAGAAAGAAGGACGAGGAGAGAGGCATAATTCCAGCTTGAGAACACCAAAGGGGCTCCACCTGCTCAATACTAGACATGAGACATATAGTTAAAACGAGAGAGTGTTAGATGAAAATATAAGGGCTCTTGGCGTGGGGTTGAAAGGTAGGCTAAAAGCTGGGGGAAGTCAGCCCTCGGTTCAGCCGAAAGGGAAAAAAGGGTATCTGTCCGCTCACGTCTTTCAGACGAGCACCATGAAATATAAGAGGGGTTTCCCCAAGACCGAGAGAGGTGGTGGGGAAAAAAAAAACCCTCCCGCAAAAAAAGGGGAGAGTGAGATGGGTTAACACCTTATAACCCTGCTGCATAAGGAAATAGGGGCGAATTAAAGCCATACTGAGTCAGAATAGAAGTCAAAGAACCTCTCAAACCGCCCTTGAGAAGGAAGTCATAGTGACTCAAGAGTCAGAAGTTTGAAACCCAATCTGAAAGAAGTCCAACCGACTCAGGAAGACTGGCAAAGGCAGACAAACCGGGGGGAGAAAAAACTCTTCGACCTCAGAATTTACCGGAGGGACCAGAAGGAACAAGACATAGCATAGGTTCGTACGATAAGTGAGGAAAGAGGTAAAGGTTGGAAACACTACCGTTATGCAGAAGGCAGAAGTGGGGTAAGGGGGGATGGGGGGGACGGGCCGCGCTTCCATAAATGAAACGCGGGGGAAAAAAAAACGAATGCAAAGAAAAACAAAGGAGGTACAGACTCAAGAGAAAGTACGGGATGAGAGTAGGAAAAAGGGGGGGGGGGGGGGGGGACGCAAAAAAAGAAAAAGAGGCTCTAAGAAAAAAAACATTTGCCGGCAAGGAAGGCGAGACAAGGTCAAGAAAGGAAATAAAGGTCGCCCTCGACATGGGAACTTTGAATGCGAGAAACCCTCTGTCAGAATAGGCACAAAAAAAAGGGATCAAAAGGGAAAGGGACCGACGTAAACGTTCTGGTGAGGGAGGAGGGGTCAGGAAAAAAAAAGAATACACAGATCCTTGATGAATCGCCATGTCACACACCAATACAGAAGGAATTGGAAATCAAAAAAAGCGCGCTGCAGAAGAATCAACGAGCAAAACTTCAGCCAAGAAAGAAGTCCATTGGATTCTATTTCAAAGACGTGACGAATTCGAGGTCCTAGCGGGAGCTGGCGCGGCCGTCAAAAAAAAAAAAGATGAAAGCCGAGAAATAAGTAGTGTAGGAAAAAGAGAAGGGCGGCGTAACCTATTCGAACCTCTGTGGAGGAAGGAATAACGCAGGCCGGGACGGACGTTCAAAGTCTGAGGAAAGTTCGCAAGAAGCACGGGCAGACGACGTCCGCACGCGCGGGGAGTGATAAGGCTCCGAAAGAAAAGTTCAGACGCGGGGGGGGGGAACAAACATAGAGACTGAGATCGAAAACCATCTCGGCGTATAGCATCCTAGGGGAAGACTCAAGAAGGGAGACCGAGGTATGACCTGCTTGACGGAAGGGAAGTGGGCCAAATTCAGAACTACCAGCCTATCTCGCGAGGAACTATAAATTCCTCAAGAGGACTGGCAGGAGAGGACAAACGCTGCGCAACATCAGAGACCGGAGAAGATGAGGGAAAACGAGGCTTGAGAGGAAGGGATATGACAAGCAACTGAAGCAAGCGAAAAAGACGGAAAGGCTAAAATTTGATGGGGGAAAAGAGGGGGAAGGAAGAATTGCGATCGATGAAGGTCATTGATCCTAGGCCAGACAAAGAGTCAGCGAAGAAGTCGGCACTCGATGAAAACATGGCACAGGAAGAGGGAAAGGGAAAAGGACTCACGGACGGTCTAGGTTCGAACACGAGTGATCAGAGCGCAGGAGAAAAACTCAGACGAGACCTCAAAGAAAGAAAAAGAAATAAAAGCAGAAGAAAATCAGAAATCGACATTTTGGGAGGCAAAAGAGAATAACTAAACGATGAACAATGAAGGAAAGGTCTCGGCGAAAAAGGGGGGAATGGCTCGAAAGGGCAACAACGGCTGGCGGTAGGAGGGGAGAGGGGGAGGGCCAAAAGCCGGAGGTGCCACAAGGAAGAAAAAAAAAAGAACTAAAGAGGACAAGCGCAAACAAGGCCGGGGGAAAAGCGGCAAAGGACGATCGCCAGAGAAGGGTCGGACTCAAGATCGACTCTGGCAAAGAAGGGAGGACATAGTCCTCAGGACATCCGGACAGAGAAGCACGGCAAGCAAAGAAGATTCGGAGATATCCCATGACACCGGAGTTCTTCCAATAAACGCAGGAAAAGAGGACCAAAGCACCGGCTGGGCCAAGATGAGACCGCGGAAAATTCAGCATGAACGGGAGGTGCTATTCTTGGTCGAGTAGAAAAAAATGAAGGAAAGGTCCGAGAGCAAAAATCAACAGATCAGGGAGGACTGTCAGATAGGATTGCTTGATAACAAATGAGAAAGCCCATTAAGATCCAAAACGAGGCAGTGAAAGAAGAAGCCAGAAGAGGGGTTCAAGCCCTTCCTCAGATCTAAGAAAAATTAATTGGGTCAGCTGCCACCGAATCAGCTTTGTTCTTGGAATAGCGCTCAAACGACCAACGGAGTAGTACAAGGAAGTAGAGGGAAAAAAAAAAGAGCGGCTTGGCCGCGACATGATCTGGTAGTAGTAGAGCAAAGAGGGGAGGTTCGAACCTGACTTAGAACAGGTCCTTCCAGAGAGTCTTGGAAACATGTTACGGGGATAGGGGGGGACAACGAGCACGGCGTAGTAACGGGACAAAGAAAGAAATTAAATCCGCTATGCTGAAAGAGTATGGTCGGAATTCTACACTATATGGGAAAAGTCCTTATTGCGGAAGGGCAGCCTGAATGACTGGCGAGACCGGTACTTTTGGGGAAAAAAAAAGTCATAAAGTATGTTGCATAAAAAGAGGGAAGGGGGAGGGGCGTAGCATCCTCTCATCTTCTGTCAAACTGAGATTGGAGTCCAGTATAATTGAGAGGGAAAGAAACAGGTTGACGCCCTGCGTGCTGGACAGTCGATCTGTGAATGCATGGGCCCTGAAGGAAAAGTTTAAAAAGAAAGGTGGCAGGTCAAAAGCGGGCTGATGGGTTTGGCCGACGTGGACAGAAGGCGCTTCTGCCTAGGTGAAAACAAAAGCGGGTGAGAGGGGAAAGGCAACGAAAACAACCGCTCCGAAAGGGGGTCCGAAAGGAAGAGGTTCCAGGGGAGGGCGCGGAAAGAACAAAGTCGAAAAAAAGAGAGAAGAGGGAAGATACTTCAGGTAGGAAGGGGGCAGGGGCAATCAAGTCGGATTGTTATGGGAGTGAGGAAAGGGAGGGGTGACTGAAGGCAGGGGGGTGTGAAAAAGATCAACGGAGGGGGGGAACTGCAGACTCGGCGGAAGATACTACCGGAAGGGATCCTTAGAGAGGGGTCCCGTGTGGAAACAAGAAGAGAGTGAAGGATCGAGACGCACATGGAGGGAAAGGAGAAAATGCAGGAAGAGTTTCTGCGAAAAAGAGAGGGGACGAGGTTACCACCGAAAGTATCATCCGACCAACAGTTTCCTGGGCGCTTTGACAACTTCGGTGCGTGTAACATAGATAAGGTCGAAATATTTAGCTGGCAGCAGATTCAACGCCGGTAGAGACAGGGTCTACTGGTGGGATAGGAAGGCCATTGAAAAGAGAATGGGGTGATAGTATGTTAGATCACGTAAGAAGAGGAGAAAGGTACGAATTCGGCGAACAGCTGAGCCAGGAACCGAACGCCGCAGATCGACAAAAGGACGTAGCAAAAGTAAAAAAAAAGCGGAGATGTCGATCCCAGGGGAAAGGAAGACGTCGTGGCTTAAGAAATGTCGTATAAGGGTGGTGACAGAAAGAGGAGAAAAGGGGTTATTCGTATCTTGAAAAAACAATCAACACAGATGAAAAAAGTCGTACGCTATGTGGAAAAAGTGGGATAGGAAATTGCACCCGTCACTCCAAGGGGGCCGTCGATCGCCAAAAATCGGAGATGCTCCCCCATCTTCAGAAAGTGTCACGCAAAAGAGGTAAGCGAGAAGAAGGCGGTATTCGTTCGCAAGGCCTTAACGGCCATTTCGGCGTAAGAGGAAAGAAATATGGAAAAATAGAAAAAACAATAGCAAGCACTGAATGCGTCGTGAGTATTAATCGAAAGGAAGATGAGAGAGCAAGTTGATCCGCAACTGAGAAATGGTGGTGAGCCTGGCGCCATAAGCAAAAATCAACAAAGGATTTTAGAAAAGTGGACAAAACTCCCTTCAAAACAGCCAAAGAGGGAAAATGTGCAGCGCGGTAAGGGTAAACCGGGTCGTGCAATATGGACGAAAGGGTACGCAAGACTCGCAACAGTCGTCCAAGGAGAAGAAAACCTTGAATTTGGAAGGGCCGCCAGGTTGACCTCAAAGGAGGGAAATCGAAGGCACCGGATGGGCGAGGAAGCGCTTGGAGATGTGTGGAGTAGTTGCACGACCATGCTTAAGAGTAGGGCATAGGGGGATCACGTAAAAAAAACCGTTTGTTCTTTAGGTGAACCTCGGGTTGAAAGACCTCTGGTAAATTGAGGAAGCCGGCCAGTTCCAAACGGGAAAAAAGGGAGGCCTCTAAAAAGAGTAAGGTAGAAAAAAAAGGTCCTTAAAGAAAGACTTAACTCCTAAAAGGGGGGGGGGGGGGGGGGGGGGGGGGGGGGGGGGGGAAAAAGGGGGGGGGGGGGGGGGGGGGGGGGGGGGGGGGGGGGGGGGGGGGATTGTTTTCAGAAAAAAACTTTTTGAAGAAGAGATCGACAAAGAAACTGGGGGAAGATGCTCTGTGACCAGGTGGGGAAGATTGTAAAATCGTTTTCAACCAGGGACTGCTTCGAAGGGAAAAAGCCAATCAGCGAGGAGGACTTCTGTAGCGGTTGATTAGGAGGTAATGAAGTTCTGGCGCAGGCGACGAGAGGGCGAGTTCAGCCGGGAGGGATCGAACCGATTACAAAGTTTTGGAGGAAGAGGGAGTACGAACAAGAAACTCAGAAGGAGGGGGGAAACAACAAAAAAAGGGTAGCCTGGGGGAAGCGGCTACAGGCGTCATCGAAGAATTATTTAGCTGAATAGACATAAAAAGTTCAACAAGCTTAAATACTCAAAACCTGTATCGCCACAACGAAAGATAGCTCCACAAACCAACGATGAGGATTAAAGAAAGAAGAAAGAAGGAAGGCTAAAGGGAGACTGTTTCGCCGGTAGCAAGCTTTGGAAGTGAAGTCAATGAAAAATGCGGAAATGGGAGTTCTGGAACGGCCTAAGTTAGAAGATTCAGAAACATACGCTACTAAGGGGTGGGAAACCGACCTAGGGTGGTCACAAGGGGGGGGGGGAAATCACGCAAACGTGAGGGGTGGTTAAAACCCTTTAGAATTAAGGCTAAGAGAATTATACGGAAATGCAAGACGAACGTCTTCACGAGTCGGATTCAAAAAATCATCCCGGAAAGGCGAAGGAGCGTTCACATCGGGAGGACGGTTGAGGGCGCAGAGGGAGTGAAAAAAAAGATCTGGCAAGCAAGTGGAAAAAAAATGAGACGAAGAACCTTCAAGTAAAGTCAAACAGTGAACAGAAGCTCTATCCGACGGAAGCGCAGAAAAAAAAAAATTATGATTTCGAAGAGGAAAAGGGCTGAATTAAAACGCAAGCACGTTTTGGGAAAAAAAACACTAAGAGTTTTATGAGAAGAGACGTGTCAAAAACTTTTGGGGGGGAAACGGCTGGGCAGAAAGGAAACGGTGTGTAACCGCGGGGAAAAGATCAAGAACAACTGATGCCGGAATCAAGAGGAAAGAAGGGGGTACTTGCTGTTGATAACGAAAAACAAAGGACTCAAGAGGCGGACAAAGACCAATCCGTGCCCGGCCAAGAGGTAGATCTCGCTTGAGGTCAGGGAGGCAAAGAACAAAAGGGAAACGAGTTACGAAAGGAGGGGATGCGCTGCGAGAAAACACCTCGAGATACCGGCAAAAAAAAAAGGGGTTGGCGAGAAAGAGTCCAGGAGGCGCAGTGCACGGTTCTGGGTTGAAAGGGCGGCGGGAATGACTGGAATCAAAACACCCTCAACCTTAGGAGGAGGAAGAAAGGAGCCCACCATCAGGAGCCTTGCGAAACCAAGACTCTCTGAAGAAGAAAAAGGCACCTACATCAGAAGGGATAGCATTGAGGCACAGTGGGACGACCGACAGATCTTCTACTCCTGGACCTATCGCGGAAGTCAAAAACAAATGAATCAAAACGAAAGGGGGGAGGAGTACACAATCTGCAAATGCGGCCGCCATATAAAAACATAAGGGGAGGAAAGACAAACTCCATGGCAGGAAGGGGGCAAAATCATGCTAAATTTAAAAGACGCACTGGCAACTATCGCGACTACGCGTGCGAATGGAGTACCCGGGGCGAGTCAAAGGTAAAAGGGGAACACAAACCTTATCTCGGGTGAAGGTATAAGCGGGACCGTAGAGAGTTAATTACACATCTCGCGTGGAAGAGAAAGGGAAAGGTTAGATACATCGTTAGGGAGGGACGCTGAAGAGCGGCACTGAATGAAGGCATCGCCGTGGCAGCCTTGATCGAACGAAGGCCGCTGCGGGAACGCTAATAACTGTAAGGAGAAGACAAAAGATGAGGAACATGGCATCACAGGCGGGAAAAAAAGAGGCGGCGAGAAAAGATGAATTTAAAAACTAGCAAAAAGAAAAAAACCGCAAGAAAGAAGGCGAATGCTAGGAATTGGGAGTGGGGGAACGATCGGTACTTGAGAGGAGGGGAGGAGAAGCGATTCCTGCATTGCGACGCGCCATAAGCAGGGCGTCGATATCGGACGCAAGAAGGAAATGAAAAATGGGACGGAAGGAGAAAGGGAGGGGTCATTCGAACTCGGTTTGGGTTGTGGGGGGTTTGGTTTGGGCTTTCCATCGTAGTGCCTGGGAAAACAAAAAAGAGATCGCAAAACCTGCTCCGAACGAAAGCATCACAGCAATAGAACATCACGAGGGGGGGATGTGAAAAGAAAAATGACCGACGGAGAAAA
>Ga0179593_1416603_pt1 | contig 12042 bp, 11 predicted proteins | sample CZODoug2_1_08_16_FD_185931 | JGI IMG/M metagenome (GOLD analysis project Ga0179593, IMG submission 185931) | Vadose zone soil fungal communities from Angelo Coast Range Reserve, California, USA - CZODoug2_1_08_16fungal (PacBio error correction) | ecosystem: Environmental > Terrestrial > Soil >...
TACCAAACCTAGAAGGGGCAAGAAAGCCCAAGTTTTACAACAATATTCCTTAAGGAGAAAATGGGTCGCAAGTTCGGCGAAAATTAGAAAGCAAAAAAACTAAAGAGAAGGTCTGCACCATAGAAACGACTGAAACACGCGAACATTGAGTATCTGGGAAAAAATCTCTTGCGTAAAGGGGTATCCTCTTAGAGACGGTCATTTACTTTCCCCAACGGGGAAAGAAGGGCCGATCATGGGAGTCCCTGGAAGAAGCCTCTTGAAAGACTCAGGACAAAACCAATGGGGGTACACTCAGGGCTACGATTAAATTCAAATGAGTCGAAGGGCTGGGGCAGGAAAGGGGTATTGCGGCCTGGGGGGCGAACAGGCACGGCAACTGGTTATACGTTTCTGGGAGGAGGTTGAATGTCATGACAAAAGAGGCGACGCCACCACTTAGGCACGCGGGAGGGGGGACACAAAGGGTGACAAAGTCCAACTTACATTCTATGAGCTAAGGGCAAAGAGATCTATCAATCTTAAGCTTACCAGCAAAATCAGAAGAAAGAAAAGCCGGAAGAAGAAAAGTGGTGCGACACATCGGGAAAAAACGCCATTTACGAGGGCCAAGCAACCGCCATGATTTTATAAAAGGAGAAAGGCCGAGCATTGGGGACCTAGAGGAAAAGCCTTCAAGCTCGGCCAAATCGGCAACCGGCCACTGTACTTAAACCAGCCAATAGTCAATGTCCACAGAAAGAGCCCTAGAAATTATTTAACCGGTTCAGAGGCACGATCACAACGACGATGATTCCCGTCTCCTACTCCGGCTTATCGTTTCCCAAGACGGGGTCAATGGGGGGCAGAGTGATGACGAGGAGGGCGCGTCCAACCCGGCGCGAACCCCTCCAGGTCCATCTTAAATTTTTACAAGAGAGAGTGAACTGGGCTGGGGACCTGAAGTTAACTTCGACCAACAACCATGCTCTAACATGTATAAGGGGCCGGCGTAGTGAATGCAGATGAGAAAATTGGGTATGCTCATCAACTACAATTTTTAAAAAGAGGGATGCATAAGGAGGGAATGCGGATAGATGGGGGCATAGGTAAGATCTAAACGGTGGCACCTGTGGGCAGCGCCAGGTTCTCCGTTCAATAAACAAAGGACATTCAGGGGGAAAGGATTTACTAACAAAAAGGGATGCGGGTGGGGGAAGGGAAGGGACATCAAATCTTAGAATCTGGGCGAGCCTGGCCGCTCGAGGAACACTCGCAGGGGAGCCAAGAGTCAGGAACGATAAAGTTCAAGATGTCTCAAATGCTAAATCTTCAAAAACGGAAAAAACAAAAAAAACCCCAAAAGGAAGAGGGGAAAGTTTTCAGCCCGATAGCTCAAAAAGAAGCGCTCTGTCTGGTCTCCTAAAAGAAATTAAGGAAACTAACGGAAGCGATCAAGGTGTGTCCTTAAAACTAATCTGACGAAGGGGAAAAAGATCGACAATCTTCGGGGAGAGAAAAGACCAAGGGGTTAAAAGTAGCCGAACAAGGCCAAAAGGGAGGGACATTGGAGCAGGGGAATAGAAGGCCCTATTCAGAAGGAATACTCGGGAGCTCGTGAGGGGGAAAAAGTATCTACAGAACGGCAAGGGGAGGGAGACGTGAATTCCTACAGGATTAACACTAACATAGTCAAGAGCAGTAGGCAAAATCCTGCTCGCCGAAAAGATAGATGGCTCATTGGATGTTATGGGGGAAATGAGAGGTCAGAAAACCTCCAGTCAGGAGCTGGAGCAGCAAGAAAAGCGGCTACCCGGGGAGAAAAACGATAAAAGGCGACGATACAAAGAAAACCGAGAAAAAGAACGGAAAACGGAAAAGTACGGACAATCTTCGAGTGAGAAAGACAATTGGAAGGCGCCACACGACCAGCGGCGTCGATGGGGAAGTTAGATGCGAGAGTAATACTTCCTGTCTTCGGTTGATGGGACCGGGAATCTGGGGGAAGGCGGGTCTGGGTTGTTCTAAAACCCCCTTATGGAGTAATCAATAAGGGGGAGCATGTCAAGCAACTGGCCTCGACTAATTAAAGAAATTCCATTGGAATCAAAAACAAGGTGAGGGGAGGTGCCGGCTGCGCGGAAGACGGGATAGAATCGTACGACGCATCGGGAAAGATTAGTGAACGAAATTACCGCTAGGAAGAGAGACTTGTAGACGGATCGAGCTAACGAGGGAAGAAAAAGAGAGGAGAAGTGATCAGTCGAGAAATCCTAAAAAAAGAGGGAGACAGGACTAAAACGCGTAAATAATCCAGGTTCACGCATCGGAGGGAAAACATCATCCTGAACTTCTTGAATCAAGGAATTCAACAGTGAAAAGGGGGAACCACAAGCGGCGCATCGTCGGAAGCCAAGCCGAGCATGTCTGCGAGAAAGAAGGGCAAATCATTCCGCCTGACGAAAAAAAAACTGATACACCGGGAGCGGAGGAGTTGAAAAGTCAACCCTTGGCCCGGGCAATTTGGAAAGACACCGAAAAGGAGACAAAATAAAGCAACATCCTGATTGACTAGGCAGGAGGCGTCAGAACTTTGCATGTCAGGGGGTAAACAATGGACGGAAAAAAAGCGAAACGAACCTATGCCATAAAAGAGAGCAGTGAGGAGGGAGAAACTGGGTCAGGGGGTCCAAGACCTGCCGGCCGGATCCTGTGGAGAATGGTTTTTCCGGAAATATCTCTAAAACAAAGGAAAATCTCCAGAGGAATCTCCCAGGAAGGAGCGGGGAACATGGAGAAAAACGGATCTGACGGAATTAGAATCGATGGGCCCAAGGGGACGGACTTTGCTTTTTCAAACTGAGAAGTGGGTACTCACAGCCCTGGAAGCAACAGATGATGACCGGGGAATCGATCAGGGATTAGAGAGAAAGAAAGATTTCAGTTGAGACACTTTCGAAAGCTTTCTGATGTTCTCGCACTCACCACGCAAATGCCGGTCGCAATGTTTCGCTCCCGGGGTATCTTCTCAGCAAACTTCACTAAAACTCAGGAGTAGGGGATGAGACAGCATAGTTCAGGTTGGGAGCCGTTCGATGATAAAGAAGATCGGGGGTTGCGACGGGAGGGACTCTACGGGAACTGAGAGGGAGGGAAACGATGCGCTGACCCTGCGCAGAATTTTTTACGCGAAAAGAAGGGAGATCAACGATTGTGATCGAAGCCTGCAGAGCAGCGAATGCGGAAACTCTCATTCAAAGACGAGATAAAAGTCCGATTCGCCTCCGGAAAAAAATTCGTAGGGGAGAGAACCGAGGACGGAGTGAAAAAAGAAAACTAAAAGCATTCACAGTTCAGGAAAAGCTCCCGAGTCGTAAGGCAAAAAGGAATTGGGGATCCTGAGTAAAAATAAAAAGTACGGGGGGTCGCCAAAAGAAAATCGGGGCATCACGACGGGCAAGGAAAACCGACTCGCGCATGCGAAACAATGGTTGAAAAGAACTGGACCAGTGTGGCGAATGCCACTCGAGTTTACTTCTGTACATAAGCCGAATAGTAATTGGGGGCCAACAACAGTGGAACGAACTTTAACTTGTGGTGGAATGGCTCCGCGCGGGCACAAAAGAGAAAATTTGGTCCAGAAGGGACCTTTGACACGTGCTGAGGCGATGACGACATGAGAAGTTTGTGCAAAAAGACGAAAGACCAACAATAAGGAAAGCAGGTGCCTAAATGCGGGAGCGGAGGACCGGCCTCTTGGGGGAGGATTAAAGAAAAAAAGTCATCTGGAATGAGGAGGGGCAAACCATCAACGATACTGTCAACAAGTCACTATCGATGCTAGAGAAGCAGGGGAAAATGGAGGGCGCGAGGGAATGGGCAATTCGGCATCGGTGCGATCGGCCAATTAAAAAATAACCTCGAAAGGAGAATGGGGGTATGGTTCGGCTACGGAAAACTCGTGAGATGGACTCTGTCCCGCGATAGGTTGAGGGTCATCTGTTCGCGGGGGAGTGTAAGAATAGACCGCGAGCCGGATCACAGTGGAAAAGTACTGGATTTCGCGGAAAAGAGGGCGCCGGAAGGTCTGTTGATCTAGGAGTGGAAAGGGACAACTCCGATCTCAAAGAGGGACGTCTTGGAAGAGGGGGTAACACTGCCCGCGCAACCCGATGCGCCTCAGTCGTAAAAAGCTGGGGTCCTCGAACCTTTCTCAGGGATAAAGTGAAAAGGGATCGAACCGATTGAAAGGCGAAAATCAAAGAACCGTCCGAGAAAGCATTAGGGGAGGAGGGGGGACGTACAAGCCCGGACACGCATATCTATTTGACTTTGGTTTTAAAGTAAGAAAGCGCAGCAGCCACTAGGAGGGGCCTTGAAGGAAATCTTCCATCGCCAGCGGGGATCCGGTCGTCAAGGAGGATCCTCGTGGAACATTCGGGTGATGGAGCAACTTAAGCTCTTCGGGTGAAGCAGCCGCACTCCCCGGCTGGACCCAAAGTGGGAGGCATGGCCTTAAGTTGGGTCGGCCCCCCAAAAAAAGTATCATATAAACATGAGCGGTGACGGTACGGGGGATACTCTCACGGCACGGGTACTTGAAACTCCGCCAAAAAAACGCAGAAATGACATGCCTCCTGCTTCTCCAGAAAGAGAAGACTGATTACAGGAAAAAAGGAATACTCGGGGGGGACGGGAGCCTAGAACCAAAACGGTCTTCGGCCTGAAACAATTGTTTTGTACATGGCGTACAGGGGGATGGAGAAAGAAAAATGTTACAGTCTCTAGTTCTACCGCCTGACGGGGATACAAGGTCTTGATCTTTCTTTCGGCGGTGAAGGGAAAAAAGAAGGCGCTGCCAGCTCTTGTTTCTAGGGCAGGTTTGGGGGAGAAAAACCTAGGAGGACGCTCGTCTGCCAAGGGCTTTTGACTATTCCCTCGGAAGTGCAAGGAAGAAAGACGGTAGAACCAGAGGGAGGGTGAAAAGAACCGTTAGCGTCGGTTTCAGGAGAGACTGGAGGGGTAATTTATGTCCAGAAGGAACTAAAGAGACCAAAACTGCCTCAACAAGTTGCACTAGGGGAAGGCAGGCTGGAAGAATAACTGCAAGCTGCTCGGCAAGCAGAGTTTCGCTCCGTCCCGGTGTCCAGTTTTGTGTGGAATGAAGCGGTCTAATTCATAGAGGGAAACGGCAAAGAGCGTCTTCCTCGACGGGGGGAGGGGAAAGAGGATTGGACACTGAAGAAAAGACCGCGTGTTGCAGAGTACCGTCAGATGGTCGCTCTTTAGAGTGTGAGATGAGAGGAAAAGATTGATCTTGGTACGGAAACCGGACTATGCGCTCTTCACTCTAACTTTAGTATCCACATTGGGAATCGAATGAGCGGGTGACATCAGGGAATAGGAAATCAATCAAAAAAAAGAAAAGACGAAGATAAAGAAAGGCCAAAGCTATCTCTCAACATCAAAGAAGAGGGAAAGAAGCTAATGGCTCGTGAAATATCTCGGAACTTCGAACACGGGTACGGGACAAAACGAAGCGTAGGGTATACGAAATTCCCAAACGGCCTAAAAGCGCAAGCGAACAACGGGAAGAGAAAAGGAAAAAAGAAGATCGGGTACTTGTGAGACAATAAGCAACTGATACTCACGTACGGTTGTGAGGGAGGTCAGGCAGCCTCGGCAAACTGGAGCCGCCAGGAACCACTGCTGTAAGCGGCGATGTCAAAGTTTGGTAAACCTAGTTCTGTCGCAAAAGACTCCTGCGGGGGTAGGACGAATAACCGCATCGTACCTACAGTGGGGAAACCGAAAGACCATGGAAAATGAAGCTGCACGAGGAGCAGAGTTTCGCTGCTCATCGTCGTCGTAAAGGAAACTACATGAAAAAAAAAATCGGAAAACGACGCTCACAAAGGAGTACAAATCTGAGAGACTATCAACCCGCGCTTATCTGATTTCTCGGAGGGTGGCAAAGCGGAGTTCGGGTCCGAAACTTGGAGCCGCTATGTGCCGTCCTTCTTGAATAGATAAAAAAAAAAACAGTCAAACTGCGTCACGTAACCAAGTGGCCTAACGGGAAAAACTATGAAAAAAAAAAGCAGGATAATCAATAGGAATGGAGGGCTCGAATCCTTTGCCTTCAATTTCACGAGAAAGGGGGTGGACCGGGTCTGGGGCTGCTTATGAAAGGAGGCTGATACAAAGAAAAGGGCAATAAGGCAAAAAGCGAACGGAGTCTCCTCCACCACTTCACCAGTCATGCTCGGCAGCGAAGTTGCACTCATATCTCAATCGTAAGAGTACACAAAAGCCCATCAATACGAGACAAAGAGGGGGACGCAAGCGCGTTGGTCACTAGCAAAAATCAGGACGAGCAGAGAGGGTGGTCAAACAACTAGACCATGACGAGATTGACACGCTGATTGTAAACCAGTTCGCAAGCCAGAGGACCTGCAAAAGGGGCCTCGTCATAAAAGAAAATAGTCAAAATGGTCCACAGTACAATGTCTGCCAGGGTGCGGGGGGGGAAATTACATCACAACCGGAGATTCAAGGCTAAGTCGAAGAGAAGACTGGAGAACGTTATACCAGTGTCAGGTAAAGGAAGGCAAGGAAGCGTTGATTTTGCTGCCTCAATAACCTCTAAAGGCACAACCGTCCAATCGAGGTTCAGACGAGCGGTGCTTTTGGAAGTTGATCGAGACAACTTCAGGACAGTTCGAGGAATACGGTCCAAAGGCCTGAGAGAAGGGAAAGTAGCCGCAGAAAGTAAAGCCCGACATTGTTAAAAAAAGAGCTGATTGCATTGAATTGCATTACCGGGGGATCAAGGAAGGGAAGTAAAAACTGCACACAGCGCTGGCGAGGAGGATTATCACTTGCAAAAGAATCACATCGTTCGGAAGGGGAGAAGGGAAGGAAACAAAGGGATTGTTTCAGCGTTGAAACTTCAAAATCAAGCAGAAAGAAGACACGGCATGTCCTAAGGTAGAGTACCAGCGGGGCTGAAAAAGAACTCAATTCTCTGCCTGTCTATGCAAACATGGTCTAAATAGTCAAGACGTCAGGATCTCGTATTGCTCCTCAAAAATATAGAGACAACGAAAAAACTTCGGCGCAAGAGGCTTCCCCCATTACTGGAAGTCCGTCCGGGGCGGGAACTTTAAGGAAGGAAAACCTAATCAACGAAAGGAGAACACGCGGAGATCGAAAAGAGCGAGGAAACGTATAACTGAACATAATCCCGCGAATCTGTACGTAGTGACCACCGTGGCCGAGAAACCTAGCACAGCGGAGAGAACGTAAATTCAGAAGACTGTAGACATGTGCGGCGAACGTGCAGTGCAAGCCTGAATGGTTTGAATCACTTCCTGCATCGAGGGAAAGGATAGGGGAATTCAGCCGGCCATCAGCAAGCGGTAGATCGATGTCGAGATGTGTCCTGTGTTACCCTCAAAAACAGCAGAAAAGAAAGACGGTGTCATCGCATCAAAAGGGGACATCAGGACCCGCGAGCAGGACCGAGGGACCAAGCTCGGGGGGGCGCCACAGAATAATCTTGGGAAAGAAGTCAGAGAAGCAACTATTCGAGAGAAGACACCGTGCGCCAACGGGGGAAAAGAGGTCAGAAGGGTACGGCATTCGACGAGTGCAAAAGGTCTGGTGGAAGGAAAAAGAGGACCGGGAAGAAGGTGCTCAGGGTGCTTTTGAGAAACCCCCGGGGAAAGAAAGAAGGATATGTCACCTTCCTTCTAAAGATAGAATATTCGCCTTGAAGGGTGGAAATGATGTTCAAGGTCGGGCTGTTCGGAAAAAAAATCGTACGCCGCAGCGAAGAGCTGAGAGGCGACGCCGTCCGCTCTAGAGGCTATCTGACTTTATAAGGAGGCATGCAAAAGCCGGGCGATTCCGGAAAAGTGCGTATACGCACGGAGAGAAAATAGGGTACAATATATAAACCCACTCGGGACTCAACATAGATGCGAAAAAAAGGGTGAAAAAAAGGCATCGTCCTAAAATAAGAAAAAAAAGATATTGAGAGGGGGGAGTGAGGAAGCACCCAAGATAAGCGTGGCTCTTGAAAAAAAGAACCGGGAGCGAAAATTTAGAAAATTCCGCAGCAGCGGGCCCGGGATCAGGAACTCGCGAACTAACACGTCAAAAAAACTTCCACTTCACGATTGCGAGAAAAAAGAAAGGTTCGAAAAAGACAGGATCTTGATAGTGTTGGTAAAAAAGTCGTGCAGGGAGGGGGAGTACCAACTCGCCAGTGCACGCAAAGTCTACCCTATTAGGAAGGAGAGGAACGGAGAAAGCCGTGGAGGGGGGCTATACCATGACAAGAGCCGGGAGCGACAGTGAAAAAAGAGGGAAAAACCGTGACTCACACCACTTATGAAAGGAAGAAGAAAATAGAACCTAAACAAGGAGAGAAGTCCAGTAGGTCGCCCAAAATTGTAGCAAACTACACCAAGGGAAAGAGGATCAAACGCCCTTCTATGGCCTTTCGACATGGTCGCGTTTTAGAAACCTGAGGAACGGGAGTAAACAGGCACTCAACTGAGAAGGATTCAACCTGGACAGAGGAAGTCAAGATTTTCTATTGCAGCCTTCGCCAGGGGGGGAAAAAAAGAAGCCTTGTCCGGCACGCAAAACCAAGGGGGCCGGACGCGAGTGCAGAAGTCTAGCTACTGAATCTGAAAGAAGAAAAAGTCCTGAAGCGGTATGCGAGACATGCGCGAAAGTTGGACCTAAGCAGATGAATCAAGACCAACGTGGGTTCGCTTCATATCGAAGGGGAGCGGAATGCAAGCCGGCGCGGGAGGATAGCGCTAGACTCCAAAAATGGGATTGTGGAAGAGGAAACATAATTTTACTCTCCGAAAGGTGATCGACCAGTCAAGCTCTCGGCTCTCCGCGCATCAGCGGGGCATTCCTCGTCTCTATGAGAAGAGGGGCAAAAAAAAGTCGCAAAAAGCAAATTCGATTCACGGGGCGCTTAAGGGAGCGAAGATAACGAAGAAAATCATTCACATTGAAGGGCCCCCGGAAAAAAGAGCTCGAATCCTAATTCTCAAAAACGGAAGGTGACAGGAAAAAGAGAAAAGACCAAAGACAGTCAACCAAAGTCGCTAAATTCCGGGCCATCAGAGCGCATGAAAAAATCCATAAAACCGCGTTGCATTGTGAAGAAGCAGTGTAGGGGAGGAGGCAGGGGAAGTCTAAAGATTCTAAAGGCTTTGAGAGTGAAAGGTTTAAGCGCTAAGTCACTCGGCGCTGCGGGCTAACGAAGAAAAAAGGGATGAGAGGGGAGCAAACGGTGCTTTTGGTAGAAGAGGGAAAAGCCAATCCCAAAGAACCCTCAAGCAAGCAGCGGACGGGAAGGGGACCCTCTGGAAGGATTGTCAAACTCAAATGCGATGGCTGGAATGCCCTCCGGAGAGGAAGAAGAGGCAAGAAGACTAAGGTACTGAACTCCTTTATCCGCCAAAAAGGGAAAGCGAGGCTCAAGAGGGAGCAAAAAAAAACTGGAACGAAAAGGAAAGCGCTCCATGCGCTAAATTAAGTGAACCGAGTTTCGACTAAGGGCTCGAGAGGGGGAAGGATAGAAGGCAGAATTCGTGAGGGGGAAAAAAAAGGAACTTAAGGACATCAAACGTGAAATTAAGACCCGAAGGAGAGTTAAGTCGCGCCAATGTCAGGGATTCTCTTGGAAGACTATCGCGGGGGGCCCTATCTCATACGGATGGGATGAGAACTGCGAGAGCGGAAAAGAGTGAAAAAGGCTTACCGTATCTGGTGACTCCAAAGATCTTCCATTCTCGCCATGCGAGATAGGCAAAAAGATTGATCTTGGGAAAAACCAACCGCCTCCAAATCGGAGTGGTACGTCAGAAAAAACGGTGGGATGCGATCTTGGGTGGGAAGACCAGCAGTCCTCGATGACGTGAACGAATCGTCATCGACGCTTTGGTAACCAAAGGTGTTTCCCAAGAACATAAGACATAGAAGGAAACCAAATTAGGGATTGGGGCAGCATTCTCTCGCTCAGGGCTGGCACTCGCCCGCTAGACGACCTGGGGGGGTGGGAGTCATTTGACAGTTGTGGGGGGCGAGCATCCTTACCGCCAGTTCCGCGCTCAACAGGGGAACGCGACGAAAAGGGGGAGAGAGAAGGGGAGGTCGTACACGCACAACTAGGCCGAGGAACTCACGCTGCACCAACAAGCAAAAAAAATTTCGCCGGGATGCCCGCTGAAGACGCCTTTTTCTAGTGGGACTCAGAACCGATGAGGCCAAAGAAGAAAAAAAAAGGAGGGGAAATTTTTCCTTACAGTGCCGTTGGAGACAAAGGTTAAGCAAGTGAAGAGGCGAAGGTCGTGAAACTCATTCAGGGACGTCAAGTGGGGGGAGAGAAGGGGGGACTATTACACCGGCGCAAAGGGCGAAAACTTGAAGAAAGGGATAATCGCGGTTGAGGAAAGAAATACGAGGGCACGCTCGTCTCCGAAATAGTGGCTGGTGACGCTGCACGAGGAGAGCGGGCGAGAGTGGAAGGAGGGAGGGGAAATGCGATCCGATCGATGTTGGAAAATGGGAAATCGCTTTGTCGGGAACTAAAACCGAATGGGGGGCATGGAAATCATCACTCAAACGGCTCAACAAGGGAAGATCGGGGTGGAATGAATAAAAGGCCGAGGAAACTCTGGAAAGGGGCCGAGAGGTTTCCGCAGAAATTGACGCCGGCGGGGACAGGGGGACTGAGAATGGGAAAAAGGGGGGAGGCGGACAACCTGCAAAGATTGCGGACTGAATATTCAGGGGGGACGAACTACCTCGTGATAAAAGAACGGATCATGAATCCCTCGCTGGGGGGGAGAAGTAAAATGGAGTGGAAAATGGGGGACGTTCAAAGATGGGTGTGATTGACTCCGCCGCAAACGGTACGACGGAGGGGGGAGAGGGCACTTGGCAGAAAAAGGGAGGGGTTTTTGAAAATCCGAAAATCCTCAAACCCAGTGGGGGCCGGAGAAAGAGGGGAGAGAAACACACGGTACACAAACAATTAAACGGGGAAGAGGGAGAACGCCCTTTACACAATCGTGAGAGATAATAGAGGGGAAGGTCCACACCATAAGTATGGGACTCTGTAAGTCAGCGCTGATAGAAAAATAAAAAAAAACCTTACGTCTGTCACATAGAGTATTGCGATACTATCAATTTAACCCAAACATCTCGGAAAATCAGTAGACAAACTGCAGTCGAAAAGATAGAAAAACGTTTGGAAAAACTTGGGAGACAAACAGTTCGTCGCTCTGCAGACGTACGGTCCCGTCGAGAGTGAGGAGAAGACGAACGCACCTCAGAGGGCAAAGGCAGGAGGATCGGGGCTGAACGGATGGGGACGGGGTGTGAACGGATTACGGCTCGGGGCCGGAGCAGGGAATTGCCTCTGCAACGCGACGCAGCGTGGAATCAAAGGAAGAAGACACTCATGTCGACGCCCATGGGCGGGCAAAGGAACAATGAAAAAAATCTTACCTTCTTCACTACTAGAAAGAGATAAAGCTAATCTCAACTCAATCAGCCCAAAGGTCGACACAATCTGAAAGGGCTCAGAAAAAAGCTAAGGAGCTCCTTGACAAACGAGGTCAGAAAACGTGATACTCGATTGTCAAATAATTACGAAACTCGAACTCGCATCCACCTCACCTTGGAAAAGGCGGACGAAACAGAAAGATGGCAATCTGATCGTACAGGGAGCAAGTAATTGAGAGCTGAGGAAGGTTGCACTTCAGATGCCGCAACGGTTATCCGGTTCGCAGATGAGGGAAGGACTCAACTATACCTACATATTGAAGGACGCGGCATAGGGCTGCTCAAGGCTGGAAAAGGATAAGGAAGGAGAAATCGTAAGAATTGCACTCGCTCTTCAACAATTGGGTAGCAAAAGCGCAGAAGTGGGGGCGAAAGAAAAAAGAAAAGTCCTCAATCCGGTAGTCGGAACGGAGTCGGGGAAAGAGACAATAAGCATTGGAAAAGAATTTAGGAATTTAAACC
>Ga0179593_1455534_pt1 | contig 12042 bp, 10 predicted proteins | sample CZODoug2_1_08_16_FD_185931 | JGI IMG/M metagenome (GOLD analysis project Ga0179593, IMG submission 185931) | Vadose zone soil fungal communities from Angelo Coast Range Reserve, California, USA - CZODoug2_1_08_16fungal (PacBio error correction) | ecosystem: Environmental > Terrestrial > Soil >...
AAGAAGAAGAAAAAAAAGGCCTGAAGAAGTGTTTAAGGGGAACCATCCAGAAAAGGCGGTCCTCCACTAAGACGATGAAGAGTCAATCTGCGGTTGAAGGGGGTTATGGAGAACGTCCTGTGGACCGACGCTAAGAAGTCCAGCGGCATGAACAACCTTTCATCTAGGGGAAGCGGAGAGGGCTTGAGAAAGAAGGCCTAGTGGTCGTCGATCCTTTTTCCGGCCGGAGATCGCCTCAGCGCAGACGTAATGATACTGAAGGGAGATTGCGGAAGTAAAGAAAGTTGCACAACAAGGCGGGCGCAACAGCAAAAAGCCTTGTCGAAAGAAATTTTCAGCCTCGTGATGATCCAGAAACGCCGGGCAAGACTTCACGCGGGCCGGAATGGGGCAGTCTGCTCGTCAGGAAGGAGGGACGTGACAAGGCGGATGGGGGCAGAATGGAAACGTACTAAGAGCAAGGTGGTCCCAGGAATGTAAATCGTGAATAAAGGGAGAGGAAGAAATCAGCCTATAAGATCTTCATCGAGAGAGAAGATGCATTCTAGGGAAGTCAGGCGCTCGGGGGCAAAGCGCTACGACAAAACTCAGCGTACTTCTCAGCAAGGTGGAAGAGGGGTGACAAACGGGCGGAGTGCGTTATTAGGAAGGAAGATGTTTCCATGTTTGGGATAAGCATGGCGAGACGGGCTAAACCGCATGCGGCAAACATAGGGGATGGGTTAAGACCATCGCATTAGAGGGGTACGTGAAGAAAGAACGCAAGAAAAAAACTACGGAATGGGGGAAGAGGCATTTTTGCCTCTGTTCGGGGGCGCACCAGGTGGGACGCTGGAGCGAAAAAGGGAAAATGTGAATATCACGGGTTGGGGGGAACTCCCGGGCCTCCTTGACCTTGGGATTCTGCGCGGCAAGTCGGAGAATAGGGAAAAAAACGAAAGGGTCTGATTTGACGGAAGTTAGCGTGGTCGCTGCTGCAGTGACTCGAGCAACGATCCAAAATCGCCCGCCCCGTTAATTCGGGGTGACCTGAGGAAAAAAAGTTGTTTCTAATCCAGGTACTCAGTGGGGGGGGGGGGGGGGGTGGGGGTGTCGTTGCGATAATCCAGGGCGGATGGGCGGGCGCAGACAGCGTCTGGATAGTACTCTAGTCCACGTGATGACGGAAAAAAAAAAGGACGAAAGCTAAAACTATCTTACGGGGAGGGGGGAATAAGGCTGACCGAAGCCGCATCAAGCGCGGATCCTCTTCTAAACAGGGAGTGGAAAAAAAGAGGGGGGAAGGTTTGTTCGGACCGCTTCTCTGACCGGTCAAAAAAAAAGAAAGAAAGGACCGGCTCTCTATGCAAGAGCGGAACAAAGAGGGAAAAAAAAAGCTACCCATTGCGAAAGCTTGTTGGGGCGCATGTCCACGGAGTCGAAGAAAACGCTCTCGCGACTTAAACCCGTGCCTAGTTGTACGACGTGCATGGATCTTTGTTCATTTAAATAAAAACCCCACCCGGCAAAACAGTAACTCATGGGAGAAATGATGTCCATTGGCCCTGAACAGTTGATGGTAATCCGCCCATTTGGGTTCGACCCGGAAAGGGAGGGGGGGGCCCTCCAAAAGGGGCCGGCTCTCTTAACGATTAGGCGCCAGTCGCTCGGGGGGGGTGATTGTAGGGGGGTTTGCAAAAGCCCGTCGCCACGTCCGGGAGACGGGGGTCGGGAAAAAAAAAAGCATCAGTATATTCCAAGGGTTCAAGGAGAAGGCGCCTCCAAACCCCTTGAGGTGGGAGGCAGCGGCTTTCATATAGTTTAATGCAGGCGGGGCGGGGGACAAGGGGAAAAAAGTGTCGCAGGCACAGCTAGTGGCGGGCTAAGGCAATAATGACGTTAGTGTACGGTACTAGCATGAAAAACTCATCAGCGATGCAGAAGGATGAAAACGGGTGGATCAGAAGGGAGTGCGCGCAAGAACAAGAGTCAATCGTACGGATATCAAATCGGCTGAAGAGGAGCCAATGGGAAACGTTCGGTTTTTGGTGCGATCCGGGGGAAAGAGTCCAGACCCAGGAAGAGCGTCATACAGGGGAAGACATTCAGAGGATTCGTGGCACAGAATTACAGGCGTGCTTCAATAGCAAAAAAGATGGTGGGAATAAAAATCCAGACACGAGGCAGCACGTGTGTTTGTGTTGGGAGGGGGTTGGGTTTAACACCACACGTGGTGTTTTTTTTGGATTTGTGGGTGTTTGTTGGGGGGGGGTGTTTGGGGGGGGTTGGGTGGGAGGCAAAACAAAGAAAAACCAACCGCCCTTTGGAAACAAACTGAGACCACCCGCACACAGGCGACGTCCGCAAGACATTAAAGAAGTGAAACCCAGAATCCGCAGGGGGAGAGTCCACAGAAGTAACAGGTACGAGGGATCAAATAAACCTAAAGACGCGTCACGAAAAAGACCGGAAGCTAATACTCGAGGGAGGGTCATCAAAAAAGGTTCACGAATCTCATAGACCTTGCTCAGCAGGAAGAAAGGCATATGTTCGCTTCGTAAAGGGGTTGCTGCCTTTGGTTATGGGAAGAAATAAGGGGACTAAAAAAAAAAAAAAAAGGGTAACCTCCCAGAAAAACGGGCATCTAAGCTTTCAAAAAGGGCTTGTTTCCTCCGGGACCGTTTCAAGGGGGAAAAGAAAGATGCGGTATTACTGATAGATGTTGAAACGAGGGATCCGTTACGGTATGGGAAAAGAACTTCTGTAGCCAAGAATACTGGACTCTGTTTCGGGGGTCGGGGGGACGGTGGGAGAGACCGCGCGCCGCAAAAAAAAGAGATTTGGACCCTAGAAGACCAACAAAACACTGGGTTGAAGAAAAGAAGTGTAAGCGACTAAAATCTCTGGAAGAAGGAGTAGGGGGAAAATTGGTTCTCTTGTACTAAGGAATGGGCCGGGGGGGGGCCGTGCAGACTCAACCGAAAAGAATACGCTAGCCATGGGGTCAAACTATCGGAGAACGGGGTCGAAGAACAATCTTCAGGAGCAATCTGGAGATTGCGAGAACTGGAGTCTGGGAAAAAAGAATGGCCGACCAAAAGATGGACGCTCAAGCGAAACCTAATGCCGCACGACGCTACCCCAGCTTGAAGCGCTCAAACAACAAAAACGGATGGAGGGATCCAGCTAGGTAGCCGTCGGAGGCAAATCGTTAAGAGTGGGTTCCCCTTTGGGGGGCTTGGCGACTCAAAGACGCTCGTCCCTCAGAAGAAAATGGAGGATACTTAAGGGATCGTAAAGGAGAAGGGAGAACAGACCAGTGTCAAGAAGCCTTGCGACCCTTAGACGTGAGTCGGACACGAGACAGCGAGGTTGAATTTTTGCGATAACATCCATAGCTATGGAAGAGCTCGGGACGAGTAGGAGACTGTCTTGCGGAGGGTTTGTGTCGAACTTCAATATCGAAAAGAAGTGGAGGCAAGGGGGGGGTTTGGCGGAACCCACCCAGTCAAAAGAGAAAAAAAAAGAACAGCCAGATTCTGCTGGCAGATCCAGAAATAAGACGAACCCGAGTTTCCAAAAGAAGTATCGAGATAAGAGTTAAGTTAGAACAAGCAGAGAAGGGGGGATTATTCCCCAGTGAATACCAGGACGATGGTTCCAGAAACAAAAAGAACAAAATATTTGGAAAAAAACCGGAAGAAGGGGAAAGATGAAGGCCTTTACGGAGCTTAAGCAATAGATGGAGCGGCGATGATTTAAGGCTGAGGACTCAGGAGCTGAAGGAAAGAGGGGCACCAAAACTGAAAAAAAGAAGTGATCGGCGGAGGGCGCGTCTGGCCAGAAATGTTACTCGCGTTGGGGCTTGGGCAGAGGGAAATGTCTCAAATATGGGCGACTTGAAAGGCATGGGGGGGGTTCGTTGGGTCACAATTGAAGGGCAAGAGGGTTGTTTTTGCTGGGGGTGGGCGAACAAGCTTCGGCACCTAGGGAGGGGGTGGGGGGAAGGAAAACGCTTTGGGGGCTTTGTGAAGAAGCAAAGTAAGAGGTGCAAGCCCATGATAACAAGCAGGGGGGATAGAGAGCAAGGGAGGGAGAGGACCGTGCTGGAACAGAAATCAACTGGCGTGAAAAGGGGAGGTAGGGGTCAAGGTTTAAAGCCGAATGAGTCGGACTCATGAGGGGAGGCGCCTGTTAATGTGAAAGATAAACGAGATTGCGAGCAGGAGAACTATTCCTGGGGGCGTTAAGGGATAGGAAACACGCGACACAGGAATGAGGTGGCTGTAAAGGTCCAGCGGGGCTGACACACTATAAAGGGGGGGGCCAGAGACCGACGAGCCGCAGGGCAAAGGAGATTATCTCTAGTTCCAGTAAAGTGTAATGCTTTGAAAAAGAAAAACGGGAACCGACCGGACGTGGAGAGTAGGCGCAAAATCACAGAAAAAAAAAGCCAAGCGGATGGACCCCCGCATAAATAGAAAGTCCCAGGGGGGAGGGCAACAAGAGTTAAGGGGATCTATCCCAAGGACACCAAAAAGAGAGGGCGGAGTGGGCAGGCACGTCCGGGCCGCGGACCCATTCTTAGGACAGGGGGGGGGGGTGGTGGGGGGGGGCAGGGGTCAAACAGGGAAAGTAAAGCAAGAAAAAGGAAACAGCGGGAAAAAACACAGGGATAAAGGTTGTCGCTCTAGGTGTCGGAGAGGGGGCGAGGGACGGCCTTAAAACCCAACCGCTTCGAAGGGGCTTGAAGGGAAAACGTTTTAGGTCCTCCGAGCGCGCCGGTAACGCGTCAGAGAGTCGAAAAACTCTCTGAAAAAAAAGTGAAGAATGGTTGGACAGGAAAGGGGTAAAAACGGTAGCCAACGGGGACTCAGGCGCGACGCCTAACGAGGTCCCAAATCGCTCAAAGCGTGGGGGTAGTGAGGTACCCACGAAAATCTTTAATGAAGAAACAAAGAGAGCCGTAGACATGAGCTAAAAATGCCATAGCACAGGAAGGCAGAAGAGGAAAAAAGTATATTTAGGCGGAAAGGGAGAGAACGTTTACCACTGAAGGCAAGGGGTCAGAGTTGGAGGGGGGAATTAAATGAAACTAGCTAGTGAGGAAAACGAACTCAATAGGCCACTCTAAGAGGGGACAGACTGAGAGAAAGAAATCATTAAGTCTCCTGACAAGGCTCTTCCGCTCCAGACCAGATTATGACGGTCCAGTATGGGGTAAAGGATAGAAAAAGGGAACCGAAAAATCCATACATTTCTACCACTAGACTCCTGGAACACACAACCAAAAAAAAAAAAAAACACACCCAAAAACCAAAAAAAGAAGGCTTTTAGGTTTTGCAAAAATAACACACTCCGGGAGAGGGATACCCCAGGTCATGGGTGTAAAGGCGTCAATAGGGTTCGACAACAGAGCCGGGTGCAAAGAGTAAAAAGAAGCAATACTAGCCCTCCTTAGCCCCTTTGGGTCCACGAGAAAAGGGATGTCTCATAAAGTGGAATCTGCATTTTGAGGCAGGAGTTGGCGATGCTAAGAAGTCTTTAGCAGGGCATAACTCAGAGAAAGGTTGCTGAGGCGGATAGGGGGGAGGAAAATTGGCGGTGACTTGCGGTTGGGGACGTGAACGCTGGATGGATCCCGGGAGGATGCAGCCGGGGGAAAAGGACTTGGCGGAAGAGGTGAGTTAGAAAAACCTGGTCACCGGCCGATAAAAGATGCAAGTCAGAGCAGAATGAACAGCATAGACGCAATAAAGGGGGACAGCGGGGTGAGAGAAAGGAGCACAATCTTAGAGAAAAGTCAATTTCATAGTAGGGCGGTTCATCCCAGGCGGGTTAAGTAACAATAAAAAAAATTCCTGGAAGCCCCGAACGCATTCTCAGTGGGAAGAAGGCTAAGATCCTGATAATTCGAGGGACACTACGGGAACACATCATAGACCCATGGGCCTGCGTTATTGCTCCACACTGGAGCCTCAGAACCTCACGGGCATGCACTTTTGTTTTGCCTGTTCATCTTTAATTTGGTTTCATTATGAAGGAGCGGGGTTGGCCAATAGGAACCCCTAAGTTGCAGAGAAAGAAATCGGGTGAGGATTTCAAAATTAAAAGAGAGGATTTCTTTTTTACCTTGGCCTGCTTACTGTAGGGTTCGTAGGGGGCGCACAAACCAACGAGGGGAGGAAAAAGAAGAGGATGCCGAAAAAAAACAAACAACATAAGCAAGTGGTAATAACCGAAGAGGGGACGGCTGGCACACTCTACCTCGAGGTTTTAAGAAATTGCCACCGCTTTTCCAGAAAAAAAAAATTAAACTGAAAGGGACAAACCATGTCATCTGTGTGCGCTGGTCGGAGAAATTGGGGAGTGGGGAGTGAAGGGAAAAGGGGGAGGGGGGGGGGGGAGTGACGCAGGACGGGGGGGAAAGGGTGGGGAGGGGGAGAGAGGGAGGGGGGGAAGGGAGGGGGGGGGGGTAAATTGGGGGGGGCGCACTGCAGGGCCAATATGCGCTTTTTCAAAAGTCGTTCCGCGAAGTGCCGGAAAGTCAAGCCCGTCATCTGAGCACGACATATGGGCTTATCTTGTGTATAACCAATGGAGGAAACAACAAAAATGCAGGAAGGGGTGTATATACAAAAGGAGACCCAGTTCTTGAATACTCAACTGCAAGCCTACTGGCAAGAGGCAGGACGGGACATGTAGGCTGGTCAAGGAAAGCGGATTTTCCGGACCAATTTTGACAGCAACTCGTCGCAAAGGATCTGAAAGGGAAAGAAATTAGCCGCAGGCCGGGAAAGAAAGACAGAGGAAAGAAATCATAACTAAGTAATGGATAGGGAACTTCATCAGAAAGAAAAGGAGGGAAAGAGAAAGTATTCACGTCGCAACTACGAAGGACAAACTCGCGAGGGAATACAGGCTCAATGCCTCTTGGAGACCGGGAGTTCATGGAGGGAAAGTAGTGCGCGGTTGTCAGAGGTGGGGGTGAAACATGGAGACGGGAAAACGTGATCTTGACCTGAGGAGGGGGGTAACTCGAGCGAGTGGGATTCCACCTCTGGAAACAGACAATTTGGAAGACCTGGGAAGGTTTGAGGTCGTGGGCACCATGTTACGCTGGCGGAATGACATGGTAAGTCAGGTTGAACCCGCAGTTCCTTTGTCTTGGGTCAAAGAGAGGAAAAGAGGTCGCTAAGTATTCAAAAAAAGCAGGACGGATGAAACTGTTTATCGGGTTATGGAGCGCTGGGGGAGCGCAAAATCCAGAGGGAAGAACAAGCTGGGGGAAGGGGACTCTATGTAGAAGAATCCACGGTCGTTTGAAAGGGGGGTCCGCGGGCGGAAAGGGTGGCCTCAATCGTCGAAGGGAGAGATGAGCTTTCAGGACTTACAAGTCTTCGGATGCGTGAATAACACGAACGGTAAGTGGGGGAGATACACGGCCTCGGACAGGGCCCGAGCTGGGGAGACCTGATTGAAAAAAGGGCTTGCGAAAGAGGCAAGGTGCTAGCCTTCATTTGGGGGGGGGGGGGGGGGGGGGGTGTGTGGGGGGGGGGGCGAACGTGCTCAGGGGGAGGAGTTCCGGAAAAAAAGCGAGCACGCTCGCCCAGCGTAAAGAACATCTCCCAGGGACGAAGCGGTGGGGTAGTCCTCTAAAAAGATCGGACGTCTCAGCACACATCCTAGTTGCCCTGTGGGCATCTGGGTATTTCTTCTGACATATCCACCAAACACCCAAAGAGGAATCCGCATGAGAAGGGTGGGGTCAAATCGCCACGGCATTGGGGGAATCGGCAATCGAGGGGTGGGGAGGGTCCCGGCACTTTGTCCATAAAAAAAAGGGGCCGTAGAGTCCCCGGGCTGGAGTGGAACCACGCCGGAAGGGGGGGTGTTTAATGACTATGTATCGAACACAAAAAAAAACTTCACGGCGAAGGGGGTTAAATGGGTGCTCTAACAAAAATTCAAGGTACAATTTTCGGGGAGAGAAATAGAGGGATGTGACGTGTCATAGAGGTAACTTCAGACTGTTCCCCTTGAAGGGCGGTGAAAAGCAACATGGGGGAGGGGCACGAATCAGTTGCGGTATTCCTAGAGGAAACGGAACAAACCTCGGCTGACTTTGGGGCTAAATGATCGGAAAGCGCGTTTAGGAATCTTCCAGGTATGGGTCACCGAAGCGTACGGATAGCACAATCAGGGGGAGTACTTACTCCATGGAAAGAGGGCGGGGAATGGGGGGGCGACGGAAGGGAAGACTCATGGCGCTTCCTCGTCAATAGCGCTCGAGCAGTACTTCCGCTTGAAAAACGGGAGGAGGGACAAAGCCCTTGGATAAATCCAAACCAATGACGGGGAAGGGCAGGGGGGGGGCACAAAGAGGAAAAAAGGGTTAACAGCAGCAAGGGGGGGGACATCGTGCTCCACTCCACCACATCCGGGCGACTGTGAGAACCCCGAAAAAAAGGGGGGAATGACCAGGAACGGGTAAAAACGGGGCAAGACTTCCCTCCCATCTGAGAGACGGAATGCAGCCGCCCACTTTCCGGATCGATTGAGGGAAAAGAAATAGTCACCGAGAGACGCCTGCGTCAGATGGACTATCATTCTCCTTCGGAGAGGAATTGTGAGGGCCGCTTGTGGTAAAGAAAAAATCCCGGACCGAAGTCAGGGGGAATAAGAAAGCATTTTCCGGTACGGGGGCAACAGCATTGCGAGATTCATCCGGAACCCGGTAAAAGTGGTAGCGTAGTCCAATAGACGGCTTCTTTAAAGGGAAAAATAGGGGGGAAGGGTCGGGTTAGGATTTGGGGGAAAAGGGGAAGGGTTGTATGACCGCGGAGGCCAGTCTTCGAGTTGCGTTGATACACACAAAAGATGGGGGGTTGAAAAAGAAAAGTAGCGATCAAGTAGAGTCTTCCAGTTGATTGAGAAAGGAGTCCGCAAAATTCAATGCTTTGGGGGGGGGAAGAAACGAATCCAACAGAACTAAGATCCGCTGCCGTCTGAAATTGCGAGAATACGAAGTAACAAGTAAATTGAAAGATGACAGCATCTGGTCTAGGGGAGGGAGGGGACAAAAAGGGGCGCTGAAAAAAAAGAATACCAACCCGGGGGAGGTCATTAGCATCGACAGATACCCCTTACTTGGCAGAGAGCGAGAAAAAACACGTAGGAGGGAAAAGGAGAAATCACTGGTAGAGAGGGGGCAGGAGTATTTTCCGGGAAAAAATGCCGTGGGTTGTTTCCAGGCGGTCAAACGAGTCGGGATCAAGACAAAGAGGGGGGCTGTAATTAAATAAGGGGGGAAGGTCGTCCACGCTCTCGACAGGCAATGCTTCGCTGGGGCTAGTATCCTGGGGGAGGTCTTGTAGGAAAAAACAAATTTGCAAGGACCAGCGAAGAGCGGAGCGACGAGGAACGTTGACATGGAAGGGATTTGTGGCTCAACCATCGTTTGTTGAAAAAAAGAAAAGAAATAGGCCAAATCGAAGAATGGGAGGGCGTCAAAACCCCAGTTCACGCAGAAAAGGCACCCCCTGCAAGAGTTTCTGAGTCCCTCCAGCATTCAGACTACGATAAACCCCCTGAACCCAGGGGTGAAAAAAGAGCGAGTAATAGGTAGGGAACGCACGGAGGAACAATCTAAACGGGTCTATTGAATGCAAAGGGGATGAGTTTGCTGGACGGGGGTCCAGAGACAAGCGGACACCAATGGGACGAATGCGATGCCAAAGGGGAAGGGAACTGGCAAGGAAAAAGTATCAGAAGGAGAGCACCTGGTCGGCGAAACTGGATTCAGGTCCGTGGAAGTGAGGTTATCCTTAGAGAGGATGGAAAATCTGCCCTGGGGGACGTCTGGGGTGCGGCCAATGATTGGCTTTTGTTAGCATAAGATTGACAGCGCCCTGCGTTGGTTCTGTGGAGCAAGCGGTTGGGGGGGGAAGCTGCCGGTTCATTTTTTTTTAAGGGGGGGGGTTTGTGCCACACACGTCAAGGGTTTTTTGCTTGAGAGGACCAACATTCTTTTGGTGGGGAGGGTTTTGTAAAACCGTAGAGACGCGTGTCACATCGGGCGAGAAGGCCCCTTAATGGAGATTAATATCAGATAAGGCGGGGAGAGTCCGGACGGCACAATCGTCCCATGGCAGTAAGGGGAAAAGTTCCGCTAATGGGCTATCCGGAGGGTGGGATGGAGAGCCAAAACTTGTGAACGATTACAAATGATAACCGGAGCAAAGCGCAAGGCTGGCTGGGAAGAAGACAGCGTAACTAAGAGGGGAGCAAGCAGGGACACTCTTCTGGGCTGCTCAACCTCCATGGTAAGTCGCCCGCTCATAAAAGAGATAAAAATCTCATCAAATAAGGGCGGCTAGGGCCTCAACTTGGTGAAAGGGCGGATGTAAATTTAGACAACTTGGTGAAAACAGTGCTGGGGGGCTATTGCGAAGATACCGATACCAAAACCACACAATCAAGAGCAGACTGAACCGCCTCATCCGTTGAACTTAAGGTTGTGGAGGACCAATAGGGGCCCGACCCAACCCCAGAGGGCAGTTTTACATGACGTGAAGTTACCGCAAAATATTCTCATCCTGCTCGCGGGTGGGGGGTGTTTTTTCTAGTCAAAGACTCACTAGAAGAGCCATAATCCACGGCGGACCTTTAAGAAGTGTGGAAAAAGACTCTGGGTTGTCGTAGCGCGGGTGGTCAGACGGAGCCGAATCTTGCGCCCCTGAAATAGAGTTCTTTTATATGGGGAAGGGAGAGGGGGGGGGCTTTGCGGCGAAAGGGCGCGAGAAATTTCGGGACGATAACTTCTAGTCAAGCGAAAGTCGTTCGGAGAAAGCATGGGGTCAACCTGAGGTAAAATCCTAGGAAATCGGCCAACTTACTAAGAGGAAACACGGAATCTCTAGCGGGTTCTAGTACCCCAAAAGAAACGGGAGAAGAGCCATTGCAAGGGAAGGTAGGCGAGAAGGGAGATCGCCCATCATCGAAGCTGAACAAGGGGGAGACAACTCTATTTGTTACGCACATAAGGTAAGGAACTCACCCTATATTCCGGCGTCTGCGTGTCGCTTGGGGTCCGTACAACATGGCAAGGAGAAAACGGACAACTTGAAGGTTCCCATCAAACGAAGGTATAATCATTATCGGGAGAAAAAGGCCGGTATCTTTCAGCTACCAAGGTCACGGCGGCCGGTGCACGAACCCGTGATACCAGGGAACGCGCGAAAGAACGTACATTGTGGGCCACGAAAAGGCAAGCAAAACTATTGCAATTCGCGGGGAAACGGCGTTCCCGACACGAAAGAGGGAGTCATAACCAAAATGGGGTCAAAGTCTTCAAAGCCGGTTGCCGAAAAAAGCGACAGTGTTTACCACAGACCTCTCACGACTAAGACAGAATTTCCGTAGGCCAGGGCTGAGATGGTCCTAGGGGTTGCGGAGAGAGGTTGCGGAGGCGCACTGAAGTGAAATTTAATTCTCAGCATAGATGACGTGTCTGAAGAAGTAAGAGTGCGTGTAGTGAGAGTGCGTGGGAATGGAGGTTTGACCCATAGAGGGGGTAGGCAGGGTCGGAAAAACTCTGAAGAGAATGGCGGAAACGAGGGGAGGTCAATAATCTGGGTGGACCATGCAACAGGAGGGGGGAATCGAGAAATACTCCTTCCGGTCAGAGGGGCAGTGAGACTGTTTCTTCTTTAGGAATAACCAAGAAAAAAGGAGCTGGGAAGGGATTGAATTTCGTAACCTAAATTGGTGATGAAATGCGTCATCCTCCAAGAAAGGCATGCAGTTCAGGTTGAGAGGCGAGGAAGGGAGAGTAGTGCGGTAACCGGCAAGACCACGTCGGACGAGTTCGCGTGCGAAGAAAGGACAAAGCGACGGGTTGTTCCTGGGAAGGGAATGGGTTCGCGGGGCAGGAACATGACAGGGTGCCCTCGGAAAACCCGCCGGAGTGAGATCCAAAAGCGTGTGCTGACCGTCCCGATAGTCTGGGCTGGGGACTTACAAACAGGATTACGATGGGGGGGGGGGGGGTGGGGTCGAGAG
>Ga0179593_1547912_pt1 | contig 12042 bp, 15 predicted proteins | sample CZODoug2_1_08_16_FD_185931 | JGI IMG/M metagenome (GOLD analysis project Ga0179593, IMG submission 185931) | Vadose zone soil fungal communities from Angelo Coast Range Reserve, California, USA - CZODoug2_1_08_16fungal (PacBio error correction) | ecosystem: Environmental > Terrestrial > Soil >...
TAAACCAATCCTCGAGAAAAAAGAAAGTGGAAGGGCCTGGAGGGGAAGAAGAAAATACTTCTAATCACTTACGCTAGCAAAAGAGGACATCAGGACAGAGGAAAACTTCTACTTAAGCATGCGGCCACAGCTTCCACAAGGAGGGAAGGAAAACACCCGCGAATTGGAAGGCTTGTAGTTGTTAAAGGAGCCTTGGACTTGAAAAAAGTACTGCTACCACTCTAGTATCCACTCAAGAGAGCAGAAGGAGGATGGGGCTTTCCGGAACAGGTTCAAAGCGAGACGCCGTCAGAAATGTCCTCCAAGGAACCACAATAATATAGATAACCTCACAACCATCCACCATCTCAAATTGACCTTGGAAATTCGGGGGCTGCGGGCTTGCCAAAGCAGAACAGAAAGCCTGGACTCGAAATGTAGGTATGACTCCTGCGCTCAGCGGAAGCCGAAAACTGCGGGGAGAATACTCTCAGCGAATTCCCAGTCATTAGCGGACAAATCACTGGACCAAAAAATCCCACATCGGATCTGATTGGATCAGCTCCACCGACCGAAGGAAAGAGACCGGTCCAGATCCAGAAAACCCGAGGTTCCCGCACGAAGAACTTCACCTGCAGCTTGAGATTGGCTGGAAAGAGGAGCAAAACCCCATTCAAACCCAAAAAAACCCCATACCGACAGAAGAAAATCACCGGATAGGGATCGCCTGCGCCCGTCGAGACTCCATCGAGCCATTGTAACTCGACGACCCAGGCATATGGAATAAAAAAGAGAACGCCAAGGGTCGATTAAAATAGACAGGGGGAAAAATCGAAAAAGCTCGTCACCATCCTTAAAAGGAAAATATGGATGGTGGGGATGGAGATGCTCGTCAGAAAGCCTCAAAGAAGGGAGCCGCGCCTCGGGGATTGGACAACCAGAGGACAAAATCTGGGGTGTTCGGCGCCAGCGCCGCAAAGAGGCGGAATCCCCGACCAGACAAGGTATCGGGGACCATTCCACCAGCCGCGCAAGAGGGAGAGATTCAGAAGGAGAAGGCCTACAGACCGGTGAAGGAAAATCGGTCCCGAAGCAGTGCAGCGGTATCCGACGCAAAACCATAAAAACACATCCCCAAGGGGATTCCCTACTCGAATTCAGGACGGCGACAGCGGAGAGTCATCGGAAACTGCAGAGTAGTCGAATCACCTAAACGCTTGAAAAGAGACAATCGCATATTAAAAGCGCGCGGGTTCAGTAAGAAATAGAGGCAATCAAAATGAAGACAAAGAGAGTTTTGCCATCTTGGTCTGGGTCATCTATCTGTTCCAAGTAGGACCCGGAAACAACGAAGGGTAATCCTAGGCTGAAGTGAACTAACGGGGATTCTAATATCACTAGGGAAAATGGGCATCTCTACAGATTTTAGAGTCCATTGACATTTGTGTTGAGAAGAGTAGGAGTAGAAAATATAGCTTGGGCCGCTATCTCCAAAAAATACTCAGAAGGTATCTATTTCAGTGAGAAAGAACCGTGATCAAACCTGTTGAAAAGGCCTTCCCTATCTGAAGTTGAGGTGGTCTACTTAGGCAGAGTGCGAAAAGACGGAACTAAAGTTCAAATGTTCTCCCGTTCCTAAGGGTTAACGAGACGAAAAAAAAAAAAAAGAAAAGAAAAAAAAAAAAGAAAAAAAAAAAAAGAAAAAAAAAAGAAAAAAAAAAAAAAAAAAAAAAAAGGGGAGAACACAAAAAAAAAGAGAAGAAAAAGAAAAACAAGAAAAAGAGAGACAAAAAAACCGGGAAACACAAGAAAAAGAGAAAAAAAAAAAAAAGAAAAAACCACAAAAAAAAAAAGGAGGAAAAAAGAAAAACAAAAAAAAGGGGAAAGAAAAAAACAAAAAAAAAAATAAAAAAACACCAACACAGAACCAAAAAACCAAAAAGCCCCCCAGAAAAGAAGAAAAAGGAGAAAAAAAAAAAGAAGACAAAAAACCAAACAAAGACCGGACAGAAGGGGCAACAAACAGGAAACGAAACCCCCCAAAAAGAAAAACCCAAAAGAAAAAACAAACAACCCAAAAAAAGCACGGAACCCCCCCCAAAAGAACAAGACAAAGGCGAGTAGGGGTAAATAACAGAGGAAAACAAAAGCCCACCCACAAAAAAACAAAAACACAAACTCCACAAAACAAAACCAAAAAAAAAAAAAACTCCTCTAGACGCCGTTTTGGAAACGAAAGCCTGCAGGAGGACCATCGAACCATGAAGCTTCACAACCTGAAAGGCGGGGGGCAGGTGATAAAAAACAGATGGCATGGTCTAAGGGCCCGCACAAAAAAGGAAAGTCAAAAAGGAACGGGGAGCAGGAGAGACTCTCCATCGAAGAAAGACCGACCCTACTGGATTGGTGCGAACGGAACGAAACTCCGCGAAAGTACGGAGTCCAATAGCGGTTTTGGCCATCGGAGACCTACGCGCGAGAATCGGGGTCGGCGAAAGCCATCCTAAAGAAACCTGACACAAAAGGCCTGGTATAGAGAAAAAAGGGGTCGATAATTCTTCCAGAGGGTGGGGCCGATTGCCACTGGAACGGGGGGAAGAGGGGACTCTAGAGGAGATTCAGATTGCCCTGAGAAGAAACCCTCTTTCATCGGAAGGGGATACAAAAAAAGTGGCGAAACCCATGATTCTTTGGAAAGAAAAAAAACGAACAATTGGAAGCACAAAAAAGAAAAGGAAGGCCTGAATAGAGTCTCTCAAGAAAAACAACAAAGAAAGATTTGGTAGGACCCGAGAATCATTCGGTGTCAGGGGTGATACCCCTTTGAAGGGATTGGTCGTGACAAGAGAAGAAGGGGGCCGAACAGGGAACCATTAGAAGTCTAATAGCGCATTTCAATCTCTTTAAACCACGCTAAGAGTAAGACCAGGCCGTGCATTGGCAAAGAGGCTGAACATCGGGCTGTCTCAACAATAGAGAGGGTTGGGGGGCATCTCTAGGAGAAGTTCACAAGTATTAAGAATAGTGATTGGCGGCCGACAGAAACGAAGATCGCTTCGCAGAGAGGGCATCAAAATTACGCTTTGTACTTTGCGAGGGACGTGGGAATACCATTCGCGAAGGGGGGAAGGCTAGGACAATGCACCCAGTAGGCAGGAGGGGCGGGGAGGAGACGGACAGAAGCACGAAAAAGCCGAAGAGGTTTCATACCTTCCGCTGAAGATCCACCGGATAACCCAAGGGGGCGTCAATTAAACTAGTACCTCGACCCGATAAAGGGTATGGGGGATTGGAGAAAGCGACCGAAAATGGTCACGGGATCCCAGGTGAATCCGGAAAAGAAAAGGTGTAAGCAAGGCTCTCGGAAAAGAGGGCCATCGAGGGGGAGGTCGGCAACGATGAGAGGTTCCCAAAAGGGTGGTGCCGACGGAGGAGGAATCCATAATGCCGTGTGCGCGGGAGCTTAAAGCGGGCAAACCTGTTGATGCAAAGGGGGTTATCAAACGCGAGACTCAACTTACTGTTCTATCTGAGGAGTCAACGCGGGCACTTCAAAGAAAAAAACTACGGCAAGGCGAAGCATAGGAAACAATGTTAGATTTCAAAAAAGAAAAAAATGAAATTAGCACAAAAGGGGGCGCAGCCGAGAGCTTCGAAGAGGAGGGGGATAAAAACGGGGCGATGAGGAGGGGGGGGAAGTTTTGGGGTGGGACAGGAAATCTTGAAACAACAAGAAACCACGGACAACGGAAGAAGTACCCCAAAAACGAAGTACGTGGTGACTAGGTTGGATGGGAAAGTGCGCTTGAAAGCGCGGTCTAGCTTGGGGAACCTGCTCTGTTTTGATGGGGGGCGCCGGGGGAGCAAACTAATAGTTGTGCGAAAAACTGATGAAGGAGAAGGGATAGTTGAACCTCCTTCGTGGGGGAATTAAAATACACATCCGTACTCAAAAAAAAAAGGGGGGATGAAGTTTGTCAGGTGCGTTAGGCATCGAGAAAGGCCTCAGGAAAAACTTGACGTTGGATTTGAGATCTGACAAATCTATCCGGCTTCGAGAAAAGGCGCCTGCACAAGGCCGAGCGTTTTCACTCTGCACTGATAAACAAAAAAAAAAAAAGAAAACAAAAAAAAAAAAAAAAAAGAAGAAAAAAAGAAAAAAAAAAAAAAAAAACAAATTGGAGTCGGGGATTGCTGCGAAAGAATGAACGGCGCTGCTTCATCTTCATGGCTCCGGAAAAAATCGATAGCTCGGGGCTCTATCTTCGCTGGTTACGGAGGAGGCACCCTCATCAGCACCATCCAGACTCATTAACGTTTCCGTGATCTGCTATCATTATATTTTTATGCGTTGGTTAAACTCAGCGGGCGGGCCAGAAATATTAGGGGCGCGTTATCAGTTTAGTCACTCATGGCTAGTCTGGAGCGCTGTGGGGGAGCGCTCTAGAACTGTTCGCAGGCTGGAGTGGCATGTCATTTAGATCGGGGGGTGGGGAAAGGAGAATGACCTTCATCCTCCATCCAGATTCTCTAAATGATGTTTCCGTGCGGGGGAAGCCAACGCTTTTGGTGATGGTATGCATCTAGCTGGCAGGATTCGATGCTCATCCGAAAATTACTCGGCGAGGCGGTAGTACATGGGAAAAAGGACTGCGTCACTGGGGAAAGAGAGGAAATTGACGGAATGATTTGTCTATGACTATCCTTCTCGTTGGAAGGGGGAGCAGCCGGCGCTCGGGGGACCTCCGAAGAAAAACTCGGGGGGAAGCAGAGTCATGACTTTTTGGGGCTTGGCGGTTGCTGGAACGGACGGGGCGCTAATCGACCTGCCAAAAGATTGGAAGCCGGGGGGGAGCTCGGAGGGGGGGGGTTGAGCGGGGTTGGGCCAGGCCATTATGGGGGCGAAAGGGGACGGGTTGCCGTGCGGCGAGCATCATGGATAATGGTACCAAGGAAAGAGAAAAAAAATAGCCGAGCGGCCACACGTGCGGTGATAATCAACCGGCGCCTGGAGGTGACAAGATGCGGACCACTTATCCCAGGTAGTTCACCCAAAACGGATAAATTAGAGCTTTGACTGGCAAACCGGGAGTGGGGGGAGTGCGACGGGCGAGGTCGACGCGCCGAAGCTACTTCAAGAAAGGCCCTTTCCAAGGTACTTTGCATGGATAAAAACCGTGGTGCTTAATGGGGGGAGAATCCCTGAAATGCGAGTAGTGTCTTCTTATTGGTCCACGAGCTCTCAACAAGCGGGAAAAAAGAGATACTCGAGTTGGACAGAACGCTACATGGACCAGCGGACAAGGAAAAAATAAAAAACAAACACTCCAGACAACTCCACTCCGGACCAGATTTCTGTAAGGGAGGCGGCAAGGCTTCGTCGAGCAAAAGCTTCTAGCCACTACCTCCAAAAAAAACTTCACTAAAACTTCAACGCGGCGCAGCGTTCGACGTGCTTAAGGGATCCGTTGAAGAAATCCTACTAAAAAGACGTTATCAGCGCCGAAAAGAGGGGAGCTGCTGCCATCGGACGAATTTTCATTACATCATTCGTCAAAGGTACCTCCACGCTGGACAACCGTTCCTAAGGCCACATAATGGCCGCCCAACAAAGAAATGAACTAGCCACACACAACACGATCGGCTACAGGACCTCTCAAGGAACGTTGTCATCGAGTGACCTCGCGGGACAAAGTAATCCAACGCCCAGCCAGACGCTCCTCGCCGTGCCCAGAGGGAGGGGTCTGAAAAGTCAAATTCCTGCCAGGCGTGAAAAAGTCCCCAGCGCCGGGAAGGATTAAAAAGCCCCGCTCACCGAAACGCGTCAACGGGCTGGAAAACGAAGGGAGACATCCCCTCTCCTCCGGCGATTGCATCTAACCTAGGGATAACATCCTCGCCGGGAAAATGCGGAGCAGAAAAGGGCGAACTCGCGACCACCGGCAACGGGCCGGCGGCGTGATGACGGGAAATCATGCTGAAACACATCCCCGAAAGGAGGTACGAAAAAGGATTAGCTTTCGTGCGCCCAACGGCCGGCGGACTCGCGGCGATAAAAATGGAGTGAAAGACCCAAGCGATTCATAGTTAGATACCCAGCCGAAAATAGGGGTTTCCCACATCGCAAAGCATACCTCAAAAGCGGCCATAAAATACTGCCTCCTAGGGCTGACTCGAAGGTCATCCATCTCGAGAGAGAAGACTGGGCGCCACCAAGGTCATCAAGGGCGGGGTGTGGCGCGGTCGCCTTCAGCTTCGCCTTCACAGAAGACCAGACAATATGAGGAAAGGTTGCATCCCAACCTCGGCCCGCAGGTCTATCGCGGGACTCACCTCATTATATAATTGAACTATAAGACGGCCCCCAGAAGAAGCAGGCGTGTCTTCATCGCAGATACCGCTCATAAAAGACAAAAACGATCCCAACATCCCCAAAATCCCGGGTACGGGTATGACGACTGGTAAGAGTCACTCAGAGATGCACGACAGAGTGGGGCATCGGCTTCGCACAGGTGGCCTCGACGCCAAAAGAGAACCATGAAAAAACAAGTCTTCCCCGAAGAAGTCAGGAAGTCCCAGGCCTATCATCAAACACCCTGAAGAAAAGGGTTGTAAAGCTAATGAGCTTTCATCGATAGTGGAACAAAGACCACGTCAGGGAACAAAGCAGGCGCGAGTTTCCTACTTGAAGTCCATCGCCAATCGAAGATCCGATTTAAGGCGCCCCACGGCAGGTCTGAAGAAAGGAGACCTCCGTGGGGATCCCTGATAGGTCTCCTGAAGGTCTGCCGACTGCCGTCAGGGGAGTTCGCTCTATCGCAGGAAGAGGTAAGTTTCGGCCGAGCGGCATCCAGAAAGGTGAAAAGTCGGGGGTGAAGGCCAATCTCAGAAGGGAAGAGGCCGTTTATGGGTCCGCGCCGGAAGGAGCGACGCCCGTGAAGGGACATGATACAGATTACAGAACCGCTATGTTAGATCACGAAGGACTCAAAGGACATTGACGCGGCTTGAGCAGAAACAGCTTCGGCATGGGGGAAAAGGAAATTGACGAGGACATTACAGGTCTTCGGGCACCAAAACGGGTGACCGGGCCGGCGCTCGCCCTAGGGACGAACGCACCCCCTACTGGCTTTGGGGGGGGGCGATCCAAGGAACAGCTGGGTATCAACGTCCAAACATCAAGGGGAAAAAACGGAAGCGATGAAAAAGAGAAAGATCTTTTCGGGTCCGGGCACTCAAAGCTCCGATAAGCCCCCCCAGCCTGAGGCAAGAAGAGCGCCCATTGGAGCGGCTGCCTCAGGCGGGGCAGCCGAGAACTGGCCGGGAACGGGACTGAGCTTTCCGTAACTAAGCAAAGAAAGGGAGGCAGAGAAGCGCTTGCAAGAGACCTATTCAGCTAGAACCGCTGGTGTCGTGGCGTGATCCCCACATGAGGGATGTGAGGGGGACAGCGACAAGCGAAACTGAAAGAGAAAGAAAAAGAAAAGTAGAGAGGGGAAAGGTGGGGGTGAATAAGGGGAAGCTTCTCTACACAAAGGATTATGAAAGAGAGAAAAATTGGCGTCAAGATTACCACTTTTGGGCGTCTAGGGGACAATGTCGGGGATTGTCTCTGTGAAGTGGGCCTCCACAGAGGAAAAAGGGAACTTTAGGCTGCTTCACAGGGGGACAGACGTCAGCTTTCCATTCTGAGTAGAAGTAGGGAATAAAAGGAGAAAAGCAATGCAAGTCTCGGTTAACAACAACCTTCAGGGTCAGACTAGGGACAGACGGCTGGGGTCAACTAGATAAGATTCGTCGGACCCTCAGGGGGCATCGCTTGCCGAAAAGCTTAGGTGTTATTGGGGGGGACGGAGAGATCTGGGGGAGAGGGCCATCACCAATCATTTTGGGGAGGCTGGCGGTTCGTTAAGGAGCGAAGCCGGCATCGGTATAACCGGAAGGATTTCGGGAGGATATACCCATGAGAGAATTCCCGCTGAGGTTTAAACCGCAAAGCTGTTGCACTGAGGGGGCGATGGAGAGAAAGCCGGCCGTCGGAAAAACTAGTCTCCTTGCGCTGCCCCGCTGAAGGGTTCATCGCTCGCTTGGGGCAGGGCTAAAAGGGGGGCGGGGAAAGAGTGTCCCTGTTCTGCAAGGGGAGGCGTTTTTGCCGCCTTCAACGACACCGGCAGCCCCTCCGTGTGCGCGGGAAGAGGGCGGTTCAGGACAACTGAATGGCGGCAGTCGACTTCCACGCGATTCCCGTTTCTGGCTAAAGACGAACAGAAGCAGCGAGAAACAAAAACTTCGTATCGCAGAAGGAACCAAGGAGTGGGATCCACTATGTCGAGCTGATCTCCAGGCCAGGCACCTTTATCTTTCAAATACAGGGGTCGCGGACAGGGGACCAGAATCAAGGGGGCGTCGGCGTGGGTTTGGTCGACGTTTCGCTGGAAACAAATCTGAGAAGCTCAAGACGATGGTCAGAACCTCGGGCCAAACGCAGTTTGGTGGAACCTTGGCTGCGGACCTGTTGTTAACCTCGGCGCGGACGGGTGGAGACGTGGGCTGGGGGAAGGGAAACTTTGAGAGCGGGAAGACGCGCAGGACGTGGCAAAGTGAGGAACACAGTAAAAGAAAAAACAGACTACGATGTGGGAAAGGTTTATCGGGGACTATTGCTATGATGCCTTGCGACCGAAGCCAGACGATTCCGTAATCGGAATTTAAGAGGCCGCGAAGATAGAGCGCAGAAGAAAAATAGCGTGGTTTATATGCAAGATCGGATTTGGAGGGATGTTGGAGGGGGCGAAAATGCGACTTCCAGCCGCACTAAGAAGGTAAGAAGGGTGTCGCACGACAGGGGAGAGGCGCGCGCCTGGATGAACGGCAGAAAGCCCTCGGCAGCCACAATCCATCCAATTAAAATGTCCTGAGGGGAAAAAACTGGAAAAGCAAAGGTGCAGGGCTTTGGGAACGGCAAGGCGGCGCGTTATCGGGCGCGAGGAAGAGGGTCGTTATGGAGGTTGCTAACGCTCTGTACGCATGACTCATCGATCGATCCAGGGGGGTCATTTCGAAGGTTTGGGCATATTATTTTTTCTCCGTATCACTATAACCAGATGAAGCCTGCGGTGAAGGGGGGAAGTGAAACCAGGGACACGGGTGGGATAAATCGACTGTCATTCCCTGGGGCGTGTCTGCGCAACGAAGGGCGCGGGGGATGGCGGTGGGCATAGGGATAAATAATCGCGGACCATCAAAAGGGGTGGAGTGAAGCCATTTGGAGGAACGGGCACTACGGGCCGGCAGGTGACGTTTGCCGGGTTATAAATGCTAAGAACCACAGAGCTAGTAAGTTTGGGAGGGTAGTGAACGGGCTGGCGCGGAATATGTAACCAGGTAAGGCTTTGGGAAGTATCGGGTGGGTGCTGCTTTTTATGGTGGGTTGGCGACATGGAGGTGGCGCTGGAGGGGAAAAGAAGACCTGGAAAAAGAATGGGAAAGAGGGGAAAAAAAAGAGTATCTGCATCGCTTGCCGGTTTGAGCCGGGGTCGTAAGGGGAAGGATTCGAAAGGAACCCCCCTGGAAAGTCAAGAGAAATGCTTAGGGGGGGGGTACAATACGGGAAAGGGGCGGTTTCCGTGGCAGTAAATTAACGAAGTTACGCTGTCGCCCTCATGGCAGAAAGGGCCAACCTTACTTTGCGCATGGAGAAAGCCCGTATGTGGGGCTGGTCCTCAGAAGTTAGCAGAGCCTCGGATGGTGGTTCCCCTCTATTGGAGACCCGTCTTCACAACACAAACGGAGAGGGGGGGGGGGGGGCAGAAGAGGGGAAGAGGAAGCGCACGCCTTCGCCTTGGGCAGGCCGAAAAAGAAAAGGCTGGGCTCCCATGAGAATAAAAGACTGGAGGCAAGATTTCGACAAGGAGAAAGAGCTTGCGCGTCCTGCACTGCCACCACAAAAGGGAGTATTAGTCACGCCGACATTTCGCTTGGTGCGACGTATGGCCAGGAGAAGTGGGGAATCACCTACGGGAAAAAAAACCAAGACTAATCAGCGCCATCACCGGAAGCCGCGACGATTTTCCTCTGCGGCAGTCCTCTTCGAAAAGAGGAGATCCTCATCACCCTTACCTCAAACGTCCCACGCACCCAAAAAAAGAAACTCTCCCCCACCAGAAGGGACCTAAGAAAAGGAACCTTGCCAAGGGAGAGACGCGGGTTCCGTTCCAGCAGCGCGAGCAGGAACAACAAAAGTCCTGCGCCTCGGGGCGTGGGAATTAAGGCCATTATAGATCCTAAAATGGACCCTCAGGACAGCCTTACCGTCTTGACTCAGAGAAAACAACCTTCACGAAAAACTTGATGATCCGATTAAAAAAAAGGGTCACATCGCCTCGCAAGAAAAAATTCTTGCGGCACCTCGGGGCGTATAAAGCAAGATTCATACCAAAAACCGAGCGGGGTAAAGGCCGACCACCGGACGCTCATTGGCGGGTAAGGTGAGGAGGGTCCCCATAATCAGAACCATCACCAAACTAGAGAGGCGTGAATACTCGCCGGCGCCCACGCCTAGGGGGGAAGCGCGTGGCAGAAAATCGAGCAGTTGGACCCGATCCCCAATTGAAAGAGAGCGCGCCAAGTCCGTCGTCGGACACATAGAAAGCATACTCGCCAGCTCGTTGGCACAGGACCGGATGGGGGCGGGGGGACAGGCTGCTCTCCGCCAGGTGAAAAAGCAAGGTCTTTGGTGGGCCACCAGGTCATAACAAACCGGTCTGCGCCATCCGAGGAATCACGGGTAGGATCCATCCCGACCAACCACTATCGTCTTGAGAAACAACGCCCTCGGCCGCAGGTAAATCGCGCGGCCAGCACAAGGAAGAGAACCTATACTGGAAAATCGGTAAACAGCGGTCAAAGGAAAAGGGAAGTTCATAAGTACCGGACGCACAACAAACTCCCACATCGGTCGGGGAGGACGCCTTGTCGAGCTTCCCCCGCAGCCGAGAAATCGAAGAAAGGGGGCAGAGGGTCTCAGCAGAAGAAAAAATCTCGTGCGAAAGAACCCAGCCCAAAGGATCCAAACGCTAGCAAGGTGTTCAAACTTGAGCATCATGGAACACCTTCTGCACCACGACAGGGAAAGGTTGATTAGAAAAGTTGGTCGAGGGAGACTTTCCAGTCGAATTACACCACCACGCAAAATACGTCTTGCTAAACTCCAAGGAATATGGACCCCTCGAAGATCCAGGGGAAAAAAGGACGGAAATAGCAGTCTACTAAAAATTTCTGCAATCCTTAAACGATAGGCTGAAAGTAGCGGTTGAAATCGCTGCTGGGATGGTCGAGCGAGCCAGAAGGGACGCAGATCGAAATTCTAACAAGTGGATCAGAACCCTTCCCGCAGCTGCGAAGAGGGGCTTCCTTTGAGGTTGGGCGGTCCGCGCCGGTTCAAAAGAGGCCTCCTAAGAGACCTAACATGGGTGGGGAGAGACGCGGGGAAGGAGCTAACTCATCTATAAAAAGTTCATGAGGATAAATCCCGTAGACCTGTGACGGCCTGAGGAACCCGTAAGGGCGCATAGAAAAAGGAAAAAAAAGCAACTACTTCATTGTGATCTAGGGAAAGGAAGATTCCCTTCATGTTCTATCGTCTGGACAGACCCGGCCGGTCTGATGCCGGCGGTTCGCTGCTCATAATCCCTTAAAAAAAGCAAGTCCCTACTTTGCGACTGGCCTTCAAACGCGGCAGGCGCCCAATCCCAAACAGCGGTCCATCAGGGGGGCTTAGGAGGAGCGCTAACGTTTTCGTTCGGGGGAGGGTACCTCAGCAAAAGCACCGTCTGTACTTATGCACCCCAGTCGGATGCTCCGCGAAGGCCGCTTGGACACTTTCACGGGATTATGAGGAAGTACCTCCATCCTGGAATGAAGAAGCGAGGTCATGGCAGGCTCGTTCACGTAAGGATGCGTCGGCCTCTGTGGGGGAGCCGCATGGAAAGGGTATTGGAAAGAAAAAAGGAAAGTAAACCGGTGTCTCATAGAAACCAAAGGAGAGGAGAATCGGAGTGGCGC
>Ga0179593_1580129_pt1 | contig 12042 bp, 10 predicted proteins | sample CZODoug2_1_08_16_FD_185931 | JGI IMG/M metagenome (GOLD analysis project Ga0179593, IMG submission 185931) | Vadose zone soil fungal communities from Angelo Coast Range Reserve, California, USA - CZODoug2_1_08_16fungal (PacBio error correction) | ecosystem: Environmental > Terrestrial > Soil >...
GATTCAATCCGTTCACCTCATAGGGGTTGTCGTGAGACCACAGGGGGAGGAAAGTGCGGGTCAATAGAGAAAATGCTATCTGGCGCGGACTCGCAGCTTCATGGACAAGAGAGGGAGACTGGCGCAGAGCAAGACAGCAAAAAATTTCTACCGGGTGTACAGGCAAAGAACTGAAGGGCAGGACCACAATCTTCTAAATTCGACCGCAAGAGACTAAGCGACAGGGTACTACATGGGCCGAAACAACAATCCGACAGACGTGCATGCATCGGTGGTTTGTTTAGGGAACTTAAAAGGGAAAAAGCGTGCTCACGCGGGCTCACAGACGGAAATCATAACGATGTGGGTAACCCAGTCCGGCCACAACAAAAGCATTATCAGAATCAACTGCGAAAGAAGACAACATAAAAGCTTGTGGTCCTGTGACGCGGATCGGGGGTTGGGAGTTTGGCCCAAGAGTTACAGCTGTCGCGAGAAAGAATCTTCGTGAGGTTAGGTATTCAAGGCGGCCCCACCTGTACGGCTATGGACAAGCCCGTCGAACTTGCCAGTAACCGAAAGGGAAGTCTAAGAGGCAAAAATGTAGCGCTGGTAAAGGAAAGCCGTTGACCGATATGGGACACCAAAAAAAAGATATCTCCTGCAGCGCGGAGGTCGCAAAAAAGGGGAGGAAGTATTAAAATCTGGTGAGTAACCGAAAAGGGAAGATAGGAGACGGATCGAAGTCTCGATCCAAAAACGGGCCTTATTTTCGACATAAGCGGCAGGAATTCCGTACCGGCTTGGGGGCCCCAAAGCTACGAATATAAATGTTAGCCGTCGTGCGCTTATTAAAGTTACGCGAGTTAACCGACTTACCATAACTTTGGCGTTCCGGGGGGCAATGAAGGTAGGGGCAGCGCCATGACAGATGCCCTGTTAAGGGATGATTGGTATGAAAAAAGAGCCGACACAATGGGAAGGACTCCGTTAAGTTGTCTAACGGTTGGAAAAAAACACGAGTTCGAAGGTACAGGGGTAAGAAGGAAAAATCTCTCAGCAGAGGGAAGGGGAAATGAAGTAGACGAAAACCTCTTTGAAGGGAGTGCCACGTTGAAAGGGGGAGGGAGCCGCAGCAAAACTTTACGCCTTTGTCAGAGGTTTGCGGAGGGAAAGTTGGTCGCAAATGGATCGGCGTTTCGCAAAAGTGTATGAAAAACTTGTCCAAAACGAAAAGCGAAAGAAAAAAACGCTGTCTGGGGGACTCTAAAACCTGCGCGGAAAAAAAAATAAACAAAAGTAAACACAAAACAGCAGAAAAAGAAACAGCCGCGGAACACGAAAGGGGCGCTATCTCCACGAGACACAAAAAGAACATTAGCGCTGTTTCGACCACCTACGCGAGTCAGTAGGGGACCAGGGAAAATCCCTAAGTGTAGGAGACAGTGAGGAATCTTGGAAGGAATAGTAAGGCAATGCGGTTCGATATCCAAGATCTATTCCCCGGGGAGAGAAAGAGAATGTACAGCGAAAAGAAAAAGAAAAGGACCAAAGCCTTTCATCAAAAAGATTCTTGCTGACGACGCTCATATGTTTTATCATAGGAGGAAAAATATCTGTCTGCCCCGCAGAAGCGGCGTGAGAGCGGACGTGCTCCTCGATCGCGTCAGTAGATATTAAAAAACAACAACGGAGTAGGAGGAGGGACGCGATTTCTGAGGAGCACGAAGACGCAACCTGAAACGGGTAGAAGGGGGTCCGTAAAGAGAATAAACGCAAACATTGAGCAGAAGAGAAAAAGGCGATCTCCGGCGATGGGCAATTTTCCGCCTTGAGACGGAAAGCTGGGGGGGGCCTCGAACGAGAGAGGGAGGGGCGATAAAGGTTTGTCAAATTTCGTCGCCGATGTGAAGGGAAAACGGCAGGCCAGATTCCTCAGATGCTCTTGGAGCTGGAGAGGAGCCCTGACAGTTGAATTTGGGGGTCCGTAAAAAAAACCGTCATTGGCATGTTGATAGGGCTTGTAGAGGGGGGGGAGAGCCGGTGGGAAGGGAGGTTGGAGGCCTAAAAAATGGTTGAGCGGGGGACGCAATCGTAGGGGGAAACATAACGATTAGAAAAAGGGGCGGTTAAAGGGGGGTCAGACGGCCCATTGACGCGAAAGAAAAAAAGGGAAAAAACCACGTAACCACCGCAACGAGAAGATAAAAGAAGTAATTTTTGTTCGGAGCAAAGCACGTGGCATACATGGTTACTTGGTGGGGTCATGAAAAAAAAAATCCTCGGAGGCCGGATGAGGACCCGGGACCCCTGTTCTGGAAAAGGGAGAAACGCTTGCGCGCCTAAGGAGGGGTAAGTAGAAAGCAGCATTGGTGTGCGAGAAAGAAGAAAAATCATCAAGCGGCAGGGCATATGTCATGTGCGGCCTATTAGGGAAAGGGGGGGTTTTTTCACCGGGTGACACATAAGAAGGTCGGGAAAGATGCTTGGAAAGTACTCGGGCACAGGAAGCGAAAAAGTGATATCTAGCAGAACGAGGAGGATGCGTATCCATAAAAAAAGAAGAAAATACCAACACGTGCTTCTGGAAAGAAAGTCTCCAAGCGCCTGTTAAGAAAGACAATTTCAGGGGACAGAAAAGATTTTCGAAGGGAAAGAAAGGGTGAACCACAAGCGCAGACCGGGATTTCCCGCGCTGCGGAGCGGATCAAAAATGTGGGAAGCTTTGTTCAACAGGAAGGGGGGGAAAAAATTTTCCCGTTGGGAAAAGGGCCTGCACTTAGACGGACAAGTCAATGGAGGGGGGGGGAAGGTCTTTCAGATAAAGGGGGGAAGGGGGAAGTCCCGGAATGGAAATAAATCTCGACAGAGAACGTCGAACGCGGCATGTCGGAAGGCAACAGCGACGTTGAACTTACAAAAAGTAACCATCGTCATATTGAGGCGTCTGGCAAGGTTGGGTTGCTTGAAGGGCGTGAGCGGGGGGAAAGGGGGGCGCCCACGTTCACCAAGGAAGCCATCCCAACCCCTAGGAAAAAAAGCTTCATCGGGAGGGGTGGAAACCATGTAGTAGACTGTCCCTTGGAATAAATTCGCCACTTGAGATGGGGGGAGGGAAGATGGACATTTAGGTGCCGCTCAAATCGTAAAGGTGGAAGCAATTCTGAGGGTGACGAAAGGGGGGGAAGGCGAATAAGTCCCTTGAGCCCCTGAATGCAAAAAGTCACCGCAGCTAGCGGCCACGTTTAGCACTTGCCAGTGCCCGGGAGAAAAAGGACAGGAGTGATGGACGGGGAGAGGGAGAAGAAAAAACAACGGAGGAGGGGGGGGCCAATCGCACGTCTCACGGGAAAAAAGGTGAAGCAATTGCCGGGCTCCGTGCGCGAGTGGCCTGCGAGCTGGTGAGATGGATCCGCATCTTCAGTGGAAAAGGACGGGTCAAATCGCTCATTGGACATCAACGGGAAGGTAAAAGGTCTCCCTGGAAAGAAGGGGGCGGCAAAGAACGGAAAGGTAAAGGGCGAGTGGCGAATGTCGGGAAATTTCAGCTCTACTACATGGGCTATGCGAGAGAAGTTGCATAGGGGGGGGGGGGGAGAAAGGGAAAGGGTGACGTGCGGCGAAAAATAAATGAAAGCATACGATTGAAAATAAGAGGCAAGCACAGATCTACCTGCCAGAAATACAATGATGAAAGAGGGCAACTGGTCGTGGGCGGATTAAAAAGAGCGCACATGACGCGGGGGGAAAATCAAACTCAGCGGCGGGGAAATGAGGCCGATCTGGCAAACCCGCCGTACGGGGGGAAAAGGGAGAATGCGACAAGAAAAAAGACCCATTGCTGGTTTCGAGTCTACGCAGGCCCTAACACAAATGGAAAAAGTTCTCAAGGGGTTAAACCAATGAGGGCTTTCCGGGGGGTGCAACGGGACCGCAGCGCCGGGAAAAAAACAGATTTTCTTGATGCCATTTAGTGAAGGTAGGGACGATCAGGCAGTCCGTGAGCAAGCAGTTGAGGGAATGAGGGGGGATTTCGGCACTTCGGATAGGGGGGAACATCGCGCAATGTTCAAGGCGACCGATATACAGTGGAGCTAAATCTTCTCGCTTGTGGAATGAGAACCATGAATACACCTTAAAATAGTGTGGTGGGGAAGAAAAAAAAAGGGCTATGACGCAGGGGATAAAAGGCCGTAGGATCGTAAAGATGGAGGGTCTCGGGAAAAGGCTCTACTGTTCACCATAAACTGGGAATGAGGCCAGAGTTTGGAGCCAAGCAGTGGGGGTGGCCGTGACCGCGAACAAAAGCGTGGTCTGCAAGCTCGACACACAAAAATGGAGAACATAACCATTTAGAAAAATTGCCGCGATTGTTCAGGTTCTCTGGCTAGCCTAAGAATGGGCGAATTGTCGACCTAGAGGGGGGAGCGGCCCAATGGGCCCGGGGTACTTGCACGAAAAGAGAACTGGCTGCCCAAACACAACCTCACGCTGTCCCCTGCGCGCGTTCCCATGTTGGGGGGGGCAGAGAGACGAAAGAAATGCGCCGAAGAGAGTCGCGCATATCACATGAATACACAAATCCATGCCCATATCGCTGAACGAGGACCAATACGTCACCGCACGTCAATTGGTCAAAGCGGGCCCAAACAAAAAGCAATACAGTATGGCGGGAGATAGGAAAGGGAGGATTCACACGTGTACTGGAGCAAGGTCAACGTGAAAACCCCAAAGAATCCTTTTATCTAAACTACTATCAAAACGCAGCAAAAGGGAAGGAAATCACTTAAGTGAAAGAGGGAGACAAGGCGGAAATTTGGAATTGTAGGAAAGGGGGGCGCTCTCGATGCATTCAGGAATGTGTTTGAGCACGACACTCGGATTGAAAAAGAAAGAGATGGCTGAAAACAGCTGGAAAGAGAATAGTACGGGATACGTATCGAGGAAGAGTAGGAAGAAAAACGGAGATGATGAAAAGAGAGGAGTACTAAGTCGTAACGAACGATGACCGCCTACACCCATAAGAGCGCGCCAGCCGCGGCAAAATCTATCAGACGGCCACACCCAGACGTGGACCAATACTGTATCAAAAATAAATGGATCAACACTAAACGGCAAGAGAAAGTGAGACGTCCGAATGGCACTCTGTGACCCCGCTTTGGCAACAGCGGGAAATAAGTGCACCTGTTAGAAGGGGATTGGTCGCGCAATAGGTGAGGGCCTTTGCGAACGGGTACTGCCAAGCGAAGAGACCTGACATGATCTTCCTGACCTCGCGTAATACTTCGGCGGGAACCACCACGGAAAAAACTCCTCAGAAGGGCATGGGGATAGGTGGACTTGCCGGGCCAAGAACCCGCAGGGGGTACTAATCTCTGTTCAGGGGGGGAGCGACCAAGCCAAAAATTGAACAATTGGGAACAGACACCCAGGCTGAGTCAACAGTCAAACAAAAGGGGTTTTCGGGAAAGTGGGAAGAAAACGGCCCATTGACCGAAAAGAAAGAAAAAGCCAGGTCGACAAGCCAGGAGCAACTACGAAACCGAAAAACCAAGAAATGGGGTTTGGCGGAGCGGCGCAACCGTGGGGCAGGGGAGGTCAAATCACGGGAATCATCATCCTCTGCTGCAAAAGGACCGGTCCACCTGGACTTCGAAAAAGAAACAGCGCATCCTGAAAAAGAAAGGAGGCGTATCTAATTCTACGGGAGTACGTGCGTTCCCGAAAAAAATCCGAAAAATCGTCATATAGGGTTCGCTAGCCCTTTGGGTTTGTGGAAAAAGGCCTCGTCTCTCCCGTGTCAAGGTCGTAGAGTCGGAGGGCATAGGCGGTCACAACGGCGGCGTTGTGTCTGCACGACACTCCCGGACTCGTCTAGACCCCGAAAGGGCGGGCGTACGAAGTCGACGAATACAAAAATTGCGTGGAGACATAGAACGCGGGGGGGAGCCAAGCGCCCTTTCGCTCCGCCCCCCGGGAGTCAATTTCTGTGACTCCACATTGTGACTAAGAAACAGAAACAAACCCAAAGCGCATGCGTGCGCATACCCGGGCAGGGGCAAACAACAAGAAGCCATCACTTAGAGGTCAACGGGGGGGTTATCCGAAAGTGACCCGAATCCCGGAAAGCCAGAGATACATTCGTGTGTGGCGGGTGGGGCAGTGAGGTAGACTGAACCATCATGGGCGCGGGACGGACGACGTTCGAGGGATTTGTACCAAAGCATAGCACATGCCGTCGGAAGGGAAATGAACAGGCTCCGAATAGGGAGAGCTCGTCGAGAATTGGCCAACGGTCGGTTGTCCAGACGGAAAACCTCCACCGCCGCCCTACAAACTCTCCATCGGCGTGTAGGCGCCCCCCAAGATTGGCAGAATGTTCGATCATTGTAGTGCTTGCCATCCGGGCAGCCCAACAAGAAAAGGGCCGTGACTGAAAAAGTGGGCAAAACGTGCCGTCATCGAATTAGAAAAAAAAGAGAAAATGCAAGCTTCAAAAAATCGGGAAAGACACTTGGCTCAGATGTCGCGGCGTCTGAAAGGGGACTACATTCGCCACCTCCACCACAAATCGAAATTGGGTGCCCCCCGGGAATGGCAGTTCTTTGCCGCGTCAAAAATAGACCGGCGTGGGGCCAAAAGGTCTTTGACGGCATAGAATGAAGAAGAACCGTGAGCAAAGGGGTAAAAAAAAAATAAAAGTAGGTCACCCAACCAAATGCCACTACCCTGTCGGGGGACGGGACAACAAGGGAACAAAAAGTATCGCCAGCCTCTCGAATGCACCAGTGATGGACGGCCGGGCGGAAGTTTAAAAAAACAACGGAGGAGGAGGGGAAACCAAGGACGGGGACGGATGTAATTCGTGGCTTCTACATGCGGAACAAAAAGCTATTTCCGCGTGATTGGGGGACGAATGCGACGAATCGCGGAACAAAGGGTAAGGACGGCATCGCTTCATCGGGCAGAAAGCAATTCTCCCTTTCAGCAACCTATAGAAACACGCCAACACCAAAAGTTCGCATAGTGGACGAAGGCGAAGGCCGATTAGGACGCCGGCATTTAAAACCGAGGCTCGTCAGTGGCGACAAGAGGATGCATCGGTTTGGGCTTGGACGCACATTTAAAAAAAAAACTCAAAGGAGAGTGCTTGCTTGGTGCTGCCCGACGGAAGAAAGCGGACAGACGCATAACCAGCCCAAACTGGTAGGAGGCAAAGTGATCGTGTCGCGCGGAATGGGGCGTTCGACAGCCAAACTCACGGGTGGCTGTTCCCCGGACTCCAATCAAAGGGGAAAAAACGAAACTGTACGGGAGGTAAGCAAATCGAACTTCGACACGACACAACCGTTTCCGTCTAGCAGGCAACTAACGAAAAAAATTCTCTAAAAATATTGGGGTTGGACCGAAGTAGGGCTTCCCGGAAAAGAATTCCCGCATTCCCTGGAGGGACTCCCCCCACAGAAGAATGCCTCTTTACGGGAAAGGAGGAAAAGAAATGGACGAGGCAGGTAATAAAGCGCTTGGCTAACGCCTTACGGACAAAGGATTTTCGGACTGCGTACTGAGACCAAATCAGAAACAAGCTGGGCTCCAAGGAGGTAGGACAAGCACGTCGTGCGCTTCTGTCGACTAAGGGAAAGGGGGAAATTACCGACTCTACGACACCAATATGTGGCGTGCCGCAAGAAAAATAAAGGAAACCGGAGGTGCCGAGAATCGTTCACAGGACCATAGATGAATTATTTATGGCAACGGGGGGCCTGACAACAATGTGCAGGTGGAAAGTTCTGTAAACTTCATTAAATCGGGGGGTACCGTGGTAGCCGAGACAGTGGGTCGGAGGGAGAGCAGAGAGAGGATTGCGTTAGTGAATAACGAGGTGCAAAACATAAACATTTTACGCGATTGTTCGATCCGCAAAAAGTGGGAGGCGTTCGTGGCATAAGGTTTCCCAGGGGGAAACGACCATTGATCGAGTTTCAAAGGGGAATGAAAACCTTGCACGAAAAAGAGAACACTACAAAGGCAAAGGGAGGGAGCAGACCCACCTCGCCGCTCAAGCGGGAGGAAAAGAGAAAGAACTCTAAACCAAAGCAAAATGCCAGATCTACAAATACACAGCCCTCCCTCCGGGAAAAAGGGAGTCGTGTGAAGGAGCACCAAAACGGAATGTTCAGGGAGCATAAGAAACGCAAGAAAAGTGCGTCGTAATGGGGGGGAAAGGAAAGAAGCCTGCCGTTCGCAAGGGGAAAGGGGAGCGACACAAATCTTTAATCTCAGAATCCAAGGGGGGCAGATAAAAGCACTTCCATCGCAGGAATTACGGGGAAATTGCCACGAAAGCGACTGAAAGTCCCACGGCGGGCGGCCCAAAACGCAAACCCCTACCCCACCCGGCACCCCAACGGCTGTCTGTGGCTGGGGACGACGCGTAAGGGTTGGAGGACATCGCAAATCGGGACACGGGAGGAAAACAGCAAAGAGTAATCTGTGCTGACAGCGCAAGTGCTCCTCGATCGCGTAATTCTCTCGGAAAAGAGGGAGGGGATACTGAACGCCGAGAGGGAGAGTACGAGAAAGACGATGACAAAGGACCAGAGGGCTACTATGGGGAAAGGATGCTCAAACATGGTGAAAAGCGGCCGTAAAGGGCGGGGAGTTTATTCACTCTGGCCGAAGTGAGACGGCCGGAGGAGGAGGGGGTTGAAATGATTCAGCGTTGGCGATAAAGGCTTTGTGTCCAAAGAAAAATGCACCTGGGGGTCCTGTCAATAATCCGACCCTAAGGTGAAAAGAAGGGTGAGTGAGCTGGTATCGACCAAAGACGAGTATTGTCCCTCCTCACCTCAAACCCAAGCAAAGAAGTTTAGAGAGACGCGAGGCGAAAAGCACTGTGCGTCATCTCGGGACCCCAATTGAGCGTCAGGAACGCAAGCGTAGGGGGCAGAAGCAACCAATGCGTGCCAGAAAAGAAGTATAGGGGGTCATGACAGGGGGAAAGTACAACGGCCCAGGGGACGAGTCAACGCACCAGGCTGCTCGAAACAAGCCAAGGAACTTAACGATCTACCAGGGGGCAAAAGGGAGTGTGTGTGCGGGAGAAAGGGCAACCTTGTATAAGGTTCAAAATCACCGAGGTTGTGATGTTAACTTGCGAGAGCCGGTGGGGTAGGTCTGGTCACCACCTGGCGGGATAAAAGGGGAACAGGAATTTTAGCAATTTAAAAGAGGGATGCACATTGGTGGCGGGGGGGGAAAGAAGTTAAGATTCGCGGCAGATGTCATGGACGCTGCCTGGAAATAGCCCTTTTGGGGGGGAGGCAGTACACAGGGAATTGAGGCGTAGAGTCTGGGTTGAAGGAATAAGCTCACGGATAGAGGAGTGATTATTAGTAATAGGGGGGCCCCGGATTCCCTCCTACGAGAAGAAAATAACAAAAAAATGAGGGGTCGGGAAAGAGCGGTGGGCCAAAAGCGCCCCTAATCGAGAATTTTAATCCCCAAAAAAAATCGTTCAATGGCGAAGGACCGAATAAATGGCCATCCAGAAATCGTGCCCTGAAAAGGAGAAACAGTGCTCGGAATCGAGCGCTCCAACCCAGGAGCCCTAGGGCACATGTTTGTCGATAAAGCGGGCAAAGACCATTCGAAGGGTTGTAGCCCCCGAACAAATCACGGGACACAAACGCCGGGGTATTCCCAAAAACAAGGTGGGGTTTGGGTCTATGGCTTTTGTGAATACAAAATTTTCCGTCGTGCCAGTGAAACAGAAAGAGAGAGGGGGTTTTGAGAACCGCGTCAGGGTCGGGGAAAAAAAACAAAGCCCACGAAATTTTGAAAGCGTCCAGGAACAGGGGATCCCTGGGCGCTGTTTATAGGAGCCGATGTACGCTCCATGTGCTGCATTACGGGAAACCAAGAAAGGATTTAAGGTGGGGATGATGCCCCAGATCACCAAACGGAACCGGAACACAACCCACTCAGAAGGCATAGGGAGTCTTGTCGCACGGGAAAAACCATGTAGTACTGCCAGTCAAAACGTCCTCGAAAATAACGCTGTGAAAGAGCCACTACAACTGGGGGTGTCGGCGGAGAGGGACCCATTTCTTTTGAATAAAAAATCGGAAAAGTTAGAAAAAGGGGGTAACGTCGTTCTGATGGTAAAGAATCATGGCGTCAGAAAACAATCAGGGGAAAGTCCACCAAGCTAGCAAAATACGCGCTCAGGAGCCAAACACAAAAAAAACGCCGATCGCAAAGCAAGCACCCCCCCGTTACTGAAACGTACGATGGCATCGTCTCATAAAAAACAAAGGGGGGGGCGATCCACCACAATCGCCTTACACACGAACGGAAGGTAAGGGGAGGGTCCGACCACAGCAGAAAGCCCGGGGGGGGGCGAGGCCGGTTCATTCCTCGAACCCCTGAAGCTGCTGGGTGACGAATTCTTTGAGCCTGGGTACTCAAGGAACGAAAGAGCGGAATATGGCCATCAGACAATAGGGATACTTTACGATTGGAAGTCCCGACCACAATTGCGGCTGTTGGCTAGGTACCAGGCACAAAAGATTACAACGGGTGGCAGAGGAAAAGGGCTCACGCCTCGAGCCATAGGGCCGATAAGCTGCGGGGGGGTTGGGCTGGACGGGCAAGTGGGAATTGAGTGGCAAGGGGAAAAGTCCAATCTATACGCCTTGAGTCAACCGACGGAAAAAAAGATGTAAACCATACGCATAACCAGGCCGCAGACGCCCCCGAGCGATGGCAAAAAGATCGTTCGGGTGAGGCCAACAACGTGGGGGAGCCAGAGCGAGAGCTGTGAAAGGCCCCACAAAATATTAACCCCCCCCCGGGGGGTTAGGGACTGTATGGCGGCTTTGCTGGGCCGAATCGAAAGAGAAAACAATTTGGAAGGGCTACGCAGGCCTAACACGAATGGGAGGAAGGATCACAAAACCGACGGGGGGGACCGTCATATGGCATTTCACCGCAGGGCGCGGGAGGCGCGTAAAGGGGGAAATTGCTTGGATTCATCATGAAATTGGAGGAGAGGCGCCAGGGAGCTAAGGGGCGGCAGTGGTGGGGGCAGTCATGTCTGACAAGGTAGGTCGGCACTTCGTCGGCGAAATACGCAAAGATTAAACGGGGAAAGGAGGACTACTATCTAACTATGGGGGGGACCAAGCCTGCGTATTCTGAGGAGGAGAAGGGTACCGACCTCTACGAATTGAAGCTCTATATTTGGCTGCCCTAAAAGAAAAAATGTAGCCGCGAGCAAAAAGGGAATGACATAGATCGATGGAAAAGGAGGGGAATGAGTTGTTCCCAAGTGAGGGCCTACAAGCGCAAAACCAGGAAGCTACCTTTAAGTGGAAAAAAAAAGAAAGGATGCTTCCCGGGAAAAATACGAAGTAAGGGTGGGAAGTGTCCTCGGACCCCAGACGCAAAAACGGGGCAGTGAAAAAAAAAACACCGATGATGCACACAAAACTGTGCCTCTGAAACAGTTGGACAGCTGATTGGGGGGTGGGTCATCCTCACAAAACCGAATAGTGTAACTCGTCGTGTTTCTGGATGGAAAGAAAAGGGGGGATCGGGTGGTTGCGTGGGGAAAGGGGGGATTAAAAACTGGCAAAAAAAAAAATGGGGAGGAAGATTCGTGCACAAAATAAATGACGCTCAATCAAGTTGGGAGCATAGCCCCACCACACGAAGCACAAGCCTACCGCCATGCCCAAGGGGAGGAGGAGTTGTGAAGGGAAGAATAAAAAGGAAGTCAAATGATCACACCCCACCATCAAAGAAGTGCTTCGCCCTCCCAGTGAGAAGAAGGGCCCAGGCCAGGGGTACGATTCACGCGACATAGATAGGACGCAAAGATCGATGCCTCGATTGAGAGAATCATTTCAAAAGACCCATCTACAAGGCGACTCATGCCCGGTTAATCAAGAGACAGCAAAAAAGAAGCTCTCATGTTTTGAACAGGGATGCTGACCATCTGTCAAAATGATGGAAATGTTAGAGAAGAGAATCGTCCGTTCGATACATAGGGAAGTCATT
>Ga0179593_1680318_pt1 | contig 12042 bp, 10 predicted proteins | sample CZODoug2_1_08_16_FD_185931 | JGI IMG/M metagenome (GOLD analysis project Ga0179593, IMG submission 185931) | Vadose zone soil fungal communities from Angelo Coast Range Reserve, California, USA - CZODoug2_1_08_16fungal (PacBio error correction) | ecosystem: Environmental > Terrestrial > Soil >...
AACTTATGTAGGGTTTTTGAAAACCGTAATAAAAGCGACAGAAAAAGGGTGTTATGAGAAAACCACGAGAATGCCTCCCCCGAAGAAAAAGAGCTCTCATCGGATCATCTGCCAAAGCTGGGGGGTAGCCAGTTCAAGGTCCTGCTCAGCTCAACTTGACGTCACCAGGCTTCCGTTTGGGAAAAGGGATTATATTGAAAATGTGGGCAATTCCATAAACCCGACAACGTAGAGGTGAACTTCTATCAGCCCAATGATACAAGAGGGACGGCCGCCGCCACAAAAACAAGCGAGAAAGAAATTAAAGAAGAAGAAGAAAAACTTCCTGTCACAAAAGAAAAAGGAATGGGCGTGAAATAGAGCGAGTTAATGCGATCCCCGCAATGGGGTAAAAAAAAAAGGAAAGGAAGCAATCAGCTTGGTCCGAAACGACGCCTCTGAAAAACATTCCGAAGAGAGGAAACCCTTAAAGGGAAAAAAAATCAGCGAAGATCTTGTGTGCAGGGGGTTCCGCGTCATGGGAATGGTTCGATTACCCGGGTGAGACCCCGAAAAACAGCGCTCCTTGCTCAAGTTGAAGAAGTCTGGACGGTCCGATTCCAATAATGGGCGAACGGATTGTGAGGGGGTCAACCTCGATGACCCAAGCCGAGGGAACACAAATAGCATCGCACAATTTCACTTCACCCTCAAGTGAACGAGGAAAAAAGTCGGGGAAGACGGTAGACTGACGAATCGCCAGCCCGATCCCTCACAATTCGCCTGTACAAGGGTAAAAAGGGTAAAGTCGTCAAGAAGAAAGAAAAAGCAGACTGATAATGCGCCGCATCCTACCTAAAAAGCGTCATCCGGACTTACGTGTGAAGTTGAAACGGAAGACACCCCGAAAATGCAAGGCGGGAAAGCCATCCAATTTGGGGAGAATCATGAAAACCCCGATACCCGGCCTTAGAGGATCCTCAACCGACGGAGCACCAAAACCAAAAAAAAATAAATTTTCGAGCCCGCATAATCGAAAGGATACGGAGAAATTGGGATGCACGGTGGTCACAAAATCTATCAAACCGCATCGAGCAGAGGGGGGTCCAAAAAACGACAAGGCACCTCACTGCATCGAAAATGGTGGGAAGGAAAAAACGGAAAAAGGAAAAAGAACCGGCTGCAATTTCTGAAGGGGTAAAGGTTTCATTGCGATAGTATTCTTGAGGGGGGAAAGGGGGAAGCCAAGATGCTGGGGAAAGCCGCCCGAATTTCCCGCAAGAGAGAAAGAGAGGGTTTTGGACAAAAAACTAAGAAGTGCGTTAACTCAGGGGGGTGCATTGGAACCTGACGATTTACAAAAAGCGCAACGCAAAGGGGAAAACCAAAGGATCTAAACCAGCATGGATGAAGGGGGCATTGGTACACTAGAAACTTAGTTAAGTTGCACCGTCACGGCCAGAGACTGTGAACGCTGTAACGGACAAAAGGGTGCCTGAGGGCTCAAAAGTTTCAGATGGTTTGGACAAAAAACGTGGCAAAACTCCGGACCGGGAGCAATGCCAAGGGAAGGAGGAAAAAAAGAGTATACGGGAAAAGAATAGCACACCAAGAAGTAGAACTCATCCCGTCTCTCAAAAAAACAACACTGGAAGAGAAACATGGTTAGAGGGGGGGACGAGAGGGCAGGTATTGTGATTGAGAATTCACGCGCGAGGGGGCGTCAATTAGTAAGATGAGGTTAAGAAAAGGGGGGGCAGGGCCTGGAATGGCAAAAAATTGTTCCAAAGACCTTCTGAAACCTGAAGGGTGAACGCGGGTGCAGAAGTGAAGGAGAGGCTCGAAAAAAACCCTGCGGGGACGGGCTTTCAAGACGGAAGGGAAAGCCTTTCAATAAGAATAGAAACAACAAGGCGGTGTTAGAGACTGGGAGGGGGCGCGAACGGGTCTAAAGTGGGGGGAAAGAGTTGTACAGAACCAATCATTACTGGACCTCAGGCGAAGGGACCTGGTCGGATGAAAACCTTTATCTGTCTATGGACAGCCTAGGGGCGGATAAAAAAAGCGGTACCCAAAAAGGCAAGCGATCCAGAAAAAGACTAGAGCCATGAAAAGAGAAAGAACATAAAGAAGAATTCCGGGTGTTTGAAAAAAAAAGGGCTGCCACCCTGGGGCGTGCATGATGACAATGTGAGGTGCAGGAAAGTTGCGGTGGGGATGCGTTATCGTAGTGATTGTTGGAGAAATGAAAGAGGGGGGGTACAAGATCTACGAAGTCCTCTAAAGAGATATCTGCGACTGAGGGGGGTTTGAAAATGAAAAGGAGGGTATTTTTTGTTCTCCGTTCGTTAGAGAGAAGTCCAGAAAAGCGAGGCGAAGTCCCAAATTGGTTAAAACGTGGGCCCGTTTTCATGGGAAAAAGTTGCGGTGATTACGTTGGGTGGAGAAATAGGACCAGAAGATGCCGCCTTCTTCGATGCGGCGTCAGGTGATATCCGCCAGGGTGAGAGGGACCAACCTTTCCGGGAAAAGAAGGGTGTTTAGAACGGACTTTGCTATGATAAATGGAGATCGATCCGCTGCAGAAAAAATTCGCTGTTGGGGAATCGTTCATGAGGGGGGGTTATAGGGGGGGGTTAATAGGATCTAAAAATGCGTGCCAGGGCCGCGCCCGAGGCAACAGCCGGGAACCGAGGGATTTGGAAATCGACCCGACATCCTGGAAACTTTATGAGGGGAGAAAAAATTACAAGAGGAGGTGGCAGCCTGGCAACACGAAGATAACATTTACTTCCCTGAGGCGGCACTAAAGGAGGCGATGGTTCCTGATGCAGGGGGGCGAATTGTGCGACAGAACCGTCGTAAGTGCGGGGAATTCGAGGAACAGGACCCATGTGTTGTGCTACCATGGATCTCATTCACGATCAATGAAAGGGGGGGGAGTGGGAGGGAGAAACATGAAGTCTTCGTGGAAAAGGAGTTTTATGTAGTACGAAGGGAATTGTCAATAATCATCGGCCCCGTGGGAGGAGGGAAAGCGCGGCAGCTGATGCCATGGTGCTGAGAAAGTCGCCAGAAAGGGGACGGGGATGAATGGAATGAGGCCACACCTTGGCGAAAAAATCCATCTGCAAAGGTGAGAACAAGGAACCCAATAGGAAAACGTAAAACCCCGCTGCCGAGCCTCCCCCCCCCACCCCCTGCAACCACTCAACATCCCGTCCCCCTCATTGCTGAACCCCCCCCACCCAACCGAGCAGTTCCACTTCAGCAGCTAACCAAGTAGGGATATCTCCACGCGTTACCCCTCTGCAGGACTCCCTCCTGGATGGCGAACCCTACAATACGCGAAAGGCCGCTAGGCTTCCTCTCGCCTGGATCCCCCGTCGCAACGTATTTAAGAAGCCCTCCCTTCCCCCGATCGGGTCTGACCGGGTCCTCATCCGTGACCACGACCTACCCCGCCTTGGTGCGAAGGGCCGTCCGGCCACCCACGTATGTGGGAAACCAACCCCTTCAGACGCATGCGATATACCTCCGCGGTCCTGCCGACCCCCGCCGGACCGTTAAAGGGGTCAGCGGTTCAGAGGCTTCAAGCCCCCCAACCCACCCGCCGAGGCACCCCCCCTAGGATCGCGGGACAGTACGTGGCATCAGACCCGTAAGAGCCCAGACCACCTACCCGGGACGCGACGCTGCGGAGGGATGCGTCCTCACACTCATCCACGCCCCCCCCAGTGGTACCGGTGGTACCTCCTCTGCCCCCCCCAGTGACACCCTGCCCTTGGATGCCCGGGGTTATTAATGGCGTGAGGGGTCCGTTTTCGCCTAATTCTTACCTTTACGCGGTGTCGAGACGGAAACCTCCCCCCCTACCGCTGAAACCGACTCCCCTCAATATCTTCCCTGCCGGTTGGGGAGTACCGGAAGCGGTACCTTAATCGGGATGGCGATGAGAATATCACGGCCGAAGCACAGTGTCTAGCGAAGTTGTTTGGACTGGGAGCCGCGGCGGGCGGGGAAACGCCGTGTCCACACAGTCTACTCGTTAAGGCGTGGGGTACCGGAAATGGCTTGCGCATATGACGGTATCGCCCTCCCCCCGAGTCTCGCCGCCCAAGAGTAGTACACTCTACGAGGAGGAGCAAACTCCCGTCCTCGGCCCGTTGGCGTCCCCCCTCTGCTGACGGTAGGACTCTTTCATTCCGCGTGGGGACGAGATGCCGGGCGCATGCACGGGCCCTTAACGTGGACCCTCATCTACGCCATGGACGCCGAAAACTCCACCTCCCCCGCCGCCTCCCCGAAGTACCAGCGAGGCTGAGGACTCCGCGGACGCGCGGGCACAAAAGCGAGCCTCCAGAAGCCCTCTTCATCAACAATCCCTGCCTCATCCGGGCCCTTCCGGGTTTATAACAATCTTCCCGACGACAGTGGGCTGTCCACGGTGGCGATGAATCCGAACCTATCGGATGACTCCGAGCCTTGGGGCCGCACCATCCCCGCGCGGCCTTGGGGCCGCATCCGAACTCCCTCCCCACACCCAACCCCCCGCCTGGAGATCCCTGGGGCTTCCCGAGAGAACGTGGGGACTGGGCGGAGGCTGGTCCCCGGTTGGTGTAGCTCGCCGCCCCCTGGCCGCAGGTGGTAAACACCAGGGCCGTGGAATCCGGAGACCATTCGGTAAGCCGAGGCGCTGCACCTATCGCAGCCGACCGTAAGGCGGGACTACAGACTTTCAGCCCGGGCTACGTTCTCCCCCGCCGCACCCCCCAGCGGGTGCGGGGCGGGGGGAACGCGGACTTCCAAGACCCGGTACCGACCGCAGTTAACCCCACTCCCGCCCGCACACCGTCTTCTCTATGCGCCCGCCCGTTTCAGGAAGCGCCGGAAGACGTCCACACCGAGGGGGGCCAGCGCACGGAGCGGCCTAGGCCGCCCTGAGGCGCGTCAGCGCGCGGTCGTCCGGACACCTTTTCCTCCACATGTACCTTCACGTATGGGGGAGTGGCGAGGGGTGGCGGAATATGCACGCGCAGGCCCCCCCTTTCAGTTGGCCAGACCCTAGGGGGTATGGGAACTGCTATTAGTGGAGGCCCGGCAGGTCCTGAGGTCCTTCGTTAGTACTCGCCAACGGTCGAACCTCGGCCAAGTCATTAGGCTCGGCCCTGACCTCGCCCGTCTGTAGTTTGCTTTGCCGGACTGTCTTCCCCCCCCTCGCACGGGATCGTGCGCCAAACGCCGCCCCTCCCACCGCTGCCCCCGGCCCTCTCCGCCGGCAGGCCACCAAAGAGCGGATGGCGGTCCGAGAGCTGCTATGTGCCGAATGGAGCCCGCGCCCGGATCCGCGTGCCCCCTGGGCCGAAGCCAAATGGGACCTGTTCATGAAGCTCGTGGGCATCCCACGCCACCCCCCCCACCGGCGGACGACCCCTCTAGACAGGTAAGATTGCGTTGTTTGGTTCCCTGACGACATGGCCTGGGGTTTGCGGGCGTCCGGGCTTGGGCGCCTTCGCTTACGGGTGAGGCTCGTGGGGGCCCTCCAGGGGTGTTGGGGTTGGGTGGGCCCCTTTATCGCTGGACACCGCCGCGGACGCCAGGGGCTCTCCCGGGACGCATCCCCCACGCTGCCACCCCGGAACGTAGATTGGAGAGCTTGTCCCATATCGCACTGGGTCGATCGCTCCCCATCCCCCGTGCCCCCTCGGTGCCCCCGCGCAAGGGGCCCAGACCCCGGGCGGGGTGAATGACCGCGTCGCGGCCCTCTGAGAATACCCCTACCTTGGGGACCACGGCAGGGACGGCACTGGCGGACTCAGGGACAACAACGTGGCCTCCGCCCACGAACATTAAAGGCCCGCGCCTAAGGCGGGCGGGCTTAACGAAGACAGCCTGGTAACTCCTCAAGGAAGTCCTCGCCCACATGCAAGCCGGACTTCAGGCGACGTATGAGGGGGCCGGTGGCGAGAGCGCTCGGCCCAACCCTCGACCGTAGGGCGAACAAACTTCCATCTACACACCAGTCCCCCGGACCCAGCCTCCGGCCGGCAGGGCCGTGGACGACGCGACCAACCCCTTCGCTCCCTTCAGTGGAGCGAGCCCGTGTTGGAACGGCCTAGCCGCGGCCAGGTATACGCGGCGCGCGAGAGCCGCCCTGTCAATCCAAGTGTTCGTACCGCGCCAGTAAGCCCAGCAGAAGAAAAGCGAGGGTCACTACCCCACCGTCCTCCCGTCTCCTCGATACGGCCTAGACTGGCGGGCAAGTCTCCACGGCCGGCGGGCTGCTACTCCCTCTCCGCTTACCTGGCGGAGGCGGCGCGCCTACGAATAAGATGGGGAGGGCGGTACGGGAGATCAAAGTGAGTAGTCGAGCGTACTTGCCGCATACCGCGTCCCGGGCGCTGGAGGAATATCCCCAGTGGAGAGACGGCACGCACCGTGACCTTCCTTCTCCGTTCGCGACAAGAGCGCCGCCCCCCCCGTCCGTGCGGGGCGAGTTCTGTCCCGACAGCTACGCCCAGGGCTCGGCAGGCGCAGTCCGGGCACATGGCGCCGGAGGCCAGTTGGTATGCCTCCTCTCGGGGGACGAGCCCCACGCTGCCGAGGGATCAAAAAGAGAAAGTACTAAATAAAAAGGGATTTGGGGAGTGGTAGAGACTTCTTTTTTGGGGTAAGAAGGAAGACACAGAGGAAGGTGAGGGAGCTTCTGTTGGGCGTTTCAAACCCTCACATAGGGGGGAGGGGGTCCCGGTAGGAGAGAAATCTCAAAAAAAACTTAAGAATAGTAGGACGCCCGGAGGGCCAACTTATGTGATGGTTTGTTGAAAACCGCCACAAAATCGCCTAAGATAGAGGGGGGATTCAGAGAAAAACAAAGAAATCTCTCCCCCGGGGGAAAAAAGCCGCTCGCATCATTATCTCGGAACCAAGGACAAGCGGGGCAGCCGGGAAATCGCTCTCGACTTCGTCACCAGGACTGGAAGGGACACCAGGGAGGGGAGCCATCAACGAATCGCGTAGAAGGCGGTGAACTTCTGATCACCGGGAGAATCCACGGAAAAAAGAAACGGGAAAAAAAAAAAAACGTCCTCGAATACTTACTGATAACAGAAAACACTTTAAAAGAAAAAAGAAAAAGTCCTGTGGGGGGGACTAAAAAAACACGTCACTGTAGAGGAGATCAACTCCTCTGGTCTCAAATCTCAGAGGGGAGAAAGAGAAAAAAGACGAAAGATCAACATCACTTCCGCCGCGGGTCGCACCCTTAAAAAAAAAGGTGGGACTTAAAAAAGAAGAGAGTTTTTTAGAAGAAGGAATAAGATAGGGGAAGCCTCTTGTTTGGAAGGAATCGAACCGAAAAGAAAGGTCGCCCATGTCTCAGGACATGCTGGTCGGGTTCGACGATTCAAAACAAAAGAGGGGAGGAAACGTATGGGAAAAAGAAAGCTGCCGCCACGATCGCCCTCTCACTCGCCACAATTAGGAAAAATCAGAAGAGGACACACCAGCGAGGGGGTTCGTTCTCGGAGAGATAATCATTGCGTGAAAATCTCCAGAAAGGCACATGAAGGAAAAAACGAGAAAAGAAAGTTTAAGGTAAAAAACCATGCTCCGGATAATCTCAAAAGCGAGCAAGGAGGAAAAAGAAGGGAAGAGGACCGATGGGAGTTCAGCCACCACCTTACTCACCAGAAAATGCCCGGGGAACGAAAATCCAAGGAAAAGAAAAAAAGAGACCAAGGAAAAAGGAAGGGAAAGCCGAAGAGACAACAACACTAAAGCCCTCATGTTTCGAACAGACGCATATAACGAAAAGAAGACTTTCGTCAGATGAGATTGGGGGTCCCAACTGAGGATTCACAAAAATTGGGGGGGTGAGGAAAAGAGAAAGAAAAGAAAAGGTAACAAGCATCGCCGCGCCAGTCCTCATGCAGCGCCCAGGGGTGGCAGAAAGGCTAAAAGGCGCACGTGAAACGGCCCGCATGTCTTATTGTATTGCGATAACATGGGGAAAGGAGTTTCTGGGGAGGGTGAGAGATGTTACAGATGGTGTGGGGGGGAACTCAGTGTCCATCGAGACGAACTAGGAAGTTTTTCCCGCCACGAAAAAACAAACTAGGAACTTACCGAAAGGAGGAAACCTAAGGGAAACCAAATTAACTCGCATCGCAGTTTCCGCGCCAGACCAGTCTATACAACCTTGAAGGTGCAGAAGGAAATTAAAGAGGGGTGGGATATTACAGACCTTCACGTCCGCTAGGACGAAATTCCCTGCAGGGGCAGAGCAGATAAGAAAAAGAGAGACCAAGAAAAAAAACGTCTCAAATGTCGTGTAACAACCATTGGCCATCGTGGAACTCCAAGGAAAAAAAAAAGCCAGAAAACCGATAGCCAGGGAAAATGCCAAGCGGATCCCTCAAGCACAATACAGAACCCGCTCGATCAAGCGCACGTCCTCCAGAAGGACAGAGGAGGAAAGAGAGAGGTTTAGCGCTTGGCGGGTTGTCCTTTATTGTTCTTGAGGGGCATACCGCGCGGGGGGAGGGCAAGGGGGGGGAGGAGGGGGGGGGGGACAGGGAATGCCATTGGCGCCGGTCAAAGTGATATGGCAAGGGGGGTGGGAAAAACGGAAATGCTGAAGAAGGAACGTCTGAGGGGGGGAGAGGTAATTACGAGCTCAAGTCTTTTACTCTGGATCAAAAAATGTAGTCCCAAAGGAGTGGGCCGTACACATCTGACAGGAAATCAAATGCTGGTTAAGAAGTTTCTGGAGAAAGAAAGAAGAGCCTAAGGAAGTGGCACCCATCAAGGGTCCGCAGCCTTCTGGGCCTGGGGGGGGTAGGGGCGGGGAAAAAACATTAGAAGCAAGCAGATGGACATCCGAGGATTCCCCACACAGCATCTTTAGCTTAAAAAATTCTAAAAGTAAGAAAACAGGATCATGAAAATCTCCAAATACCGGAAGACATGCGGGCCCGCGTTCCGGGGACGAAAACGGGCAAGCAGGGGATGAGGGAAAAAGGGGCGGGCCATGAATGGGTCACTTGTCAGCTTGTTGCGAAAAGTGGGGGGAGGGTCGAGGAATTTCGATTTTGGAATCCGCTTCAAGTTTGAGAGAACGAAGGGCCGCGAAGGAGAAAAAAGGGGAAGGGGTCGAATGAGGGCGTGGTGTTGTTTGCTCCGAAAGTTTTGAAAGGCGAAGGGAGAAAAAGATGTTCAAGGGGGACCCCCCGGGGGGGGTGGGGGAAAAAAAAATCTCTTGATTCACAATGGTGTGTCAAACCGGGAAGAAGAGTAACTGTTTCAAAAAGAGTACCATCCGATGCCGCCTTCAAAAATGCCACCGGATGACAGGGTGCTAGAATGGGGAAATCCCTATCCGGTGGACATCGAGGCTCAATTTTTCTTATCAGGAAGCGCAGGAGGAAAAGAGAGAAAGGGGAAAGAAAGGGCTCTGGGTGCATCGTGCAGATTTTCAGGAAAATTGGGCGAAAGGGGGAGGGGGAAAAATACGCGGCCCAGCCGAGGTGTACAGAACAATGAGAGGCCTCGATGGGAAATCTTCGACCGCAATCAAATGGGAAGCAACCTTATTAAGGGAAAGCTCGTGTTTTCGGGAAGCCGTTATGGAAGGGCGCATAGGGAATAGTCCTGCCGGCGGCACGAAACCAAGATCTCTCGCGTCCGGAGAAAAGGGGGAAATTAATGGACTAAGCTGGAGAAGGCGCGGAGAAAATCTCTTCGCAATTGTTTTAGTGAGAAAGGAACAGAGGCGGTAGAGGAACCTCCCATGGGGACCGGGAAGACCTCTTGAAAACAAGGATCTTCGGGGGTCTGTAGGTCCTTCATTTAATTTCCGATCCGGTTTTTGGGAGAGCCGGGATCTTCGGCAGGACGTGTGATTGAGAACCCTTTGAAAGAAAAGAAAACGCCTCGGGGAGGGGGGGAATAATCGCGACACCTTGGCCAACTGCCAACTGAACGGAAAAACCGGAAGGAATGGGAGAGGAGAGGAATCAGAGAGACCGGCCGCTTTTACACAACGAACCCCAACACTCCTCCTCCCTCCCCTCGCCTCCCAGTATGCGGACGAATCGTCGGCTCAGACCGCAACCCGCACTCCGCGACCCCACTCGTTCCCCCCCACGCACCTCCTGAACCGCCCCGTCGGCGCTAGGTCTCCCCTACCCTCCCCAGCAGGGTCTGCACCTCCGGCCGCATATGGGCAGACCACACACTCCTCCCCATAGCAACTATGGTAGCGCGGCCGCTTCTGCCACTTTTACACACGTCGCCCCGCCGAGACGCATGCCCCGTACCTACCGCATTTGCCTGCCTCACGTCCCCTAGTCCGCCCCGTTCCCGCGCCCCACCCAAGCCGAATGGCGGCAAAGAAAACAGCGGGTCAGAACTTCGCCCGCTAGCTCGTGTCGACTCGACAGCCCTCGTCGTTCGCCCGCCCCATCTCCCCGCTCATCTCGAGAGAGATCCCCCAACTTGTGGACGATGCTAGCCTCATTTGCGCCAGGTCGCGGAGCCGAGCCAACCTCCCCCAGCCGCGACCTGAATGTCCCTTCAACCATACGGCACCTTATCCACGGCGACAGCCCACACGCCCCTAGCAGCGTAGCCTAACGCCATAAACTTCTCCCCCGTACGCCCGGCGCCGGACCGAACGGCACGTGGGAGTGCCCGAGCCGTAGCGCCCGCGGCTACACGCAATGCCCTCACACCAAGGAACACGGGATTATGGCGCCGCCGCACGTGGTAGCTCCAGCGATCCGCTCCTTGCCACCCCAGTCCCTTCCGCACCCTGGGGCACAACCTTTGAACTACATCGCGAAAGCCCCGGGCCGACCCGGCAAAGCTCACGACCGCTTCTCCGTCCGCCCCCCCTCAGAAGCCCGCCCAGGAGGTCGAGGCGGGGTGTAAGGAGCCTCCGTCCCGTTCCCGCGGACCTTCCCCCACGGGCCCTGGCCGTGTAGGCGCGATGCACGGCGTGGGCCAGGCCCGTCGCGAGCCCAAGTACCCTACATGTCCCCGTGTACCGGAGCACAGGGAAGACGCTCTCACATCCCCATCCTCGGAAAGCATGTAGACGAGATAATCAAGCCTTATCCGCCACCCGAGCAGCCGGAGTTCTTGCCAGCTCCAGGTGGTCCACCGCGAGCTACACCGGAGACACAACACGCCATAGCCCCGGGCCAACCCCCCGGCTCGCGGGCGGGGGTCCGGGGCAAGTCTCGACCGTGGGTGCGAAAAGCGGGGCGCCCCACGTCGCCCGGCCCTCGCGGCCGCGAACAGAGGTAGGCCCGTACGGTAGCCGTCGTGAAGGGACGTCCAGCCCCCCGCTCGGTTAATGGTCCCGTCGAAGCCAAGCTGGCGCCTCAACACCTCCTGTGGAGAAGCCCCTCTCTCGGTCGGGATCTATAGGTCCACTCTGGGGGACTGCCGGTTTCGGAGGGCTTCACGACCTAGCGGGCCGCGGGCACAGGCTCTCGCGTAACCGCGTCGCGGGGACGCCTCATCCCGGTCACGCTGGCGAGGCGGCGGGCGCTAACGCCTGGATACGCCCGGGCACGCCTCCCGGCGTAATGCGTGGTTGGCCGAGTCGAGGGCTAAAGGGAGAGGAACGGGGCTCAGCGTGGCGAGCGGGCGAAGCCGGGCAACCTGACGGACAGGTTCAGATCAGGGCGGAATGGCCTTCGACTAGTTCGAACCCCCCCATTTCGGTTGCCGGGGCCCCCGGGTGGCGACGCCGTGCGCCTGTAGGGGCTGGTTGAGCAACAGCCGCCTCGCTGGACCACTCCCCGTCCCCGCCAAGCTTCCACAGGACACGGCACGTCAAGGGCTTAAGACGGTTGCTCTCGCACGTGGCCGTCCCCCTCCCGCCTCTGCTATCCGTAGGGAAGAGAGGAGAGCCATGCTCCCATTCGTTGGCCCTATTATAATGAACCGCGGGCTTTTTTCTGCGGGAAGAACTGAGGGGTTTGGTCGAAATATCACATCTTGCTCTTTTTGAGGGTCTTGTTTGAAAAAGAAGAAGTTCGGGAGGAGTGGCTC
>Ga0179593_1706860_pt1 | contig 12042 bp, 18 predicted proteins | sample CZODoug2_1_08_16_FD_185931 | JGI IMG/M metagenome (GOLD analysis project Ga0179593, IMG submission 185931) | Vadose zone soil fungal communities from Angelo Coast Range Reserve, California, USA - CZODoug2_1_08_16fungal (PacBio error correction) | ecosystem: Environmental > Terrestrial > Soil >...
TCGGGGGAAGAACTAAGAGAGGGGAGAATCAGGGGGGTGAGCGTATTTGAAAGGAAGGGAACTTGATGTTCACAAGGTATCGCAGGTTTTTCTATGGGGACGGCGGGGAGAAAATTTTAGAAAGAATGCGGGGGGTAGAAGCGCAGAAGATAATCGAAAAGGAAAATAAGGGGAGAAAAAAGGGGGGGGATTAGCCAAGGGAGGAAAAAGAGGGAAAAACGCCAAATTGGGGCCGGGGGTAAGAATCCTTTACAAAAAAAAGTCTGGAGGGGGTATACGGAGGGGGTCTAGCAAAAAAAAAAGAGGAGAACACGACAAAGGAGGGAGAGCCCATCATAAGTCTCGCCGTGATTCCCTTTTCTGAAGCTCCGGTACAGGTGAAAAAGGTTGGAAGAGGGGGTTCTGGGAAGGAGTGACGGAAGAGAAAGTAAAAAAGAGGATAGGTGCATGGTGGAAGAAGACAGTTGCCGATATAAAAGAGCAATTCCTTCTGAGAGTTCGAGAAGGAAAGATGAAAGAGTCCTAGGGGGGAAAAGTTTGCGAAGTGGAGGCTGATAAAGAGAAAGAAAATTAAAAGGGAAAAGGAAAGGGAAGACATCCCAAACCAAACTCTGAGGGAAAAAGACCTGTCTAGGGGGGGAGCCAAGTGAAGGGATATAAAGATGGAAGACGCGGTGGCGAACCAGAAGGGAAAAAGACAAACCACGGAAAAAAACAGAGGAAGGGAAGAAATAAGTGTGTCACGAAAGGGGTGAATCCTATGTTGAAGGGGGGGGAAAAAAAACGGGCGACCTGGCCAGTCCCATGTGAAGTCCTAGTCGGAGATCAAAAACAGACGGAATATTCCTCCTTGTGGTTGTTTGGGAGGGTGTCGTGGGCAAGAGTGAAATAATAGAAAGAGAGGAAAAGGGAGGCATGCAAACAGAAAGAAAGAGAAGGAGAGAAGGGGAAAGAGAAAGGAAGAAAAGAAGAGTCATTGAAGGTGAGGACGGAGGGGGTCTTTTGGGGGGGGGGGGGGGATCTAGGGAAGAAAACTAAAGCTCAACGCCGGAGGAAAAGAAAGAGGAAGTCCGGGGAAGGAAGGGGGTCAGGTGGAGGAGGGTTTCAAAGAGAGAATCAACACAAAGAAATAAAAGGGAGTATGTTAGTAGGGGTTTACAGAAACCATGAAGTAGGGGGGAGGGGAAGGGGAATTTGAAAAAGAAAGAAGATTCGTGGGGGGCCGGGGTTAGGAAAGGCAGAGAAAAGCAAAGGGAGGAAGGGGCTGGACCGGTAGAAAAAAAAGACTTTTATCAATTTTCATGAGGAAGCCTTCACACGGGGGAATAAGGGTTCGAAAGGGAGGTAAAGAAATTCAGGGAAGACCAGCCAGGCGAAAAGGAAGCTTTTTCGAAAAGAGGGAACAAGGGCCTAACCTGAAAGGAAGTTCTGACGCCAGAGTTGTGACCGGAAAGAGGACAAAAGAAAGGGAAGAGAGTTGTGCACAAAGGGAGGAACATGAAAAGATGAGGTAAAGGCTGTCTAGGCGGAAGAAAAAAACGAGGGGGATGTCAAGCCTATAAAAAGGGGGGAAAGATTAATCAAGGAGGGGGAGAGAGGGTAGTAGAGGGCGAGAAGGGCCAAAAACAGAAAATGAGACTGTACAAAAAAAGAGAAAGAAATCTTAGATAGAAAAAAAGAAAGATTCGTGGTCGGGAACAGGCTGGACTGAGGAAGGAAAAGAGGAGCAAAAGAAGGAAAATCTGATAGGGGGGAATGTTAAGAGGGAGGAGGGAAGAGGGGTGGAGGGAAGAAACTGGGGAGGCAAGGTGTAAGGAAATAGAAAGACAGATAGAGAAGAAAGGAAAGAAGGGAATGGAAAAAAAAAAGGGAAAAAAGCTAAATATGAGAACGGGAGTGAATGGGGACAAAAGGGGGAGGGAGGGGGTTCGGGGTTAGATGAGAGAAAACTATCCCGCTAAAAAGGAAGGAGCACAAGAAGAGGAGGGGGTTGTTGCGAAGAGAAGGAGGTCATGGAAAACCAATAAACGACAGGAGGAGGGGTAAAGATGGTGAAGGGAACACGGGCCCTAAGGCCCCCTTAGGAATACCGTGGAGGGAAAAAGGAGGGGAATATTAAAGTAGAGGGATGGGGGTGGAGAAAACTGAACAGGAGTAGAAGGAGATTAGGGAAAAGGGAAAAGGGGGGAAAGGGGGTAAAGGTAAAAGGAAGTGGGAAGTTATTCTCGCCCTTTGCGTCGAATTTTCGGGGGAGGGGGAGGCGACCGAAAAAAAGGAAGGGGTTTGAAAGGAGTTAGGGGAGAAAGGAGTGTGTGTAACAAGGAATGATAAATTTGTTTACGCAAGGGGCCCGCCCAAGGAGTTCTGGCAACCGCTAAAAAACTAGAGAAAAGAACTAGGAAGAGGGGCGTGAAGAAGAAGGAGAAAAGGACAGGGGGGGGGGGGAAAAAAACCAGGAGGTCTTGCTCAAGAAGCACTCGAAAAGGAGGAGGGCCCATACAGCAGGGGAGGGGGCGAACTTCGGGGAAGCTAACTAAGCCAAGGGGGAGGGATCTGAGTCACTACGAAAAAAGGAGAAAGTCTGAGAAAAAGCGCGAAGGGAGAAGGCGCACGGAGAGGGCAAGAAAACCCTCCTGCCCAAAATACTCTTGAAATGGGGGAGGAAAGGAGGGGGGCGGAAAAAGGAGGAAAGAAGGAGGGAAAAATAGAAGAGGGGGGGTGCGGGAATGCAATCGAGCGAGAAAGCAAACTTATAGGTCCTAAAGGGGAAAAAAGGAGGGGACTACCATAAGATAAGGGAGAGAGAAAGAGTATGAGAAGAAAGGGGGTGGAGGGGCGCGATGAAGGGTAGGCTGGTTGTGGCGTAGGGAAAGGGAAACCACCTCCGGTAAGGCAAGAAAAAAAGAAAAAGAAAAGGGCCGTAGGGGAAAGAAATGAAAGGGGTCAAAGACAGAAGAAGTGATGCGGGAGGAGGAATGATAGGGGGAAAGGGTTTCGCTCAAGGCTCGCGGGTCGAGGAAAGAAGAGCCTTGGTAAAAAGGAAGGAAAGAAAACAGGGAGAAAGTGCGAAAGAGAAAGAGGACAGCAAGGATGGAGGAGGCGCTGCTTATTGTCCGTTCTCGGGGGATAGATCTCCACACAAGCAAAGAAAGATTCTGAGAGAGAGAGATCTTATAAAAAGGGAAGGGGGCCGGGAGGGAAAAAGCGGCAGAAAAGAAAAGACGGTAAAGTAAAGGAACCTTACAATGGGCGGGGAAAAAGATCTTCTGAATTCCTCACGGCTTAGGTGCAAACAGAAAGGGAACGGAAGGAAGGGGGCCTCCAAGGAGGGAGGGTATAACTGATAAGGAGGATGGAGATGAAATCCCAATGGTGGAGGTACTTAAGAGATCTCCTCATAGGTCACGCACCACGAAGTACCGACAGGAGAGCATCTAGGAAGGGAAAGACATCATTTCGAAAGGGGGGTAGGACGTAGTGAAAGGTGAAGGGGAAATGAAGAAAAAGGGTAACCGAACGTGGAAGATGCTGGGAAAAAAAATCCTCGCATTCTAAGGGGTTGTGCTTCGCGAGGATCTGGAGGAAAAAAGAGGAGAGGAGAAAGAAAATAAAAATTTCAGAAGAAATAAAGGTCAAAAAGGAAAAAGAAGAAGCTTGAAAAAGGAAAATCGAAGGGAGAGAGAGAGTTCGCGGGAAGGGGGGTATTGAAGGGGGGTCTCTCCGGAAAGGACGGACCTATTCGCCAGAGGAAGGAGAGAACTCTCTTGGATAGGGGAAGAAAGGGTGGGTTTGTAGGAGGAGAGATCAAGAAGGGAGATTAACTAATTTGGAATAGAAAACAGAAAGGAAGGCCGAACAATTGGAAGGAGGACCCGTCTCCCACAAGCTTAACCCTGGGGAGATCGAAAGAAAAGGAAAAAAGAGGAAAAGACCTCAGAAAGGAGAGGAAAGCTAGAGGGGTGTAAAGGGGAACCGGAGAAGTGAAACAAGAGAAAAATACCCGGGGGACCCTCAAAAAAGGTCAGGAAGTCGGCAAAAGACAGGGAGATAGTCTCAAAAGAGAAGAAAACTAAAGAGGGGGGGGGTCTGTGTAACGTAATAGAACAAGTTCAGGGTTGGGAGAAGAATAAAGAGACCCTTCTCTTCAGAAGTCCTGAAAAAGCCAACCCCAACAGGAAGGCATGTGGGGTGGTAAGACGGGAAACCGAGGGAAGGAAAAGAAGGGCCGGAGGGGAGGGGGAAAAAAGTGCAGGAAGCTGCAGCAGAGACCGCCAGTAACAAAGGGGGCTTCTCCCTTCCTTTTGACCGCATAAGGGGGGGGGGGAAGAAAGTGTCAGGTGGTAAAAAGGTGGCGGAGACGGATGGAATGAAAAAGCGAAGGGAGAAAGGGGAGTCAAAAGGAGAATCATGTCGGGGCCAGGGGGCAAGGTCTCCTCCGGAAGAATCAATGCCAAGAACGCTACCCGAGGTGGAATATAGAAAAAAAAGGAGATTCCAGAAAAAAGGGATTTGTGGGAAGGCCGAGTGGGAGGGTGGGGAAGGGAAAGAAATGGTCATCTTGAGAGGGCAGAAGAAAGAAACGGAGGGAGGAGGAAAGGGGGGAGGAGAGAGAGAGGGAAAGAAGAAAAAAAGCATCAGGGCTGGCGCAAGAATTCAAAATTGCGGAAAAGGAAGGCAGCTCCAACTCTCCTCCAAAAGGGTTTCGGCCTGTTCGATGAAACTTAGTCAGGGAGTGAAAGAGGAATCCTTAAAAAGGAGGAGAAAAATCACAAAAAGTAGGGGAAAGGCTTAAAGGGGGTGACGAGGTGGCGGAAAAACGGGAAAAAGAAAGGAGGCCTCCCTCCGTTGTGATAAACCTTTAGAAAGGAGGGGAGGGGAAGGAGAAGGAATAGGGATCCCAGGGAAAGATTGGGGGGAGATGGAGCGGATCTGCGAAAAACTCAAAGAAGTAAAAGATCCTTCTAGAAAAAACTGGTAGAGGAAAGAGCCAAAAACGGAGGAGAAATGAAAGAAAAGGAACAATGGGTTGAGAGAAGAGGGAATGAGCAAGGATAGGAATGACGGGGGGAGGGGGTTGAAAAAAAGGATAAAACCCCCTTCGTGTAAAAAACTTATCAGGGTCATTGGGGAGAGAAAAAGGGAGAATAGGAAGAAAAAGATACAAAGGAAAGGTGGGGAGGATAGGGTCGCAAGGGCGGTTGAGGAAGAAGGACACTTTATTAAGTGCTCCGGGGCTCCGTTCTGGGAAAAAAGTAAATCTTGGGGGGTAGAAAACCAAGGTCTTAAAGGTAGGGTAAGAAAAAAGGGGAAAAAGGGAGGAGGGGAGAGTCTCGGAAACTCATTTTGGGATTATTGGGGGATTCGTAAAGGAGGTGGAATGAAAGAAAAGGCCCAGGGTCTAAGAAGGGAAGGAGGGGAGGTAGGGGAGGGGGGGGGGAAAAGTCTAAGGGGAAATGAGGGGGAAGGAAATAAGTACTTAGGGAAAGGCCATCGAGGACTTAAAAATCAAGATTTCGGGGGAATATGGACTGAAAGAAGAAAAAGGTCCAGAAGGGGGAGGAAAAATCGAAAAGAGGAGGGTGGTGGGGACAGAAGGAGAAAAAACTGTTAAGAAGACAGGAAATCAAAGAGGCGGAATTTACCGTCTAAATTCATTAGGTAGAAGACAAAGACAAAAAAAATTGAAGAGGGGGTTTAAAGAGGGGGGAAGGGCCAAATAGAGAGGGAAGAAGGAGGAGAGAGGTACTAGATAAAAAGGGGGGCATTCTCCTAAAGAACACGGCATCGCAGAGAACCTGGAATGACACAAGAACTTAAGAAAGAGAAAGAAAGCCCTCCCGGGGGAAAAGAAAGGGGGTTATGGAAAAAAAGGAGGAGAAGAAAAAGAAAAACGAGAGAGAAGGGAGAAAAGTCCTAATATCATCGGAAGAAAAGGGGGGCACTTCTCTACGCTACTAGCCAGGAACTATAAAAGGGAGAGGAAGGGTTCTCACGAAAGGAAGAAAAAAGCGGGGGAGAAAAAGGGTAAGAAGGGGGGGAAAGTGGGGGGGGAAAAAAAGAAGGGGCCTTGGGAGTCTTCTACTTCCAGAAAAGCTTCATTCACGCTGGATTCGTAACACTCCATAAAGAAGAAAACTCGGGGAGAAAGAATCGGCGAAGAGGCAGAAGAAAGTCCAAGAGGGGGAAGGCCGAAGCAAACTCAAGCTTAGCCGGGGGGTTTAAATCTCAACAGACATCCTAAAAAAAAGAAGGGAAAAATCGGGAGAAGGGGAAGGGAAAGATCTTGAAAAGGGGCAGGGGGGGAAAAAAAATAAGGAAAGGGGGGGAGAAAGGAAAAAAAATCAGCATCATCCTTCTGAGGAGCTGCTGGGAAGGGAGGGACCCTCTGAAGCAGAAAAAGTGCTCGGAAGAGACCTCAAAAAAAGGGGAAAAAAAGGGGGCGGGGAAAAGAGTGGGAAAAGTCTTAAAAGGAGGAGCAGACTTCCCAAAAGAAAGTCTGCTGCAAGAAGATTTGGGATGGGACTGGGGGGTGAAGAAAGAAAGGACAAAGAAGGGGGGAAAAAATGAGAAAAACAAACAAGACAAGGGGTGCAGGCGAATTTCTTAAGATCCCACAGGTAAGGAAAGCTGGGGCTTCATAATCCAGGGGGGGAGGAAAGAGGTCGGGAAGGGAGGGGAAGATGGGAAAGGGGGGAAAGCAAAGAGAAACGATCTAGGAAGAAGAAAAAGATCGAGGCTATTTAAGCGGGTAAAAAGGGGGACAGGGGGAGGGGAATGGGGGAAAAACAAAAAGGGCTAGGCGGGGACAAAAGGCCATCACACGCCGAACGTTCTGATCAAAAACCATACATGGGGAGAGTGTCTGGAAGGGAGGGAAGAGAGCAAACGGGGGGGGGGGTGGAAAAGTCGGTGGAACAAATCTAGGGCACCTTTAGAAAGAGATTTGCAATATCCCTTTCCGAGGAATAAGGCTGGGAGGGAAGGATCATAAAGGAAGGGGAAAAAAAGAGAACTTTCGAAAACAAAGAAACAGTAGGAAAGCGCATGCTTAGGATTTGAGAAAAGAGGACATGGCCGACGCGTTTCGGAAAACTTCTGTTCGATGGTCGTACGAACGAAAAATGGCCACAACGAAACCTCCGTCGGGATGCAGAGCTTCTTTTACTGGGCCAGTCAAGAAGTATTGAAGAAAAAGGAAGAGGGTCACCAAAGAAAAAAACATACTCAAACACAACGGAAAAAGAAGTGGCAGGACCGGTTTTGCCGGTCGGCTGCAATGACCAAGCGCGTAAGGCACTTTGAAAAGAGGGGAATGCCAAAGGACAGGAGGGAGGTATGAAGCCAAGTCCGTTTTTCGCGCGAAGAAAGGGACAGCCGGAAAGAAGGAAATAGAAGACGGGGGGGCACAGCCAGCGAGGAAACCCTGCCGGAGTTGTGAAGAGGACAGAAGACCCTTGGAAAAAAGGGAAAAAACAAAAAAGCCGATAAGGGTGCTAACCTAGGGGGGGGACCACACACTCAGGGGGGACTGTCAGGGAGGATTGACCGGTCCGGGGTACGACGTGCCCACTGCGTGGGGGAGCAGATGTACAAGAAAGGGGGGGAGGAAGGAGAAGATGTTGCAAAATCCCAAGCGGGATGTAGGAAGGATGGAGGTGGACGGCCCACAAAAGGTGTTGAGGGCAGCAACGTGGGGTTGCTGGCAGGGAGGGGAGGACCGAGGAAAAAGATAAAGTGCGAAACGGGTTACAGCTTGGAAAAGGCGAGACGGTGAATAGGCTCCAGGAAGGCGGGGGCTGGTGGAAGAACACTTTTCTATTAATCGCGTAAAAAAGATTCCTGGGACCTGAGGGAAGGAGAATTTGACGAGGGCTAGTCCGCGCAGCGACGAGGAGTGTCGGAAAAAAGCGAAAATGGGGGACGAAATTCTTAAGAGGAGGGTACTTCAAAGGCGGGGTTTACGATCAAGGGGGAGCTTCATTAGGTTGGGGTCGAGGCGCGTGACGGGTAAAGGAGCGAAAAAGCGGAAGGTTGCTGTTCTTTTAAAGACAGAAGTGCCTTCCTGTTGGGGCATTGTAAGGGAACGGAGAAAGGTGGGAAAGTGGAGGTGTAGAACATCCGCCTTCGATGGGGCTTCAACGAAGGGTCTCGCAAAAGGCTAGAGCAGCACTGGAAACCTTGTCCGTAAGGGGAATCCTTGGCTGTTCTGTGTAGGTGACGTACTGGGATTGGCAACAAACGAAAAGGGGGGGGGTGTGGGGGTTTGCTCTAATCCTGAGGGCTTGGCTTAAGGAGAAAATTTGGGAAGACGACTGGACTTCTATCCACGTAGACCTTGCAAAAAAGGAACGGGCTTTAACGAAACGAAAGGGTAAAAGAAAAGGTCAGAGATTGCGCTTGGCATTTGGTAGCAGGAAGATCACAAGGCAGGCAGCTTGACGGGTGAACAAAAGTATGGGCCGGATACCTTTCCGCCCGTGATTAAACAAAAAGGAGACGGAAAGGGGTCTCCGCGCGAAGCGTTGAGATAAGAGAAACGGTAGAAAAATCCCGAGAAGGGGTAAGGGGAGGGGGAAGGAGAAGGGTACCAACCCCCATGCTCTTTCTACCTTTCGGCGAGGCAAGGAAAAAGACTCGTGACACTAGTTGGGGTCACAGAAAGAGAAGACCCCGCCGAATATTCGCCGTGCGTAGGGCCGGGGGGGGATCGAAGAGGAAAACAACGCCGAAACAATGCCGAGACAGACGAGGGGGGGGGGTAAGTATTTTAACGAAAGGGACACCAGCGTCGGGCTAAGGCTTGGCCGGTGCCAAAAAGGGCCTGACTGGGAAGGGGGGGTTCTTAAAACCTCCATTTGTCGATTGGAGGCCCTGGCCCGTCCATGAGCAGGCTGGAGGTAAAGAGAACACTGCCGGAGTTGGAGCACCATAAATCCGGTTTCCGTCAAGTCGCGCCGGAACAGGTTTACTGAAGAAGAAAGGGGGGTTGCCGGGAATTCTAGCCGCGCTTCCAAGCCGTGTGGCGAACACGGGGAAAAGAGGGATTCTCCAAAGGGCGAAGAAACTGAGATTGGGGTAAAAAGAACTGTGCGGGAGGCGTTAAGCGGACACGGACGTTTCCAGTCGTTGTAAGAAGGCACGTGTTTCTTATACGAAATCGTAGCCGGCAACGGACAAAGTCTAAGGGCAAGACTATTAAAAGGGGGTGCCTGTTTATTCTCTTTGCGTCCTTTTGGGGAGACCGGGGAAACGTGTAAAGGTCTTGAAGGTCACGCCCGAGGGGAAGGGGGGGGGACCAAGGGGATGCTCTTTATGGCAGGAGGGAATTCGGAAATCGCGACTGCCGGGAGGCAAAACGAAAATCAGAAGGAGGGGACGAAACGGTTCGAAGTAGAATGCGACTGATCGAAAAGCTACGAGGAGGACAAATTCTCCTAGAAGGTCAACAAGGCCTTCCTCAGGTAAGGTCTGTAAAGTTCAAAAAAATGATGAAACTGTCTTGAACTGTCACTTTAAAATCGTCATTCGCCTCAACTGGGACAGCTCGGAGCAAGGGTTGAGGTGCGGTCAAAGGGGGCGGAAGGAGTCTATCCCGAAAAGGAATGGCCCATTCAATGGGGTCTGGAAAGAGCGGGAAAGAGAAGGTAAAAAACTCCGGGAACGGGCTACTATTCTGGGTTTTCAAAGGAAAAGGCTAAACGAGGTCGAGATAAACAAAAACACTTTAGAGAAAAAGCTCATTCCACAGACCTTCTAGGCACGCCGACGAACCTTCATCATCGTTCGGCCGGCAGCGAAAGTCCTAAGGGGCTGGGCCCGACCTCTTTCACGCCTTCCGAGTGTCCAAGGTTATAGGAATATCCACTCCGAAGTACAGAAGGGGAGGGAGATTTGGGGTGGGGCGATGCGGCAGTACCAGGATCCGTTGCAAACGGAAAAAAAAAAGCGGTAGTACAATGGGCGTAAGGCGAGGGGGCTCTACTATTCCTGGGTTCATCATCTAATTCTAAACTTGCCTCGAGGGAAGGTGGCGAGGGAGGTTATTAGAAGTCGGCTAAAGGAGCTCTACCATGGGTTAGGCCTAGCTGTTCCTTTATGAGAAGCCCGGCGCCGCGATGAAAGAATGCAGTAGCCGCAAGAAAGCCGAAGAAGGCAGAGGAACCACTTGACCCAAGAAAAAACTTAACGCAAGCGTGGCAAGGACTCAAAGTCGCATCAAAAACCGCCTCCACGCGGCAAAGTGCGTCATATTGCGTCCGAGGGTTAAAAGAGGTTACCAACACTGAAACGAAAGGGCGAAAAACAAAACTTCTGCAGAGGACGTCACCTAAGACAACGCAATCCGTGCCGGGGCGCACGCAAAAGGCCCAGAACGGAGGCGATGGAAGAGAAAAAATACGGGGAAAACACGTCTTCACGCGGCTAGCGACGGCAGGCAAAAGTCCGAATCCAGAAAAAAGTCGGGAAAGGGGGGCAAAGCAACCAACTGCGTCCTGGTGCATAACAATGACTCGGAGGATTTGGGGAGAGGCGGACAACCGGAGATCGAATGGCGGCGAACTCCCAACTCCGATTCTTAAAGGGGAAACCGCTAAAGAGGAAAGGAAAAGCTAGACACCGGAACAATCCTGGGAGCCCGCACTCTGGTATCAAAGTAAGTGACCTCTTAGAAAAGGGCGGGGAAGACGCAAAGGAGTGATGAACAGCGAGGGGTTTGCGCTGCGAGAAAACGCCCTAGGGAAGGGGCGAACAAAATTCAAATGAGAAAAAGAAACTCCCAAAGGGGAGAGCAACCAAAAACCAAGGAAGGCAGTGTCATTGCGGAAAGCGGCGCAATAATGGGGTGGCTTAAAACGTCGCTGGGAGGGAGCTCAATGAAAGATTAACGGAAGGAGAAAGTACGGTCTCTCTAGTTGACAGCACGGCCAAAAAATCGAAGATTGGGAGGGAAGGGGGAAAAGGGGAAGAAAGGGAAAAAAGAAGGGAGCACACAGAATTAGGGTTCCCAATCTCTTTACGACCATCCCTGACTGGGAAGCTTAGAACTGGGGACCCGGGAAAGACCGGGCAATTATATCGACCCTGGCTACGAAATGCGAAAAAAAAAAATGGAACGGATTAAATTACTCCGGGCATCAGATCGACGTAAAAGGGAAACTCCATCGAGGGGACACGACAACAGCCTACGAGCAGCGCCACAACTGGGTGCCAATCCGCCTGCATATCCTACAAAATCAAAAAGCGAACGGAAAGGAAAGGTGCTGGAATCGATGGCGTCTAATCGAGGAGAAAAGGGAAGGTCAAAATCTCCTTCTGACACCCGAGCCCGCCAAATGGCCTTCTAGAAGTAAGAGTTAGAAAAACAGGAGGAAAGCGTTCAAATGTATCGTGCATATTTCACCAAGAGGGGGAAGGATCTACAAATGATCGGAGAAACTCATCCAGACTTGGCCGCGGCCTGCAGCAGATTAATCCTCGAAAGCGACATGTTAGAGACCTAAGCAGAAGTCGAAAAAACCTCGAAAATTAAAAAATAAAGGCTCTCCTTAACAACGGCCCGTCACGCGCTCACTCGAAATTTTTGGCCAAAATCGTCGGGGTCTCGGGAGGCCTCGCCCAAGTCCGGCTCAACAGCGAAGAGAAGTGGAATCTCTCCCTTTAGCAGCACCCACCGCTGATCGACAAAGCAACAGGACTTATTCACCCCGACTTTGGCAGGTAAAGGGGTCAAATCATCCAAAGGAAGCCACGGATTTACCGGGTACGGGGGGGATTGTTTTTCGAAAGTTCCCTCGAAAACCTACTCTTCCGGGATCGAAGACAATGAAAAAAAAACTACAACAGAAAGGGGGGGGAGTACGTGGGACTGCCGGGCGTCTAAGAGGGGTCGGCACCTGCTAAGGAACTTCTAAGGGGAAAGAAACGGGTGCAAAGAAAAAAATCAAAATTACTATGAACGTCTTCAATTCTCGAGCAATCTGGGGGGCTCTCAGGGAAAAGGCAAAATGCGAAGTAGGAAATCAGGAAGGAGAAACATTCAAT
>Ga0179593_1291727_pt1 | contig 12041 bp, 10 predicted proteins | sample CZODoug2_1_08_16_FD_185931 | JGI IMG/M metagenome (GOLD analysis project Ga0179593, IMG submission 185931) | Vadose zone soil fungal communities from Angelo Coast Range Reserve, California, USA - CZODoug2_1_08_16fungal (PacBio error correction) | ecosystem: Environmental > Terrestrial > Soil >...
GGGGTACGCTTAAATTTGATACAAACGGGAACGGTGGAAATTGTTGCACTTTCCACCTGTTTCACGTCGCAGGGGGAAAAACTATATGCACCTACTCCGACCTCTACCTACGGACAGGATTCCCTATCGGACGGCACGGGGTGCTCCCTACAGAAAATCAAAGGAATCAAACAAACTCTAGGGAAAAACCGGGTCCGAACGGTTGTCCTGGGGGCCGGGGGAGGGCCGTCGAGAAGGGACCGAGGATAAAGTCTTCTAGACGGGAAGGGCGCTAGTTACGGTACAGGGATCCAGAACGAAACCCGGGTCCATGCAACGGGTTAGCTGGACACGGCGAGCCCCGCCGGGTAAGATTACAGAACAGGTACTTCGTCTTTGGCATTTAAAGGAGCGCGGCTCTTCATCAGGCCTGGAACCCCGTTAAGAAGGGGGCACAGGATATATCCTTCCGGGGGGAGGAATAAATTCATCCCATGGGGGGACAACTGAAGGGACCCAGAGAGTGGGGCCTGGTCGGTGACGGGGACGCAAAAAAGAGGCAAGAGCTGTTTCGCGTACCTGGTGAAACCCGGCCAGCGGGTGGGGGAACTGTACGAGATTGGACAAGTCAAGTTTTGGCCCTCTCAAGTTAAACGTTCAGGGTACATTTCCGAGCTGACGCTAACGTCTACCGGGAAGATGTGTGACCACAGAGGACCACTCGTCCTTCGGTTACGCGAGCCCCGGGTAGCTAGGGGCACGGGGGGACATGCAAAAAAATAAACCGATCCGCAGACCGGAAGGCAGAAGCTCACGGTTTGACGCAGTTCCGAAAAGCGGGAAATAAACGTTCAAAAGGGGGGAGGTCATAAGGAATGACTAACCGCAGGTCTTTGGAAGCGCGGGCAGGCAAAAAGGTCTGAAACCTTTCACAGACATGTGAAAGTTACTGAGAAGGCCGACTATCGAAGGGACCCCACAGGAAAATAGCAAAGGGTGCCAGTAGAGACGAGGAATGCCAATCACTACTCCTCTTGAATGAGAACATGCGAAGGCATTTCACGTATGGACTGGAACAATTCATTACGGAGTGCCGACATTAAACCTCTGTACCGCTCTGCTAAATTCAAGCCGAGGCCCCAGGAGCGATGTGATCTCTCCGGAATGTTGGGGGCCCCCTGACTGGCGCTTGCCGGAAACTTTATAGGAGAAGCCTTAGGGAAAGAGACCGTAGACCACCGTCACAGCAATATCAAAACGAGGCGAGGCCTGGCACGCGAAACTGACAGAGTAAGACAGATGTAGAAATTCGAAGATGGTGAATGTTACCTCTTAACGGGATGGAGAACTTAGCTGACTCTTTCCTTCAACAGGATCGTACCGGGACGAATGCACATCACGACCTATTGAAAAGGAAGTCGTCCTGGGAAGGCAACCACGGGGACCTACATTGACGGGCACAGCCAGGCCACGGAAACACCATCTTTTGGACGTCCCGGAAAAAAAAAAAAGGGGGAAGGGGTTACCGCACCCCCCGTGAGACGGAACCAAAAATCAGGAGATATGGGAAAGACCCCCGTAAAACGCCTATGCTACCAGGGACCTTGGCCGCCCTGAGCGCAGAAATAGCATCCTGGGAAAGAAATCCCCTAAGATTCTTTTGTCAGGAGGTCCCATCATGAAATCACTGACGAAATGGGGGAGGAACAAATGTACGAGCGTTCCAGGCGGCGGGCCGTCAACTCTTGCATTTTGTTGGCTCGAGTCTAAAACGAAGGAAAGTCACCGGGGTACCGAACAAAGTTCTTCCTGGTGAAGCCAGAGCCAGCGAGAGGGGGTGTACCCCGGACTTCGAAACAAACCTACGGGCCTAAAAAAACTCTGGGCTGAACCTTACCTACACCGCAATGCGACTGCGGGGCTGCCAGAAAAGCCCTTTAACAGGATGCCACGGGAAGGCGAGATTAAAAGGGGTGTGGCAATCGGTCCGCTTCGGCGCACCCGGACGGCAAGACGAGCCACGCCGTCCCGAGGAGTCCATTCCCAGCGTCATTGAGAACCACCACAAGTCAACGGGCTTTGTAAAAAAAAAAAGACATAAACAAAAACACGGAGGAAGGGTAATTTGATGGATCAGACATCTGGAAGGGTGGTTCGCAAAGACAACGTTCCGGGAAGAAAAAGGAAGGGGACGCGCCTTCTCAATTGGAGGCAAACGGGGACCTATTCCACAGGTATATCTGGTGACGACATCAATTCTAAGCAGAGGACTCCAAAAAGGCCTGTTCACGGTCCTGTGAGAGACCAGACGCTTATAAGGCAGCACCGAAATTGTTGGGACGAAACAAGCCGTATTTTGGGGGACGAGGTACGGGGATCGCTGGAAGGATGCCAATCAGAACAGAGGAGGGAGGTTTTACCATCGACTAGGTACCCGAGAGCGGCGGCAACCCAATACGACGGTGAAAGCCTCCAGATCCTTTAAAGTACATAGTGAAGTGAGGCGGCATGGTCAAGACTAGGCCGCAGCCGTCCTGTGTCCGGGAAATGCAAAATGGAATGTAGATTTTCGCTGCACCTTGGCCAAGTCAACGGGACTTCTGTAAGGTGTTTCAGAAGGGATCTTCCCTAAAAACCTGAGGAGAATAGTACGCCGGGTTGTTAAGGGGTCAAGGAGGGAAACCTAGTCAAAGTCACGATGTCATAGGTGGAGGATCAGGTCAAGTGGTCTTTCCCTAAAGGCTCTGGGTGCAGGAACATTACAATAGCAAAAATCCGGAAGGATTTGTAGAGGAGGCTACGAAGCTTTCCTGAAAAGAGATGATTCAGGAGACAGTGACGTTCCAAACAGAAAAAGTCTGCCGCGCCGACATATGGTGACTCAAAAAGAAAGCTCAGCGTGGTGCCTCTCAAACTGCAGAGAGAGAAGAAGGCATAAAAAAGCCGGGACAGGGGAGAAGGGCCTTCGTGCCAAGGGGTACACAGGCAAAGCGCGCGCCAGTCGACACCGTGCTTATCCAGGTGAACTGCCGAGAGTCCTAGGTGGGAACGGAGGACGAGGTACAAAGGGTACGTAAAAAGTCCGAACCGGACCCCCTTCGATGGAGGGAGGACAAGTCCCGGAGGCTGCGGATGGTCTAGGCCGGGGAACGGGAAAGGGAGGACCTGGAAGTTGCGGCCGTTTACTCCTGAGTGACTTCGGCCAACAGGAGAAGGAACAAGTTAAATTCCTTACCAAGGGTGGCCGTCACTTGGGGGGGAGGCCAGAAAAGGCAAACCGAAACAATAAATTAACTAAGGAAAAAACTGTTCAGGGAAGTAAAACCCGATCGAAAAAAGACCGTCGATAATCCAGGAAGGGGATTGGAGAGGGAGGATGCAAATCTAACAGGTTTCGCCGGACCTCATCATCTGACGTGGTCCAAGGCATGAACAGAAAGGACTTCTCCCAAATGCACCATTTCCTCAAGGTATAAGGATCCGGGAAAGAGAAAGAATCCAAACTGGGAAACATCTCGTAACGTTTAAACCGCCGGCATACCGGTACAGCAGTAAAAAAACTCGGGGGGAAAAAAGTCGGGGTTCCGGGTACCTTGCCAAAGGTGTGTAAACGGAAAAGCCGTGCCATCCCGGTTTAGCAGTCGCTGATGAAGTCCAAAACCAAGGAAAAGACAAAAGTCAAACCGGATCTTACACAGGAAGGAATTCCGCGAGGGAAGGAAATCAGCCGCTCCGTACCACACCTGCCGAGGTAGCGGTGTCGGTAACCGATCAGGGGGGGGGAGAAAAAGGGAATCTCGAAGAAGGTGTCTGTGTAAGCGCGGCAGGACGACATACACCGAGGGAATGGGAGCCGAAAGCGATCTCTACCCGATCGCCGAACATTACGGACTTACCCGGGTAAGTGCAAACGGTGTTTCGCTCTCAGTCATGAGGAATCGACCGGGCAAGAGACAGGAAGAGAGGGAAATATACTCCTGGGAGAAATTCGGAGGAGTAGGGTGATCTGTCTTATACGCGAAAACTTGCCTCGACCGTCCGGACCTTTGATCAAAGGACAAAAGGTAAAACACGTAACAGATCATCTCAAAAAAAAAAAACCGGGATGGAGGAAGAGATATTTGTACACGACGCGGGGGGGGGAAGGGTAAAGGGCCGGCTAAATGACACAGGGGGAGATTCATGCAACGATAAAATGCAAAAGCCCTACCATTCCACCTGACTAATCAAAACTGGCCGGCCGCTGGACAAGGTAGTATATCAGGAAAAATAACGCGATACGTTTGAAGGGGGTAACTTCACGACTCTTTAAGGTAGGACCGGTGCGAATCGAGGTATAGAACACGGACGGCGCGACTGTCAAGTTCCCTCCATCCGCGGATCCAAACCCGGGGCCCCTTTCGGAGCGGGACGGAGCCACTTAAAGGCTGTAAATAAAAAGCTACCTATGCCTGTGCTGAGAGACGAGCGCTGCGCTTAATCTTTTCCTGAACTGAGTGAAGATTCTCTTGCACAAATGATCAACGGAATTTGGGAGGAATCATCATGGGACCCTAAGGTTCAACAAGGGCGGTGTGCATTTAACAGGGTTTAGGGGGGACCTTCCAAAGGTCCCGGGAAGGAAAGCGTGAACGGTACCATAAGTGCCCATTAAAAACCCAAATGAGATGCTGGTTGTGACTTTTGGCCGATTGTTAGCCAAAACCCATGCTACCTATCGGCGCACTTTTTTCCGGGTTTCCGAGTAGGCAGCTCAGGAGAGACAGGAAATGACCAAGTCACTCAGATGGCCTGCGGGGAGAACGGATGCGGAAAAATTATCGTAGCGGTTTCAGAGAAGAAACCTCATCAAACGCAGACAAGGGAAGGCGATCGAAATGAGGTTGACGCACTGCAATCGGGCCGGAACAGAGGTAACCCACGGTGACTCAATTTCCCAAACTCTTCTCGAACCGCGTGAGGGGACTCTAGGTGGGACGACACAACGCTTGCAACAACACCTTTTGTAACGAAATGTTAACTTGGAAGTCCCAAGGGGTTGCCGGGACGTACGCAGGATTATGTTAAGGCCTGAGACAAAGGTAGTACGTCTGGGGGCATGGACCGCACTCGTCCCCATCAGAACCGAATGCCGGAGTATGGCAAACGTCCGCCAGGTCGGGTTTCTGGGGTACAGATTCTTACAATCCCCAGGGCCAAAAGGCCCAATGGCATTCTAAAGTTCACAAAGGCCTATAATACCGTATCAAAAGACTTTAAAGAGGAGATGGGCAATGTGGACACCGCAGCGAAAAACAGGAACTGGAGGAACGGGAGCAAGCACCGGAAGGAATGAACGGGGGGTAAATATCCGCGACTCGGGCCCGTAAGCATGACTGGGGACAAGGCTAGTTGGAAAAGTCAACGCTGTAGACGCGGCCTCCTATGTTTAGGGGCATCTAAAGGGCGGGGGGAAAAACGTATTCGAGGGAATGGCATAAGAGAGGGCAGCCAAGGGAAATCACCTCCGTACGTAGGTCTGCGGTCTCAGGCCGGGTCAAAGGACAACGAAAAAAGAGGTGGACGGGGGACCTCTGGGGCAAGGCGCGCAAAGTTGATTGAGGACTATTTCGGCACGACGGCCCGGCCGAAAGATAGGTTAAGACCAGTAAAGAACGGATGAATGGACACGCGCGGAGGTAACCCAAATACAGAAGATGTCCGGATGGAAGAACCTCACTGTTCCTACCTGAAATGCTCGGCTGAATCAAGTTGGGACAACCGTAAAAAGGAAAATCGGATGTGCCGAGTTCCGTGACACTTGCCTTCCTACCTGTTTAGGGGAAAAATTGTAAGATAGGCCCAATTCTTGTAGTATACAAACGGTGTAACAGTTTGCAGGACCGCCAGGTCTACTTGAGAGCTTCTGGAGCGGTGTCACAGAAACTTGGACTGCTGAATTGGGACGAAAACCTGCCAGAAGATGGGGACAAATTATAACGAAACATCTGATGGTCAGGAAAAACCACACAACTAGGGACTCAGTTTGCCATCACGTGAGACGGAGGGGGCTGCCGAGCAAGGCACTTTACCAATATGTTTGGGCTTCCTCGTCCTGGGGTGATATAGAAAACAAACAGAACGCGGTTTGCCCGACGGGTCACCGAGGATGCAAAAAGTTCGCCGTCGAGAAAAAACTGTAAAAGATGTCCGGATCTGAAGGGAAGAAACCACCCGTCACGGGGATGAACATCTCTCCCTAAGAAAACTCACAAAAGGATTATGGAAAATATGATATGGGGAATAAGGACAGAATTACAGGGTGGTTCACCATTGAAACGTTCACAAGACAGTCAAGGGAAAAATAGACGAGGCGTTCTCAAAAGATAGCCAGGGGCCAGAGGTGCAAATCTCGAAAGCCCGTAAGAAAAAAACTAACAGGGTACTTGACTGGGGCGGCTGAATTCCCAGTCGCCGGATACTCACACCTATTGGGTTGAAGAAACAACAGACTTGTGCTTAAGATGGTAAACCTCGGGACGTGTGCACAGCAGCCCTAGGTTCGTTCACCTCGAAGAACAAGACACTACAGGAGAAACACCTTTTACTAGGGACCGGACCTCAGCCTTCATATCGTGAAGGTCGCCACATTGAACTTCTACTTCAGTGTCTAAGTTACGAGGCACAGCCCATGGGGAAAAGGGGGCCGGGCCATTACCAAGGGGGGGGTCCTTGTGTAACAAATTCTAACGGAAAAAAGACGGAAAGACGGACGGTAATTGCAGAAGGGGGGGGGAGGAAAGGAAGAAGGACACTCATCAAGGAAGAGGGGGTGCTTAAGGCCGATCCGCCTAACGCCTCATCTAGGTGGCGCAGTCAGGAATGTTGACTTAAAATGAGGGTGTTCAAGGAAAAGACAAATAATAAGACATAAGGGGGGATGGGGGGGATCTAGGAGGACTAAAAATCTGGCCGTAACGAGGGATATAGGTTACCGCAGGGACGCTGGGCCACCAACGTAGGGAAGGATATGAGAGGAAGAGAAGTCCGAAAGAAGAAAGTGCACCCGGAGAAGATGGAAAATAGGGATTCAACCGTTCAGGGGCAAGAGCCATAGGTGACGCAGTTTGCTTCCGGGAAAAAACAAACGCAAAGCTAAGCCAGGGGGGAAAGTAAACGCGGGGGCTGGCACGGAACTGGTACCTAGCAGAGTTTGGAAAGGAGGGGACTCTGGAAAGCCTTGGACTTCCCGAAAAGGGACAGGGGAATCGCGACTCAAGAAGAAAGGAACGAAGTAGGGCGGGGAGGGGGCGCTGACTTCAGAGGGGGAAGAAACTGACCTCGATTGGCAAGGGTGGGGTAAGCCCGGTCAAGGATAAAAAAAGAAACCTTAAAGGGGGACCTGGGAAAAGGGTAATCAGGTTCTTCCAAGATTGAAAGCTAACGCCAAAGTCGGTGAAAGAATAAAAATGTGACATTTCTTACAATCTTCCGGGGTCACCCATGCAATGCAAAAAACCATCCTTCAAGAAATCAAAAACTGTGGCTGTGGAATGGGCGGGGCTTGAACGACAACGTTGGAGAGGGGGATCAACGCAGGAAGATCAACTTGTAAATCTTTCCGCCGGAAAAAGGGAATCGAAAGGACCTGCAAAAAGTGAGAATTATCCTTGAAAGGGCATACCTAAAAAAAAAAGGGTTACCCTCTCGCCCTGGGCCACCGTAAGACAGTAAAAGTAACCTTAAGGAGGGGGAATCTTGAACATGGAAGGGGCCCCGCAAAAGGGAAAACAAGGACAAAAATTCCATTCATGGGTCCAGATGGCAAGTGGACTTGGGCAAACCCCTGCCGGCTCGACGCAAGTGGAAAAACTCAAATAAAAAGGGGGGGAAAAGGAGACCAAATTCAAACGCAAGGTCGAATAACAAGGAAGAGGAAAGATTTACACTCGAAAACACCGCCGGAGAGGGGACGCAAGAGACTCCTAACCGTGTAACGGGTGCGTGAGACGAGGACGGAAGGGGGGAACATTACTGGAGGAAGCCAGACTCAAGGGGGCGCGCGATTCGCAAGGATTAGCCTACAATCTGAAAGCAAGAAGGTCCCCGCAGAACAAAAATGATAAGGCACGAGGGGGCGCTGTAAAAAAAGTGTAGGAGGGGGGAACATGTGGTGCGTGTGCCGTCTGCCGTCGGGTTTCTCATTGCTGCTCCTAACAAGTGGCTCGACGCCGAAGGTCAAACCGGAGGGCACGAAGCAAACAAACACAACAAGGAAGGAGGAGGAAATAGAAGTATTTTTTAAACCGACGGTGCCGTTGGGCAAAAATACGGGCAGGAGAGAACGGGGTCTAGAGAAGAAAAAAAGATAACAAGAAGGGACCCGGCCGAACGTTATCCCGATCGGCAAATTCCGGGGGGGGTCCAGGTACCGGGGGGGGAAAATCATATGCCTGTCCACAAACGGTTTAACAGTGGACGGGACAAAATCGTTGAGGGGGTCGACCGGGCGGAGATGCTCGTCCTTCAGTGAGAGGTGAGAGAAAGGGGGAGCTTGTACTAACCAAAAAAAGGACGCGGATAAGAAAACACCCTGTTCCAGGAGGGAGAGCTGTGGGAGCAGACGTCCTGGCACTAAAAAAATTAGACCGAGGGGAAGTTATTGCCAAGGGAGCCCGTGATATTCCTCTGTTACCGGGGTACCATCAAGCTGCACGGAGGGGGGCAACAGTGCTATACGAGGTGTTATAGCACAGACCTTTACCAAACGGCTGGGGGGACGTTGGAAGGGTCCGGTAGTACTGCAACAGGCCGTCAAAGATCACGGAAACTCTGACACGGCGCCGTCAAGGGAAGGTGGAAAAGGGAGGGAGCTGTTAACTGGGCCGGGATTCCGCTCCATATAAACCACTTTGGGGGGGCTTCGTTGGACTCTAGGGTGTTCTGCGAAAAGGCGTGGGTGGGGTCTGCTTTTTAGCGGGGGAGCATGCGGGGAAGGTAAGGGTGGGGGGAGGGGGTGGACGGGGGGGGGGGGGTGGGGGGGGATGGGGTGTGTGTGTGGGGGGGAGCGGGGGGTGACGGGGGAGTGTCGGGGGGGGGGGCTGGGCGAGTGCATTTGCCATCGGGCTAGGGGCGGGGTGCGCTCACCTAGCCGGTGTGGAGAGGGAAAAGGATTCGTTTAAGAAGGAAGAAAGCGTTAGAGAGCTGAGGGCGTAATTGTTAGTCGTAAGAGCTCGGCTCGGTCTTTCATAAAGCCGAAAAAAACCAACCTGCGGGCAAACAAGTTGTTTAAAGGAAGGGGACTTGTAGGTAAACGGTGGCCGCCGTAAATAGGAAGCGTAAACAACGAAAAATCATACGTTCAATGCCCCGTTTGAACAGAGCGGCAACCAAAAAGACGCCAGGGGGGGACAGGGAAGTCGACTCTCAGTCCGGGCCCAGGGGTCCGTAAGGGGAGGTACAACCAGAATCGTACGCCTCAAGCCAAGAACTCCAGGAGAGGAGACATCAAAGCCAGAGCAAAAAAACGTACTGTTCAGTCTCTGCTTGGCCGGTGTTGGACCAACGCGAAATGGTAAAATAGGACAGAAAAGTAAAGTGCCGGAAACCCGAACACGAATCACGCTCGGCGAGGGCACTGGGGCAACGTCGATCTGAAGGGAAATCAACAAGCCGTTCGCGATGACTCAGGGGGTGGGGGGGGGGTGGCCTGGAGTCACCGTCTGCCGGGGAGCATATCTCGGTAAAAAGCAGTCTCAAGCTGCAGGATAAAAACCCTACAGGCCGTCTGGGGGGGGGGATGACTAGTTCATTCACCAACTCCCAGTGGGCCATGTCAAAACTGGATAAAAAAAACCAAGAAAAGGAGTGCCTTAACACTATTACCCCAGCCCCGTACCCTAGAAGACCGGGACCGAGTGGCCCTGATCCGGGGGACATAGTGAAGGGGTGAACACCCCGGAACACGGGGAAGAGACAAGGGGAGGAACTGAGGACTTCTGACCGAGCGGGGGTGAACCACACCCGCGAAGCCCAGTGTTTCACAAGAAAACCTGCCAACACCGTGGAAAAGTGTGATAGGTAACCTCTGGCAAAGGTACAAGGCCGAAATGGGTACGCAATAAGTTTACTGATCGAACGACTGGTCGAAAAAAACCTAAAAGGGGGTGCTCGCATCCCGCGGGCGGATCATACGCAAAAAAAGGTAACGTGACGCCTTGGAAAGGCAATGGGGCGCCCGGAAGACTAGAGGAGGTTGAAAAACGAGACTTTCAAAAAAGACAACCATAGGGCTGGTGTCGGGGACAAAAAAACATCGGTATTCCTTATAAAAATCCTAAAGGTCTGACAAACAGGCCCTGTAAAGAGGGGTCGCCTAGGAAGTCGCTGTTCTGCACGAGGTGGGCCAAATCGGTCAAAGTGACTGCGCCCTGGGGCGAAACAAAGAGCCACCGGGGCCTCAAGGCTTGGACCCAGGGTACAGATGTCCTTTGAGAAAAACCCCCCAGCAAAGGGGTTCAAGGAGACCGTCCCGGTATCTACAACCCACCCAACTTAAGTAGGTACATCGAGTATACAGCCTAAAGGGACTTGGTTGTCGTCCTGCCAGTTCCAGACCCTCGGAAAGCTCATGGGGCAGTGCTCGCAATCAAGGGTGGGAAGAATCGTACCGGGGAAAACGTCGGGGGCCGCCAGCTAACTTACATGCGGAACCACTGGCTTCCAAGTACGGGGCTCGTTAAGAACCAGCTACCTGAGAAACTGCAATACGAGTGGGGGGTAAAAAATAATTTGGGGGTCGTCGAAGGTGTTGTACAACACCCTCTAAGTGCGGACCCCATGCAAACTTGAGGGTACTGGAACGCGAGAGTGCTACAGAGCGGATTGCTAAAAAAAACCTGTGAGGTAAGAGCCCTCCAAGGGACAAGCTTAAGTGGTCATACCATGGAGGCCGGCATGGTCAAGGGTCCGATGCCCGCAGCACGTTGCAGGGGGGGTCCTAATAAAACAGGGAGAGAGGGTGTCTCGACAGCCTTCGCCAACTCAAGGGACACGGACCGCGTACGGGGGTGCATGCATACGAATTGAAAGACCTTAGTTAAAAGTAGTAAACGGGGAGGTTTTTCACAGAAGGGAAAAGGCCAAAGAGGGCTATCTCGGCTAAGTTGTCAAGCTGGATTCACGTCAATCGAGGTTAGGGGGAAAACGAATCACCATAAGGTAGGTTTATCAGGGAGTTCTAAGAATAGTTCTTTATGAGATCAGATCCGGTAGGAAAAAGGGACTAGTAAACATAACACATATGCGTGAAACCGGCATCTTCGTAATAGAAGGCAAATCATCGAGGACTGGAATGAAATAGACGCAGCCATAAAGGGTCGGAATGCCTTAGGTGCAAGGCTCCGGAGCCAGCGGGAAAACAGGTGCTGCGAAGGGGTTACCCCACATTCACTCAAGGCAGGAGATCGTTCGATGCTGTCCCGTCTGTTAGAAGAGCAGACTTAACGTGGGTCGGACTCTGTTACGACAGGCTTTTCGTCCACCAGAAAACGGAAGCGGAAAACCGTAGATGACGTTTCATGGGGGGGGACATTCTGTCGATTATGTGGCAAGCGCGGCAAAGGGGAAGTAACTGGCCTAGATTTCTACTGGAAAGAACCGGTAAGGACTTCTTCAAACAAAGGTTAAAGTTCAATTGTCAAAAGGAACAACAGGGTTGTAAAGCCGTGGGGGTAGTAGACTCAAAACAGGGCATTAGACAGGGATCCAACCTTAAAAAAGATTACTGGCTTCCCCGAGCAAAAACAGAAGGGGAGGTCTTCGAAGCATTCATTGGGATCATGGGGAGTGAAAGTAAAAGAGACCCGTTCTCGCACGGAACCGAATTCATCTATATGGTTTCCCGCAAAAATTTCCTGCGGCCGGAAGGCAGCTACTTAACCGAACCAACGTGAGCGGTATGAGGAAGTGCAAGAACGGCCAACAGGTTGACCAGAGACGACCGGGGTCCAACTCCGAAAACGTACCAGCCTGCCAAGCTCGAAGAATGCGGTGGAAGGGAAAAGAAGGGCGTAACGCACACA